>Ga0315315_10000380_pt1 | contig 36355 bp, 35 predicted proteins | sample M140m3416metaG_FD_203699 | JGI IMG/M metagenome (GOLD analysis project Ga0315315, IMG submission 203699) | Ammonia-oxidizing marine archaeal communities from Monterey Bay, California, United States - M1 40m 3416 | ecosystem: Environmental > Aquatic > Marine > Intertidal zone | place: USA...
CTTGGTCAACATCTATCACTCCCCCTAAACCTTGCCAGTTACCATCTTTATAGCCTTCGAACTGACTTGTAGTTGTATTTAAGCGTAGCATTCCGGCCGCAGCTGTTGGTCTTTGGGCTGTAGTTCCGACTGGAACTTTTATTGCATCGGTAGATTCTACATGCAATTTAACAGAAGGATTTGTTGTGCCTACACCTACGTTGCCGTCAGTCTTTATTCTAATTCTTTCATAAGTGTTTGTCTTTATTGTTAAAGGATGATTAGAATTTGAGCCTATAGTAACAACAGAATCAGAAGCTATTAAATCAAGTTTAGTATGATCAGTATTATCTTGAAGTCTTATAGTTGGTGTATTATTCGTCTTAATATGAAAATTAACATCTGGAGCAGTTGTGCCTAAACCAACGCGCTTATTATAAGAGTCAAGTACTATATCTCCTTCTACGCTTTTTAATATTAAATTATTTGAACCTCCATAATAGTCTTGTTTAATTTCTGCTCTTAACGAATTAGAAGCATTATAAAAAGCAATTTTATTAGTTTTTGTTCCTGAGCTTGCTGATCCTTGGAGTCTTAATTCTGGACTATCTTTTAATATATGTAAACTTGAAGAAGGAGAATCTAAACCTATTCCAATATTACTTGTTGATGTTATTTTAGCTGATTTTAAGTTGGCGTAACTTTGTATAGTTATGTCATTATCGTCCGCTATTTCAGTCGTGTTTATTGTGGCAAATCTGTCTTCTGACTCGTCCCATATAAAACCTACGTTAGTATCATTACCTCTTTCTGCAATAAACCCTGCGTCTAAAGTTGCTGATCCTGTTTGATTCTTAGCTAGATATAAAACTGGATCTTCTACGAGTACGTTAGAAGTATTTACTGTAATAGTTGTTCCATCAACAGTTAAGTTACCGCCCACAGTAACATCGTTTGCAAAATTCTTAACGCCAGATATATTCTGTTGGCCAGTATTAAAAACAACTTGTCCGCTAAGAGAGTCTATGTCTGCGGTATTCAGAGAGGCTTCACCACTAATTGAATGAATATCACGATGTAGCTTAGAGCCTGTAGTAGCAAGGTTTGTATTTGCAGTATTTAAAGAGCCGCTTAATGAATCTATATCCGCTGCGTTAAGAACAACATCACCGCTAATTAAGTGAATGTCACGGTGTAAATTAGAGCCCGTAGCTGCAAGGTTAGTAGTCAAAGTAGAGTCAGCAGAATCAACATATGACTTTGTAGTTAAATGACCATTTTGAGTTGGCGTAGCTGCAGAGGCTGTTCCGTCTACTGTTAGATTTCCTGTGACGTGAACAGAGTCAGCGAAAAACGCATCATCTTCTACAAAAAGATCACCTCTTGTTGTGATACTATTCGTACTCTCGTCGCCAAGCACAAAGTCACCGCTTACAGCTAAATCTCCTAATACAGTTACGTTATTAGAAAAAGTCTTGTTCCCTTGGATTGTTTGGCTACCTGTTAACAAAACTGCGTCGCCGCTTAAGTCTCTTATATCTGTTTGCAGATTTGAGCCGCTATTTCTTATTTGAGTCTCTAAATTAAAGCCAGACGAAGCTAAATTAGATGTAAGGGTAGAGATGTCTCCATCGTTGCTTGCAATCTGACTTTGTAAATTTTGTCCGGTAGTAGCTAAATTAGAATTTGTTGAGTTTAAGCTGCCACTGATTGAGTCTATATCAGCAGTATTTAATACAGTATCTCCACTGATAGCATGAAGATCTCTATGTAGCACTGAGCCGGTTGTTGCTAAGTTTGTGTTTAAATTTGCAATATCTGTGTCGTTGCTAGAAACAGAACCGCTTATAGTATCTATATCTGATCTGTTTAAATTTATTTCGCCGCTTAGACTATGTAAATCTCTATGTAAATTTGATCCAGTTGTAGCTAGATTAGTTGTTAGAGTCGAATCGGCAGAATCAACATATGACTTTGTGGTTAAATGCCCGTTTTGAGTAGGAGACGCAGCTGAGGCGTTTCCTGTAACAACTAGGTTCTCTTTTATATATACTGAACCAGTAACATAAACTCCGCTTTGTACATATAAATTACCAGATACACTTGGGTTTTCTCTTAAGCTGCCAGCAGAGATAGAAACCCCAGCTTCACTTACAGTTGATACTTCTCCTGCATCAGATAAAGTTATTCTAGCTCCGCCTAGTCCTAGGTTGATAGTATTGCCATCAAAATGACCAGTTTTTACATATAAATTATTATATTTTATTTGAGGATGACCTATGTCATAAAGCCCGCTATGTGAAGGATATATAGATCTTGTATTTAAATCTCCTGTAACATAAACATCATCACCAAAAAAGGCATCATCATCTACATATAAATCACCTCTTGTTGTAATTCTATCAGTGGTTTCATCACCAAGAGTAAAGTTGCCACTAACAGATAAATTACCTAAAACATTAACATCATTAGCAAAAGTTTTATTTCCTTGTATATTAGTTTGCTCACCTGTTGTAAATACTACTTGACCACTTAATTCATTTATATCAGATTTTAATCCTGCTCCTGTAGTTACTAAATTATTATTACTTGTGTCTAAATTTCCACTAACTACATGAATATCTCTATGTAATAAAGAACCTGTTGTATTTAAATTTGTAGAAACTGAATCTACATAAGATTTTGTGGTTAAATGGCCATTTTGAGTAGGGTTAGCCGCCGAAGCGGTTCCGTCTACAGTTAAATTACCGGTTATATGTACTGCGTCAGCAAAGAAAGCGTCGTCTTCTACGAAAAGGTCGCCTTTCGTGGTAATTCTGTCTGTAGTGGAATCGCCTAAAGTAAAATCCCCGCTTACATTTAGATTTCCTGATACAGTGAGGTCATTTTGTATAAATACATCTCCTGAATTATCGACTAGGAAACCAGCTTCGGCAGTGACAGAATTAGAGCCAGAAACATGAGAAGTTAGTACCCTATTATCGCCTTGACCTGAGAATATTAAAGCGGGACCTGCGGGACCTGCCGGACCTTGTGCCCCAACAAAATTGACAGTAGACGCAGGGGTAGTAGTGTCACTGATGTTTACAACCGTGGCTGTAGCCTTAGGTGTATTGAGTTTAACAGTAACTTGATCTTGATGAGACATAAACCTAATCTATAGTATTAAATATTTGTTACTTCAGGGTTAATGGTAAATTTACCAGCCAGCATCTTTATTACAGATGTCTCTGCTCCCAAAGTACCTGTTACAAACCTTTCTAGGTCGTAAACAGCTTCTGTTACAGGTAAACCTGCAGTTTGGGATCCGCTTAGGTAAATATCTACATAACCACTTGGATACAAAGCACCGTTAGTACCGGTTACTATAGTTGGGTCTAAATCTATTAGGGCTCCTGTGTTACTGTATTTTCCCTTTACTTTACCTCTTACATTATAACCACTCAAATTAACAGGTGTTCCGTCGTTAGTGATTGTAAGCCTTACATTAACCTCGGAACCTTGTGTAACTGAAAAATTATAACTACTAGACATCTCGATAGTATTACACCAAAATAAAGAGCAAAAGGGTTAATTAATTAACTGGATTCAAGAGTTTTTACTCTTTCTTCTAAATCTTCTAGTTTTTCTATGTTTTCTTGTAGCGCAGCCCAAAGAACGGCTATCAAGCCTTTTTCATCTATACTCTGAGGTATTATCGCCCCTTCTGCATTTGTAGCATCCTTTTCTCCTCTGACTATATTTGTATTAGATAGTTGAGCTTGTAATTCATGAGCTAAAAATCCTACCTTATTTGCGCTAGTACCTTCTAGCGGGTTAACTGCACCTCCAACCTCATTCCAATTAAACCTATACACTGGAGTGTTTTTGATAACGTTTGTTGAGCAACATAAAGACGGCCAAGAAGTTAAGTTTGTTTTGTATCTATAGTCAGATGTCATGTTTATACATACTGACCAATGAGTTCCTGAGCCATCTCTCCAATAAGGATGACGGCTAGATCCATAAGAGTAAAGACTTCCTTTTGAAGCATCCGATGAACCCGCTAATGCACATGAGCCACTTGAAGAACAATTCCAGAAATGTATCCCTCCGGGATTAGTTCCGGGTTCAATATGTATACCAGCTGCTCCGTTAACTACTGTGCCAACTCCGGTATAATAAGCTGCTTCACCTGTAAGTCCGCTTTGGACAGTTCCGGTTCCAGTTGTTGCGCATATACAAATTGCGCTTGCACTTTTTCGAGAAACCGTTATGCCTGTGCCCCCTACAAACTCTATATCATCTGTAGTAGAATCACTACCAGTTAGCCTTAACTTAGTCGTAGAGCTCGGAACAGAAGTAGTATAAGTAGCACCAGTTCCGGTAGATATAGGACCGCATGTCAAAGCTGTAATCCTACCGTAGGCGTCTAAAGTGATTGTGTCGATTTTACAATTAGTGTCATCACAACCATACGTAGCCGCCCCCGGACCAGTAGCAGGTAAAGATATGGTCCCTGAGCTCGTAATTGTTCCTCCTGAAAGACCGTTTCCTGCAACAATCTGAGTAACACCTGTCGAGTTAATAGTAAGACAACTCCCACTTGCTGATAATGTAATATTAGATCCTTGGCAAAGGATTATATCTTGAGCTCCACTACTTGCTCCAGACTTAGTCATCCTAAGGCAAACAGCTGTGCCTGAATTACGGTACCAACTACTTGTAAAAATGTTTTGAGTATTATTGTCTGTAGAGGTAATGCTAATTTTATCTGCGCTACAATGACATATTTGAGTGGCTCCTCCCCCAACAAAACAAACATCATCAGTTGCATTTCCAGCTGAACCAGAAGCTCTTGATAACCTAATAGCAGCTATATTTGATATGTTCTGAGAATTTATACTGTAAGTATTAGCATTAGCTCCATCATCAATACCTAACATAGTTATAACATTAGCACATGTTAATTCAGAAGCTTCTGCAGTATTTCCGCTATTATTACCTAAAATAGTCGAATTTGGAATAGTAAGTGTCTCGTAAGCCCAATCAGCTGATATTGCTGTATCACTAAGATTATTACCGGCTGAATCTGAAATCTTAACCAAACCCAACGTTGAGCTATTAGCTTGGCCGTAAGTTGTATCAGTAAAGCAAGCGTTTACTGGAACCGCTGTTTTAAGATTGTCAAAAATGTAGTTGGAAGTTATTGCTGTGTCTGTTACATTATCAGCGGGAGTTCCTGAAAGTTTTACTAACCCAAGAGTTGAAGCATTAGCTTGGCTATAAGTAGTATTAGTTGCAGCTATTGTTATCTTATCTGTAGCATGAGAGAGTGTTATATTAGACCCTTGAACAAAGCATACAGTATCAGTATTAGTATTAGCTATAACGGTACCACAGCATGTTGCTCCATTATATACCCCTATGCATTTAAATATGGTTTGACTTGAGCCTTTGTCAGTATTGCATATAGTATCAGATACTGTAAAAGAATCAGCAGTAGAATGCAAGCATAAACCTGAATCTACACATACTTGTACGACTGTACCGTCATTAGTAGTTAAATTACTTATATTATCAGCATCTAAGTTCGTTATATTTGCTCCGTCTCCGTAAAATGCACCACATATCTTTCCTGAACCATTACTTGATACAATACAAGCGTTTGTGCCACATGTGCATAACATGTTAGTTTTGATCCAATGATTTGTTCCATGGTTTAAGCTTCCACTAGTATTTATATTACCAGAGAAGGTATAAGTGGCAGAATTAATAGCGCTAGAAACAACACAGTTATCTGTGCCAGTCGTACATAACTTAAGCACAGTGACATCAGCACTCGTTGGTAAACTTATTTGTGGAGTAGTTCCAGCAGTAGCAGCCAATGGACTCGCAGCTGTAACACAGGTAACTGTACCTAGGCAAGTAGTGAAAGCCGTACTATTAAAAGCATTAGTCCCTAAAGGTGAAGTTATACCTGCTGCACTACATATCTCCCCAGCGCTTTGGTCTGCTGTAGCTCCATTCTCAATCCCTGCTAATTTTGTTGTGTGACCCGCAACGGTAGTATTATTAGCTACCTCGGTATCAAAATCAGAAATCGTAGACGCAGTCTGAGTACCGGTATGATTCGCTCTACCTAGTAAACAAGTATTAGTGTGGTTAGTCGTAGCTGTGGTCCCGATAGTTATATTGTTAGCGTCAGTATGAGTTAAAGTTATAAGCCCTCCAGCAACCATCTTTATGTCTTGAGTTCCGCTACCAGCGCCAGCTCTAGTTAACCTAAGGAGAACATCGTTAGAAGAATCAACCCATGAAGAGGCGTAAGTGTTTTGGGTATCTGCGTCAGTTCCACTAGCAGCAGATGTAATCCTTCCTTGATCATCTACGGTTATATTTGCTCGAGTATAGGAACCAGCAGTAACAGATGTATCATCTAATGAGATACTAGGGGTCGCTCCTGCTGTAGCGGTCAAGCCTGCACCTACGGAAACAGAAGTAACTGTGCCTTGGCACTTAGCATCTGCTGGCAAAGCAGCCAATGTAATAGCTCCAAAAGATCCATCATGCTTCAAGAAGTGATTAGCGGTTCCTTGAGCTGGTACAACGCCCTGATTACCCGTGCCTACGCAAGTACGTATTTGACTAGGAGTTAAATGCGCAGTAAGCGTTCCTTGACACTTGGCTGTGGCTGGTAAACGATCAGCATGTATATTTCCTGTTAAAGAAGCTGCGTTGTAGGCTCCTTTAAGGCAAGTGGTATCTACACAGTTATCTGTGCCAGTCGTACACAACTTAAGCACAGTGACATCAGCACTCGTTGGTAAACTTATAGCGGGAGTAGTGCCACCAGAAGAAACTAAAGGAGAGGAAGCTGTAACAGCGGTAACTGTACCTGCGTTATCTGTAGCTCCAGCACATATACCATCCAATTTATTCTTAAGGGTAGTAGTAAAATCGTTAGCGGTTGGAACAGTAACACAGACAGTCCCATTACTTACACTGAGACCGGTCCCAACTATTACTCCACCAAGAACGCCAGTCGTTGCTTGTTTTAAACTAATCGAACCAATACTAGTAATAGCACCACCATTATCTGTAAATAAACCCGTGCCTGCGGTAAGAGAGAAAACTGTACCTGTACAAGCTGTAGCTGTGGTTCCTATAGTTATGTTGTTAGAGTCAGTATGAGTTAAAGTTATAAGTCCTCCAGCAACCATCTTTATATCTTGAGTTCCGCTACCGGCGCCAGCTCTAGTTAACCTAAGGAGAACGTCGTTAGAAGAATCAACCCATGAAGAGGCGTAAGTGTTTTGGGTATCTGCGTCGGTTCCACTAGCAGCAGATGTAATCCTTCCTTGATCATCTACGGTTATATTTGCTCGAGTATAGGAACCAGCAGTAACAGATGTATCGTCTAATGAGATACTAGGGGTCGCTCCTGCCGTAGCGGTCAAGCCTGTACCTCCGGAGACAGAAGTAACTGTGCCTTGGCACTTAGCATCTGCTGGCAAAGCAGCCAATGTAATAGCTCCAAAAGATCCATCATGCTTCAAGAAGTGATTAGCGGTTCCTTGAGCTGGTACAACGCCCTCATTCCCCGTGCCTACGCAAGTACGTATTTGACTAGCAGTTAAATGTGCAGTAAGCGTTCCTTGACACTTGGCTGTAGCTGGTAAACGATCAGCATGTACATTTCCTGTTAAAGAAGCTGCGTTGTAGGCTCCTTTAAGGCAAGTGGTATCTACACAGTCATCTGTGCCAGTCGTACATAACTTAAGCACAGTAACATCAGCAGTCGCTGGTAAACTTATAGCGGGAGTAGTGCCACCAGAAGAAACTAAAGGAGAGGAAGCTGTAACAGAGGTAACTGTACCTGCGTTATTCGTTGCTGTAGTCGATATAGTAAACTTAGAATCATTAGTCCGAGCAACTGAAATAAGACCAGTCCCTACAAACTCAATATCATCTGTGGTAGAGTCACTACCAGTTAGCCTTAACTTAGTTGTAGAGTTTGGTATAGAAACACTATAGGTAGTGTTCGTTGAATCGTAAGCTGGCACTTCCCAACTACCATCTGCTTTTAAAAACTTACCTCCATGACTAGCAGGTAACTGGGCTACGTAACCAACTTGTGATGTTGACACCTGTTGCCAAGTATTCGTATTCACCCAAGGTACATTTACCACAGCCTCACAAGAAGAATTAAGCTGCACAGCATAAGATCTACTAGCTGTACTCGAAACGCTTTCTGAGGCAACTGTTTGCGCTGTATCGCTTACTAATTTAATTCCACCAAGAGCTGAGTTACTAGAAGAAGGCAAAGAATAATTATTAGCAGTAATCCAAGACCCATCTTTTCTTAAAAAAGTATTATTATGAGTAGAACTACCAGCCGGAAGAAGACTGCCTGCTGAATAATTAGATGAGACTCCAAGTATACCGGGTTTATTTAATATAAAAGCATCCGAAGAATTAGATCCTTGAGTCCAGTCAGCTTGAACATTAGCCTCTCCGCCAGCAGCTCCAGCTGAACAAATAGTTACTGTTTGATTAGTGGCGTCAGTAGATATGGTCGTATTACTACCAGCTACAAAAGTTAAAGTATCAGTGATTCCTGCAGCTACGACATTATCTTCATTAGCCACAGCGATAGTTTTAAAAACATCAGAAGCTTTTCCGTGAGCTACTCCGCTCACTACATGAATATCTCTATGCAGTACATTTCCAGTTGTATTTAGATTAGTGGTTAGGTTAGATATATCGGTATCGTTACTATCTATTCTACCGCTTACAACATGAACGTCACGATGCAATTTATCTCCAGTCGTATTTAGATTAGTGGTTAGAGTGTTTATTGAACCACTTAAAGAATCTACATCCGCAACATTATCATCTATAATGCCACTCAAAGTTCTAACTATAACTCCGGTAGAGACAAGATTTGTCGTCAAGGTATCTATAGAACCACTTAAAGAATCTACATCCGCAACGTTATCATCTATAACACCACTCAAAGTTCTAACTATGACTCCGGTAGAAACAAGATTTGTCGTCAAGGTGTCTATAGAGCCGCTTAAAGAATCTACATCCGCAACGTTATCATCTATAACGCCACTCAAAGTTCTAACTATGACTCCGGTAGAAACAAGGTTTGTTGTTAAGGTATCTATAGATCCGCTTAAAGAATCTACATCTTCATAATTATCAACTACAATTCCACTTAATACATCAAGGTCTCCACTTAAGATATGAATGTCTCTATGTAGTACTTGCCCACTATTAACTAAGTCCGCTCCTCCACCTGCGCTACTAGATATTTGTTGCCAAGCGCCATCCTTTTTAAGGTAGACCTTATAAGGAGAGTCGGTGGTATAGAAAAGTCCTCCGTCAGAAACTGTGTCTAAAGCAGCAGTTTTCTCACTATCTAAACCAACGATTTTATCGCTAACGTACCTTTTGACAGCCATATACTTTATAAATTACACTTAATACCCTTGTCCGTATCTATGTTTGACAGCTTTGCAATTACCTAGAACCTCTCCACTAGATAAAGCTCTGTTGTAGCAACCTACCATACCTATATTTGTGTTCAAACCTGAATCTAAATTTCCACCTATATAAAATTGTTGATATACCCCATTCACGGTACCGTCATGAAACCCAGAAGTATTGCTGGACGGAAAAGTCCCAGTACCTTTGACAAGCCCATCTAAATAGCCAATCATTCTACCATTCGAGCTATCATACGTCATAACTGCATGCCTAAAGTCAGAGCCAGAAATAGAAGGATCATTAACGTCTGAAAGAACAACCTCAACCCCTGTCCAAGGATGATTTAAAGTCTGATCTACTTTGTTTGAAGCAATGAAAGCGTTAATTCCGCTAATCTCCCCTCCGTTACCAGTTTTTGCTATTAAACCGTAAGAGAAACCGCTTTTGTTCGCATCTGTATTCCCAAATATCACAGCTCCATCATCAGGAGGAGAATTTTCCCCAGAAGTCTTTATTTCGAAGAAAGCTTCGATTGTAAAACTAGAATCATCATCTTTTAAGACGCCTAAAGACCTTAGCCCTGTAAAGTTAGCTCCAGATATCGCAGCGTACTTATTTGCTGCATCGTCAGGGTTTCTGAATTTATAATACCCACTCGTGTGATCGTAAAGACCTGAATCAGTTAACTTTACATCAAGTCCACTTGGAGCCAAGTCTTTCCAGTTTTCTGTGTTATGATCGTAACTTCTTTGGCTATAGCCGTCTGCCCTGAATACTAGTCCATCTGTATTCACCCTATATTTTCCATAATTTACTTTACTTGACATTTTTAATATCCTCCTGAACTACTAGAGGCGCTAGTAGAAACATTAACTGTTGCATTATTAGTTGTATCAAAATCCTCTGCTCCCTGCAAATAGTTATGTAAAATTTGCTTTCTACTTAATGCCTTTTTGTACACTGAAACTTTATATATTTTACCTTCTGCGTAATTCTTTCCACTTGTATAATTATTAATAGGGTAAGAGCCAATTGAGGCTTTTAAATCTGTACCGTCGTAAAAAGTAGTATTTTTTAATGAATATTTTTCGTAATCATTTACATCTTTAGGAGATCCATTAGAAGGAAAACCTGAATTATCATCTACAAATGTAAGAGTATCCGAAGAGCTGCCCCCAAAAGATGAATTAGATATTGTTGTTAATAAAGATACTCCATCAAATCTACCTAAGGCATTTATTGATCTATATATCTTGAAACTAGTTGCGTCTGGGACATTTGACCAAGCTAAGCTCATAGCAGAATTAGAATTTTTTATTAAAGCCTTTTTTAGTATACTTGATTTAGATTCTCCTGTCTCATTAAAAGATGAAATTTTATAGTTCGCTGTTGAGCCTGCTTTAAATTTTTTAGAAGAGTTATTAGAAGATTCAAAGGATTTAACCACAAGATTAGAAGGAGCTTTTAAATCAGATAATCTTTCTATACTTTTTTCTTTGCTATCTACATATATTTTTATTTTACTAGTAGCTGAGCTAGAATCTACAACAACAGAAACATTATGAATAGTATTATTAGATATAACAGCTTCTTTTGTGAAAGCGCTAGTAGATAAAGAGTTAGTGTTATAAAAGTCGCAAAATACTCTATTATTAAATACATATATATATTGTTTTTTAGACACATCAATATTAGATACAAACTTAGAGTTTTCTGTTACATCACTATAGAAAAGAGTTGAGTATTCATTATCAGCAGAAGTTAAATTAATCCAAAAGTCGTAAGTCTTTTTATTTGTAGACCCTAAAGATAAAGATGAAGATGCTCCAGTCTCTCCTTGCTTCAAACCTAGATCAACAAAAGAACCAAAAATCCCATTAGAAGAATAAAGAGGAGTATTGTCTACGCCAAAAGTGGCCCCTCCTAAATTAAAAGAGTTATTATTACTGCTTAAGTCTTTCAGTCCTGATGCAGAGCTTCTAAATGAGTGAGCAACTGAACTAGCACTTTGAGCAGGTCTTCCTTTTATAAAATTAGTCTTATGAGTTGAGCCAGAATAAATCTTCTTATTTTTTTCTAATTGTAAGTTTTTAAATAGTATGTATCCATGTTTTCCAGCTTTACCTGCGTTTCCTGTTTGATAAGGATAGTTTCCTTTAGGGTACATTCTAACACTGTAATTAATATAAGACTGTATAGTACCTGTAGAGCCCGTATAACCTACTCCTGTATTACCTGACGCTATAGGAGTTTCTTTCAATAGAGTTGGTTTTATTAGTAATTGTATAGATTGCCAAGTGCCTTTCTTGCTATAATCATAAAGGCCCCAAATAGAAGGGTAGTTTGTAGCAGACACCCTTACTACTCCTGTTTGTTGTATACCGGTAGTAACATGTGACTCAGAAACAAATACATCAACAGATAAAGTATATTCAGAACCTATATTCAAAGGTATGTTACTCCATCCCTGACTTAAACTAGCGCTTATGAAAGAGCTGTCGCTGTAAGGAACTTTATAAACAACATCGTCGTCAGTTATGTTTCCCGGAGCTAGTGACTTGAACATTCCTTGCTGATTAGGGTCTATATCTTTGTATATTCTGTAAAAATCGTAACCAGTTTTAATATCAAAATCAGTATCTACTTTAGCTGTCTCTATTAAGTTTGTAGAAGGTTCACCAGAAAAACTTTTATTAGATAGTTCGTTAGTATATAAAACTAAACTATCTGTTAACTTTCTTCTTGTTCCATTATACGCAGCCATCTTAGGTTATTATGTTATCACTTGCTTTATACATTATAGAATTTACTACTATGTTTTCGTAATTATAAGACTGACCACTATGAGGCATTCTAATATAGTTTGTCATTACATCGTATTGTACTCCCCCTTCTTGATGACCTGTAACTATATTATATAAAATTGCTCCACTTTGCACATGACTTACGCTAGACTCTGCGCTTACTTTATCTACATATAAACCTTTATTTAAATGAGGAGTCTTGTCGTAATGAACTCTACCTGATACATTAGACTCTACATCTTTTTTACTTAAGTAATCAGAAGATACATGAGCTTTAAGAGAAGTATCTAAATTAGTTATTTTTGTATTTAATTCTCCACTTGTTGTTCTAACGTGACCAGTAACGAAGCCGCTTATCCCTGTACCGCTACCTCCTGTTATTAATATACTTAAGTTTTCTCCAGAGGTTATTAGATTGCCGCTTATAGAATCTATATCAGCTTGATTATCTACTATAAGTCCACTTAGGTACCTTACGTCACCGCTAACTTCTCTAGTGTCGCCACTAACTTCTACTATGTCTGCTTTAAGATCGGAGTTGATACTTGTAGTATAGCCACTAAGAGCCACACCAGATGAACCTAAGTCGCTTCTTAGGACTCCACTTACTGAATCTATATAGCCGGAGATAGCGCCACTAATAGATAGCACATCTCCTGTTGATATAAATTGAGCTGGGTTACCAGTATAAGGATAGAAACCTGTAGTATTAGAAGAACTACCAGATAAACTACTATTGTCAGGTCTTAAGAAATACTCTTTTAAACCTTCAAGATCAATCTGGCCTGTTCTAATGGAAGACATAAAGGCATAACAAATTCACCTTATCTTCCTTGAGCCAATATAGATTTTACTTTGCTGGAAACATCTTGAGGCTTCTGAGCAGTAGTCTGTTTAGGTTTCTTAAAAGATAATATGTGTTTCTTGAACTCTCTAACTAATCTGTTAGTTAATAATTCTCTGTTTTCCACGGGAAGAACGCCTAGCTTTATAGCGTGAGAATGTAAATCACTCTTATTCATAGCCTTAATTTGAGAAGAATATTCTTCTTCGTTTAAGGTTCCATACTTTGAGCTGCCTTCATCTCCCCATATTTGATCTAGAGTAGTCTTCTCGAACTGCTGCTTTTCTTCCATAGCATGAGTCTGCATAATCTTTTTCGAAGAAGCTTTACTCTTTTTACTTGATGTTTTTCTTTTCGCTGCCATAACTTATTCCTTTATCCGTTATACATACTTTACACAAAACCCCCCAAAAAAAGAACAAAAAAGCCCCCTCCGAAAAGGGGGCTTAAATGTAATACTGTTTAATTTATATTAAACAAGCAAGCCTACGATAGCGCGAGCATCGATACATACGCGGCCTTCTTCCAACGAACCGTAGAAACCGATTCTCTCATTACGTTGAGTGAACTGGTCATCTGGTTGAGTTGTGAATGTGTCGCCAGAATCAGAATCCTGAGCGATAGCGCGAATGAATGCACCCTTGCTGTTGTCGACACCAACGAGAAGTTCATCGTCAGCAGCCAAGCTAGCAGCGTGAGCACCACTAGTGCCGTTAGGACCGATAGAGCCAGAATCAAACTCATCAAATAGAGTGTTGTATTTCTGACCAATACCGAGTTCGTTAAGCTCAACAACATTAACACCATAGATCTCCTGCATACCAGCCTGATTAAATACATCAGTTCTGATGCTATCTGGGAGAGCAATAGATGTGCTTGTATCTGAACCAGCACCTGTAGATCCAGCACGAGTATTCATTGGCTGATAAGCGAAAGCGCGAATCTGCTCTTTGATCTCAGGGCTGACATACAAATCGGTAATACCGTTACTATAAGCAGCATCTGGAGTACCACCAGCCCATGATTGATTGATTCTCTTATTAAGAGTCATCAACTTATTCAAGTCAGCCAACTGGAAAGTGCTTTCCGAAGCTGCTGGAATAACATGTGAACCGGCTTTAAGGCCAGAGATACCTACGCTAGAAGCAGTAACGCTAGATGTACTTGCGTTAGCCAAAGCGTTAAGAGCAACTGCCCAAGCATTAGTTTCCTGTTTAAGGAGAACTTCTTGTGACATACGCTCTACCAATTTGCTGACTACATCGAGTCTAGCCTGTCTCGCGTATTTCTTCGTGATAGAAACCGCGCTGTCCAAGCGATACGTAGCAATTTTCAGCTCTTGAATCGCAGAAACGTCTTGGGAAGTCGGAAGACCACCTGCTACGCTCTGTGACCAAGTGCTTACATAACCGTCATTAGTCTCGTTGTAATACAAGTCCAACGGATAGCTTGCGCCTTCGTCTTGATTGAATGGAGCGTCTGTATAGATCGCCCCTGCTGTTGCAGCTTGCTGCAAAACTCTTTGGATTACCGGGCCTAGAAAAGCCGCGAAAGCTTCAGATGCTTCACGAGCAACAAGCTGGTTCTTAGAACCCATGGCTTTAATAAGCTCAACTTGTTCTGGAGTGTTTTTTAACTTAAGTCTCATTTTCTTAAATCTCCTTTCGAATTATAGATCAATCTTTAATAGAATGAACCCATCTGCATCTACAGAACCAAGCGCGGTACCAATCTTAGGCTGAGCTGCGGAGCCAGTGCTCTCAGTAGCAGAAGCACTAATAGCGCCTCCGTTTAGCATATCAGCATAGATTGCGGAACCTGCAGTAACGGAGTTAGCTCCGCCACTAGTTAAGTTACCACTGTAAAGTACAATACCCTTAGTCAAGACAGGAACTGCCTGACCACTCACCACAGCCTGCATTTCAGCCGCCTTACGAGGGTTAAAGACTAGCTTTTCGCCATTCTCATCAACCTCGGCTACATCGTTAAGTGTAATACCGAAAGGTTGTTCACCACTCTTAAAAGGTTCTACTGTTGCAGTTGTGCCATAACGGAATGATACCGTGTTACTAAAAGAAGCACCGGGGTTACCGATACCTGTTTTTCCTACTGGATCGTCGGAATTTTTCCAGCCATGTCCTTTAACAGAAACAAGAACGCCCTTATTGATCTTACCGCCATCGGCTTTAAGATCTGCATAAGAAGCGACCACGTCTCCGTCATCGTCCTGAAGGCTAAAAAGATTTACGACGTCAGTTTCGGCGTGTTGCCTAAAAGGCTTTAGCCGTTGTGTGTTTTTTACAAACGCTGCCATAATGTTTTAATCTCCTAATTAGAATTTAATATCGAACTGTTCGACGCTGAAAGCGTCTTTAAATTTGTCATATGTAGACAATTCAGAAGCCTCAGTAGAAGCAGGAACTACTTCTGCAGTAGCTTCGCCTCTGTCAAGTGCATCCTCAACAATGTTTTCAGAAGTTTCTTCAGAAGCGTTAGTAGTTTCGACAACTTCTTCAGCTTTGTTTTCTTCTTCTTTATTCGCCAAGACCTCTCTGGACTTGTCCCGTAAAAGAACTTTAACGTTAGAGGAGAAAGATTCCCAATTCTCTTCGTCAAGTTCTTTGATTTGTGAAGCTAGAACTTTTCTATCCTCGTCTTCAAGAACGTAAGCCTCATCTAGAGAAGCCATTCTTTGATTGAATAGTTCTTCAGATTCTCTCTGTTCTTTTTCGGTCTTCAAAGAACTAAGTTCTTCTCTGACGGAATCGAGTTCAGTCTTCAATGTTTCGCTGTCTGTAGATACAGACTCCAATCTATCTTGAGCCTCTTTGAGAGCTTTTTCTGCGGCGTGTTTTTCGGCTGAAAACCTCTCAGAAGCTTCCTTGAGTTCTGATTCAATAAAATCAGAAACAGCCGAGGCAGAAAGCTGCTTCAAAGAATCATCAGTGATTTCTTTAATACTTTCTATTTTCATAGCTATATCCTCGTTTTGGTTTATTACAATATTTTGTTGTTTTTGTGAAGTTTCTTGTACCTCAGCAAAATTCTCTTCTTCTGCTTTTATGCTGTCTTTCGTTGCTACACCCTTGACATCAGCAGCTGGGGTTTCAGTTAAGCCTATACCTAAAGGGACAACATCCCCTACGACTTTTCTGTATACAAACATACCATCCTTGGTCTTTCCTTCTCCCCCTAAGGCTTTTAGATCTTTTTCCATAGAAGCTACCTCATCTTCATTATCAACGACGAGGCCATTCTCTATGTTCTTATCACTTCCTTCTAAAAGCACTAAATTATATTCACTAAAGCCTAATTCCCAGCTAGCACTAATTTTCATGTAATCTTCACTTGTTGGGTCTCCAGAGCTTTCTATCAAATCTGAAATTTGACGATTTACTATTTTCCACACAACTCCTCCAAGAGTTACGTTAAAAGGTCCTTCCATTTTTTCGACTTCTTCTTCGGAAAGAGGTTTATCGGAGCCAAACTCAGAAAATCCAGCTGTTAGAATAGTTCCAATAACTCTATCTCTGTTATGTTCGATGTTAATTGGTTTATTTTTAAAGTCTTTATGAAAAGCCATAGCTGTTTTAGTATCAACTACATCGCCATTCTTATTAACTCTATTAGCAACGAAAGCATTAAATGCTACCGGTAGTAAGTCTACGTTTTTCTCTGCGTCGATCTCAGGCAGGAACTGAGCAACCTCAACAGAAGAGGCTAAGGCTAAATACTTATCTCTTTCTTCTGAAACTACAGGTTTTACCTCTGAACTAAATATTGTAGTATATTTCATGATATTTTTAATTTAAGCTATCTAGCCATCTTTGAGCATCTGCTCTCATTTCTTTGTCAGTCTGTAAATACAAATCTTCAGAACTATTAAAATTATAATTCTCTAAACCATATTTTTTTATTTCTCTCTCTGCTTCTTTAATCTCTTCCATAGATGGTTCAAAATAATCACCATCATCTATATAACCAGCACTAGAAGAATTTAGAAACATATTAACTTTTGCTAAAGCTAAAGTAGAACTAAAAGAATCAGTAAGAGCATCTGTAAAAGTAGATTTTAATTTATCTAAAGTAATATCTTTATCGTTAGACAGGTTATGCTCTTTTACTTTGTTTTGAAGGGCTGTAACTAGCTTAGAAGAGAACTCTATCGCACTGGAATCTTGATTAGCGAAATCGCCTTGACCACTACAGTAAAATTCTACGTCTAAATGATTCATACAGCCTAAATTATTATACACCTATTTTTTTAAAATTTAAAAAAAAATAAAAGAAAACCCCCAAGTAAATTGGGGGTTTAAAATAAATAACAGAACTAAGTGCTCATACTAAAACGGTCCGTCACCAGCTTCAGAGTGTAAATCGTTAGTAATATCTGGTAATGCCGCAGTGGCTCCAGCAGTTATCATACCTGATTGTTTATAAGCGAAGGTGACACTATAGCTTCTTGAGTAAGTGTTTACAACTCCTGAAATACCCGTTACTGTACTATTATTTAGAGTTAAGTCTCCTCTTGAAACTGTCATGCTAGAAAGACCGCTGCCTTGTTTTACTCCTGAATCGTAAGCAACGAACGCGCTATCAAGAACAGCGTTAACAAATTTCTGGGCTCCGCCATGAGCTTCTGTACCATTCGAATTAATAAAATCGCCTACTGTAAGTGAATAATTTTTTTCTAGTGGGTCTCCTATTTGGTTCTTAAGAGTTGCGTCACTATAAGGTGCCCCCGCTAACGATCCTAATGTTATCGGAATTACGATGCCTGTAACATTTGTATCATTACCTGCTGTCACAACTTCTGCAGGTGATTTAACCCCGCCCTGAAGGTAGTGTATACCTCCAACCGCTGTACCAGAAGTAAGATAAGAAAGCTTACTTCCCCGAGTGTTTATATTAAAATTGTGTTCTGTTGACATAATTAATTTCTCCTGTTATTTATATTCTGAATTACATTAGTTTTTCCTATTTTGGAAATTTTTTTTATTCTAGATCTCCTAGTTTCTTTAACTCTCCTAATTTCTCATCTGGAGTAGAGATTCCGCCTATGATAGTGAAAACTGTTAAATTATTTTTATCTCCACTATATACACCTCTATGAACAACACTTCCAGATTTTAAAAGTCTAGTTAGCTGATCAAAAGCCTGATCAAGATTCGACTGAGGTATATCATCTAAAACTTCCTTTCCTCCAATTAGTATAGCTCCAGCTGCGTTTGCTGTCGAAATATCTATACCTCCAGACATACTGCCGCTTTGAGCAATACTTCTCACAGCTCTAGAAATGTTGACTGGATCTTTCCAGTCTGCAACAGGCGTAGCCCCAAAAATGGTAATGCCAGAATCTAGCACGCTTTTGTAATCGCTAGAGTCAAAAGAGGAATAAGAACTATCTTTTGAAGCTGTCATGTTAAACAAATGGAAGACACCTGCTGTACTCATATTAGCAGTTTGCCAAAAATTAGAGACAGAAACATTAGAGTAAATCTTGCTAGTTTTTTCGTTATCTATAATCACCAAAGGAGATACTACTCCTTGTTCAACAAGCTCACAAACTTCTTTTAAGGTCTCATAAGCGTTAGCGTTAACTCTTTTGCCTTCTGAATATTTCGGTAAAGCTAATATAACTCCTACCTTCTTAGAGTCAGAATTAAGAGTCTCTTGTAATTCTTGGGCTGTCTTGACTAAAGGAACGACTGTTCCTGCTCCTGAGCCACCACCTGCTCCCGCACAAACAAAGATCCTATCTAGATCTTCGCCAAAAGATCTCCTCATAAAATCTAGAACATCATCTTTCTTTTCTTCGAAACATTTCGCTGCAACAGATCTATCTTTTCCTGCCCCTCCGGAGCCTATACATAGTTTGTTGTCAACATGAACAGTATTTAAATCTTGTTGAGCTGTATTTACGACACCAATTTTTCTATAACCAAGTTTATGAAAGCTTTCTGCTATCCTAGAGCCACCTTGTCCCGCGCCAATAAACGCAAATTTAAAAGCTCCTTCTACTTCGTCTTTTACTTCTTTCTTCTCTTCGGGCTCTGGCGGCAGAGGAATATCTGGCACTATTAAGTCTATATCCACACCACCCATATATTGGTTTACGTCTTGTATATTATCTTTATTTTCACTCATGACTAAATTTTACTTTCTAAAAGCAAGCTAGCCAAATAATCATCTACTTGGTGCTCGCATGCTAAAGCCTCTACTTCTTCCACTCTGTTATGATTAGTGTCAGTAGGATTCTCAACATAATCTTTTGCTTTTTCAAGCCATTTACTTATTGGCTCGTTTGCCATAACTACTCTAGAAACCTGATCTGATATTGACCTTATTTTATTAGTGACTCTTTTATTCTCATATTTTAATTTTAAATGATCTTGTATTTGAGCTTCTAATTTTTGAGCAACAGCAAGATTCTCTTTTATTTTTTCTACACTAAATTTACAGCTACCAGTTGTATTCTCCCCTATTGGAGATACCTTTTTAGTAGTTTGTGGGGAAGTTTCTCCTTCTGGTCTTCCAACTTCAGATGAACCGCCTACAAGAGGATTATACAAGCCTTCTTCTTTCAAATCTCTAAACTTCCTTTGAGAATCTACCGAATCACTTGGTTCTGGTAATCTTCCAGACTCCATTGCTTGCATTCCTTCTTCAGGAGTAAGTACTCCATATTGAAGAAGTTGAGCTACCACCCTATTCCAAGTAGTTTTATCTTTAAGTTCTATCTCTTCAAAATGCGGAGTAGGAAAATTTTTGAAACCTAGAGACTTGCAAATATTTTTTATCTCTGGAGTTAAAAATTGATTTATGAAAGCCGCTCTTCCTTGCTTAAGTCTTTCTATAAAAACTTGAACTTTGATACTAGTATTAGCAAACTTCTCTTCTCCAACTAAAATATTATTAAGGCCCATTTGTATATCTTGATTAACTACTTGATATTTCCTTGGGTCAAGTATTCCTGCTATATCAGGTATAACAAACTTAGCTTCAGTCGTATAGTCGGAAACAAGAACCTTACCAACAGACTGGTTCTCAAAAAGCTTCTGCATAGTCTCAATGCTTCTTTGATTAACATTAAGAGTACCATCTTTCATTTCTGAACCCATAGTAATTAATAGTATTGCTTGATTAGTTGTCCTAGTAATCGCCATGTCCATTTTTTTCATTTCAGATTTCCAGTTAATGTCCTCTAAAACAGGATATCCCATAGGAACCGAAAAGGGCTCGTAATCTTGCTTTTTATAAAATACTGGAGTAACTTTATTTGGGTCAAGTTTAAAAGTTAATATACCTGCGTTTCTTCCTTTAAGAGCTTTTTTAGTTTCTGGATCTAAAGACTCGTAAACTTCCTTATCTTCATCTGTTCTTGGGTTTTTGAGTCTTTCTAATTCGTAGTCACTCAACACCTTATAGTACTGACCAGTGAAGAAAGATATATTTCCTCCCATTTGAATATCTGCAGGATTAAGAATTATATATCTCGAAGGTAGCGTTCCGCCTTCGGTAGCGCTCATAAGAGAAGATGTCCCGTATGTTTGAGTTATTTTTTTTAAATCGTCAGGCTGTATCTTTGTGTCAAATCTATGAATAAAACAATTTCCAGACCTATAATATTCTCTGAAAAACTTATCAAGAAAACTTTGCATATCAATTTTCTTAAATAAAGCTTGTAAGAAATCTCTTGATTTTTTGCTTCCTCCAGTAAAGTAAATATTAGTAGAAGAAAACTCTGTCATTAAATCAATTACGTTTCTAAAGACAGCAAAATTATAATAAGCTTTTTGACAAAGAACTACAGCGTCTCTAACGTTTAGCGAACTTTTGTTCTTAACTCCTTTTGTATATTTAAAGGGAACTAAACCATTATCTATATTTTCAAACCTATTTGTTCTTTCTATTTGCCCTCCTACATTTCTCCTAGTCCTAGAGGACTGATCAACAGTAGTATAAGGAGACGAAGCAAAACTCGTCATCATAGGTTTTAGTTCTTCTTTTTTATTTTCTTTCTTTGTCATTTTAAGCTATCATTAAATGTCTACCGCCAGCAGCAGTATTTCCACTTACATAAAGAGCACCTTCTGGTAAGCTACCAGTATTAGGATGCACAGGTAAGTTCCTCATAAGTATTTGCAAACCACTTATGGTAAATATGTCTTTACCATAAGGACCCATATTTATTCTATCGTCCTCAAATATATCCATTAGAGGCATTCCTGCTTTATCTGTTACAGAAAAAACAGGAGCATCTGTCCCATACCCGGCAGCAAGAGTTAGTAGAGCGCCGCTAGGATCATTAAAAGTAATCGACTCATTCTCATTGGAAATTAGTTTTATAGAGCCATCTCCAAAAGTAACCTTATCAGTCTTTATTCCTGAATTAAAAGTTTTCTCAGCACCGAAAACAGTAGAAGATTCCGAAGTTATATTCGAAACAGAAGTAGAAAGGCTCAACCCTGTCGCGTTTAAACTACTTTTTAAATCTCCACTTGAAGTAGAAACATAACCAGTCATTTCAGGATATCCCGCTAACTTCATCCAACCTTCACTAGTAACAGTATTTCCTGTTGCGACAAAAAGACCTTGACTGTCATCATGTCCAGACGAATAAGCTAAAGCGCCTGTTATCGAATTAGAGGCTTTAAAGTCTCCTGATCCAGAATGATAAAAACTACCAGATTTAAGGAATTCTCCACTTACTGTTGAAAAATTACCAGAAGCTGTTTCTATTTCTGATTGTAGATAACCACTCGCATCGTTAGCATATGTCTCGGCATGTCCTGAGACATCTACGGATTTTTGCCAAGCTAACTCTCCAGAAACATCTAAAGTGCCACTAAGCTGAGCGGATAAACCAGAAACTCTGGTCATTATATCTCCGCTATAACCTGTAAAAGAATTTGCCCCTCCTTCTGTTAGAGACACAAAACCTGATTTATTCTCGTGAGTATAGAAACCCGAAGTATAGGAATTAGAACCTGAAAGTTTTTTGTTTAAAAAGACTCTAAATCCCTCGGAATCTACCTGACCAGTATTAATACTAAATGGCATAACAGCTATTTTCGATTTATTTACACTTAAAAGAACATAATAGGCTCAAAACTTTGCTTAGTAATGTTATTTTCTGTGTTACTTATATCGTTATATAGCTTAAGACCCCAATTCGCCAACATTAATGCCGAATAATTATCTTTTCTGGCTTTATTAGGGGAAGTAGACCTTTTAAGGTGTTGAGGTAGGTCAAAATTCTGGGAACCTCTAGAAGTTGCTTTATGCTCCACTAAACTGCATTGTTTCTTAGTTTGATATATCATATCGTCTTGGTGCTCAATAAAATCAAGCATAGACCACTCTTTTCTATCTTCTATAAAAATGAGTTTTTTAGGGTTAGGTAATCTAATTGAGCTTGTTCTATTAAAGAAGACCTCATTAGAAGCTGTTCTCGAAGCAAACCAAATTTTCTTATAGTCTATACAAGCTTGAAGATACTCATTAGCTCTTCTAATAAAATTACTAGTAAAAACTTGATTAAAACAAATTTGATTATTTTCTTGATTATATTTTAATTTAGCTGTTCTTAATGACTTTTGGTATTCTAAACCTTCTGAGTCTGAGTTTAAAGGTATGGTTTTTAAGTTTATTCTAGCGTCTTTAAAAAATTGAGATTCATTACAACTATCTAAATAAGTATCAGATCCAGCATTATCAAGGCATATAAAAACAATATTAAAAGCTTGAAGCAAATAAGCTAAATATTTTACATGATTATTTAAACTACCTAAACCCGCATAAGAATGAACCAGAGTGCCTTGGCCTGTATTATCATCTATTTCCATTACAGCTATAGCAAAGTAATCGGCTGTAGGGCTATCGCTCATATTAGGGTCAATACCTAAAACATAACGCTTTCCTGATCTCCCCACCATTAAAGTGCAAGGCTCTTCCTCTCCTTTTAAAGTACAAAGCTCCATCTTCTTTGCGCTGAAATAGCTGTCACTTCCATCAGTGAACTGGGCGCAATATTCCCGTTGGAAAGAGAAATGAGAGGCTCCTCCTTCTTGAGCTTCTTCAATAATTGTTCTATCAATCATTTCTTCCGGTAAGGCTTCGTAACCCATTTGAGATACGAAATACTTAGCATCACCTACGTCCTCTGGAGTTTGAATTTTACCAACCCACTCTTGATATGTTTTATATAAATTTTCAAATGTATAACTAGCAGAAGAAAGAGCTATCATCTTAGACTTATTCTCAAACTTAGTTCTGTCTTCTTCTTTAATTACCCCATCAGCTACAAGCTTATCCTCTACTTCTTTTATTTCCATTCTACGCTTCATATCTTGAGGAGCGACAAGAAATGGCATTAAGACATTTTTGATTATATCTTCTGGTAATAAAAGATACTCATCCAACACAAGTATATTTGCACGGAAACCACGTATTTTCTCACCACTTAAAGGTATTGCTGTTATAGTGCCTCCGTTTATTTTCCACTCGTATTGATCATTTCTTTTTGTTTTGGCTCCAAAAGCTTGAGCTAGTAAAGTGGCTTCTTTTGTTTCAACTATTTTTTCTATATTGTTAAAAATAAATCTAGCAGTACGAAAAGTTGGGCCAGCTATTAAGATTTTAGTATTAGGCTCAAATATACATTGAAGAAAACAATAAATCGAAGCTATAAAAGATTTACCACAACCACGTCCCCATACGCACATACTAAAGTTCCTATTAAACATTCCTCGAAGAGTGATTTCTTGGAAAGGAGCTAATTTTATTCCTGTTAAGAGGTAAGTGGTAAAATATAAATTATTCCGAAGAAATTCAGCTAGAGTTATTCTTGCGTCTTTATCTTCTAGGAAGCCTTTTATTTTAGATAGACGATCATTTACATCGTCAACTTCTCTTTGGTATTTCTCTGGAGACGACCACATATCAAAAAAGGTTTAAATCATAAGCTAATTGCAAGTCAAGCTTCTTGTAAACATCGCCGGAAAAGAATATCTTTCTTGTTACTCTGGTTGCCTCTGTTCTTCCTTTTGCAAAAAGGAATTGAATATTATCATATCTTTGGATTATATCTCTAACATTTCTCATCACATACTCAGGAGTGACTTGAACTTTTTTTGTTATAAATTTTAAATAGTTAAACTTCATCATATTATCTAAACTATTCTCGACTACAACTACAACGTGAGCATCTTGCTCTTTAGCTCTATCCATTTCCCTACAGAATCTCTCGTACCCTCCAGAGAAAGTACCTATAAAATCTTTGGTCTCTTTTCTCTCGACATAGCAGTCGTTTCCTTCTTTATCTAGCCAGTAATCAGCGAACTTAAGTCCTTCTCTTCTGGTTCCATAATTTATATTTAAAGGTTTTTGCTCTCTAGTATCAACTACAATTTCGTAACCTTCTTCGATATTCTCTTCTATTTTATCTACAGGTATATTGTTAAATCTTTTATTAAGGCCTAATTCATGACACATAGTATAGTAATTACCAAAGAGTTTTTGGTAATAAAATATAGGAGGCATCATAGATGATCTCATTTCTACTTGAGTAGGAGAGCTTTTTATATTTCTTCTTTCTATTCTGTCTTTAATAACTTGAACACAAAATTTTCTAGCATCTTCCTCAGAAGCAGACTCTAAATACTTTTTCATGTTTGGCCTAGAATTAAAATAATTAGAAAAGTAATGAGCTTTATTTTTAAATTTAATTAAATCCCCTGTTAAAAGATCTCTGCGGGGATAGTACTTTTGATAATATTCCGCCATCCTCATTTTATGCTTTCTTAAGTGCATATGAAGAGACTTTTCTGTTTCGAACTCCTCTCCATCTATCTTGCAAGTATAAACTACTTTCATACAATCTTTTAATTCTTTACCCATTAACTGCCTCCTCTGGAGATAGACCAAAAATCCTAGCCTTAACGTCATCTATAGTTGAAAGCTTTTCGACTTCATCTTTTATGGTTTTCTTTCTCAATTCTGCCATTTTGATGAGCTCTTTTCTGCTCTCTTCATCTTTCCAAGTCTCTACTAAATTCAATATACTTGCATTATCTTGAACTTGTTTACTAAGCCTGTCGCTACGTTTTTGTTTTAGATCGCTGAGTAATTTATGCTGTCTATTTACGCAGGAGTTATACTCACCTTGAGCAGTATTGATGGCCTCAACTAAACTCATAGATATCCTTCTTCCTTCGTTGTCGCTTGCTGTTTCGTCAAGAAGACGCTGCAATCTACCTACTCTTCTTTGTATGTTGGAGGCTATAACAACCTCGCCTGAAAGCACAATATACTGATCTACTTCTTCTTGAGTTAAATCTGGTTTATTATAAGTATACCTCACAAAAGAAGACTCAAATAATTCTCTTTCTGTCTCGTTTTGGTAATTACTCATTTGATGAATAAAACGAAAAGTATGCAGGTAGCCCATAAGTCTCTCTATATCTTTTTTTTGCCTAGGGGTGACCTTTTCTTTATCTATCCCGCTATCTAAAACAAACCTATTTATTCTACTCAACACTCTGTCAGGATGTTTAGGTGGCTTGTATTCGAAATTTTCTTCTTGCTCTATTTGGTTTTGCTCAAAATCTTCTCCATCTAAACTCTTACAGTATTCCGTAACCATTCTTGTCTCTGCGCTGAGACTTGTGAGTTTGTCGTTCAGGAATAATATGCGAGACATCTCTACATACTTCATTGTCCCTTTGTTATTTCTAATAAACTCTTTATGTTCGTCTGATAGACTTGGCTTTTCAACTTTTTGATATTCACTTGCTGGAATAGCGTTCAGATCAATCTCTGACAAAAAGGCTTTAACTGCTCTACCTTCTTTACTCCTACCGTCTCTTCCTGTGAATCCTGCTACATTTTGTATTAAATGCATCAGGGAGACATCAACCTTCTCGCCCCTTAAGAACTTATCTTTAGTTTCTATTAAAGCAGCTTTCTGTTCGTCGCTTAATTTGAAATCATCTGAACTCATAACCAATCTATATCATCCTTTTCTAATATTTTTTTAGCTTTAATTATAATAGATTTTTGAATATTTTTAATTTGTTTGTATCCGGGACATCTATTTTTCTCTGAAGTCTTAAAATTTAGCTCTTTTGCTATCTCTTGCTCTGGTTTATTTTGTATATAAAATCCTTCATAAACAACCCATTCATTATGCTTTAATACTTGTTTTAACCTAGCATGCATTTTAGAAATCCCATTTTCAATGCTTATTGAGTCTTCGGATCTATTGTCGACTTCTGACTTGTGGTTCTCTAAGGGTAGAGCCATTTTAACATCATAAGCCGATTTTTTCTTAGAAACCCATCTTGCATACAAAGGGCACCTAGAATCTTGGGTTCCGTATATTGTGCAAGCTGACTCTGATTCTGCAGCTGCGCATCTAACGCAAGGCTTACAGTAATTAGTATAATTATTTCTTACTAGATTTTTAAGTTGGTTTGATATTATCCTATTTAACCAAGGTAGCAAGGGCTTTGATTGATCATACAAATGCCATTTTTTGAATATATGTATTTTTAAAATTTGAGAGATATCTTCAAAATCCATCCAAGTTATTGACGTTAAAGTCCACTTGCCTTTTCTTTTGTTTATCTCTTCATCTATTATCTCAATACTCTCTTCAAAAATAATTTTTTTCTTTTTTTTGGTTTTCGTCTTCTTTTTAGCCGCCATCTTTAGGACTTTCTTGAGGTACTGGCTTCATTAAGTTAGATAAAGTTTGAGAGTTCTTTGACCCAAAGACGCATCCTTCTATGTCTAGCTCTAACGGAGGTATATCGGTACTTATCTTGATAAGCTCTTCTTCTATTTCTTGGTTTTCTGCCTCTATTTCTTTAGTCTCCGGCTTAGGAACGCTACCATTAAAAGACGTTCCGCAAGAAGAACAAAAGTTTGGAGACTCTAACAAAGAAGAGGCTTTCGATAATACCCATGGGTTAGAACTACCGCACTTATTACAATAAGTTACTTTTTTATACTTAGACATATTTTTTAAAACCCAGCAAATAGTTATTACAACTAACTATACTTTTAGAAAGAAAATTATGGCTTCCTTCACTAATAACGATAAAGTAAAATACACTATAATCAAAAGAAGGCCTCATAAAATATATGATGCAGATGGTTTGTGTGACCCTCCAGAATACGAAAATCCTAAAATACATATAGCCCAAGACCTCCCTCCAAAAAGGGAGATGGCTGTTGTTTTAGAGGAGATAATGCATGCCTTCTTCTGGGATATATCCGAAAAAGAAGTTAGAAAATTCTGCTCTACAGCGACAAGAATTTTACATAAAGATGGGTGGCGTAAGACCGACAGTTAGACATGAGGGTTAACTGATAAGTCTTTAAATTTAGTTACTAAGAACCTAACCAGCTCTGATCTAACTACGTCAGACTCATCGAACTCAAAAGTATTAATGCCAAAGTTTTTGCTGGCTTCGTCTCCAAAAAGACCTTGTACTTTTTCGTATCCGCCTCTTGCTCCATTTTTCAAGTCTGTCTGAGCAGGATCTGCTAAAACAAAGCACTTAGAACCCATTCCTAATCTTGTAAGCACGGTGACTATTTCTTTTAATGTGCTATTTTGGCATTCATCAAATATAAGACATTTAGAATTCCAACTCATACCTCTACAAAAATTAACAGGATAAGTAGAAACTCTTTCGTCTTTCTGTAGCTTTTTGATTACGTTAGGGCAAACAAGCTCTTCCATTTTATGCAAGAAAGGAAGGTTGTAAAAATGAAGTTTTTGATCTGCGTCTCCGGGTAAAAATCCCATTCTTGAGTCGGAACTCTCGACTGCAGACCTTATATAGACTATCTCAGAAACTTTTCCTTCGTTTAGTAAATGCAAAGCACAGTAAACGCTAAGTAAGGTTTTAGAGCATCCAGCAGGACCTTTTGCGAAAAGTATCTTTGACTCTTTAGCTAGAGCTATTTTTATGAATTCTTTTTGCTTATCTGTCCAATCAAAGTTCTCTATATGGAACTTTTCTCTATGTCTTATGGGTTCTCTTTGTAAGGCTTTACCTTTAATATTCTCTAGATCCAAAGAATCGGCCAGTTGTTCAAATTTTAATTTTGGCATAACAAGCTAGTATATTAAGCTGCTTCCTCCATAGGTTTGATTTTCTTCTCTAATCTCAAACCTTTTATGTCTTCATTAGCAATATCTACTTTAGTTTTAGTGTCATTAAAGTAAAAAGTAGTACTTCTTAAACCTACTCTTACTATTCTACAAACTCTTCCTCCCATGATATAAACATCATCAGATTTGATACCGCCAAAGAGAGACATGGAGACTGCTGCTGCAAAACTAGTTATGGTCTCTTTGAAAATAATACCTGCTGCTCCTGCGAGCAACAACCAACCGTGTTCGCCGATAAAACTCTGACCGGCACTTGCGATTTGATCTTCCATATAATATATTATACACATTTTAATTTAATATTCGGTGTAATTATTTATACTGAAACATGAATCAAAAAATAATAGCTCCAGAGGCGCAAGCTTTACTAGAGCAAATGATAGGCCAATATGGATGGATTTTTTTATTTGCTTTTGCTGCAATTCTTTTTAAAGACGCTGTCCATAAAGCAGCTGAAGGTTTTCTAATATGGCTTGGTTCAGATTTCAAAAACGACGACATACTTTATATTTCTGGTAGGCAAGCACGCATAGTAAGAGTCGGGATTTTGAAGACGATTTTTTACATGTCTGACCGCGGAACTAAAATGCTAGTTCCGAACGACAGATTAAAATTACTCGTAATTGAAAAACAACTTCCCAAAAACGGATCTTATCCATATTTATATAAAGCCGGGGAGTCAGGGTACGAAGAACAGGAAGAAAAACGAATAGTAAGAGATAACCTTCCTGATATAGTAATGAACTTAAAGGACGAATCAAAAGAAAAAAAATAGTTATGGAAAACTCAGTACATTATATTATAGAGGGCGTGTTAGCAGCAGGTGGATTTATGGTAGCTTTAATTATAAGAAGAGCATATCACAGCATAGATGAATTATGGAAAAAGCATGACGAAATGACCTCTCGCCTTACTAATATGGCTATCGACTTACCTAAAAACTACGTAACAAAGAATGATCTAACACATGCTATAGATATTATACATGATAGGTTCGACAAGCTAGACGCTAAGTTAGAAAAGATTTCTCAGAATACAAGAATAAAAAGAATGAACGACACTCAATAAGATTATGCCAGAAGAGACAATAAACGATAACACAAGTCTAGGTATTAATCTTAAATGGCTGATTCAAATAATAGCTATTGCTGGTATGGCAGTATGGGGCTACTTCGGAATAACCTCAAAGATTTCGCAATTAGAAATAGACGTTATGAGAATGAAAGACTCTGTACAAATGAATTCTGAATTTAGAGTTAAATGGCCTTTAGGTCAATTAGGGGCTCTCCCTGATGATGCTGAACAAAATATGCGCTTAAGATTCATAGAAGCTGATGTAGCAACATTAGAAGATCATGTAGACACCCTTAGAATAAAATCAGTTAAGCTAGAACAGGGTAGAGATGAAATGCATGATGTTAAGCATCCTTTCTTACCAAATAGTAAGACGAAATAGCTCGCTTAAATCTCTCTTACCTTGAAATTCTCAAGATTCACATTGGCCATATTTTGAAAATCTACATTTCCTTCTCGGCTCATTTGTTCTATTTTGGCTAACGCACCATTAGGGTCAGCAGGATCGCTTTCATTTAAGTCTTTTTCAAACTCTTTCGGATCTATATCTTCGTCCATAGTCAAGCCCAACACTGCTTCATGGGATGCTGCCCACGTAATAAGAATTTTCTTAGCCATAATCTTAAAAGGTTGTAGTGTTTTTAACCTCTTTATTAAAAAATATTTGAGTGTAATAATTACTTGCAAATGGTTACAAGTCTATGTTAATATGAATATATATTGTATCACATGGAAAGACGAGAGATGGAGCGCAAACAAAGAGGATTTAAAAGAAATAAATAAAATGATTAACAAAGGACAAGTTAGAAAAAAAAGTTTGTTGAGTTTAATTGACCCTCAAGCAATCTTGTTATTTTTTATGTATGTGTTAGGCTTTGCGTATCATGGATTTACGTCTCTTTTAAAATGGTTAATTTTAAAGTTAAAACGTAATAAATGAAATTTTTAATATTAATAATATTCGCTATATTCATTAGTGGATGCGAATCTCATGGCTGGAGATCTGTTGATCATAGTCATCATCGAGAGGTACATTACATACATTACGACCATCACTATTACCACGACCATCATCACCATAACAAAAAGAGGCTCTCTAATAGTTACGAGTCAAAACCTTTACCTTCTAGAAAAATAGCTCCACCACGAAGGCCTACATCTCCACCTTCAAGATCAATTACTAAAGGAGTACCTCAGCCCTCATCAAGAGAACCTAGCAAAAAAGAACAATGAAATTCCACGAATATCTAGTTGAACTTAGAAAAAGGAAATATCAAAATATTACTAAATTAGCTAAGCAATTAAAGGTAGACTATCAAATGTGGAGAAAAATAGAAAGAGGTATAAATCCTCCTCCTAGGAGAACTTTGCTATCTAAATTCTGCAATATAGTATTAATTAAAGAATACGAGAAAAATCAACTTTTTGAATTAGCTAGGAGATGGGAGCCTCATCCTGATACGAACACGACTAGACATAATTTATACCACGAAGGACTTGAACCAGATTGGGTACAGGCCATCATAAAAGAAAACACTCCAGATTACCCAGATAAATACTGGGGTAAAAGAACCTAAACAACATTTAGTTCTCCGGTCGAGTCTCCGAAATGTTTCATATCTATTCCGTGTTTATGTAGTATGCTGACAAAAAGATCACACATTGGCTTTTCTTTCTTAACCCTAAAATGCTTGCCTTTATTATTACCACCTACTAACATACAAGGCAGCTCATCATGATTATGTCGATTTCCGTCAGATATACCTGCTCCGTATATTACGTCAGTATTTTCCAACATATCATCTTTAGCTAACTTGTCTATAAACTCAGAGAATAGTTTCACGTGGAACATATTGATTTTAGAAAGCGCAGCTAACTTATGAGGATCTTTTTGGTGATGAGATAGACTGTGGTGACCTTCGCTAATGCCTATTTCCCTATGATGTCCGTTATATCCATCGTGAGCTGTTAAAAAAGTTATAACCCTTGTAGTATCAGTTAAAAAGGCTAGATGCATTAAGTTGTATAATAGTCTAAACTTATCAGATTTTCGCTCTATATCAAAATTAAATTTAAAATCATTATCTAAATTAAATTGGTCTCTTCTTTCTAGTTCTAATTCTACTTCTCTTATTGAATACATATACTCATCTAGCTTAGCTTTATCACTTGCTGGAATATTATTAGATAATTGACGACTCTCTTCTAAAACAAAATCAAGAATAGACTTTTTATATAATTTCTGTTTCTGTTCTATTTTTTCAACATTAAACAACCTATTAAAAATATCTTGAGGGTCATACATAGATGCCATAGGTTGAGAAGCAGATTTCCAAGATAAATTATATTGATAAGCGCAACTATAACCAGAATCACACTTACCAATTATTCTAGCTTTAGAACCAGTAAATTGAAGACTATCAAATCTTGTAATACCATTATATTCATCAGCTAAAAACTGATCCATAGACTTACCGGATCTAATCTTGGATTCATGTTTGTTAGCTTGCTTTCCAGTTAAAAATGTAGAGCATGCTCTGGCGTGATCTCCTGCTCCGTCTCCGTTAGCTCTAGCTTTGTCGTGAGTAAGCCCTGAAATCACTTGTAGGCTATCTCTAAAACTTTCCATAGGAGAAAGTACGTCTGGTATATCGATTAGGTCGCCGTATTGACTAGGAGTCCAATGATGCATGTTTATTCCATTAGGAACATATACAGCCGCGAATCTTTTAACGTCTCTCTTTACATTACCAAAGCACTCTAATCCGGGTAACGCCATAGAAAGACCCAGTGAACCTATAAATTTTCTCCTATTCATGAGTCTAAAAGGTTATACACTTTTAACTCTAGAAAGAATATCGTTTAGGTTATCGAAGGATATTCTATCAACCCTTAAATAAGGAGGTCTGACTATTTCGGTAGCTATCCTGAATCCTCTCACTTTATACTCAGGAAACACTATTTCTTCTACGAAATCATTTAGGCCTGTTTTTTTAATCCATTTAAAATACATATCCCTGTTTTGTTTTTTCGTTTCCAGCAATATTTCTGACTCTTTACCAAAGATATTTAAGTAAAGACATAAGCCCCTTATAGCTAAACTTTCAGTAGGCGGCTCAACTATCCCCTCATAAAAAATAATCCTCCCCATACTATGTATTTACACCAAGGTAAGGAGAGGATAGCTATTTTAAGTAAAAACGTCCTCAGAGGCCATTTACGGGCCATTAAAGGGCATATTTAAAATAAGAAGTGAATAGCTAATACCATAACAACTGATATAGCTAACCCAACCATCATCTTTAGAAAATCTTTTAACAACATCGGGAAAACGATTTTCATGTTATGAGAGTCACCTAAAGACTTAGTAGTTACAAAAGCCAGCTCTCTTCCTGCTAACAAACCAACAAATACCCAAGTAGTGCTCATAGGTATACTGTTATAGCTTTTAAAATACCAGAGTATAAGGCTATAAACTAAATCCACAATAGTTGCAGATCTAACATAATTTACATTAGCTTTAGAAAGCACAATTTTTTGAATCCTACCACCTTTTTCAAAAAACATAAAACCTAAACCAATAACAAATACTAAGCTAATTAATATCATTGTAATTACTGGGATCTCTCTAGGTAAGAATACTGCTATATTTGCCATGTCGTGAGAAAGCCATGTAAACCAAAGCCAGCCTGTTGTTAGCCATTGAGCGCAACGCCAAGCAGTTTCTCTCTGTGGAGCCACATCTTTTTGGTTCTCCCAATATTTAGATACTGCAAGCCAAATCACATAAGCAGCCGTTGCAGCGACTACATACCCCATAGCAGACTTGATTAAAACTTTTTCCAATACGAGTGTACTAGCAAAAGCTGATAAAACTAAAAATGTTGTACTTACTGGAACTCCAAACCTAGTGAGAGCTACTAATATCATAGGAGCTAAAGCATGATACCATTCAACAGTCTGATAAGGTATTTTATCTAACCTTCCATAAGATATATCTCCACCATTTACTGTCCAGCCATACCAAATAGTAAATAACAGGACAGAGCTAGCCGCTCCCCACATATAATACCATTTGAATTTTTTTGAATTTGAAGCGATCCATGTCCCTAAGGTTTGTACTGAGTCATTTGCGATTACAGAATATGCCGCTAATAGAAACCCAACAATTACGTATACGTTCTCCATACCCTTATTATACAACATCCTTAGTTTAAGATCAAGTCACAATTACGTCACAAAAAAACCACCCCCGAAGGGGTGGCTATGCAATAATATATTTTTATTACTAACTTACTTGAAAATCTGGATAAGCAGTATGACCATGTTCTAAAAGATCTAATCCTTTAGCTTCTAGTTGACCATTAATCCTTACTCCTAACACTTTCTTAATAATACCAAATACTAATAAAGAAAATAAGAAAGAAAATAAACTTATTACTAATGTTCCTAATAATTGAATTAATATTGAATGCTCTGAAGAAAATATGCCTACGGCAACGGTTCCCCATACCCCACATACTCCATGCACAGCAATAGCACCTACTGGGTCATCAATCTTAATCACCTTCTCAATAAAAGACGAGGCGAGACACAGTATAACTCCGGCGATAGCCCCGATTGTACATGCACTCCAGATGCCAACTACGTCTGCTCCTGCTGTTATTCCCACTAGCCCAGCTAGTACGCCATTCGTAGTCATAGTATAGTCTGGCTTCTTGGATTTCACCCAAGAAAATAACATCGCAGATAGCGCGCCTGCAGCAGCCGATAAAGACGTTGTAACACAGACAAAAGAGATAGAAGCTGGATCTGCACTTAAAACACTACCACCATTAAAGCCATACCAACCAAACCACAACAGGAAGACGCCAATAGCCACTAAAGGCATGCTGTGTCCCGGTAAGGCCTTAACTTTTCCATCTTTATATTTATCTGCTCTCGGTCCTAAAAGCCAAGCACAAGCTAAAGCAGCAAAGCCTCCAAAAGCATGAACGACGCTACTACCTGCAAAATCATAAAATCCCATTTTATCGAGGAAGCCTCCTCCCCATTTCCAAGCTCCAGCTATAGGATAAGCAACAGCAACTAATAAAGTAGCAAATATTAAGAAAGAAGATAATTTTACCCTCTCCGCTACAGCACCAGAGACTATTGTTGCTCCAGTAGCAGCGAACATAGCTTGAAAAAGAAAATCTGTCCAATAAGTATAATCAGCATATGCTTTTGTTAGATTTGCAGTATCATCTGAAAATCCTATTGGTCCACCTATGCTTAGCCAGCCATTAAATAGCTCACCGGGATACATAGTATTAAAACCAATTAAAGCATAAGTAATTAAACCAACACTAACTATAAAAAGATTCTTAAACAAAACATTTACTGTATTTTTTTGTCTTGTTAAGCCGACTTCTAAACTTGAAAAGCCTAGATGCATTATAAATACTAACAATGCTGATATTAATACCCATGCATTATCAATAATGAATTTTACGTCTTCCATAGCTAACCACTTTAGCATTTGGTGTGCCATTTCAAAAAACTAAGCAAAATAAGAAGAAAATCAATATACACATGAAGATTTTTATACATAACGATAAAAAAACCCCTCACTATTTAAAGTAAGGGGCTTTCGTTTTATTTTTTAGTAAGATTACTTTCCGCTGATCTCGAAAGAGATACCTTTAGTAACCTTTAAGGCGATGTTAGTAATCCAAGCGTAAGCTGCTCCGCCAATCCATCCGCCAATACCTAGTCCAACTACTTTTCCTAGGTCTGCGCTTGCTGCAGCACTAACGCTTTTAATCGCTGCGTCTACGTCACCTAGGTTACCAGCCGCCAATACAGCTAAGACTGGAAGTAAGATTCCGCCAACGACACCCGTAACCGCCCCTAGCAAACCAAAGAAGTTAGCAAAAGGTATTACGCCGATACTATTGATTGTCAATTTTTTCATATTATTGCACAAATCCACTCTTTTCCCTCAACTTAAGGAGAGTGTTTTCTGTTTTACACACTTTTTAGCACAAAAGAACATAAAAAAACCCCCGCCCGTAGGCGAGGGTCAGTGTGTAGCGCGTATTTATTCCTTAGCGTCCGTGCCTTAGAAATTATACCTTAGACCAACGAGCCAAGACCAGTCTCCATCAGCCTCATAAGAAGCAAAATTGAAGTTTTCTGTGTCGAAGTCGTTATCTACCCAATTGATTGTACCAAAAGGAGTCAATCCACCAAGTAGATCTGTCTCATAACTAACTGTTGCGGAAGCAACAAGCGAGTCGTAGTCATCGAACTTGTTCCAAGATACATTTGGAGTCACCCCAAGTCCCCAAACAGACCAAGAAGCTTCTGCTCCAATTGCGTAACCCTTCTGTTCGAGCTCAAAATCGTTTACAAGCTTAACATAAGGACTTAATACAGGATTGACCAAACCTACTTTAGCTGCGATTTCAGTGCTGTCAGGTACGTTAGAAACACCACTTTGATGTCTAGAAACTTCACCGCCAACTCTTAAACCAAAACTATCGAAGCCTAAAGTTTTTCCTACTCCTAAATTCCAGTGAGACTCTGATGTGTCTTCCTCTGGAATTGCCAATAATGCACCACCTGTAAGGTCTAACCCTAATAATGCATTAGGTTTAGAAAATTTTGCCCCTACGAATGGTGCTTCAGATACTCTAGGTACACCGTTAATGTAAAGAGTATCCACATATCCTGCCTCAAGACTCAAAGAAGTACTCGGGGCTACATCTTCTGCATATGCGCTATGCAGACCAACTGTGAGCAATAATGCTGCTACTAATTTTTTCATAATAAAAAAGGTAGGTTCACTCCACAAGGAGTAAGTTTTGTAATTGTATCATTAGCTTACACTTTTTTCAAGTCTTTTTTTCGCGCTAAAGCGCAAAAGGCGGCTTTTAAACCCAGCTATTAATAAAAATAAATTAAAATAAATTAAAAAGTTTTAATATAAAAGAATTACCAAAGAAT
>Ga0315315_10000382_pt1 | contig 36301 bp, 26 predicted proteins | sample M140m3416metaG_FD_203699 | JGI IMG/M metagenome (GOLD analysis project Ga0315315, IMG submission 203699) | Ammonia-oxidizing marine archaeal communities from Monterey Bay, California, United States - M1 40m 3416 | ecosystem: Environmental > Aquatic > Marine > Intertidal zone | place: USA...
TGTGTTCTTCCGGCTTCGGCTACGCCTCAGCCTCCAGAACACAGGCGCTTTACCAACCCCCGTTCTCTCACTCAACCTGGTGCAAAGACTGGGGGGTAGTCATGACTCCCCAACGCCAAGGACGCTGGAAACGTTTTGTCGTGAGAGTTTCTCAGTCCTAATACGAGCCGATAATCATCAGTCTCATGTTGGCTTGCCAGTTCCATGAGGCCGAAATATCGATCAGCGTTACCCCACAAGCCATGGGCTTGATTGGTAACCGAATACCCCTGACCTTCAATAGTTGTCTGGGCTAACTCGAGTAGTCGGTGGTGGGGAACAGGCACCCAGGTGCGGGTGCGATCTGGGGTTGGGGCGTTGGCAATGTCATCACGAGTGACATGGCTTCCACCACAGTGCATCAATAGATTTGTCATAGGGTAAACCTTTAACAAGATGGAAAGACCGATTTCAAAGAAAGCGGTCATGAATTGGGGCAGTTCCGCGAAAGGCGGGAACGTTACGAAAAAGCCCCGCCTTCAGATCACCTCGTGAAAGGTGATCCGAAGACGGGGCCGTGAGTGGATGCTGTGTTTAGCAATAGCTAGTTATCCCCTCATGTTATAATGACGCAAAAACAGCGGGAATTTAGCTAATCCTGCGGTTAGGGGACGTTTGTTACGCTGGTGCGATAAATTAGATACCGAAAGCGTTGGGTTTCGCGTACATGGAGCTGCCAGGCATGGCGAATGTCAAACATAAAATCATTACCATGCCGCGTCTGCAATCTGCGCTAGACGACGTCATGGACCAGTTAGATGAACTGGGCCTTTGGAACGAGCGATTGGCCAAGGTTGATGTTTATCTAACATGGGTCGGCTCAGCTTATGGCTGGCAGTTGTATCGCGGCTCCGGTCACATAGAGATTCCAGCACTTTCATTGAGTCGTCTTAGTGAGATGTTTCTTAGTGGTGGAAGGATGACACTTCGCGACCTGTTGCGTCATGAGTATGGTCATGCAGTGGCTGATACGAATCGTGCGTTGATCCGATCAAGGCGTTTTGCCGACGCGTTTGGGACGCCTCATGATAGTGAGATACCGTCTGACTACTCTGAAGATGAGCATGTGACGGCATATGCCGCAAAAGATTCGTCCGAGGACTTTGCGGAAGTGTTTATGTTCTACCTAAAACACAGTGGTAAGATTCCGAGTCGTTTTGAGACTCGCGAAATCAAACGGAAATGGCAATTTGTTGATCGACTCTGCCAGGGGATTGCTGACGGTAAGCGAGTGTGGTGAGGAGCACGAGGAGGTTGAGTGAGACTCTCTTTAGAAGGGACGATGTTCATCGCACCGATCCATGCTTAACCCGATTCCCGTTGCACGAGACTGCTTCACCACACGGGCAAAGATAGGCTCCCGGTTTTTTCGGCACTCCGTATCGTCGTTTTATTTTGGGGCACTTATGTGAGATGTCTCCTGCGGTCAGATAGAGCATGTCTCGGCGGTTTGCCTCTCGCAGAAAAGGAGTGCTCTTCAAGATGGCCTGCCCGGCGACCATCTTCTTCTGCCGTTCGTTCTCTTTCTCCAAAGCCTTCAGTTGCTTTGTCATCTCCGGCTTCATGCCACCATGCTTCTGCGCCAGCTGAAACAGGTCTGTCAGGTGAGCTCAAGCAACTTGCGGACCTTGGGCACCTTCTTGCCCTTACCGAGTTCCACGCCTGCTTTACGCAGTTTGGCAACAATCTGATCCACTGTGTGACGTTTCTGAGGCATTCTGAAAGTCCTTTCCGAGCGGTACGCCCGAGCAAGATTCTCTCACTCACAATGGTGCAATTCTATGGGGGGAGGTCTGTTTACTGAATGCAACTTTGCACAGCCAGAGAGCCAAAGCGGCTTGGCGCGCCCGTTTGTGCGCTGCTTCATCCTTGTTTGAAAAGAAGACTCACAAATAGGGAATCCGGCATAATAGACTTTCAAAATCGAAGGGTCTCGCATTCAAGGCATCCGCATACCAAGCTTCCAGTTCATGTGTTGGACAGGTTTCGAAAAAATACGCTATCTCAGTTCGCGTGGCCGATTCGTCAACTCCCCTTAGCCCCATGGATGTGAAAAGTGAAAACAGGTGGAGAATGTTGTTCTCTTTGTTTTCTCCAATCTCTGTCGAAAATGCCCTGATAGCTTCGGAAAGGCGATGTTCGCGATCATCTGGATCACGATCTGGTTGTAATCCCGTTGCGATGAAGTAGAAGCCAAGTGGATGCCCACTGCCATGGCGTTCAAAAGAATCCTTCTGGCGAACGGAGTTTCCACACGTTGGATCTTGGCGGTAAAGCTCGGCCTGATAGAAGTTGACAAATGATGCAGTGTACGGGTCCGTTTCATTTTCCTCGAACCATGCGAGTGCTTGTTTTACGTCTTCCGTCTTGCCTTTTGTGCGCAAAAGTCCGTGAACGAGATAGCACCGAGTGCGTCCGATGCTTGAGGGATCGAAGTCAGACTGTAAATCCATTGATTTCTCAAAGAGATTCTCCCATCCAGGTTCACCGGTCAAAACCAGTAATCTCGCCAGAGTATTGAAAAGAATGACCCTAGCCTCAGCGTTGAGCGAGCGAGGTGATTTATTGTGTTGGCCGAGTAAATCCTTGAGCATCTGTTTGGCTTCATCAAATTGATGAGCATCCAGCATTGCTGACGCAAGCCGCGATTTAACTTCCACTTCTTCCTGAAAGCTGCTTCTGTCCCCGAGTGACCGGTGAGCTTGGAGAGCTTGCTGCGAAAACCTGACTGCTTCCGAAAAATTACCAATATGTCGATTGAAGTCTTCGAGTGTTGCATTGACTCGCTGCTCGACTCGCAGAGATTCGACACCTCCACGTTTAGCCGCTCGGGCAAGTCGATGAGAAAAGTCAAGGGCGACCTTTGGACCCTCAGTTCGATTCAGTTTGGCAAGTATTTGCGAGGCTTCGTTGACGTACTGATTCGTCAGTTGGCGATTCTCAAAAATTGGTTCAAGTAAATTCATCTTGCACAAGTATTGAGCGAGCGACTCAAAATCTTCTACATCCCATACCAGCTTGAATCGCTTTTTTAAATCGAATTTCTCGGAAGCTGCTGCGGTGCAAACGACTAAGGAACCGTGTCCGTATTCTCGCTCAAAGGCGCCGATTTTTTCTCGAATTCCCCCAACATCGACGAGCTTTTTGCCAAGTGGCTTTACGAGCGAGCACGCTTTTTGCAGCGGATCGCCGTGAATCGTACCTTTGTGCCCGTTCCATGCATCGATCACCGCCAGAAGCCCCGCAATATTCATCGAAGAGCCTTCGGAAGTCTGCCCTAGCGTGTCGATTATGTTGAAGGGCTTCGCCTCAGGTACAATCATCTCCAGTGAGGTGCCGGGTACATTGATCAATTTTGAAAATGCATCCTGAATATGCCCCACCTTAAAGGGCAAGCCATCCGAAACTGACCATGAAGAGCATGACTCAGCTTTAACTTGCGTCACGAATCCTGTTGGTGTGGTTTGCCCGTCAGCCCTGGATCGCAACAGACCGACAACACGCGGTTGTTCAGTTGGAGCCTCCCATTTGATGGTTGGGGCGAAACAAAAAAAATTTTCCCACAGATATCCTGGAAACCGAACACCGTTATTCTGGACCTGTTCAATCCATGCTCTCAACCGCGGCTGAATAGTCCTGGGGTGCACTCCCTTGGCATACAAGCGACGTTTAAATTCGTGGTAGCACCAAGCCGGATTGGTTTTCACCCAAACGGAGTCGGGTTCGATTGACTGTACTTCCAGCAAATTATTTCGCCTCAGGTTTGAGAACGGAAATCTCCTCACTTTCCAACGTCAGATTGACGGTCTTTTCATTCCATGGAATAACGATGGTGCAATGCAAGTCTTTTTGTTGGGGAAACCACTCTAGCGGCGTTTGGTCATGCAGAACGGTAGGGGCCGGCGTATCTTCTTTCTTGGGTTTCCATTCAACGATGATGCCATCTTCGAATAGACTCACCTGTAGACGTCCCTCGCCTGAGTCTGAAATTTGACGTGTCTCAAGCAGAATCGGCACTTTTTGTTCAGCTGTTTGTGTTGAATCATCCGCGGCCAGGCTCAACACCTCGCCATAGGCATCGACAGCCATGTCAGGACCAATGAGCCGTGCAGAATTTGTCGGTTCGTCGTGCAGTGAATTGCGAAGAGAATCAACAGCGACTTGAAGTTCGGCAATCCAATTCTGGTAGTCAGGGTCACTCCCAGATTCATCATCGGAGAGCAACGCAATTGGGTCGCTTGCTAAAGCTGACACCTTGGCACGCAAAGCCATGACAACGTCACTGCTTACCTGACTCATTCGGTTGGAAAAGTGAATGTCCTCTGCATGAACCCAAAGCCCACATTGACTACGGAAATTCAACGGCATCATGTGTTCGATATCATCAGCAGCGACATCCAAATTTGATATCTCGGAGAAGGTGTCGCCGGGGATGCAATACCAAAGATCATCATCTTGAGAATGGCTGAAAACAGCACACCACGTCACTGGAACCGGGATGGGCATTTTAAGCAAGAATAAGTCTCCAGCATCAAGCCGTTCAGGACGATCTGATTGTGATGAAACCATCGCGTCCCGAATCTCAAGACCGCTCGCTAAGAGCTTCTCAAATGTAGCTTTGTCTGGTTTCATGGTTTCATTGTCTCCAAAGCTAACCTGAGTTGCTTCATGCAGTCACTCATGGTCTGCTTTTTCAGGCCTACGTTTTCCCGCACTTGCTCTTGTGTAATCGTTTTTTCTGGATCAGCGTGACGGCAAAATTCAGCATAACACTCCAAGATTTCTTTAAGTTTTTCGGTCTTGCTAGGAGAGGCATGCAGAGCATCAATGGCACGCCGCCCCTCTAAAACAAATTCAGTGACCTTCTCCTGCCGAATCTCATAACGGTGTTCATCGAGAATTGTCCGAACGAATTCCGGATTGTTTTGGTCTTCGTCCGGGAAAGTGGCCTCTGTATCAAAGACGGCTGCCTCAACCGGTTCCCATGCTAAGTTGGATATTACCTGCTTCATCAGTCTCAAGAGCAGGGGGTGAACTCCTGATTCAATGGTGTTTAGAATCCCCGCAGCAGTTCGGCTAGTCGCTGTTTTGCTGTATCTCGTGACGATTCCCAGAGCCTCATGCCAGATATCAGCTTGACGAATCGCATGTTCAATCTCGAAAGCTTCCACAGATTGTGGACTATCACCAGAGATACCCAGCAGAGTATCCAAGCTTACTTCAGTATCTGAGATGCAGACCACTGCGGTTTGTGGATCTTCCACCAACGCTTTGGCTGCTGCGATAAGGTTTTTATAGATTCCTTTGTCTTCGGGATACGCTTTTCGATGCAGGTCGTGAACGTAATTGTTAAGGCCATGTTGAATCAGCGGGTCAATCGGGTTTCCGGTTTCCACCTGCTGTTTGAGATAATTTAGTTGGCTTCCCGGTTTCTTACCGATACCAAAAAATAAATGGCAGTAGGCATCATTAAATAACTCTTCAATCACTTCTAGATCGCTAAGCTTCGTTCCCGCATAGCCGAGAGCCGCGGGAGAACAATTTCCTAGCCCTCGTTTTCTGATCACGACAGAGAGGCGATTGATCAATTTTTTACGGACTGCATCAGGGATTTCTGTTGTCCCACTTGCCAATTGCTTGACGTGGTCTGTAAATACGTTGCCATCATCAGCTGTCATGACTCACTCCCTTCAGTTCACTGAGAGCCAACTTCATCACTTCAACATCGCTGTCGGTGAGTGAACCGCATTTACGATCATGGTGGATCAATTCGATCTGTCTGAGGCGATGAACCCGTGGCTCGTTAATGTGAAAGTAAGTCGTCCTGTCCAAACCATTGGTTTCGTTGGGTGTAATCACAGCGTAGCTAATTAGGTATCGTGATTTCTTGGGTTGCTGACTAGAGCCTTTGAAAAGCACTGCCTTACCGCAATCCACATCGACTTCCCAGCATACACCTGGGTGCCAACCGTCCGGTTCTTTCTCTGGGATGCGCCAAAACTTCTTGTCAGATGCTTGGTAAATCGTGCCCTCAAACATCTCTCGTTTATTTGGCACTCGTGGCACTCCAACATTCTTGCATGGGGCGTCTTCAGGCGACTGCGTCATGGTTGATCCTATTTGAGTGGAACGCAAATCTTACTGGATTAGCCCGCCGGTGAGCGAGTGCCGAAATAAAAAACATGCGGTCTCGGACAAATTCTCAAACGGATCGTTATGCAGAATCAGAAGAAGTTTCCGACTCGAATCAAGGCATCCTTCGAATGCACGCTATTACTAATCCGTCCATCATATCAAGAATCGCTGCCGCTATCACTTCGCTCGACGGGGCTCGCGTTTATTTCGACCCTGCTGCGCAGGAGCCTACGCAGGCCGCATATCTTCCCTGCGATTCGTTGGGCTTGCATCCTGAGGCTGAACTGCTGATTCGCAAATGTTTCTCCGAGGGTTTGTATCGTCATCAGCACGAGGCCATTTCGCGAATCCTCAAAAAGACCAACACGGTTGTGGCAACGCGAACGTCAAGCGGCAAATCATTGATCTATTCACTGCCCATTGTAAATGAGTTGTGCTGCAATGCTGATGCTACATCTTTGTTCTTGTATCCACAAAAAGCTCTCGCCAATGATCAGCTGCTGAAGTTGAGAGAATTTGCTGAACTGACACCGTCGATCGCTGCGATGACCGCTCTTCGTCCCCACCTTATCAGTCGCTATGACGGTGCAACTTCGAAAGCCATCCGCTCAAAGGTCCGTCATGAAGCACAGGCAGTGCTTACCAATCCGGATATGCTGCATTATGCCATGCTGCAGTACCACAACTCGCATTGGGCAAGATTCTTCGGCAACCTGAAGCATATCGTGATTGACGAGTGCCATGAGTACAGAGGCATCTTCGGAAGCAACGTCTCGCACATTCTTCGACGTCTGCGTCAGGTCTGCCATAGCCATGGATCTGATCCGACATTTGTTGCTACCAGTGCGACGATCCATGAACCTCAAAAGCACATGCAACGTTTGACAGGTGTGGATTTCACATGTGTTGGAGCGGATCAAGACGGAAGTCTTCAAGGCCGACGTAAGTTCTGGATGACGGGTAGCGATGATCACTTCTATGACTACGGACGCAAGCTTGCTTACAAACTTGCTGGCGAGGGCTTGACTGTTCTTGCCTTTTGTCCTGGTCGAATGGCCGCCGAGCGCATGATGGCAAATCTGCGTTCGCACCATGAGAACGACTTGCCGTTTGTTAGGGTGTATCGCGCGGGGCTTTCAGCCGTCGAACGCGAAGAGATCGAGCATGGCTTACGTGATAAATCTGTGCGTCTTGTATTCTCTACCAGCGCTTTGGAGCTTGGTATTGATATCGGTGAAGTCGACGCGGTGATCTGTATTGGCTTACCAAACAGTATGATGAGTTTGTGGCAGCGAGCTGGTCGCGCGGCGCGTGCCGGTAAAGAGGGTGGGATAGTACTGATACCTGGCGATACACCAATCGACACGTACTACGCGAATCATCCTGAGGAATTGTTCTCGAAGGACAATGAGCCGCTGGTCTTAAACACATCCAATCATCGTGTTGCATGCCAACACTATGCTTGCGCCACGGCTGAGGTGGGTGGTGACGAAGACAATTTGAATACTGATATTTTGGGCGAAGAGGCAGCTAGCATCAAGCAAGCTCGCGGCATGGGCAAGTTGGATTCTGATGTATTTTACCGGACTGAACCGCACCAGCACGTCAATATCCGCAGTACCGGAGAGGGTAACTACCAGCTCGTATACGGAAAAGATGATGATGTAATTGGTGAGATCGACGAATTTCATCTTCTGCGAGAAGCCTATCGAAATGCAATCTATCGACACGGTGGAAACCCTTATCGAGTCAAGGACGTGATTCGTGGCAAACGGAAAGTAATTCTTGAACGAGAGTACTCACGGAACGAGACACGAGCGTTCATCAACAAGAAAATCAAACTGAAGCGTCGGCACAAGGTCCATGATTACAACAACGTGATGTTGACCACAGTCGATATCAATGTGACAGAGGTACTCGTTAACGTCACCGAGAAAGATAGGGGTGGTAAGGTTGTCAATACATGGAGTGGGAACTTGGGTATGCCAGCCCATACCCTACCTACCGAGGCAACCCTGATTCGCTTTCGCAAACCCTTTTGGGAAGGCATGGTTTCGCAACTGGGAAGCCAAAATGCACGAACCGCGATGCAGTCATGTGAACGCCTGCTGTGGGGATTATTTCCGACGGTTTCCGGCCCTTGCGACAAACAGGATTTCTCGTCGGCGTCCGAGCTTGATACAGACGGCAGCGCATCAATCTATCTGTACGACATGGTCTACGATGGTGTCGGGCTAACCACAATTGCCTGTGATCGGATTAGCGAACTTGTTCATAAAGCAATAGAGCGTCTCGAGCAGTGTGGATGCGAGAGCGACGAGGGTTGCTTCCGTTGTGTGGCGAACCCACTCTCGAATGAAGCAACCAGCAAGAAGGCGACGCATTGGATGCTGACCCAATTCCGACAAGAACTCACTGGTGAGTGTGTGGTCACCGAGAACGCATGTGAACAGAGTTATGAGACCGCTCAGCCAACTAAGCCATGTTCCACATGTGAAGCACCTGTGAACCCGAGTGATCGCTTCTGTCGGAACTGCGGCGAGAAACTTCATAACTGAGATAATGAGACTGGGGTTGGTAGTTTCATGGAACCAGGCCTTCACCGCCCTTACAAGAAAACTTATTGCCTTGTTTTGCATTAACAACGAACTTTATCAAAGGTCGATTCAGGAGCTTGGACAATCGTTATGAAAATGAAGTCTACTACCAGAACATATGTTGATTTTTCTGCACTTTATCCTGCTCCTGTCGTACGTGGCGCAAGAGTCACCCGTACTGGCAATCGGTACTTGGGTCCAGTGGCAATGGATGGGGAAACGGCCAGTGCGATGGGGCGAGGTCAAATTGGATGGTTCATTGGTGGAGTTCCAACTTATGATCGCATGATCGATGATATTCGGCGAATCAATTCAACTCACTCTGGCGGGCGTTGGATAGTCGTCCCGGCGACGCGTTATTGGGCAGACCATACCTACCGTCAGTGGTTCGACAATCAGTTCGTTGATGAGACGGCTAGCGTATGGAATGACGATCTTGTGACGTTCGCGGTTCCCGAATCTCTTCGGGAAGTTGGTGATGCAATCAAGGACAAACGGGAACAAGTTGCAGGGATTATCCTCCTTGATCCGGGGTGCGTTGTTCATCGAGGTAGGGGTTTCAACCGAGGAGACTCCCGTATTGCACACGATCGACCACAACTGATCGTGGACTTCCGAGCAAGACTGGCCATAGGTGACTGGACGCCACCGCTCATGATCCTGTCGAGGCATCTACCAGCGGAAGTAGCAACCGAAACGATATCCCGTGTGTATTGCCTAGAAGCCTTGCAGTTCATTGAGGGAGCATCGCTGAGTTGCGGCGTCTATGCTGCTTGATTGGCGAGTCAGGCTGTTTCCCAGTGCCGACTGCAAACACTACTAAAACGCAGTCTGACGCGTTACCCATTAGTGCGATAGTCTGATTACTATGCCTTGGTGAAGTCGTTTCTTTGTCGTCACTAGTTGGCCTAAAGGATTTGTGGATAGATTCACCCTTGTTACCTGTAGCCGATCGCATCGCGGATGCGGCGTTGGCATGATCTTTCAATGGCCAGAAATTACCATGGCTCGTGTAGCTCACGAGATCGGCGAATTGTAGTCTTCGATCTTCTCGCGCAGAGCGGATTTGAAATCCATCAACCGACTACTTATACCTTCCCGAGCTAACACCATTGGCAATCGCCGCACGTCCGAACACCTCACGGTTGCGAGCCAAATAGTCGGCCTGGTCAATGAACTCGATTCCTGTCTTGGCGCCATCGGTCGCCACAACCTTCGCTGCGAACACGTTAAGTGAGATCCTCGAATCACCCTCTTATTCCAGCCGCTGGCAGACCCGCACTAACAATTCGGCAAGGATATTGCAGCATATCGAGATCCGATCGCCGAACGAAGCCTCTTCTGCATTGACTAGTCGAACTGGCCGGACATTTTTCGACTTAAGCCGCAAAACGATTCGCCCAGCGCGGGAAATCCGGCTTTGCCACGATACTCATTGGCGTGGAACCTCGCTTGGTGTTCGATCACGCCGGCAGCACACGCTGATTTAAGTATCGCGTTAGCGTTCCCGCTTTTGATGACACGCTCCCGGCACACGATGCCAGCGATCTGGCCCGGAAATTTCCGGGCTCCGTCATGTGCCTATACCTCTCGCTTTTGGAAGTCAGAAGACGACTCCAGAAACAATTCGCTTTCATCTAAAACGATATCGCAAATCACGTTTCTCAGTCGTCCTGTTGTTCTTCCAGCATTTTCAGCACCAGAAATGGAGCATTGGCGTTTTCCCATTCGCGAAGAGCTTGGCAGATATCCGTTGCTTTGAAATGCTCCACTGAAAAACATAAACGGAGCCCGTGTTCGACTAGCTCCCCGGTCAAGTCAATTTCGTCGTTGAGCCAGATTTGCGATGACAGCAGCATCGCGAGCAATCGCGTGGTATCGTGACCCGTGGCATATAGCGTGAAGTCATCTACGCCCTCGAGAGCTCGGAGGTACACCTCTTTTACTTCCTGCAGGTCTACCATGGGGCGATCCGAAAGTTGGAATACATGGTCGACTAATAACTCAGAATCAACGCGCATCTCGTCTCGGTTGAACACTTGATCCACCTCGATGTCTCTACACTTCAGATCCCAAGTGTGCTGCAGGTTAAGAACTCGAAGCACTCCAATCTCGCCTGAAATCTGAAGGAGAAGTTCTCCGATCGATTGGTAAGGAGTACCGTTCAGAATTCGGTCGCGATCGTCGTAATCCAGGTACTCGTGAAGGTATTCTTCAAAAGCGTTGGATTGAATGATCGTCGTCTCAAAATCGTTGGCATCGGTATACATCACATTTGGGCTATCTGTTTCGCGACTGAGCAGGTGATCGTGGTCGCGATCAAGCAGGGCAACAATTCCCGGCACGCCCTTCTCTAAAGCAAGCCGCGCTGCCCTCCGAGCGAAAATTTTCCCGTGTGCTGGGTAGAGTCTGCACCTATTGCGACACACCACGCGTCGAAAGTATGCGCAATCGGCTCTACCCTCAAGCAACAAGGCGGTCTCATTTGGCCTTAAGGCTCTTTGCATCCTTATTTCGTTGAGGATGTCGATCGGCTCCGGCTTCATTTGGTTCGGCTTCATATGCTGTCGTCACCTTCGTAATCAACCTCTGAAGAGCCTCGTAGCACTTCGGTGCTGTCCCAATGTTCGTCGATGATTTGGGGAGAGTGAGTGGCGATGATGAACTTGTGGCCTCGCACCTCTGCGATCCGCTGGATTTGGTGAATAAACTCTCGTTGCCAATCAACGTGCAGAGAAATCTCAGGTTCATCAATAAGAACGAGCGATTTCTCATCAACACCAAAAATCAACTGGAAATTGAGCACGATTTCATGCTGTTCGCCGGATGATAGAAACTCGAGTGGTACTTTCTTGCCAGCTTTTGACTGAACACGAAAACCCTCCGAAGCGTCGCAACGCAGCTCCTTCCCCGAGTACGCGAATCGAGAATTCACGATACTGAGAAACAGCTCAACCCGATCAATCAATGATCGATATGGCTGTAGTTTCTGTTCAGTGTCTGCAACGTAGAAGCTCAACACTCGCTGTTGTGTCGCGTCCAATTCATCAGGCAGAGACAATTGCTCGGGTGCTTGAGTTTGCGGCAACCGAAAAAAACGTCCCCGTGGTGGTCCGTCAAATTCAGGAAGCATTCCTGCGTCTTTGATCTTCGCCCATGTCCCGAGCTGTTGCTGGTAGGTCTCGCGCAAAGCGCGCTCTCGCTGCGAAAGACTCTCAGTGGATGTCAAGACACGGTGGGCGAATGTTCGATCCAACTCCTGTGACACATTGGCTGACTGATGGAAGGTTTGACGAATTTTTGCGCTCATTTTCTTTGCATAGAATTGAACGGCATTGGTGGTCTCCTTTTCCGCGCGGTGACGTGAGTTTGTCCGGTCACTGACAGTGGTGACGAGTAGACGCTGACTTTCAATTGTCTCTACAGGAATACTCGGAATATGTTCGAGAAACCGTTCTCTTTGCTCGGTTTCTTTCCGAGATAGCCCAAAACTTTGCTGCTCCAGTACTTCGTCCGTCGTCAAGAGTTCGCGAGTGCGTTCGTCGACCCATTCGTCGGGTCCGACACGAGTAAGCCAAGGCCGAAGATCGCGAATTTTTCTCAGCATCCCACCTCGGCTGCGTTCGTCATCACGCGATGGGGAGTTGTTGACCTTCAACTTTCGTTCTTTCTCATTCCCTCCGGTCCACTTGAATATGAGTTGCGTAGTAATAGCTTTCGATTCAACGATTTCCTCGTCAGTAACAGTTTCCGATTCCACTACAGTTTCAGTTGTCGTACGATCAATCGTTAGCTGCTTACCATTGGAGAAATCCAGCGAAAACTGATCGAAGACAACGCGCGCAAGTTGATCGACGTTCAGGCTTATGGCAAAACCGATGAGTTTCAGGAGGCTGGTCTTGCCAACTCCATTCGGACCATGGACGAGTGTTAATCCATCGCCCTTGAGCGTGATACAATGGTTGTGTTGACCAAAGAGACCGAAGACGGCAACCGAAACTAAGTCCGCCTCTTGGTCCAGTTTTTTATTCTTCATAAACGTTGCCTTCTCGTATTATTGTTTTCGTTCATTTCAAATGTTTGTGTTAATCGCGGATACCAACGGCGGCGACTATTTCGTTCGATGGCATTTCGCCAGCTTCGATGGTTGCCGAGACTAGGTCGAGCCGCTTTAGCCAGTGCTCATGTGGGGCAATTTTATCGTTTCGCCGTTGCGTCGCTAGTTTTGCTGAGTACCGCAACAGCGTTTCCAGTACGATTCGTGGTGTTTTACCAAGCGTATCAAAATCTTCAAAGGATGGTGACATTCCATCGTTAACGGGCCGACTTCGCTTATCGTACAGTACCGAGATTAGCTTGCGTGCTTCGTCGAATGAAATACCCAACTACTGGTGCGAAATTGCGGCGCCACGATTGGAAACATACTGATTCGCGTTTCCCTTTTCAGACAACACTTGTACAACCGCGATCATCATGAACATGCAGCCTTCGTCAAGTCGACCGTTGTACGCGTGATCCCAGGCTCGCGCTATGCTGCGCGAAAGACTCGTGACCAATGGGCGTAGCGGCGATTCCCTTAGTGAACTCAGGCTGTACGTCTCCTCAAGGTCCTGCACAATTTCGTCAACCAGCTTAGGTGTCGGCGTAAGAATTCTCGGCTGCAAGAAATGCGTCCCGACATGACCCATTTTGTGTTCGATGCCGAAGTCGTCATAGATCGGCATGATAGCAGAGTCCGGGGATGGACTCGAATTGACGCAGGTGCAAATGGCCACCCTGCATGGCGTTAGGGATGAGCATTGCATCATCCAGTTCATTCCACATCCACTTGATGTGACCGGAGGCCAAAACTTGGACATAGTTTTCCATGAGTGGCAGTAACACTTTAGCGGCAGGGGTGTCCGCAATCCTCCACCCCAGCGTTGCAATATCGATAATTGGTCGATTCGACTCCGACGATTCCAACGAAAGAATGCCGTCATGCGCATTGGCAGTGTCGACAATACTCTCGCTTCCAGCTTTTGCGGCATCGGCTTGGGATATCGCTTGCTCTAAATCCCCCGTACCGAAAGCCTGAGAACTAACGGCTAAGTTCGGGAGCTACTTTTTCTGCATGGAGAATGGCAACGCGCTTGAATCCCATCTTGTGAGGGGAAGAGCATAAGGTGGCAGATTGGTTTATGCTGCCAACAACAATGCACTTTCGAGAGCGTTGCTGTTTTGCACTCCGTTTTGACCGAACCAAAGTGAGTCAAGACGGTTCGCGGTTGTGCGTCCCTTCTCATAGTTGAGGTATTCGGTGACAGCATTGTAAGCACCCCACCAAGTCCCTTGTACACCAGGAATATCGGCTCCCAAACCAGTCTCAAACAGGTTCTCAACTTTGTTGAGAATATTGTGCTGACGGGTTCCAATATCCTTGTCGTCTTTTTTGCCAACCCCGAAAACAATCTTAACGTACTTTTTCAAGTCCTCTTGATTGATCTGTCGGCTTGCCAGCAATCGGTACTGCTGGGCAGTAGCCTCAAATTCTTGGTTAGCCACATCCATCACATCACGCAAGCTGTCAACGTTTTCCTTGACAAACCGATGATGCCGCACTCGGATCAACTTTGACGCACTTGACTTTCTTGCCATTGCCTCAGTGTTGGCACAGACTACTCGAATCGGAGTGAACCCGAAGTGAACAGCCAGCTTTCCATCGTGACCATTGGACAGTAGGGCAAACTTTCCGATTTCGTCATTCGGGACGATCTCGGATTTGTCCAAGTTCAGTTGACACAGAACCCAAACACGTTGACCATCACGAAGTGATCCGGCAGTATGCCACGCCATATCGCCCGATTCAACCAACGGTTCAAACACGCTGAACGCATCACGATTCTGCAACGGGGTCCATCGGGGACCAACCATGCCCAAAACGCTACCGTCTGACTCTCGGATCGAGGCACGCCCTGTCACTTCCGAACCATCAGCCCGAAACAGTGGTTCTGTCTTGACGGTCCAATCCAGACCTGCCTTGACCATCACATCGTGGGCAGATTCATTGCCAACCAAGGACTCGCTCTCACCATGCCAAGGCATTTGACCGAAGTGGCACATTTTCTCAACTAAAGCACTCATATTAGACACTCGTGTTGCTCTCGGTTCCGTCTGATGACGGCTTCTTACCAACCGGGAAGGTGGCGATCGCCTTGATGTAGTTCTCTGCCAGCTTGCACAATTGCACCCTGCGGAGATCGACTACGATTGGGCCGCCAATCTCGCCACCAGGTGATAAAACGCCACACAGAATGAATGGAAAGGAGATGCCCTGTACTTGAAGCGGAACGCCTAACGGTGCCGGCAAAGAATCACCGCTCGAACGGGAGGCTTTCATTCCAGGAAAATACTCGTCAAGACCTGCCTCAGGATCACGAACGATTTCTGAGTGGATGGTAACGAACATTCCTAGATCAAGGTCATCGGGGGCAACGCGTGAAGTCATGGGCTCTCCTTTGTCGGTGGATATCAACTCTACGATCACAGATAACGGGGCAATTCGGTTTGTGTCCGAAAGTTTGGGTGCATATCTGTGAGATGGTCGAACTCATGATGATCCCAGGCTCCGCCATGCTATTAGGCGTTTGCGAATCTCATGCATGCCATGAGGATTAGGCATTCGCAAAAAGCCAAGAACCATTCCCCCATGAGAATGAATACGATGACACTGATCACAACGCCTAAGGAAAAAACTGCTGCTGTATCGCCCATGTGTGTTTGCTCCAATCCAGTGTTTGCTAAAGGGCTCGTGAAAGGTTGATATGTCCTTGCTTGGATGTTCTCATCGTGTTTTTGTCAGTCCTCAGGTGTTGAAGACGAACGTGAGTATGCCGAGGAGAATTAAGTCAATCCAATATGCGGACGTGTTTGTTCCTCTGAATGCATATTTTCGGATGCTCGCAACAATGATAAGGGCAATGATAAAACCAATCATTCGGTGTAGTGTTCCCTCGAGTTTGTCCCGTGTTTGCCAGAGTTACTAAGTTGGTTTAACAACGCGTTACAAGATCTGTCCGGGATGTCAGAGGATTTTTTGAGAGGCAACAGCATGTTTCACAGAACCTGACTGTACGGAATGATTGCACGCTCAGATATGACGAGCTTTGTGCGGTGACCGCATGGAACGGAACACGGCATCGTTGAGTGCATTGAGGAACATCGTGCCTGTCTAAGAGCAACGCTGGCACTGAAGATTCGTCCGGTAACAGCGAGAGGCGATCGCACATTTTCTTTTTGTTTTCCGGACAAAGCTTTTGTTCTGCCGTTATGGGTCGACATGAATAGCAAATCGATTACCGCAAATTCCATACTGTTTGTCTTGGTTGCCATCGGCTGTGATGGCCAGCCCCTACCGGTTGGCGATGAAGCCCGGGGACGATTGTCCGAAATTGAACGCACCAGATCTGAACAGAATAAGCGAATTGCCAATCTGGAAAATGATTACGCAGAGATGTGTGAAGAGAACCGACGTTTGCAAGCTGAATTAGCTGCTGCTGAAGGCGGAAAAGGCTTAGCGATTGAAGAGAAACAGCAGATTCTCGATAGCCGCCGTGCTGCCCTTGAAACGCTCGAAAAACAGCTGATGTCAAGAGAAGCCATGGTCATCGATCGCGAAGAAGAGATGGTTCGACTCGAGAATGAGTTCTATCGCAAGACCAACGAATCAATGACCAATCTTGGTGAAGCGCGTCATGTAAAAGCTGAATACGAAACCATGCGAGCGGAGAGAGACAAAGCGGTCGAAACGGCTGAGCACTGGTTGAGATTTATCTGGGGAGTTTCGATCGCATTAGCAGCATCAATTCTCGGGATATGCGTTTTACTTTATCGATCAATATCAATGCATGCGATGCAGCGTCGTGAGGCTCAGCATCGACAGCACGTTGCTGACTTGCTCAGCAACTCAGTCACAGCTCGATTGCCAGCGGACCAGGCTGCCAACGTTGTTGACGCATTCGATCGGCTAACACATCTCGAGAGCAAGATAACGTGATCATTCATGCCTTGTCGTTAGCTGGGCCTCCAGGCGTGGCCTTTTCAATCGGGAATTGCGACAAAAAACAGGGACGGTAACGCATTGTGCCGGAAAACTTCGGTAGAAAGCCGTTATCAAAATATGAGCTTGCGATGCGGCCAAGCGATTGGCTTGCTCCGGCTGACATGACAGTAACAAGAACAATCTTTTTCAGGAGAAATCACCATCGCCAGACAAGTGAATTGTGTTTGTGGCCGCCGATTTCATATTGGCCACAGTAAATCGAACGTTCAGTGCCGTCGTTGTGGACGCTGGTGGTCTGGACGTGAACTCTCCGGCGTGGAAGCAGCGATCAATGTGCTATGTGGCGGGGAAATCGCCCGGACAAATCACAAGAAAGGCAAACGCAGAACCTCAGGGAAATCTCACAAACGTCGCCAAACCAGTCGCCGCAGACCAGCAGCGTCACCTTTGGGGAGCGTGATACGGTTCTTCTTGAGCTAGGGTATGTCGGGTTTAATACCTGCACTCGGAAGTGTGAAGCAGCGTTATAGAAAGTCAAGGTGCTGTTTGCCACTCCGATGGTCATTGGTCGGCACAGTTTGGGTTGATGCGTTATGTTGCTTTGGCCAGCCTTACCATGAGTTGCTTCACATCAACTGTTTTGATGAAGTGGCCCGCATCAGCGAAGCATTGCTATGTGCTACAACATCCCAAGTACTTTCGATGCACCGCCATTGGCCTGGTCACGATGCATCGTGCAGATCCGAATTTTCGGTAATAGCGAGCAGAACTATGATATACGATGTATTCATCGACGAGAGTGGTCTTTTCACTGAGACCTCTGATGATCCTGGCGACCGGATTCTTGAGCATAAACGCAGCAAGAAATTTCCGAGCCAGCTTGCTGGTGTCGTCGTTCCTGAGGGGCAGTTGTCTCGCGAAGATGCGTGGGATGTATTCAAGCTGGCCTGCGATCAAGCGAACATTAGCGTTGGCGAAGAGTTTCATAGCATCGACATTAAGAAAAGAGGACGTGGTGTTTTTGATCATCTCGTCCAAGCGACATGCCGAAGCCTGGATTCAGGTCAGATCCAACCGTTTCGCCTTGTCAATCGGGAACGCGTTTCGTTTGGTAACCGGAAAGCCAACTACACCAATATCCTTGGTGAGTTACTGATGCGTTTGTGTAAGGAGATGACGCAAGGCAATGATCTGCCGATTACTTTGAATGTCTATCAGGCTGGGGTGAAGAACAGCGAATTTGAAACTGGGGATCAGCCATTTTGGGAGCACGCTGACTTCAAGCCAACTTTACAAACGATTTTCCAACGGGCCAGCATCGCCGCGGGCTGGGCGAAAGAATCAGCGAAGTGGAACTTGGGGTCGTTCAAGTTCCGCTCCGGCAAGAAAGACCCAAGGCTTTGGATTTGCGACTTGCTCAGTAATGCCAGTCACAATGATTTTAAAACCATCGACGCTAGTTCAACATCAGCTTTGAAGGCTGCTTTCGGGCAATTTGATTTTTCTCTTTCTTTCGACACAACCCTTCAGCAAGTTCGGGACCTTTGTACGCGGCAGGCATATGGGATCGCGTTGATCCAAGTTCTTGAAGGTGTCCTTTCACCATGGGTGAGCGGCGATACAAAAGCCCTTTACACAGCCGAATTTGACAGGGTTGCCAAGCGCATGCTGGCCCTTTCTCCCTTGGCAAGAAACCCGCAGCTTCAAACGGTTTTGGGATGGATCCGTCAGATCTCAGATGATCGTGATCGTCTTGACGAAGCAAAGTTTGCTTGCAAGTGGACCGACGAACGTCTGGTCATCCGGCAGCAGGCTGAAATGGATGCTCAGGATCCGACGCTCGGTCCTTGGGTACGGCTTAATATCGCTGCTTCGTCGTTGACCGCTTGTAACCATGCTGGGGATTTGGTCGAGGGGCGTCGTCAGTATGAAGTCATCGACTCGCTGATTCCATCCATCGCAGGACGCTGGGAATATGCATCGGACTTGATGGAGTCAATTGTGGTGCAGTCAGTTCACATGAACGATTGTTTCGAGCATGAAAAGGTCTGTGAAAAGCTGACTTTGGTAGCTGAATACTACGATACGCTAGGCGGTCTGTTTCGTGAGGCGTACCCGGACGTATTTCCAAAAGCAGTTCGCAGCGAGGTGTGCGGGAAAGCTCTGGGTACGATGGTTCAATCCGAGATATTTCTGTTGCTCGCAGGTGATCGTACTGACGATACGGTTCGCCAAACTAGCGACAGGGCCATTAAGCAATTCGCTGCTGCGGATGATAGAAAGCGACAGTATCAATATCGCAGCGAGATTGAATCCATCGTCGGCCAGTGGCAGGCAGCTCGCGAATTTTTGGCGAAGGGGATCGGTTGCCAGGAGTCAGATCATGACTCGCTTGGCCGGTTCATTGCTTCTTTGCCAGAAGAACATCGCCCATTTCCTTTATTGCACTGGACGCGGATTGGTGGGATGTCCGCGGTTGAATCGGATGCGAATGAGTTTGACGCGTTTCTGTCGGCATGGAAATCATCGGGACTCGATCCGTTTGTTCAACAATTCAAATCAGGATATCCCTCACATGGAATCCTGCGGCGTTTGGCATGCGTCTATGCCGCATCGAATGATTACTCCAAAGCCATCGAATCACTGCGGACGCTACGAGCGATCGTGAAAGCAGAGCCTGTGCCACTGTTTCAATTGATTGAATTGGCAGCGATCACTCAGGCGGCTGGAATTGTGGGTCGGACTGATAAAGCACAGATGGAAAGACTGCTCTCGGGTGGGAAAAACGATGTATCGGTGCGCGATTTAGTGAAGAAAATGGTCGCGGGCACTACCTCATCACATTTCCGCCTGACAGAAATCGCGAGTCAGTTTGGAAACCTTCTACAAGGTGATCCGTGCCCGGATCAATTGATAGCCGCTGCTCGCATCGTCGGCTACTAACACCATCGATTGGAAGGGCATCAGCCGTCGACTCATTCAAGATTGGTGGCCGAGTTCCGACACTAAGGGGTCAATCAACAATTGCGAAGGTCAAGCTGGAGACCGGTATGTTGATTAGTGACCGAACGTTTTATCTCACGTTGGGGCCAACGCCGATCAGCCCGTTGCTGCCGATTCTATATCCATAATGCCTTGGGGCAATCAACGTGCCGCCATTCGTTTCGGACACCAGTTGTCACCGCACCGACATTGGATCTGCCGTATGGCTGTTTTCGGCGTTTGTTGTGCTGGGGAGTGTAATCGTCTCTGATGTCGTTCCAATGTTTTCAAGATCGGAACGCTCCTTCATTTAATGTTGATGAGAAAGAGTTGTCCCCTGGCAAACCAGTTTTTCATCCAGTGTTGATCATTTTCACGGACAAATAAATCGCCTTTCCGTTAGTTAACAGCAACTTAATCAACCAACACTTTTTGGATGCCTTGCCGTGAATAAATCCCTTACCTGCCCCAATTGCAACCATGAAATTGAACTTACTGAATTGATGCGAACTCAGGTCGCATCGCAGATTCGCGGTGAGCTAGATGCTCAGGCCGCTAGCCATAAGCGTGAATTGGAAGAGCAGATGAAGCAGGTTGAGTTAAAGCGATTGCAACTCGACCGAGAGAAAGCAGCTGTTGCCGAACAAGTGCGATCGCGTGTCGAAATGGCACGGACCGAATTGCTGGTTGAAGCCAAGAAAAACGCTCAGGAAGCAGTCGCTATTGAAATTGCGGACCGTGATGAACGACTCAAGGAGTTGACACAATCTCTCAATTCAGCACGCACGCAAGAATTGGAGCTGCGTAAGAGGCAGCGTCAATTGCAAACCGAAAAAGACAATCTGAAATTGGAGGTCGAGCGTCAAGTGGACGCGGCGCGGGAACAGTTGCTCTCGGAAGCAAAGGTCCAGTTCGACCGAGAGCATGAACTCAAACAGGCTGAAAAGGACAAGACGATTGCCGACATGACGGTCAAACTCCGTGAGATGCAGCGGAAAATCGAACAGGGGTCACAGCAACTTCAAGGTGAAGTGCAGGAGCTGGCGCTGGAGCGGATGCTCGCAGATACATTTCCCAACGACGAGATCGCGCCGATAGGAAAAGGGATCTCGGGTGGCGACTGCATCCAAGTTGCCGTGAATGAGTCGGGCAACGCATGTGGCCGAATACTGTGGGAGTCGAAACGCACGAAACGCTGGGGCGGCAGTTGGCTGGCCAAGGCTCGCGATGACGCTCGCGCATCCCGAGCAGATTTGGTGGTAATCGTTTCGGAAACGCTTCCCGATACCGTTGATGGATTCGCGCCCATCGATGGTGTTTGGGTTTGTAGTTGGCCTGCGGCAAAGTCGTTGGCCACGGCGTTGCGTCATGGATTGATCGAACTGGGCAAGGCACGCATCGCCATGGCTGGGCAACAGGCCAAACAGGAATTGGTTTATGATTACCTCGCCAGTAATGAATTCGCGCGGCGAGTTGGCGGAATTGCAGAAGCGTTCATCACGATGCAAAATGATCTGGAAAGCGAGAAACGGGCATTCAAAAAGCAGTGGTCAAAACGTGAAAAGCAGATCGAACGCGCCATCACGAACACGGCCAGTTTGTATGGTGACCTGCAAGGCATCATTGGTGCATCCCTTCCAAAGATCGAAGGGCTGGAGACAATGCTCATCGAAGAGCAGAAAATCGAAGTGAAAACGCAAGCTTAAATCCGCCTAGTACTTGGAATCTTCTAGTGCTTGAGATCAACGAAAGGTAATGTCGACAAAAATGACAATGCTATTCATTGAAGATCGGCGATCTGAGCATTTTGACCAACGTGTGCGGCCTGTGTTTGAATCACGCGGAGTTCCGGTCAAGGAGGACGCGTTCCTAGAGATCCAGAGATCGTTTCAAGATGGTCTGTATGCTTGGGAAGTTCATTTGGATGTTCCTGTACCGGGAAGCGTCCATAAAACAAAGGCGTATGCTCGCCGGCCTGCCTCCATTCACGACTGCATGGCGTACTTTGATGATCGTGAATGGTCCGAGAACGAGGATGTGATTCTTAAGGTTGAGAGTGTTTTTGGAAGGAACGCTCGATGCCAAAGAATGTCTTCCGAGACAAGCGTAAATCCTTGTTTACCATCTCGATTGCAGTGCATTGCTTTTAGTTGTGAATCGCTAACGATTTTGGCCGTCTACATCAAGTCTCTGGACAGCTTCTTGGCCATTGACATCTGGCCCAACGAATTGGTTCCGCTTTCGATTGCTGCCCAACGAATTAGCACGCAGTTCACGGTTCCACCAGGTGAATTCGAATTTGTTGAGTTGTCGGCGAACGCAGAAAGGTTTGTAACCGATTGCGTTGAGTGTGACGGCATGGGGACCATCACTTGCGAAAAATGCGACGGAACCGGTGACTATCTACCTCGCAAACGGTGCCCAAAATGCGGGGGCTCAGGTGATTTTGTCGGCAAATACGGTGATGTCATGCAATGCCGAGCTTGCGATGGAGCCGGTTATTGGGAGGCCAAAACATGCAATAATTGTAGGGGAGAAGGGCTCAAGCGATGCTTCAAATGCCGCGGCGACTGTGTTCAGTGGGTTCGGTTTGATCGAGAGAAAGATCGTTTCACGACGAGACCTCAATACAACGACCACAACTCGAGCGATATCCACGTTCCAGCGAGGGTGATTCGACTTCAGGATGTTGAAACACACGGCATCCGGCAAATCGTTGGAGGTGCGGGAAGGCTCATTGACCTCATTCGCGAGGAGTCTGAATCTCGCTATATCTTATCGTCCAGTGAGACCCGTGCCGTGCGATCTATTCAACAGATGATCGAAGGTGTTTCGGGATGTCTGCAAAAGGCGGTTGATGCAGTCGATCCCGAAAATTATGACGGGCCTGCCATCACCTTGTCACTCGATGGCGCGACAACTCAGCGCAAGCGACGTTCAGCAGTTTACGACTTTCGAGTGATTGGAAAGCACGGCCCTTGGCAGAAGTCAGGTGAGTCGCCGCTGAAAGAATTGGCTTCACTGCGACTGTTCGAGTCAGATGGTCGGACTCCGTTGGAACTGACCCTACAAGCGGATCGGGGCATTGCGGACAGGTCATCGCACATTACATTGCTGCGTGTTAATGGATCCGGCAGCTCGATGACCTTCACAATTCAGTTTCCCGTTGAGGTGGATGCAAAGCGTTTTCCCGAAACTTTCTCGGTTCTGCCCGATCAAATTCCGCCCGGTGAGAAACAGCAATCTAAACATGTTCGCAGGTTTGCTCATCCCAGCAATCAGAACCACGCGGTGATTCCCGCGATGGTTGTCCCGGAAGAAATTGATTTCGAGGACGATTTTGAATATTTCGACGGAACCATCGGCAGGAACCAACGACAGGCCAACGCAGTCCAAATGGGCCTTTCGGATGTTGGTTTGTCTCTGCTCAAAGGGCCGCCAGGAACGGGAAAGACAACCGTCATCACCGAGATCGTTCGCCAGCGCATCAAGCAGGGCCAACGAGTTTTGGTAACGAGCAAGAATCATCAAGCGGTAGTCAATGTGCTCGAAAAGCTTGATGAAGTTGGCGGCATTCGGATGGCTCGACACGGGTCGTCAAGAGACCCTGGAGAAACCGAGCGTCGATATTTGACGGGCGGCATTCGCACACGCGTTCACGAAGAGACTTATACAAGAAGTCAAGCGTCACTCGCCGCACTGGACCAGCGTTTACTTAAGATCGCGGAATACCAGCCTAAATTTATCTCGGCGTTGGAGGCAGCGTCAGAGTTGAAAACGCATCGTGACGAGTGGGGCCGGAAGGTCCGGGAAGCAGAGAAAACACGTGATGATGGTCTCAAAGCGGCAGAATCAAAATGCAAGACGGCTGAAGAATGCACTGCTGCATCGATCGCGAAGGCGGAATCACACTACGATGGAGAAAAGGAATCCTCAGAAGCACAGATCGATTCTTGGCAGAAAAAGATGGGCCGTCAATTAAGTCGTCTGAGCTCGCTGCAGAAAAATCTTGGCAAACGTCTAGACGCAAAGTCAACAACCGAGCCAGGATTTTTGCGATCAGTGGTCGATCATGTCAGTCCTGCATTCATGGCTTCTACCGCAGCGTTGAAAAGTCGTCGAGAAAGGGCGGAAGAGAAACTCGCGGAGCTTCAGGAATTGATTGAAGCAAAACGCATTTTACTTGAGAAGGCTTACTCGCAACGCGACAAACTCGTCAACGCGGCGAGGGAAGAACTAACGCGGGCTCGGAAGATTCGAGCGGAAGTAAGCAGAGATCTCAAGAAAAAGTGTGAGAGTGAACTCTTGTCCCTTCACATCGGGCTTCGCGAACAAGAAGGCAGGCTCTTGCCTCCACAACGTGAAGCATCAACGGCTGCAGAGTTTTGCGGCGTCAAGTGCAGCGGCGATGAACCCGAGGCATACTGGACAAAACTTGTCCAATTGCTTGAAATCGACAAAACTCGGTCGGAAAAGAAACGTACATTTCTCACCGATTGGGTCCGAGACCTGGAGGCCGATCCGACAAGTGTTGGTCAGTGTTATTGGGACAATCTACAAGTCTTCTTTTCAACTTGCGTTGGCATTGCATCGTGGAAAGAGATGGTAGAGAGTGCCCAGCGTTTTGATTTCGCCATCGTGGACGAGGCAGCCACCGTCACGACAGGTGAAACAATCATGCCACTGATGTATGCCAAAGCTGGAATGCTCGTCGGTGATGAAATGCAGTTGCCACCGCACGATTCTTTCGAAGGCAAGCTGTGTTGTGACAAATGCAAACCAATGCTTGTAAGGAGTGAAAAGCCTGAGGTGCAATTGAAGAGTCAAGGCACAGAGAGCTGTTGGCTTTCAACCAGTTTCTTTGAGTACTTGTGGAAATCTCGACCAGAGGTGAGCCGAGAGATGCTGAATACTCAGTACAGAATGAATCCTCGGATCGCCTCATTCGTTGCAGAAATATTTTATCCGGAGGGTCTTGAAAGCGGTGTCGGTGAAAAAGATCGAACTCTGCGTTTTGCAGAATTTACCGAGCCGATGTGCTTGATTTCTACCTCGGCATATCAGGACCGTTTCGAAGAAAGACGAAGGTCCAGTTATTGCAACGACCTTGAAGCGAGGATGATCAGGCGGGTGATCCTCAAGGCCGAGCAACAACTCAATCGTCGTGCCCATTTCGGCATAATCACCCCCTACGCTGAGCAGGTTCAGCAATTGCAATCTCACCTTACGGGTGATATGCGATCACTCAAAAAAGTTCAATTGGCGGATGACGACATTGCATCGGTGAACAGTTTCCAAGGTTCGCAGCGTGATGTGATCATTGTTAGCTTTGTACGTAGTCCGGCCGTGTGCCCCAGATGCAAGGGGAAAGGAAAAAAAGCAAAGCAGAAATGCAGCTTTGCGAATATCGCAGGTCAAAAGCGTTTTGATCGCAGCCAACCGCAGGGCGAGTGTCGCGGCCGAGGTTGGCTGGGTAGCGGGCTGACGTTTGTTCAAGATCTTCAACGTCTCAACGTCGCTTTGTCGCGTGCGAAGAGCATGGTCATTCTTGTCGGTGATATCGAGGCACTTACGAACCCAAGATTTACACGCCGTGATTCGGAGGGACGTGAGATTCTGGAGAAATTTGAGAAATACGTCAGCAACAAGGGCTTGGTGTTGCGAGTCTGGGAAACGGATGGAGAACACTAGCGTGAGTATCCCAAATAAATATGTAAGGAAACGCGGAGGTGAGCTTTTTAAGGAACTGTCGTTGGCAGGAAAAATTCCTGTAAAAATTGTTCCTGTTCGATTTCCGGTTGCTGAAGAAACCTATGAAGTCGAGCAAGCCATTCAGGAACCGATGGGGATGGTCGAACGCTATATCCTGAAAGCGATCTGTGAATTTGATCCCTGTTCAACGGATGACATCGCGAACTTGCTTAGTCTTGACCGAAGTCTGGTCGATGACATGATTGAAGGATTGATTAAAGATGGTGTTGATCTCGATAAAAACGAAACTTTTTTTTCACCGGGGCAATCGCTTCGTGCTTCGTTAGAAATTCAAAGGCTCTCAAAACGAGTACGACATCGCCGAACGTTCGTTGTTAACCCACTTACAGGGGACTTGCTACCGATCACTTTTATTAAGGAATCAGATCGCTGGATGGTACCGTTTGGCCCTGATGACGAGAAACGTGTATCGACCGACTGGCTTCGTGTTTTCCTTGGCGATCGGGCGATAAGTGGCAGGCGTTCGCTCGTCCATGCACTCGCCTCGATGGACACGTCAGAACGCAACAGCCTTGGTATTCCCGAGGGCAGTGTTGCGATCTCTGACGAAGGCTGCGTCGACCGCAATCTTCACGCCGTACTGGCATTTGCGGTTGTGACTCAGGAGCTAAACGTTGCCGTCTATTCGGCCGCTGACTTCTCGTTGCAGCTATCTAACGAGGATGCATCAAACTTGGATTATTGGAATCGGTGTTGTCATGACGTACAGCCGTGGGTGTTCGCGACGCCAGACTCTTCTGGCGAGACAGCAAAGTTCTTTGCTCAGAATCTGGATGGTGTTCAATGTCGAGCGGTAGATTCCTGCACCTTGGCCGTATCAGTTCAGAGTCCCAATGATGTATTGGTTGTCGATAGCCAAAATGCGCCTTCAGATTCTAGCGAGATGCACATGCTGCAGATGGACTTAGTGAATGGCTGGTACTGGAAGAGGCGTGATTTTGGCATCATGCGGTTGATTGCTGGAGACGCTGCAACCGAGTCCAGACTTTTTATCCTGCAATCCATCGCCGAACTTCGCAAAGTTTATCGGCAACACAAACCAAATGATTCGATGGCACTGTCAGATTGGTTCAAAGAACGGAAGGATCACTGTGCGTGCAGATTTGGTGGAGAAGCCGAAATCGAAAAAATTAATTTCAACTGGTTCCTGGAGGAGGCCGAGCAAGTTCCTGACACACGTTTTTTGGATTGGTTAGATGACATTGTCAATGATGCAAGGAAGTAGTGTCTGATGAAAGCAAATAACCTCAATGCGATTGGTAAATGGAAACGCAGTGAGAGTGCAGGATCGCTTCCATCATCTCGGGGTTCTGTGTGGACAAACAACAGCGACAGCATTGAGCTAACTGAACAAATATTAGTTTTGATTGATTCTGCGGAGAGGTCACTTTGGATTGCCTCACCGTTTATCGATGACGAGAGAATTGTCGATGCTCTTCAACGAGCAAAGTCCCGGCGTGTGCGAGTCAAGTTAATTACAGACATTCGCAATAATCGCGGTCGTGGCAAACTGTATACCACGCGCGGATTTCAATCGAAACCCGCAGAAGCAACCAGTCTAGAGAAGCATCAAGCGTGTATTCGTGAGCTTGTACGTTCCCGAATCAGTTGCCGTAGTCCGACTCATTATCCCCACTTCAAACTGATTATTGCAGATGATCGCCGTGGATTACTTTCCTCGGCCAATTTAACTGGGAACAGTCTTGGCGGTAAGAAAGACTGTTCCCTTGAAGTGGGAATAACAATTGATTGCTCAGAATTAGTCGGGCAGTTCGTGGCTGTCGTTGCAAATCTTTGGGATTCGTGTCCGTTTCGACTATTAATCGATGGTGGTGATGTTTCGATTGAACAGCAGGGACGTTGTGAACAAGTTGCAAGTATTGCGGAACTTGCTGAAAGGAAAAATGTTCTTGTTAATTCACCAGGCGAAAATTATTTTTCGCTTACAAACGCAATCGTAAATGTGGTCAGGCAGTCCAAGGTTGAGTTGACCTTCATTTCAATGTCGTTTTTTGAACCGAATCGAGTGCCTAGGCTGGAGCAGGCATTGTTAGAGGCACTCAGCCGAAACGTGGAAATAACAGCTGTTGTTCGCCCCGAACATTTTCGCAGGGCGGAAGAGAAAGGGGAGTATCCTGACCCCTCTCTTGTAAAACTCATCAAGGCTGGTTTGCAACTCCGTGGTATAGCAGGGCTTCATGCGAAGGGCTTGGCTGTCGACCAAAGCCGCGCACTGATTTTCTCGGCGAATATCAATCCGTATTCATTGACGAGTGAGTTTGAGTCGAATCATATGGAGATGGGGGTCAGTCTCTCAAAGGGTGATGATGGTTTCGAAAGCTTTTCGGAGTTTATCAGCGATGCTCGGCACGCAGCAATTCAGCAATTTGTTTTAAGAAATGCATGAGAAGCAAGTATGGCAAATGAATTAGCCTTGTTAGGTGGAACGCCGGTCTTGCAAAGACCGCTCCAGAAATGGAGTTGGCCCCCGCGTTACCAGGGCATGGGGCAACTCGCAAAGGACTATATCGATAACGGCGAACCGTTGTCGATCCAGGGACGTGACGGTGTTATCGCTCTTTGTGAAGATGAATTCAAAGTTCGTCTGAATCGGCGTCATGCAATCTTATGCTCGTCCGGCACCATGGCAATCGACAGCGGTTTCTTGCCATTAGGATTCAGCCGGGAGATGAAGTTTTCTGCACTACAGTGACGTATCATGCGACTGCAACGCCAGCTCTACACTTCGGCACCAAGATCGTGCTAGTTGATGGAGAGCATGGTACAGGAAATATAAATATTGAGGCTGTAGCTGCAGCAGAAGCCAACAAAATACGCAAACAACACACCCAATGACCGGACTTGTCAATGCACTTGTCGAAAATGCGAAAATCAACTTGACAACAAACCGGCTTACCAGATCACTAGCCCCACGCAAATCGCGAGTAGCAGCATTGTCTAGCGCGAATCGACACGATTACAAGGATTCGTGCAATTCCAACCACTATTCCCAAGACACACACAACGCGAGTTTGCAACCCAGCTACTATCGATTTGTAAACCACTGAACGGACTGCTAAGCTCTCTATCATCAGAGCAATTGTCTCATCGTATAATCCTCGGGATTTCCTTAAATCGGTCGCTCACTAATAAGACTTACCATCTGCGTTATGCCAACTAAGAAATCGCAAGCGAAACTATCACAAAAAGAACGACCTTGGTCTATTTTTGGTCACCGGAAAAACGAGATTAAAGATTCCAAACTAACACACGCAAGCTTGTTCGCAGGTTGCGGGGGATTTGATCTCGGATTTACCCAAGCTGGCTTCAAAACTGTTTTTGCAAACGATATCGATGAAGATGCTAGCGAGACTTATCGACATAATTTAGGAGAATTAATCACCGGTGACATCCGACAAATAGACTTCCCAAAATTTCGGAAACGTTTGGATGTCCTAACAGCTGGCTTCCCATGCCAACCGTTCTCAAACGCTGGGTCTCGTCGAGGCCTAGAGGACAACAGAGGCACACTCTATGAAGCAGCGATTCGGGCCGTTGAACACTTCAATCCCAAAGTTGTTCTTTTTGAGAATGTCAGAGGGCTACTTTCCTTTGGAGCAGGGAAAGATCTTTTAGTGGGTCGAATTTGTGAAAACTTGAAAGACTTGGGGTACCAAGTGTCGTTTCGTCTTATCGACGCCTCAAATCACAATGTACCACAACGCAGATTGCGTCTATTTATCGCCGGTGTTAGCGATTCGGGAAATGTCGGAACATTTTCTTTTCCAACATCGATTGAAAGAGACGACTTAACACTGCGGGACACAATTTATGACATTCCCAACAACACTCCCAACCAGAAGGAATTAATGCAACTCAACCCGCAAGCGATCAAAATTGGTGCGATGGTTCCAGAAGGCGGATCTTGGAAAGACATACCCTATGAAAAACTCCCAGACAGGCTAAAAAAGATAGCGGATGATATGGCAAAGTATCGCTGGCCGAACTTCTACCGCCGCTTCAGTCGCAAGGAAATTGCTGGAACCATCACTGCAGCATTCAAACCCGAAAATGCCGGAGTCTGGCATCCAACACGAAAACGAATTTTTTCCGTTAGAGAAATTGCGCGAATCCAGACATTCCCTGACTGGTTCGAGTTTTTTGGAAGGAATACCAAGTGCAAATACAGTCAAATCGGAAATGCCGTCCCACCGCGGCTTGCCTATGAATTTGCGCTCTGTGCAGCAGGAGCTCTCAGCAGGCAAGTAACGGAGCAAAACAAGCCAAGACTTTACTACAGTGAATTTATTAAAAAACGCAAACCACTTAGGGCAAGTGACAGTGAAGTGATCTATAGCCCTGAGCCGATGTTGTTCTAGTCATGCGATAATTAATTCGGGATAATACAACACATTCCTTTAATCACCAGAAGTAGCGCTACAGACTCGAATGAGTACTCGATAGTGAACCGAGGTGCCGCTGTGTCTGGAGCTATTCCAGACACACAGCCTGCAATGAATGACAGCCTTGTAATGCATAGACAACGTTTACGGCAACAACTGCTAACCGGAACGCCAAGTGCTTTCAGACCAAGACTTCATCGAATCCATCAACACGTTTTGGCCAAGGTACTGAAACATCAAAAAACAAGACCCTTACGCCACAATAATTGAGAAAATCAATTGCGTGGCGTAAACAGTCATGGTTTGGAATTGTTTCGATGACTAGCCACTTGTCCGCCACTACCTCACCGTTTTTTTCACACGCGAATGCGTATAACAATAGCTGATACAGGCCGGACTGAACTTGGCTCAAAAAATTACCTTCATTCGCACTCTTGATCTCAACGATTTGCAGTTTCAATTTTGACTTGATAACCAAATCAACACTTAACGTTTCGTAAGGCACAAAGCCACGCTCCTTAACTCGCAACGCTAAATCTCTCAGAATCGCCTGGTGCCTAATCTCGGCGTTTTCCGTTGCATCCATCGATGGTTGGTAAGCCAACTGCCGGGACTCGAATTTCCTAGACGTAATACGGCTAGGATCAATTTCCTTCAATGCTAAGTCAACCGCTCCGATTCGCGATGCAGAAGATGCAGCTTTAGTCAATGCGTCAAGGACATCTGACTCCGCGAACCCCATTTCTTTCACAACATAGCAGTACGTGAAAAACTCATATTCATTCAAGTCATCAAACTTGGGATTGCGATACAAATCAGCCACCGCAAACAAGCATTTGGACTCCTTCAAAACTGATGCCACAACACTGCCAACGCCAAGAGTAGAATACTCACGGGAAAGAGACGTGAGCAAACCTGCAGGAGGGAGACGCATGGACCTGCGAACATGGCCAGCCTCTCTCTCAATTTCTTGAAGCCGATGTTCGATGTCATGGTCAATTTGAATCAGTTTACCAAAGCTAACGCCCCGGGCGATTTCTGAGCACTGGTATGACGAATTACGATCGTTATCCTGCGGTGACAAGAAATATACTGAATCCCGAATATCTGCATGAATCAAAATATGCGTATCGCCCACCTCCGTCACAGTGAATTCGCATCGTTCAACGGAGAATCTCGCCCACAAATAGAAGATGCCACCTTCTTCGACAAGCACCCAAACTGTTTTACCCTTCAAAGACGACGAGTCACCAAAAGCATAGTCGTTTTCGCTCACCAATAACTGAAAGGTGTGTGAGTGTGTTGCCGCAATGCTTTCGCCCAAATTGAAGACATAAGCAGACACTACAAGGCTCCCAATTCCCTGAGCGCACAATCGAGAGATGATGGCCAGGGCACATTATCATTTAACAACTCCTGCTGTTCACGTTCCTTCTGTCGCAAGCGAGCCAATTCACTTTCTTCAATTGTGCCTGATGCAATGAGCAAGTGGTAATTCACTTGCTCTGCCTGCTGCCCGCGTCTATGTATACGATCCAAAGACTGTAGATAATGCGCGGCCTGGTTAGAGTACGACAGATACACAGCATCTGAAGCTGCGTGCAAAGTGATTCCTGCTCCTGCTGCTGCCGGGTTGCCAATAAAAATCTTCATCTCCGGATCGGATTGAAAACTCATAACAGCATCGCCTCTCTCGGCCCCAGAAACAGTACCGTCGATTCGCACAACACCGAGGTGTCCGTAGCGATCCATAAGCTCATCCAAGGTTTTCGTATAATATGACCAAATCACCAACTTCTCTTGCCGAACCTCAATAACTGACTCGACAATCTTATCCAACTCCACGTACTTAGCTGGAACTTCATCATAGCCTGGATCCACCAAAGATGGGTCAACACATATTTGCAACAGAGCAGAACGTTTTTGAAAGTATGTCCCTAATTCCCGTCTAAATCGGGTGTTATCTAAGCTGCGAAGATACAGCACTAGTTCATCTTTAGCATGTTCATAAAGCCTAGCTTGCTTGCCACCCAGGGTAACACTTCTTACGTGGAATGACTTGCTCGGCAAGTCTGGCAACAATTCCGACTTCAAACGACGCAGAAACACACCACGCTCCTCTATACGCGAAATTATTTGCTGCTTTGCTTGACTTATATCCTTCGGCGCACGATATCCATCGAAAGTGAACCCACCATCAGCGATATTGAATTGATGAATTATATCTGCCGGCTGATTGGGGGCAGGTGTCCCACACAAACAAAACGCAACGGTACAAACTTCCCTCAGTTCATAACATGCGGCAGAGCGGATCGCATCCGGATTCTTAACATTGAAAGATTCGTCAACTATCAATGCTGTTGATCGAGATGCAGTTGAAGCCTTAAGTTGCTGCAAATTTCCACGAAATCCCTCAAAATTGGAGATCAACACATCACTTTGCTTATAGATCTGAGCTGCCTTATCCTGCTGGCTACCAAGTAGTATCTCAACAGAGTAGGTGTCACCTAAGAAACGGCTAAATTCCTTCCTCCATTCTTCAGCCATACTTTTGGGGCAAACCACTATAAGTGCGGAGACATCGCCGCGACGAAAAAGTATATCGAACGCTGCAATTGACATGACAGTCTTTCCAGCACCTTGCTCATCAAAAAGGCACATACCATTTAAACCGTCAGTGGTCATGCAGCGAACCCCCAATGCCTGCTGAGGATCCAACACCTTGCTCCAATGTTCATCCTTCAGTTCACAGTCAAAATCTGCAATTAGTTTATTGATCTCTGATCTTGCCATGAGATGGCGATCATTATTTTCATTTGCAGCCCTTACAAGTTCCGAAAGCTCAGAGGGGTAAGTGTAGCCATGCTCATTCAATGCACTTGAAACTCTAGGAAACGTAATTAACGGCAAAGCGAATTGTCCTTTGGCCGCCAATTGCAAATCAGCTTCGTTCACACATCCTAGGACACACGACTTCAATCTAAGAAATTCTGCACCCTTTCCGATGAAGAGTACATTGTCTCCGCGAACAGAAATTTCAATCACAATTCAGTCCTTAGCCGCGAGCGACATATCAGTAACTAGCTTCAGTACTTCCTTTAGTTCCGTCACAGTCTCAGCTTTAAGAGAGTCCATTTCTTCACTTGTGAGCTTGCGAAGCGTATTAATTACTTCAGTTACTTTGTCCTCGGCTTTTTCCGTAATGTTGATTACTCTCTTTGCACTGTTCACTACAGTCAGAGCTTCTTTCGCAGCGTGTGGCTTACCGGAAAGTAACACGGCTCTCGCCTCAGGGTGATCCCACATTTCATCTGCGGAACGCACCTCAGGAAAACTTGCAAAAACACCATCTTTCAACAACCTAAAGAAATTGTGCGTGAATTCATGGTCTTTTCCTAGCTTGCCCCTCAGAGATCGCTGCGCCTCATTGAAGTGCTGGTATTTTTCTGAAACAAACGCGATCGCTTCCATTTCTGTCATGCCAAATCCTCCAGCCTCTGGATCCGCAGCATCTATCTCGTCCGTTGCTAATGTCTGAAATTCATCGACTAATTCCAATATCTTTAGAGTCTCTCTGATTTTGGATTGGCTCCATTGGTACTTAGTGCTAAGTCCCTTTATGCTTAGGCCATCTTGGTGGTCTTCTTGAATTTTTTCCGCCTTCACATAGTCCGGCCATTCAATCTTATGCGCTGGTGTGAAGTTGGTTTCTACCAACACCATTTGTTCATCATCTTCGGTTGTTGATTCATCTAAGATATAACATGGTATCTTTTCAAAATCTTTCCGATCCGGGTGCTCCGTGCCCAGGCCTTCTAAAAGTAGCTTCACCGCGAAGAATCTGCGATTGCCATCAAGAAGAGTGCCGTTCTTTGACACTATAATTGGCTCTTTCAGCTCATTTCGCAGAACATCGTCCCTGAGCGCGGCAAGTTTCACATCCTTGGTGCGTTTCATGATCTCGAAGATTTCATCCTGAGTTATTGCGCGGTCTCCAAATTTGACTCTGTCTTTTCGGATTTCCAGAGCAATTCGCGGGTTGTCCACCCAACCTTTCACTTTATCGATGTGGATGTACCCACTAAGACCAGCGATGCGTTTTCCACTGAAATACCGATTCTTGCGAATGGGCTTCGGATCTTTCAGCAAGATATCTTTAGGTTTCATGTTGATGCTCTACTTTTTTCATCGTTCAAAAAATCAAACTTGTGTTGAAGCTCAGCGAGCTGGGCACGTAGCTTGCTGTTTTCAGCCTCTAATTCAGCGTTGGCTTTCTCCAGACTCGAAATGTCTAGTGTCACCCGGCTGTACTCATCTGCAGACAACTCGTTAACAAATTCTGGCACGGCCCAATCGTCTAAATTCGTCGTCCGCCTAAATTCACGTTTTAAAAATCTGGCTTGCTTAATCCAATACTGAACAAACTCATCAGACTGGCGGGCTCGAAAATTCTTTTCAAGAGAATCAAATATATCACCGCTAAAGGACATGCCGCGTGTTACAACCACGGCAAGATCAATCAGGGCAGTTTTACTTAATCGATCTGCTAAAAAATCTCCCAGATTCTTTTCCCAGTCCTCATGCTTAGAGATGCCCCACCTATGACCATAAACCTCCACGCCCAAAGACAACAGGCTGCTCGGCCGACTGGGATACGCCTGTTCTGTTCCTGATTGACTGGCCTTTTTGAGTTGCACGGTCAAAAAATCGTTTGCAACCTTATCACTACAACTCCTTTTGCCAGAGCTATTACAGTGTCCAAGATTATCAATAAACGCTTCCTTTCCCGAACCTAGATCACTGACAAACGCTATTTTCTTGTATGCTTCCACAAGCTTTTTTCGATTTCCCATCCCAACTCCGGTATCAGGATCAAAGGAAATTGTCTTTCGTTTCTGAGACTTACACAGGGAGTCGAATGCCAAAAAACGAAATAAGCTCGAAGTACGCTCGATGCCTCGCTTCGGCGTGGGCTCTGATTCTCTCAATCTGAGGAAAATGCGGGAAGTCAAATCAGGGTTTAAATACATAGATTCTTGTTGAATGAGAGGGCTATTTAGTTTCATAGGCTAATTGTCTCTACAGCTAACTTAAGTTGCTTCACGCAGTCACTCATGGTCTGCTTTTTCAGGCCTACGTTTTTCCGCACTTGCTCTTGTGTAATCGTTTTTTCTGGATCAGCGTGACGGCAAAATTCAGCATAACACTCCAAGATTTCTTTAAGCTTCTCGGTCTTGCTGGGAGAGGCATGCAAAGCATCAATGGCACGCCGCCCCTCTAAAACAAATTCAGTGACCTTCTCCTGCCGAATCTCATAACGGTGTTCATCGAGAATTGTCCGAACGAATTCCGGATTGTTTTGGTCTTCGTCCGGGAAAGTGGCCTCTGATACGAATATGAGGTACAGCAACGAGGCCAAACCAAAATGTATGTAGAAGCTAGGACGGTTAGCATTTCCACATAAGGCAGTTTTCTCAGACCAAGGTTACCACCTGATTTAATGAATAATCGTACAGATTTTAAAGCGGTACCTTTAGCGAGGCTACCCAGACTACCGAATTGGGGAAGTTGAAACCGAGTATTTTCTGGGTGCATACATAAACCTGGGAATGTATGAAAATTCAAACCCGTATCGATCTTGGAAGTTACTCTCGGCGTATCAGCTTGATATCTTTGCAACAGAAAAGTGGCTAACCTCGGCATATTGCATTGCCCCCTGCTGCACATGTATCCACCCGGAGTGGTTACCGCTGCGTTTCCAATTTTGACTAAGAGATTTAGGTCGGGAAATGCTGCTCCAGCTCTGTCTGCCAAATTGAACTTAAATTCAAGAATGGCTTCGCCCACTCCTGAAGGAGATGACGTGCTATACACCTCTTAAATGTCGTTCCAAGATTTTTGTCCGGATTCTTGTTGACTACCCCCCGGTCTTTGCACCAAGTTGAGTGAGAGAATGGGGTTGGTAAAGCGGGTATTTTCTGGTGGCCTGCACTCACGGACGATACCAGTTCTCTAGGTAATGAATTCATCGAGCTTTCTCCAGCCATTGTCGCTGCAAAGGTACTGGTGCGTGATGCGAACGGCGAACAACTATCACTTTGAAACTCGAAAAGTGGTAGTCATGCGAGTGACCTGCTTATGCACTGCCGAAGGTCAATGGAAGGACTACCACCTCTACCACTTAAGGCCGCAGATACCACTTGAAACTGCGTAAAAATGCGATAGTCTGCGGTGGTCTGCAAAAGCAGTTACCGAACCGTTTCACACGGCTGTAGACGACCTTTCTGCCACATTCGCCTTTGGTTTTCGAGCCGTCTTCGGAACCGAGGGTT
>Ga0315315_10000383_pt1 | contig 36280 bp, 31 predicted proteins | sample M140m3416metaG_FD_203699 | JGI IMG/M metagenome (GOLD analysis project Ga0315315, IMG submission 203699) | Ammonia-oxidizing marine archaeal communities from Monterey Bay, California, United States - M1 40m 3416 | ecosystem: Environmental > Aquatic > Marine > Intertidal zone | place: USA...
TTCTGTCGGTGCATTTTCGTTGCGATATCTGAACATAGACGCGTTCCCGGATACAACGCCCGTGATGGTGCAGATCAATACGACCGCGCCATCGCTTTCCCCTGAAGAAGTTGAGCGGCAGATTACTTTCCCGGTCGAGCAAGTAATCAGCGGGCTGCCAGCCCTGGAAAAGCTTCGCTCGATTTCAAAATTTGGTATGTCACAAGTCGTCGTAACTTTTGAAGACGGCACAGATATCTACTTTGCTCGCCAACTGGTGGCGGAACGACTCTCAACCGTTGAACTTCCCGAAGGAATCGAACGACCGAAACTTGGCCCAGTGTCGACTGGACTGGGAGAAGTCTTTCATTATGTCGTGCGGCTTGAAGGAGTCGACATATCAGCTTTGCCACGTGAGCGACAGATTGAGGAACTCACCAACCTTCGAACCGTTCACGATTGGATCGTCAAACCACAACTACGAACCGTCCGAGGAACCGCGGAAGTCAACAGCTGGGGCGGTTTCGAAAAACAATACCAGGTGCGAATCGACCCGTCACGGCTTATCAAATTCAATCTGACTTTTGACGAAGTGGTTGATGCGGTCAAAGCCAACAATCGCAACGTTGGTGGCGGCAACATCACTCGCAATACGGAAATGTTATTGGTGCACGGAATTGCTCGTACCGTAAACATTCCACAAATTGAAAACATCGTCATCAAAGCTATGGATGGTTCGCCCATTCGAGTTGGTGACGTTGCCGATGTACAAATTGGTCACGAGATTCGCCGTGGAGCTGTAACGGCTGACGGGCAAGGCGAAGTCGTTTATGGACTTGGCTTCATGCTGATGGGTGAGAATCCCCATGAAGTGACGAATGCTCTTAAACACAAGATGGAAGAGATTAAATCCACTCTGCCTCCCGGTGTCGAAGTCGCCACGGTTTATGATCGAACACAGCTGGTTGACGCTGTTATCAAAACTGTGCAGAAAAACCTGTTCGAGGGAGGATTGCTCGTTGTAGCGGTGCTATTTGTCTTCCTTGGGAACTTGAGAGCAGGTCTGATCGTTGCGGCTGCGATCCCGCTCTCAATGTTGTTCGCATTCTCGGGAATGTTACAGGTCGGAATTGCGGCCAGTCTGCTAAGCCTGGGCGCGATCGACTTTGGGTTAGTCGTCGATAGTTCCGTGGTGATGGTTGAAAACTGTGCGCGGAGGATTTCGCATGGGATTCCACGAGGGCAGACGAAGCTTGATGTGATCCGAGATGCGGCAATCGAAGTTCGCAAACCAACCATGTTCGGCGAACTGATCATCATGATCGTCTACATCCCAATTCTGACGTTGGCCGGCGTCGAAGGAAAACTATTCCGCCCGATGGCTCTGACCGTCATTTTTGCACTTGCCGGTTCGATGTTCCTTTCATTGACATTAATGCCAGTGCTGGCCAGCTACTTTCTGCCGAGCAAAATGCAGGAACGCGAACCCTTGCTGATTCGAGTTATCAAACGACTTTACAAGCCGATCCTGCACTTCACGATGCATCAGAAAGCAGCGGTGATGTTGTTCGCTGCCGCTGTGTTGGCATTTGCGTTCGGAATGATCGCTCCCAACCTTGGCTCGGAGTTTGTTCCCAAGTTGTCGGAAGGTGCGCTGGCGATCAACGTCGTGAGACTGGCGGGAACCGATCTGGACGAATCAATCCGGATCAACACGGAGATGGAAAAAACGATTTTGAAAAAGTTTCCGGATGAAGTTGAACATGTTTGGAGTCGCATTGGCAGTGCTGAAGTAGCCACCGACCCGATGGGTGTCGAGCTCACAGACATATTTATCACGCTTAGGCCTCGTTCGGAATGGACAAAAGCCTCGACGCAATATGAGTTAACAGAGCTCTTTCAAAAAACGTTGCGAGAAATGCCCGGTCAGAAGATTGCGATGACTCAACCGATCGAAATGCGGCTAAACGAAATGATTAGCGGCGTTCGCAGTGATGTTGCGGTGAAACTGTTCGGTGACGATTTCGACGTGTTGGTGGACAAAGCTTCGGAGATTGAACGCGTGCTAAAATCCATCGACGGGAACGCCGACGTCAACGTTGAGCAAGTTACAGGGCAACCTGTGCTTCAAATCATCGTCAAGCAGGATGAAATCGCTCGCTACGGCGTATCGGCAACTGAAGTCTTGAACCTTGTAGAGTCGTTGGGCAGTTTCCAGCTAGGTGAAGTTTACGAAGACCAACTTCGATTTCCATTGGTAGTACGATTACCAGAAACAGTACGCAGCTCGCCGCAGGCCATTGGCAACATTGAAGTCAACACACCCTCGGGACAACGCATCCCGCTATCGCGGCTTGCCGAGATCAAAACGACAGAAGGCCCGTCCACCATTACTCGCGAGTGGGGCTATCGTCGGATCACTATCTCATCCAATGTTCGCGGGCGAGACATGGTTGGGTTTGTCGAAGAAGCCCAGCAAGAAATAGCTAAACAAGTCCAACTGCCGGATGGACGTTACCACCTTGAGTGGGGCGGCCAGTTCGAGCATTACCAAAGCGCCCGACAACGCTTGATGTTCATCGTACCAATGGCACTGACATTGATCCTGATACTGCTGTACATGACGTATCACAACCTTGTGGATACGTTTCGTGTGCTGACAGGTATTCCCTTTGCCTGGACAGGTGGCATCATTGCACTTTGGATTCGTGATATGCCGTTCTCGATTTCCGCAGCGATCGGATTTGTTGCCTTGTCCGGTGTGGCAGTGCTGGACGACATGTTGCTTGTCACAACGATTCGCCGCTTCCGCCGCGCTGGCATGGCTTTGGAACAGGCCATTGAACAAGCTGCGTTGACGCGACTGCGCCCAGTTTTGATGACAACCTTGGTCGCGGCAGTCGGCTTCCTGCCCATGGCTCTAAACACGGGAATCGGAGCAGAAGTCCAACGGCCTCTGGCAACGGTCGTCGTTGGCGGCGTCATCAGTGCCATGGTTATGTCGCTCTTGGTGCTTCGTGTTCTTTACTCAGTGTTCGCCGGTGTAACGGGTGACGCGATGGTCGAAACTGACTCATCGTCGGGTAACACTACTGAAAACAACGGGCAACCGCCCACCGACCGGATACGTGATTCGGTCGTAACATCAATTGATTAGTTTTATTTCTTGTGAGGAAAGTTAAATGCGCTTTTACAAAATGTTTGGAATGTCAGCCATGTTGTTTGCAGCTATTCTGATGGTTTCCGGATGCGCTGGTGACAAGCCGGCCGCGGAAAAAGAATCCAACGAAACCGAAACTGCCACAACCGCTGATCCAACGCACGGTGGATGGTGGTGCGTCGAGCACGCGATTCCTGAGGAAGAATGCAGTATGTGCAGTGCTTCCTATGCCAAAGCGTGCAAAGAGAAAGGCGACTGGTGCGAAGAACACAACCGAGCCGAATCCCAGTGCTTTATCTGTGATGCCAGTAGGGCTGAAAAATACGTCAAGCTTTACGAAGCCAAATACGGTAAGAAGCCTCCAGCAGCTACGGAGTAGAACTTGGTGACCAGCGATTTAAACCAGATGGCCTTCAAGATTCACGGAATGGATTGCGCGGAAGAGGTCGCAATTCTCAAACGTGAACTTGGGCCATTGGTCGGAGACGTCGAACAACTTCGCTTCGATGTCTTGAACGGAAAACTGATTGTTGAGGGGACTGACGATTTATCGCAAGATCAGGTCGTTCAAGCTGTCAACAAAACCGGGATGCGCGCCGAAGTTTGGAGAGGCCAGGATCCAGAAGAGCAAACTGGATTTTGGAGTGACTACGGACGCACGATTCTGACTACCGCCAGCGGCCTGTTCGGCATCGCCGGTTTTCTCAGCCATGTCATGATTGCGGGAGGTTTCACAGAGGCCCTTGGCTCCGAAGGAATGGGAATCGCTCATGGGGTACCAGTCGTTTCTATCATCTTTTACATGATCGGTATCCTCGCTGGAACCTGGTTCGTATTGCCCAAGGCATGGCGGGCTGCAATCCACCTGCGACCCGACATGAACTTGCTGATGGTGGTGGCTGTGATAGGAGCGGCGGCGATCGGCGAATGGTTTGAGGCTGCGACGGTCGCGTTTTTGTTTGCGGTATCTTTGCTGCTGGAATCATGGAGTGTTGGTCGTGCCCGACGGGCGATTGCCTCTTTGATGAGCCTGACTCCACCATCGGCGCGAATTCGGGACAATGACGGCGAGTTGAAGGAAGTCGCTCCTAACGAAGTCGACGTTGGCACCATCTTTATCGTTCGACCCGGTGAAAAAATCCCGCTCGATGGCAATGTCGTAACGGGCATCAGCTCGGTCAATCAGGCTCCGATCACAGGCGAGAGCGTGCCGGTCGAAAAGCAGCCGGGAAGCGAGGTCTATGCGGGAACCATCAACGGCGACGGCGTGATCGAAGCCGAATCCACAAAAGCCGCTCAAGACACGACGTTGGCCAAGATCATTCGCATGGTTGGCGACGCCCAGTCGAAGCGATCGCCTTCGGAACAATGGGTGGAAACGTTTGCCCGGTACTACACCCCAGTCGTCATGGCTCTGGCTGTGCTCGTGTTCCTGATTCCTCCGTTGTTGTTCAGTGGAGAGTGGTCGGTCTGGTTGTATCGTTCCCTTGTCCTGTTGGTGATCGCGTGCCCCTGTGCGTTGGTCATCTCAACACCCGTTTCGATCGTCGCCGCTTTGGCAGCCGCCGCCAAAAACGGCGTCCTTATCAAAGGAGGCTTGTACGTCGAAGTTCCAGCTCGCCTGAGGGCAATTGCTGTCGACAAAACAGGGACACTCACACACGGCCAACCGGTCGTCGTCGATGTCGTGCCGCTGAACAATCATTCTGAAACGGAGTTGTTGGAACGGGCTGCCGCCTTGGAAGTTCACTCGAATCATCCTCTGGCACAGGCCATTGTTCGCAAAGCCAATGAGGAAGGTGTTGACGTTCCCGCTGCCGGAGATTTTGAAATCGTGCAAGGCAAGGGAGCTCGCGGGATCGTAAACGGCAAGATGTTCTGGCTCGGTTCCCATCGGTATCTGGAAGAACGGAAGCAGGAAACGCCAGAAGTTCATGAGCAACTGCAAACGTTGCAGAATTCAGGTCGTTCCATTGTCGTGATCGGCAACGATGAACACGTTTGCGGGTTCTTTTCACTGGCTGACACGGTGCGATCGGAAACAAAGGGAATCCTGGCCGAATTACATGCAGAGGGAATCGAAAACGTCGCGATGCTGACTGGCGATAACCAGGGTACGGCCGAGGCGATTGCACGCGAAGTCGGTATTGATTCCGTCCACGCAGAGCTACTGCCTGAAAACAAAGTCGAGATCGTAGAACAACTGGTTGAGGAATATGAACAGGTCGCGATGGTCGGTGACGGTATCAACGATGCCCCGGCACTTGCTCGCTCCTCGCTTGGAATCGCGATGGGAGCCGTCGGAACAGACGCCGCAATCGAGACGGCCGACATCGCCTTGATGTCCGACGACCTTTCAAAACTCGCGTGGTTGATTCGCCATTCCAAAAAGACACTTGCCATCATCCGCCAGAACATTTGGTTTTCATTGGGCGTGAAGTTGCTGTTCGTTGTTCTGACATTTGCCGGCTACGCTTCGCTTTGGGCCGCCATCGCCGCCGACATGGGCGCATCGTTATTGGTAATCGCCAACAGTCTCAGGCTACTCCGCTAATTCATATTGAACAAACACCAACACTACTCTTGTGGGAAATTCCCGGCGCGACCAAACTTTCTGTATCAAGCTCTTGTCGGCATGGAAAACACGACCAGGATATTGTTGGGGTCGCGAACTCCAAATTCGGTACGACCGTAGTCAAAATGTTCCGGGCCCCATTCAGGTTTAACCGAGTCAGGAAGAGATTCAACAACTGCATAAATGTCGTCGACTTCAACATTGATTTGGCTTGACGAACGAGGCATCGGGCCGACCTTGCTGTACATTAGCGAGGCATCATCTCGATCGAAGATCACCAGTTCTGGGTCATCCAGATTGGGAATAGCGGTATCGACCTGGAATCCAAGTACATCGGTATAGAACGAAACAATTTCCTTGAGCGATTCAGCGTACAAGACAGGAACAATTCGTTTGGTCGCCATAGAATTACACAAGTGGTTACAATTCAGGTATGAGTGAATCCACTTTTACCATCAGCCGACTTGCCAAGGAAGTAGAGCTCCCAACTTCGACCATTCGTTATTACGAACGAGAGGGGCTGTTGAAAACTCCTTCCAGATCTGGCGGCAACTATCGGATTTACGACAAAGAATCGGTGGTTCGAATTCGCTTCATTCGCACGGCCCAAGCCGTTGGGTTTAAGCTCGACGACATTCGGATGCTGCTTGAGTTTGAAGACGGAACGGGTTGCCCATGTGGTGATGTGAAATCCGTGCTCGAAAAGCGACTTATTGAGGTTGATGCAAAAATGAAGGAGCTTCGCGCAATCAAGAAGTCGCTGGAACAATCTATCTCAATTTGTAAACAATCTGGCGCAGGCGATGAGTGTCGTGTACTAGGATACATATCCGACGAGGCTCGCGAAAAAAACAGAGCCGACGGCCAATGTCGTAGTTGACCTTGTACCCGGGTTCAACGTTTAGAATGTTGGCATCGCTTTATTCGCATAAGAACAAGGATCATCCATGCGTTTCGTACTTTATGCCTTCACGATTGTGGCTGTTTTCGTCTTGATCGGATGCAATCAAAATAAGGAAACAAATTTGCCGACCGATAATCAACCTTCCACGAAGCTGGAGCAGCTTCGCCTGCACTTTGCCGGATTTACCAAAAGCAAAAGCGGGGCAACGTGAATGGCCTGACCGGATGCGGTCAATGAGGCCCTGGAAGGGCTTCCCGGTATTAAAGAAGTTGAGATGGAACTGGATCGCGATGAGTTCATGGTCGCATACGATTCCAGCAAAGTGTCAAAGACAGATATTCTTGCTGCCTGCGAAAAGTCAGGATTCCCGGCAACCGTTGTTCAGAATGTTCAAGCCGGTAATGACAACGACGGTCTTGCTTCGTCGGGTGAGTTTAACCCACCACCGTTCTATTCCGAGGCTCTCGCGACAGCGAAGAGCGATAACAAACCGCTCGTTCTGGACTTCATGGCCGTTTGGTGCGCTCCCTGTAAACGGCTCGTTAACGAAACTTTCGTTGATGAAGAGGTGGCTGCTCTTCTTAAGAAATGCGTTTTGCTTAAGATCGACACGGATGAGCATCCTGAGCTCGCAAAACATTTCAATGTCGCCAGCCTTCCAGACATCCGCTTTCTTTCAACTGAAGGACAGGAAATCAATAAATTAAACGGTTTTCAAACACCGGAATCGTTTGCTGATGAACTGAAAACCCTCCTCAATTCATCCGAAAATGATCTAACATCAAACAAGCCAGGAGATTCAGATGAATAAGATTGCTGGAATCGCAATGTTGAGTTGCATCGTCATGGTTGGATGCAACCAGTCGCAACAAGCTGACACTGGAACAGGACCGATATCATCAAACGTAGTCGCGGATCTCGTCTTCAATGTCGAAGGTTTGACGTGAGGCGCGGTCAGTGGCCTCGGTTGAGGTTCCCGACTTGCTCCCGTGCTGGAGCAACTTGCGAAGGTCGATGGTGTGAAAACGGCAATGGCCAATCATGCCGGGTCGCATGTCAGAGTTGCATTGTCAGATGATGCCGACTCGGATGCCGTTGCTGAAGAGCTGACAACGATCTTGAATAAGGAGGGACGCAAACCCAAGCCTGTCACCGGCAACGAGCTTGTCACATTGATTGAGTCGGAGAAATGGCGAGACTCGGAACGGATTGGTGAACTGTCGGAGATTGAGTTTCGAACCGTGTTTGCCAGACGTGTTAAGCAATTTGCCGAGCAGGGCGATTTTACCGAAGATGTCACCGCAAAACTAATTAAGTTCTCGGAAGAGGTTTTGGCTGATACTCCGGCCACGACAACGGAAACAGACTGGGGTGAATTCTGTGGTGGACTTGCCAGCCAGATGCTGGAAAAGGCAAAGGAGATTCTCACGGAACAACAGATGGAAGATCTGCGCAAAAAGCTAAAAGCCCGTGTAATCGGCTGATTGCAATTTTTCACGCCAGAGAAAACTACGTGGGAACGAATAAACGCTGCTAGTGACCTTCGTCTTAGATCATTTGATGCCAGAATCACTTCTGCGCTTCGCCAATGCAATAGCACAAACCGTCGGGTGCGACGACGAAGAACAACCGATACGTTGTGTCACCATGTTTTTGTGTTTTAAGATCCGCTTTGAAATTTGAGTCGTACGATCGAAGTTCAGCCACAGCCGCCTAGACATAGTCGATCGCTGACAGAGCTAAACGTTTATATAGATGCCCCTAACTCCACTGCAATTTAGCATTCGGACGGACGAACAATAATTTATGCTTCAAACAGTCAGCGTTTTTCTACACTGTGCGGATTTTACTCAGCAACCGTGCGGTAGCGGGGTAGGTTCCAGTTTGCAAACCAGACCGCCCGCTTCTCTACTTTAAATACTGCTACATTCCGAGATGCCATTGTCCGGTGCGAGACTTGCACTGTTTACCATGCAGCCTTTGGACAGCACAAGTCGCCCACGAACGAGGCACCGGCATTATCATCGTTGCCCACGGCCACCGAGCTCTTGGCGTATTTGATCGAACTTACCAAATGGAAGATGGCCGACTTTCCAAATCCAACGCAGTAGAAGCCGTTGTTACAAATGGAGAACTGATGGGCAATGAACCTAAACAAAACAAGCTGGCGAATTTTGATGATCCGCTGGTTGTGTCGACGGCCAGGGAACTCACAAAGGACCAAGCGAAAATCGTGGGTAAACTGGAAAAGATCTTCTACTTCGTTCGCGACGAAATTGAATTCTGTTTTCCATTGAAAGGGGATTTGGTTTCCGCATCCGAGACGATTCGATCACGACGTGGCCAATGCAACACGAAAGGCTGTTTGTTTCTTACGCTATGCAAATCCATTGGCATTCCCGCTCGGCTGCATTTCTCGCTAATCCGCAAGGAGATCCAGAAAGGATTCTTTACCGGATTCAGTTACTGGCTTTTACCACGTCACGTGTCGCATTCATGGATTGAAGTCCAGGTCGATGGCAAATGGCATCGGATTGACTCTTATATTAACGATGATCGACTGCATCAGGCAGCCGTCAAAGAACTTGATCGGCGGGGCTGGCAAACCGGGTTTTCAATTTCAAAACCTCCATTGGATGGTGACAAACATTGCAACAACTTCGATCTTGGTGCAGAGCAGTTTGAACAAATGGCCGCAGTCACCGGCGATCACGGAACGTGGGATGAACCAGCGGAATACTACTCCAGCCCACAATACCAGAATCGTCCTGGCCCAATTCGGATGTTCATATATCGGTTGGTCGTAGGTGACGCTAATCGGAGAGTCGCCAAACTAAGAGAAAAGGGATGAAGCCAACAGTCATGACAGGGACAATTCGGAATGGTTCGACAGAATCACTTCTGCGCTTCGCCAATGCAATAACACAAACCGTCGGGTGCGACGACGAAGAACAACCTATACGTTGTGTCACCATGCTTTTGAGTCTTAAGATCCGCATTGAAACTTGAATCGTACGACCGAAGTTCAGCTGCAGCCGCTTCGACATCGTCGACTTCAAAGAAGCAGCCTTCTTGAGACGGATCACCGCCGTTTTCGGCCAGTCCGATTTGAATCGTGTCTCGCTCAAGTACCGCTCGGCGACAACCTTCATCGAATCGCGATGCAACGCGAAAGCCCATCTTCGACTCGTAAAACGGAATCGCCGCGTCGATATCTCGAACCGGAAGGTTCAAGGCGTCATCGGCGTAGGGTGCGGCTCGAAAAAATCTTGCAGTCATTTTTGTATTTAATCTATGAATTGAATCGGCCATGATTCGTTATCTTGGCTTGTTGGTTTTTCCGGACTCGTCGTCTTGTGATTCGGGAAGCTTTGGGACGATCTCGTTCATCGTGTAGTGAACAAATTGCTGCCCCAGTTTGGTCAATTCGTAAGGGCTGTCGCCATCGAATGCGGATTTCATCACTCGACTTTTGGATTGCCCAATCCGTTTCCCTTTGGTTGGCTTCTTGAGAAAGTTCCCAGCCCTGTCGGTCGGTCGATGAATTCTTACAATTCCGCCTGTACTCAAATCGCGATAAAGCAATTTGAATAGGTCGGCTTCGGCAGAATCTTCTCGAACGTTGGCACCGTGAATTCGTTGCCATGTTGATCGACGAGTGGCACGAGGGTTTTGATAAACATCTTTAATCACGGCGAAATGCGATTCGCTGTAGTCGTTGATCCATTGAACGAACAATTTGACGATCTCATCACTCGTTAGGCGGCATGCGGCTGCATTTGTCAGCAAGTTTCGAACATACTTGCGTTTCTCTTCCGACTCGGCAGCTGACCAGTCGCGAAAACACTTACGGACGAGCGAAAGGTACTCGGGGCTTTCAGTTCTTTCTTGCACGACGGGGTCGTTGGCATCCAAGCGAGACATAACCTCGACGAGAGTAATGCCGATCTCTTTTAATTCTTCTTCTTGAAGCTTGAGCCATGCTTCAAACAACTTGTTTAGTCGAGACTGTTCTCTTTCGGCCCATGCGCCCGCTGCACCACCGAACGCTCCACCCGCAAATGGAATCCCGCCGAGGCAAGCAAGCGCAAATCGAGCAAATCCAGGCCCAGCACCACCTTTCAACGCGGATTCCATTTCACGACGAATGTCGTCTGCGTTTTCCAGCTCATTTGCATCCATTTGCTATGCCTCCAATTGAAAAGATTGTGAACTTCGAGATTTTTGAATGAATAGGATTCTTGTTGTCTCTCTACCGTTTTAAGCAGAAGAAGTGCTTTTGTTGATGTTAAAGGTTGCTTTCAATGTTAGAAATGTTTTTTTCTGAGCATTCTTTCAGCAGTTCAAGAACCTGCTCGACAATCCAGCTTGGATCATCTGACCAATCGGCCTGAAACCATTTGCGTTGCTTGTCATCCGAATACGTGTCGAATTCATCTTCCCAACCTTGACGGGCTTGAGTAGTCACAGAAAGAAACAGGTAGCATTTCGGAAGGCTTGGCACGAATGTAAGTGTCAAGAAAATGCGGCTCAACGACTTAAAGTTTGGGGTCAATTTTACGGTCAGTTGGGCTGTTGTCAGCGTACAGTTGAGAACCACGTAGTATTCTGTGACCCTCTTTGGGGGATCAAACAACGGAGAGAGCAGCGGATTACTTTGCTTAGTATATGTGTTCGAGCCAGCCGATACGAGCTGATCCAGTCGGTCTACTTTTGACAGAGTGCGGACAATAAATGACTCGTCCGCGGTATCTTCGTAGCCGCTGGAGGAGGAAGTTTCGACTTCAAAGAATGGTTTGAAAGAGTCTTCACGCTCCACCCGTTGAAAGACTGAAGTGACGACTTTGTCTATGAATTGATCCGCGATTTTCTTGTCGGCAAACGATTCCTCGATTTGTTTCAGCTTGGTTGCGATATCGGGTTTTGCGTCATCGTCAGAATTGGTTTCGGATTCCCTTTCTTCGGAGAGCGAGTTTCCCAAGACAGAATTTCGGATTGAACCGAGAATTTTGGCATCTTCGACAAATTTCTCTCGCCCTGTTTCTTGGCCAATGAAATATGGGATTTGCGACGTGCTGGAAATATATTCATCACGAAGGTAGTTTCGTATGTCTGTGTAATAGATTGGGCCAGATTCTTTTTGAAGCGTGGCATTGCGAAATGCATCTGTAAACGGACTCAATTTGGGCCCGCCTAGTGCAACCTGCGTATCCATACAGGCTGCCATCTGAATTAGGTTGTTCAAACCCTTTGCATTCGAGTTGAAGATATTCAAGTCGGACTTAATCAGACGTTTCCCGGATGCACATGCGTCAATGACTTTGACAACAAGTTTGGCATTCAAGGCGCGAAGCATCACATGTAGGTCAGATGTTGACAAACCTGTTTGATTGGGCCGGTCAGATCGAAAGTCAGTCGCACAAAAATAAAAGTCATCATCGTTGGCAAACCCATGACCTGAAAAATAAAAGAAGACTTCGTCGATGTCCCTTTGTTCGTCAAACAAGACTCGCAGCTCTTCTTTCAATCGCGTTGAATTGGCATCCTCAATGACGTTCACGGACTCATACTTTTCTGTCGCAACCAAGAGTTCTTCGATTGCTTTGATGTCATTTGCGCAACAATCGAGAGCCGATTGATGATCGTAGTTTACGCTTGCGATTAATACAGCGAATGAATTCAATGGTGTCTTTCAATAATTGATTAAGAACATTTATTTCGATTTGGGGCGTATTCAGAGACGTTAGTTGTTGTTGTCTTCATTCGCCATGGGGTCGCGTTATGAACGGAAACTGCTTCATGGCCCGTCTTGCCTCCTGCATTCCAGCTTCCAACTCGGGACGCACCTCTTCGAACTTCTTCTGGAGGCTCGCTTTTTGATCTTTGATCTTTTTTTGGTTTTCTTCATTCAACCTGCGAAGTTCGTCCGGCGGAATGTAGTCAGCGAGAACGAGATCAATCGGGTCGGAGCCAAAATTCTGGCTAAATGCCCGAATCGAAATTTTCACATTGGGCATGTCACTTGCGACCGTGTCGACGGGCAAGGCCTCCTCTTTCGGCGCTGTGTACGTAATCTTGAACTTGAACTTGTTAGTTAAACCGGGAAACAAATGATCGGCTGTAAGGACATGGTCTGTATTGCCGTCCTTCAAGTCCTCGATCGCCCAGTTGCTTGTTGGAAGCGACGAGTGAACCGCAATTCCGACAGGCTCCGCAACAAATGATGCTTGGTTCAGAACAGCTACGACGACATCATAAGTTAAGGTGTTTCCTCGTCGCACAAGTCCAGGTAGGGTAACTTCCGTAGAATCTATAGTTGGCACAACGATACATTTCGTTTCCCGCTGGCGCAGCAGTTGAAGATGAAAATGAGGCGCTGGTTTGGAGTGACCGAAAATCCTGTAGTAATACTGTCGCTCGTCTTTCGCCTGATGTGGTGCCGCCGGGCTATCAGGGATCTGAACTATAAAGATCGCCTTCGTTGGCTCCTTCTCGAATGGAATTCGATAGACTTGGAAGTTGCTAATCGGGTATTCGACGGACTGTTCGACCAAGTTGGACAAGAAGTCAACCATCGACTGACGTCCAACATTGTCCGTGCAGGGCTCTAGCTGCCGGGTGTCGTCAGAAACGCCGAAAACGATATATCCACCACCTGTGTTTGCAAAAGCAGAGACCTGTTTTCCAAGTTCTTTCTTGAGTTCGCCTTTTTTTGCAGGCTCCAAATAGGTTGCGCTTTTTAATTCCCACCGATCGTCTTCGTCTGGAGGCAGCAAAGCGAGTATTTCTTCAGCTGTATTATTTTGAAAATCCATTTTCTGCGTTCACCTCCAACAAGCACACAATCAATTAACGGTCGCAAATTATTCATCAACCAGACAAGTGACACCGTAAAACAACTACTGGTTCAGTCCATTGATTTTTGCGGCTCTGAACCAAAAAGCAACCGATCGACGCTTCCGTCGAACTGTCACTGCCCAAACAAGATCAGTTTTTGGGCCGACCGTCGACGCAGGGCGTCTTGCGATTTGTCTCCCTGAAGTCTTGCTGAGTTCATTGGCAAGTTGAACAGTACGTCGGTGAAATACTGTTTCAACACTTTGCTTTTAATCATCTTGCCATCGCGGTTGGACACGGGGGTCAGGAATTCGACGCGGGGATGCTCGTCGGTGTTGAACTGTGCGTTTGGTTGCAAATACCAGTCGCCGATGTAGTGATCCCAGAATCGTTCTGGGGTGGCGATGGACTGGTCGGGGGCAGTTGCGTTTGTGTTCAGGCTATCCAATCGCTGGGCCAGTTCGATTGGGTCGACGTCGATTGATGAACGGCTGCCGATCAGGGCGACGACCGGGCTGGTTGTCTCAAGCTGTCCCCACCAAATCGTAGTATTCGAAAATACGCTGGCGAAACTGTTGGCGATGGACTCGAACTCGCGCTCGCCAAGTTGATAGAGCGGCAACCATTGGCAGAATAGGCCGTCCGGTTTCAGACGCTGCAAGGCAACTTCGTAATGCTCGACCGTGTAAAGGTATCCGGTTTCGCTTTCCCACGGAACAAACAGATCGGAAATGATGACGTCAAATGCTCTTTCGTTTGCTAACAGATAATGCCTTGCGTCATCTATCTGAATATCGACCTTGGGATCGTCGGCAACGTTGTAGTTGTGTTCCGAAAGCATTCGAACGGCGTCGACGACTTCGGGGATCAACTCGACGGCAACGATGTTTTTGACATCCGAGTGCGGGATCGCTCCGCCAGCCGTTAGTCCTGTTCCAAGTCCCAAAAACAGGACGTCGTCTGGGCGGTCGTGTAGCAGGATCGGAATATGGGCCTGACGGTACTCGCGAACATCGCTTCCTGTTTTGCCGAACCGGTAGTGTAAGTTCTGGCGAATCTTGAACGAGCCGGTTTTCTCGTTTTGAACGACGTCAATCCAGCCGTAGGAGGAATTCCATCTTTTGACAAGCTGTTCGTGATATTCTCGTCGATTGAATTCCGACTCAATTGGACTTTGCCAGGCAATCACAGAAACTGCCGCTGTCAAAACGGAAACCACCGCAGCAAATTTTGTTTGCTTGGCACGCCAAAGCATTATCAATGCAGCCAGCAGGAACAAGGCGGCTATCACCACGATCGACTGCCACAATCCGATCCATGTCAAAAACGCGAAACTGGCAACCAATGCTCCCAATGCTGCGGCCATTGTGTTCACGGCGGTCAAGTCTCCAACGACCCGAGCTGCCGTACCTGATTGAGCGGCCAACACCCACACTTGGGGTAACATCATTCCCAGACAAGTGATGGCCGGAGCAACGACGATACTGACTAACAGGATGGCCCCAACCATGTACTGGACGAATGAATCTCCGCTGCTGAAATACTTCATATCGGTGATCGAAACAAAAACCACCACCGAGCCAGCAGTCGCCAACGCACCGAGTCCTGTTGTAACTCCGACCAGTCGATTGGCAGCGAAACGGCGTTGCAGCCGCGAAGTGATTGCCGCACCGATGGCCAACGACGCCAGAAATACGGCCACGACGATTCCGAACGTGTAGGTGCTATTGTGAAACACCAACGAAAACATGCGCGTGTAAAGAACTTGGAGCGCCAAGATTCCAAAGCCGCTGAGGAAGGAAAGAGTCGATAGAGCCAAGAGGCGAGAGTCAAGAGTCGAGTAACAATCCTGCCCTGGGCTTTCAGCTTTTGGCTCTTGTATCACTTGTCTTTCGACTCTAGCCAATAGCAGTGCCGCCAAAGCGCAGAGAACTGACAAACCGGCGGCGACATAACTGCTGGTGCGAACACCGACTACAACCAGAATAAAAAAGGTGGCTGACAAAACGCCGAGTAACGCCCCGGCAGTGTTCAGTGCGTAGGCCAGTGTGACGCGTGACGAGTTGTGAACGTTTGACAATTGGCCCGGGTTGTTCCCCGAAAAGTAACTCGCCATCATCGGCAGCGTTACGCCGAGCGCGATCGTCGCAGGCAACAACAAAAGAAAACTGAAAACGGCACGCGTCGCTGTCTGTACAGTGAACGATGAATGACTGAACCACGGTGCGATCATTGATGATTCTGACAATTGCAGAATCGCCGGAATCATGAACGCCCATGCAGCAACAACAATTTCAGCAATTGCGTAGCCTTTTAGTGGCGATATGCGTGAAGACCACTTTGCGCCGAGTAAATACCCAATCGCCATTCCGGCGAAATAGCTGGCCAATACAATCGACGCTGCATGCACGGTGTGACCGAACAACAATCCAATTTGTCTCGTCCAGGAAATCTCATAAACAAGCGCTGCAGCACCGGACAGAAAAAACACGAAGTACATCAAAAGGTCATTCCACCAAGTTCTTTCTATCGCAGCCGCGACGATATTCGTGTCGCCGAGTGTTGATGATTGATGAGTCATTTACAACTTCTGGTTGGATTTCAAGCAGGACAAGCATAAGCTAATACCAAGATGTTGCCATTACTACTTACATTGACGCTTCTGTTGCTCGTGATCCTGAATGCTCTTCTAGCGTTTTCGATTGCCAAGCCGGATAAACGCATCTGGCCACCACCTGCCCAACAAACCTGGCAGTACTATTTCGTCTGGGTTCCGACGCTGCTCAGTTTTCTGCTCTTCATCATTATCGGTCTCGCTGATTGGAACAGTTTGAATTGGCCTGCCTTGATGCGTTGGCCAATTGGCGTGTTGTTAATCACCACAGGCAATTTGCTGGCGTGGGGTGGTGTTTGGCAGTTTGGCCTGAAGAAAACGTCCGGCGCAGAGGGCTCGCTGGTTACGAGTGGCCTTTACCGATACTCGCGCAATCCACAGTACGTGGGGGACATCTGCACTCTTGTCGGCTGGATGATCCTTTCCGCATCCATTTGGGCTATCCCGGCGGTTCTTGCTGGAATTCTGGCATTCGTCCTTGCCCCGTTCGCAGAAGAGTCCTGGCTGGAAGAAATTCACCGCGACGAGTATCGCGAATACTTGAAGAAGGCACCGCGTTTTCTGTTTTGGTAAAAAAAAGAGCGGCCTCGTTTGAAGCCGCCCTTTGTTAAGTCAGATTTTATCGAATTCTATTTCGCATTAGCGACGATCCCAGTGAGTGGTCGTGTGGGGAACGACGTGCGAGTGATTTCCGTGTCGGACTCGATCGAAGTGAGTCGTCGTGTGCGGAACGAATCGTGGAACGCGATCCCAGTGAGTGGTTGTGTGGGGTACGGCGTCGAAGTGGTTGCCGTGACGAATGTAATCCGTGTGTGTTGTCGTATGAGGAACGTACCTTGGCCGCCACGGATTGATCGGTCGATAGGTCGTATGTGGAACGCGGTCGATATGGGTTGTTGTATGCGGAACGGCGTCCACATGGTTTCCATGACGAACGTAGTCTGTATGCGTGGTCGTATGCGGAACGTTATGGTAATGCGTCTCTGGATAGAAGCCCTGTGCACTTGCAAATTGCGTCATTCCAAAAACTGCGACGGCTGCGATTACGATTGTGCTCGTTTTCAACATGTCATTTCTCCCTAAAGGATGTTTGAATTTTTAACGAGCTGCCGGGGGGCGGTTCGTTGGTTGCTCGATCGTGGGCAACCGAATGAAAGCATTTGCATACGGCGTGCCAGTAGGCTTCAGACGGGCAATAGCTCGACGAAAACCGGCAAAACTGCTGATTCTTGGGTTTCCACGTGCATTTGGAAATGTTGTCATTTTGATCGCTGTCGTGAACAAGATGACAACGCTTGAAGCGAATTGCTTCCAAGTAAAAACGGAATAACCGGAATAAGCCGATCAATTTTGCCCGGGATTATCGCTGAACGTGTCATGGTCGATACCTGACTTAGTACCGTCGCAATGTGCTTAATTGGGACTATTGTCAGGATGTTCAGTGATGAGATTGAAATGGATCGCGGCGTTGGGGCTACTTGTAGCGCTCAGCGGTTGTCGAACGGTACATCAGCCGTTGTTCACATCAGGCCAATCAGCAGCAAAGCCGCTTGCGTCAAAGGTTGATGCAAAAAAAGAGCGAACGGAAACCAAGGACGAACAGGCCGTTCGACAAGTCGCATTCCAGCAGGATAGTTCTTCGAGCGACACCTCGACCGAAGACTCAACTTACTACGCCGACTCAATCGCAACTCCTGTTGCACAGTCAATCGTTGGCGCGACTTCGTTGGGTCAGTTGGAACAAGTTGCTCTGGCCACCAATCCGGCTGTGGCAGAAGTTCAAGCTGAAATCGAATCACTGCGAGGCAAGCTAACTCAAGCAGGCTTGCCACCCAATCCAACAGTAGGAATCGTTGGCAGCGATATTAACGAGGATGGAGTTAGCGGCGGACGTTACGGCGTCTATTTCGGGAGAGAAATTGTTCGCGGAAACAAGCTTGGCTATTCGAGGTCGGTTGTTTGTGCAGAAATAGAAACGGTTGAACAACGATTGGCTGTCATTCAACAGCGATTGCTGACCGACGTTCGCCAGCGATATTACGACCTGTTGGTGGCACAAGAAACGGTCACCATGGCCGAAGAGTTGGTCAAGATTTCTCAAAACGCAGTTGATGTATCACAGCGTCTGCTGGAAGCCAAAGAAGCTGCTCAAACCTCCGTTCTTCAGTCGGAAATCGAACTGCAAAACGCCTCAGTCGTCAAACGTCAGGCGGAAAATCAGCGACTTGCGGCTCGGCGAAAGTTGGCTGGATTGCTTGGCGAAGCTGAACTTTCCCTCGACTACGTTGATGGCAACGTTCGAGAACTTTTGGCAATCGCCGATTTCGAGCAGTCATTCGACGAGGTCGTTAACAGCAGTCCGGAAATCGCTGCCTTGTTTGCTGAAGTCGAGCAAAAGCGCCGACAGCTACAACGCGAAATTGTCGAGCCAATTCCGAACGTGACTTGGCAAACGACTTTGCAATATGACGTCTTTGGCAACGACATAATTCCAGGCTTTCAGATTGGCATGCCCATTCCAACTTTGAACCGGAATCAAGGTGCCATTCATCAGGCACGTCATCAAATCATTGCAGCAGAGCGCCGAGCGGAAAAGAAAGCTCTCGACCTGCGGCAACGATTGGCTTCTGCTTATGAAAACTATCTTGACGCCAAACTGCAAGTCGATGCGTTCGACTCGGAAATTATTCCAAAGGCAAAACAAACGCTCGATCTGGTCAATAAAGGGTATCGCGAAGGGGAAATCGACTTTCTACAGTTGTTGACCGCGCAACGAACGTACTCGCAGATTAACTTGACCTACTTGCAGGGGCTTAAACAGCTTTGGCGACAACACGTCGAAATCCAGGGCCTCCTGTTATCCGGAAGTTTGGAATAAGCCGAAATCTTGGTTCAAATTCCGAATCCCGCTATCTAAACAAGTTTGGTTCGGCTCGCCGGTTGTCATTTACGCGACAACAATCTTCAAACTGATCACAGATTAATCGCTTCACCGCAGCTTTGTGCACCGATTTCAAACCGGCGCAGCGTTTGCAACCTGTGTTCCTGCAAGACTTCTTGCAAGCTGAATTTAGGATGAACCAATTTGGGAATTCCGCCGTACGTTCAGAGCGTCAAAGTCTCTTACACGGAAATCCAATCATGAAAAAGTTAATTAACGCGTTTGCAATTATCGCGATCGTTGGGGCAATCCAAGCGACCAACGTTAACGCGCAAGAATACGGTTACGGATATTCATCGTCTTGTTCTGAACGAGGCGGTTGCCATTACGGAAACAACGATTCAATCGAATTAATACCGTACGGAAACGCCAACTTCCGACAAAACCGAATGCCCTACGATGCGGGCTTTCAATACGGTTCGCCGGTCGCCAGCGGAGGATTTGCGAATGGGTGCCCGGCATGCGGGTATGGTAGAACCGATGCTCGCAATTCGTATCGAGAGCAACAGTACTCGAATTATCCCAATGAAACGGGAGCTTGCACTGGCGGACGTTGTCCGTATGAACAAGGACAATATCAAGAACGAGATCTCGGGTCTGAGTACGCGAACTATCAATCGAGATTTCGCGATCAAAGGCCTCAATCGAGTTTTGGCCCATCAAGAAATGGGTATTACCAAGCTCCTCGTTCCGGGATTCCAACTCGCGAAGATTTGGCACCGGCAGACACCCGGCCTCGGCTGAACGCGCCTTCGTACTCTCCAGGCTCGAACTTTGGTGGTTCACGTTTTGAATCAAATGAGTTGCAAGCAGTTCCGCCGACATCAACGAGAATTACCCCGCCACCCGTTTTACCTCCACAGCCATTGAGTCGCGATCAGCAAAATCGAGATCCGCGATTCGATTCCGGCCCGTCAACTAATCGCCTTCCTCAGTTGCTTCCCCCGACGAATCCAGGCCAAAAATCCGGATCGGGAACGGACAGCTGTGGGTGTGGTCACGACCATTAAACCCGAGCGAAATAGCGGTTTTGCTCAAGATTGCCCCAAGGCAGATGGGCAAATACCCGAAAAATAAGCTAAGCTAGACAAGCTATCTCGTATTGACCTTTTGCCCCAAGTTACAGATTATTAGCCAACTTCACTAGTTAATTCGAAACAACAATGAAATCGTTTCTGGTACATCTCGCAAGCATAGCCGTCATGGCTCACATGACATTCGGGTGCAGTTGGCACCACGGAATGGGTGCTGCGTCTGCATGTAACCACGCGAGTGCATTGTCGAGTTGCTGTATCACAGGCGAGTCTGATTCGCACGATGAATCGGAGCACGATGACCATGACCATGATGGTCACGAACATGGTGACCATGATTCTGGCGAACAAGGTCATGACGAGCTTCCTCTCTCGGATTCCACCTTCGATCACAAGGATCAGGGTTCAAACCAAAATCACTTTTGCTGTTCTGATGACGGCTGCAATGTCATCAAGGTTGTGAAATACAAATTCACTTCATTGGATTTTGTAACGCAATACCTGGGCGCAGCTGAAGATTCAGCGATCCTCCAGGCAGCTTCAACTGGCTTTGCAATTGCTCCGTTTCCAGATTGCACGGCTTCTGCGCCCAAGGTGCGTGCGCATTTACTTCTTGGCGTTCAACTGATTTAGCAGTTCCGCCGCGTAACTGACGAATGAATTGCGTTCGCTCTTGCGCCTTCTTTTGTTCAACCGCAGCACGATTCAATGGATGCTTGCGCGTTGTCTCGATATTTGACCTCAGTTTCGCATCGGGAAATCCGCTGCAATTTCACGGAACCAGGTTTGAACGATGGATCGTTACCTAGCGATTCGTATGTACCGACGATCCGTTCGACAACCAGGAGAATTTGATGAGTACGAAGTTTAGTTGGCTGAAAAAGCATTGGAAAAAGATTGTCTGGCCAATTGTGTTGGTCGCCATAGCTGCCGGTGCATACTTTACTCAAGACCAATGGATGCCACACGCTCAGCAGTTCATGGGATACCTCAAAAATGAGAAAGCCGACAACGAAGAAGAGCCGGAAGAGGAGGCACCGAGTGAGACGCCCGATACGCTGACGCTTAGCCCGACAGCCTGGAAAAACATCGGACTGACGACCGGAATGGTCAAACCAACCGACTTCACGAAAGTTGTTTCAGTTCCGGCAATGGTAACTGAACGACATGGTCGATCGCGGAACGAAATTACAGCTCCGATGACTGGCGTTGTCACTCAAATCTATCCGCTGGAACGTCAAGCAATCGAACCCGGTATGGCATTGTTCGACATGCGGCTTACTCATGAAGACGTCGTTTCAGCTCAGGCGACGTTCTTGACCAATCTCCAAAGTCTGGATGTTGTCAAAAAGGAATTGACTCGTCTGCAGAACATTGGCGAAGGCGTCATTCCAGGCAAACGGATCATCGAACAGGAGTACGAACGTGACAAAGTCATGGCTGCTTTGTCGGCGACTCGGCAAAGTTTGTTGCTTCATGGAATGAGCGAACAGCAAATCGCCGAAATGGAATCAACGCGAAAAGTGCTTCGCGAAATCACTGTGGTTGCACCTCCCTATGCAAAGAACCACGAACACGAAGGGATCGAGCATCAATACCAGATGCAGTCGGTCAACGTTAACCGGGGCGAGAGTGTTACGGCGGGTCAACTGCTGGGTGTTTTGGCAGACCATTGTCTGTTGTACGTAGAAGGCAAGGCATTCGAAGATGACTCTGAGCGACTGGTACAAGCGGCAGAAAATGGATCGACAATTCAAGTCGTTCCCTCGTCTGGCGACTACGAGAGCGATGAAGTTTTGAACTTGAAAGTTCAAAGCGTCGCCAATGAAATTGACCAGCAATCTCGCGCATTGAAATTCTATTTGTTGTTACCGAACAAGCTGACCAGCAAACGTGAGTCGGGCACTTCCAACAACAGTTTTATTTCCTGGAAGTTTCGGCCGGGGCAACGAATGGAAGCCAAGATCCCGACTACGCAAGTAATGAAAAATAAGATCGTACTCCCGCCTGATGCAGTCGTCATCGAAGGGCCGAATGCGTTTGTGTTTGAGCAGAACGGCGACAACTTTGATCGCATCGACGTTCACGTGCTGTACCGAGACAAAGACACGGTGGTGTTGGAGAACGATGGCCAATTGGTCGGTAGCTCCATCGCAATGAATGGCGCCTATCAGATGCACTTGGCGCTCAAAAACCAGTCAGGCGGCGCGATTGACCCACACGCAGGACACAACCATTAGCAAACGATGAACCATGACAAGACAGCTCCTGCCGGACTGCTTCAGAGCCTGTGTAGGTTCCGACGGTACACAGTTCGGCAGGGGTCTTGTCCATGAGAACGAAACAACGATGCAAGACAAACAATTGAGTGAATAAATGCTTTCAAACTTACTAAATGGCGTAATTCGATTCGCTTTGCACAACCGGATGCTCGTTGCTGCATTGTCGGTGTTTCTGTTGCTGTACGGCGGCTGGCAAATGATGCAACTGCCCATCGACGTATTTCCAAACTTGAATCGTCCTCGCGTCGTCATTATGACCGAAGCTCTGGGTCTTGCGCCTGAAGAAGTCGAAACACTCGTTTCGTTTCCAATCGAAACTGCGTTGAATGGTGCTTCTGGCGTACAGGACGTCCGTTCAACTTCCGGAGTGGGCCTGTCTGTTATTTACATCGAGTTCGACTGGGGAACCGACATTTACAACGATCGGCAGATTGTCGCCGAACGGTTGGCGGTCGTAGCCGAACAATTGCCAGAAGGTGTAAAACCGCAACTCGCACCGATTTCTTCGATCATGGGCCAGATCATCATGACCGGAATGTTGAGCGAAACAAATGAAAAAACGTTTTTGTTTGAGATTCCAAGTGTCGCAAACGAGGCAATTGCAATGCTCAATTCTGAACGTGCCCCTCCAGCCATCCTTGAGCAATTCGGCCAATACGAAAACCAGCTGTCGCGTGACCTCGATATTCGAATGGAGATCCGCAATGAAAAGTGGATGATTGGCGATCGAGCAACCGATCGCTGGTACGCCATCGTTGCTTCATCAAAAAAACCAAACTCACTGGAAGTCCATCGTCGCACATCGCCACTTGAGATGCGAACCATGGCGGATTGGGTTGTCCGCCAACAAATGCTAACGGTTCCTGGTGTTTCGCAGGTGTTCGTCATGGGTGGCGACCGGATGCAATATCAAGTCTTGATCGACCCTGACAAGCTTCTGAAATTTGGCGTGACCATTCACGATGTCGAAGAAGCGCTCTCGATGAGCAACGCCAATGCGACAGGTGGATATCTGGACGAACAAGGCCCAAATGAGTTTCTGGTCCGGGCACTTGGCCGAATCGAGTCGATTGAAGAACTAAGAAGGATCGTCATCACCTACCGCGACGGAAAATCAGTGACGCTTGGACAAGTTGCCCGCATCGTCGAAGGTGCCCAGATCAAACGCGGTGATAGTTCGTTGTACCTTCGAGACAAAGACACGGAAGACTCGCCGGACTCAGAACAATCCGCTCACGGCTTTATCGGTGGCCCAGGAATCATTCTGACAGTCAGCAAGCAGCCTGGAGCCGACACACGTGAGGTAACAGCTGGAATAGAAGAGCTTGTTAAAAGCCTGGAAGGTCGTCTCGCAGACGACATCATCATGGACACCAGCATTTACAAGCAAAAGGAATTCATTGACCACGCAATCGAGAACGTTGTTGAAGCGCTTCGTGACGGTGGCATCCTGGTCGTTATCATCCTATTTCTGTTTCTTTTGAACTTCAGAACAACCTTCATCACTTTAACTGCAATTCCTCTTTCTATCGTGATGACAGCGCTAGTGTTCTGGGCCTTCGGACTGTCAATCAACACGATGACCCTTGGTGGTTTGGCCGTTGCGATTGGAGAGCTAGTTGATGACGCGATTGTCGATGTCGAAAACATCTTTCGACGACTAAAAGAAAATCGCAAAGCTGGAAACCCCAAACCCGCTTTGCTCGTTGTGTTTCAGGCAAGCGTGGAAATCCGAAACTCGATCGTGTTTGGAACCATGATCGTGATTCTGGTTTTCATTCCGCTGTTTGCGTTAAGCGGAATGGAAGGACGACTGTTCGCTCCGTTGGGCGTGGCCTACATCGTTTCGATTCTCTCCAGCCTGTTTGTGTCGCTAACGCTTACGCCGGTTTTGTCGTACTGGTTGCTGAACAAGAAATTGAAACCAGGTGAAGTCGAGCACGAGGAAAAAGATTCATTTGTTCTTCGATTCTTGAAATGGATTGCCAACGGTGCAATACGAATGAGCCTGAAGCTTTCGTTTCCAATTCTGATTGTCGCAGCTCTTTTCGTTGGGATTGCAGGATTCGCGCTTTATCACATCGAACGTGATTTTCTGCCACCGTTCAACGAGGGTGCTGTCCAAATCAACGTGTTGATGCCTGCAGGAACGTCACTGGCCAAGTCCAGTGAAATTGCACAGATCGCGGGGGCGCGCATTCGAGAAGTACCGGAGATTCGGACCCTAGCCCGCCGGACAGGTCGAGCCGAACTTGATGAACACGCCGAGGGCGTCAACGTTACAGAGTTTTTTGCTTCAATGGACGAATCAGAACGCTCACGCGAGGAGATCCTCGATGACGTACGAGATCGCCTCGAGGATGTACCGGGCATCGTCATTAGCGTGGAACAGCCGCTGGCTCACCTGATCTCGCACATGATTTCCGGTGTCAAAGCCCAGGTCGGTATCAAACTTTATGGAGACGATCTCGACACGCTCCGGCGCAATGCCAGCCTTATTGAGACGGTTATCAAATCCGTCGATGGAGTTAAGGATGCGCAGGTGGAGCAGCAAACGGAAATTCCTCAACTGCAAATCAAAGTCAACGGAGAGAAGCTTGAACAATACGGGTTGAAGCGGACAGAGGTCACCGAGTTCATCGAGACGGCCATGAATGGCGTTGTCGTATCCGAAGTCTTGCAAGGCCAACGAAAGTTCGACTTGCTTGTCAGATTGGAAGAACGGTATCGCGAGGACCTCGGAACGCTTGGTCGACTACAAATAAATTTGCCGGATGGCGGCGTTGTGAAACTCGAAGATGTCGCGACGATTCGCGAAAGTTCGGGGCCCAACCAGGTCAAACGTGAAAAAGTACGGCGCCGAATCGTTATCCAATGTAACGTCAGTGGCCGCGGCTTAGTCGATGTCGTCGAAGACATCAAACGAAAAGTCGCTCCAATCGAATCAGAATTGCCTCCGGGCTACATCCTTGAATACGGCGGGCAATTTGAAAGTCAGCAGAGTGCTTCGCAAGTGATTGCAGTTCTGTTTGCAGTTTCGCTCGTGGGTATGTTGTTTGTTCTTTACACGATGTTCAAGAGCTTCAACTTGGCTCTACAAGTCATGGTTGCTTTACCGATGGCATTCATCGGAAGTGTCGCCGCATTAAAGATTACGGATCAAACACTCACGATCGCCGCGATGGTCGGATTTATTTCGCTCTGTGGAATCGCGACTCGAAATGGAATTCTGCTTATCAACCACTACTTGCACTTGGTCAAATACGAGGGCGAGACTTGGTCGGCGAACATGATTGCTCGCGCGGGTAAGGAACGACTTGCACCCGTTCTGATGACATGTTTGACAACGGGCATTGGGCTCGTACCGCTGGCAATGGCCGCTGGCGAAACTGGAAAGGAAATTCTTTACCCAGTCGCGACCGTCATTATTGGAGGCTTGATTACCAGCACCACGCTTGAGTTCCTTGTACGACCGGCGTTGTTTTGGCAGTTCGGTATGCGATCTGCAAAAGCAGTGGTTAGCAATGAGGCATCTCAAGTCGAATTGATCGAGGAATCAGAAGAGCATCGTGGCTCACATTCATCGCACGCTTCGGAGACCGAAGTCGTTGCAACAAACTAACTTTCGTTTTCACTTTTTTTCAAAGGTACCGTAATGAAAAAGTTTTCACTTTTACTAGGACTTGTCGCCGTTTCAATGTTTGCCATTGGCTGCGATCAACCACAGACAACGGGCTCTGGCTCAAACAATACTCAGGAGGAAGATCCTCATGCAGGTCACAACCATGATGAAGCAGCACACGACCATTCACCGAAACACGGCGGTCATTTGATCGAGATCGGTCGCAATCATGAGTATCACGCGGAACTCGTGGATGATCACAAAACAGAATCAATCACGGTTTACATGATGGATAGTCACATGGAACCGCTTTCGCTCAACACAGCCTCGATCAATCTTGTCCTCACCGCTGGCGACAAAACAGAAACGTTCGAACTGTTGGCTAGCCAGCCAGGTGGCTCGTCCGAGTTTTCTTCGAACGACGCCAAGATGATGGAAATGATTGAAGGCGAAGAAGTCAAAGGCAAACTTCGCGTAAACATTGACGGCAAGCCGTTCTCCGGCGCATTCGATCACCACGGACATGGCCATGGAGAAGGCGGCGATAGTCACGCCGGACACAATCACTAAATATAAACACTCGACCTGTCTTAGGTTGAACTCGTGCGAAATGGAATTCGTAGTTAGCTCCCTCTGGGCCTCAGGATCAAAGGCTCAGAACAACTTTTACTTTGAAAAAGGATTGAAAATGAAAACTTCAATTATCACTAGTTTGTTGCTCTCAGCTTGCGTCGTACTCTCGTCGTCAAACCTGAATGCGCAACAACAGCAACAACAGACTAACCAGCAAAACGCGTCTCAAGTCGGCAATACGGCAACCGCACAACCCAGGGTTGTTAAGAAAGTCGGATTTCGAATGGCCAGTTGGCGCACCATTCATGGCGATGGTACCAAAGCAACAACCGATCTGGTAACGACGTTGCAGAAAATCGGTTGTGAAGTCAAACAGGACAATCACGGCAACCATACGGACATCTCCTTCAGATGCCCAAGCTGGAAAACGGTCAGCGTTCAGAACGACGACCAATCAAACCAATGGCACCAATGGTTGGTGAACAACGAGTTTGAAACCGTCGTTCTTAATCCTCCGGCAACGACAAAACTGCCAACAGTCAAGATTCGTATGGCGGCTTGGAAAACGGTTCATGCCCGAAGTGCTCAGCAAGCTCAAGCACTGAAAGAAACCTACGAGCTTATCGGATGTGAAGCCGTCGTTGACAACCATGGCGACCATATCGACCTGAAATTTCGTTGTCCAAACTGGTCGACCGTGGCCTTGGTCAACTCACAAGCCGCTCACGTTTGGCAAGACTGGCTGAACAAGTCCGGTTTTGAAACCCAGCATGACCATTCCGCTGACGGACACGATGCTCACGCCGGACACAATCACGGAGCAACCGGTCACGAAGGCCACGACCATAGCAAGGACGATCATTCCGGACACAACCATGAGGGTCACGATCACAAATAACGCAACTTGGTAAGAAAATGTCGTCACCAAATAAAACAGGGCGGCCCTGAATTTGGCCGCCCTGCATTTCATTCTTGGTGAACTCGTAGTCGATTCCGTTAACGATGGATATCGAAATGCGTTGTAGTGTGTGGAACTACGTCAACGTGATTGCCGTGCGGCACTAGGTGGTTGTGCGTTGTGGTATGCGGAACATACTGAGGGCGAAAAGTCGTTTGTGGAATGTTCTGTTGTTGTGGGAAATACTGTCGCCTTGATGGCGGACGAACTTTCACATCTACCCTATGCAGTCGGTCTAAGTCGTCAAACCAGCCGGATCATCCGCCAAAATCTTTGGTACAGTCTCGGCATGGTCGCCATCCCCGCCACCATCCTCGGCCTCAACATCGGATTTGCAGTTTTGTTACACGAAGGGTCAACGCTCGTAGTCGTGTTCAATGCACTCAGGCTTTTGATTTACAATGACGATAATCCGTTCGACTAATTAGATGGCTAGCTCGGATCTGATCAAATCGTGGATAGGCTTCCAAACAAACCGCAAAAGTTAATTTTTTCCGGGGGTGAGTTTCGGATGGAAGCGACGACAGATTTTCGCGTGAACACCCACGTTATTTTTGACAACAGTGTTTCCAAATCAGACCTTGATGGCTTTCTCTCAAGTCTCCGAATCGTTCATGCGCCGGAATTGCCAGTTTTTCAGAAGAGAATTTTGTGAGATGTCTTGTGCCACTGAATTTTGTCAGAAACTCATTTCGCATTTGCGATGTACAAGACCATGTACACGTGTTTGGCGCAAACTGTATATGATTCAGTTTTCGCCACCAAACCCAGCAAAACACTGGGTTTCATGATCGCTCAGTGTGTTTTGGCGTTTTCTGATAGCTAAAAAAAAGGGGCCCGTATCGGAACGAGCCCCTTTCGCTGCGATGACGGGCTACGCGAGCCCCAGTTCCTCCCTGGCGTACTTAATTGCTTTGCGAAGGGTTACGTCACTCTTTTGAAAGTGAGCAACCATCTCCTTCATCATCATGTTCTGGCTGGCGGCAAGAACTTCGGCAGCGTGATCCTCGTGCCAACGGGCACGAGGCATCTTTTTGGGGATGCCCGTATACTTGGAGTCCAGCTGCGAAGCAATCTTGAGACCCTTACGAATCGTAAGAATGCACACGCCAAATTTCTCAGCCAACGCGGCCTCGGTAAGTCGATCGTTGAGTCGACATTCCGCGATGTCGATCGCATTTTCTTCAGCCCAACTTAGTTGCTCGGGTCGTACAAACGTTACTTCCTCGAACCAGCAATCGTCCATGTACTCGAACCGGTGAGGGTCGGTGGCCCAATGAGCCAGCGATTCCAAATCCCATGTGCTGTACAAGCTTGAACTGGCCGACAAACGGGCCCGACGACGAGGCGTGCAGGTATAACGGTCGGCGCCACCACCGTCGTCGGTGACGGAGTTGTTGTTAACCTCCACTAGGCCTATCGAGTTAACGACTTCCATCCCGGCAAGGCCCAGCTTGCAGAACCGAACGGTGACGGTACCGTCGGGATTGCAAATGATCTTGTCGATGTGAAGACTCAACTCGATGTTGACCAACGACGGGTTTGACTCCGCCAGGACATCCGACAATCGCGACATCTTTTGAAGAACCGTGGTGCTGTCCAAGCGAAACGACCGTGCCGCGAAGGCGTAGTCCAGTTGGGCCAGCGACTCCTCCAGGTCCGCCTTGGTGGCGATGGCAATATCGAATTCTGCTTCAATCGAACGACGTACTTCGTGAGGTAAACTCGGGTTACCCAGCGTTTGAGTCCAACCACGAATCTGATCGTCGATTTCAGTAATCTGGGTTGCGATAGCTGGTCGCGAGTCATTTTCCGCCGAACTCTGCTTCTCAAGGTATTCTTCAACCAGTGAACTCATCTCATCAGTTAGTTCCTCGGAGAAAGCCTCGAAGTCGGGGCCATTGGATGAGCAGTCGTCATTGGAAGTCGAAACATCGGGCGGAGTCGGTAACCCAAGCACCTGCGAGGTGATGTAACCGATGACTTGCTCACGCAACCATGGTTCATGGATGTAGGCCCGGTTCTCACAGTTGTTGTCGGACGTTCGCTGGCAGCGGTAGTAGACGTAGCTGACGCCTGCCTTGCTCTTGTTGGCAACTGGGGTCATGCTTCCACTGCAACAACCGCAACGAGCTAAACCGGAAAGCATGTACTTGATCTTGAATCCCGGTGCCAGCGGCGTCAGCAGTTTGGCGGTCCCGTTGTTACCACCGGCATTGTCTGATGGAAGGCGACCGAGATTAACCTCGTTCCATTCATCTTCACCAATGATTGCTTCACAGAAATCCTCTTTGACAATTACGTCATCCGGGTCGTTCCGTTCCAGACGGCGAACATCGTTGACAATTCCCGTGCAATTTAAACCCCACGTCAAAGTGCCTTTGTAGAGTGTGTTCTTCAACCAGTTATCGACGGTATCGCCAGTTAGGTCTTGGAACTCCGCTTTGAACTGAGGTAATGCTTTCAGGTGCGTGGCAAGGGCCGAACCGCGTTTGCCAGTCTTGCGGCAAACGCGAAACGATTCTTTGATGATATCCACGTTGATCTTTCGCGAATCATTTACCACTTCGGAACCAACGAATTTGTCACTGCCATTGACGGTTTCAATGATCTTTTTCAAGACCAATCCTCGCGGTGGTTTTCCCCCTGGCCAGCGCCCAAGGTTGATGATATCGCGTTTGGCACGAAGTACCTGGTGGGCTTTGACACGGTTCTCTTCGGTGGCCCGCATCGCCTCAACCGCCGCATAGATCTTGCCTTCCGGTGTCAACGGTGAGGCAAAGCTATTCTCCGCGGTTAGCAACAGCACGCCATACTCTTCCCAAAGCTTCTCGCGAATTGAGTTCAGTTCTTTGGCCCGGGCAAAACGTTCGGTCGTGTCGACCAGGACCAAGTCGACCTCAACAGCCCCAGAATAGATATCCGTAAGCATGCGCCAGAATTGAGGGCGCTTGCGAATCAATGCCCCTTTCACCCCGTCGTCGCGATAGACCACCTTGATCTTCCAGTTCAATTTCAAACGCTTGATCGTGCGTTTGATTTCGGCAATCTGTTGGTCAGGTGACCGCTCATTTTGCTTCTTGTCAGACATCCGAACGTACAATACGACCGTGTACGGTTGGTTCGGATCAAATTTGCGAACTAACACGTTGATTCTCCTCGTGTTTGCTGCTCACGCCAAATGTCATCGGCGATCGCAGCGGCGAATAGATTTAGTAACCGTTTTCGACGACGCGTCGCGATTGCCACCAGAAGTTGTTTCTGTTGGTGGTCGGGCAAATCGTCGGGGATCGGAACGACTCCCACGGCACATAAATCCGCCAGCTTTTCCAAATCAGGCTCATTAGTATTTGCTGATCCAGACAAGGCTGTTTTGTTTTCCGGCATAGTTCTTCCTTTTTTTAAGGCATCGCAAATGCGTGGAAAACGGTTATGTCCGCAACCATAGGCATTTGCGCGCGGTTGTTGTCAGCGCATAAAAAAAGGCACGCCTTGCGACATGCCTTAACGTTGGTAGTTGGGTTGTAGTGCCGTCGGCACAATGCGGATGCTAAAAAGTGGAACGGATTTCGAATTCACCCATTACTTCCAGTTGCCGCCAAACATTACCTCTTCCAAGTCGGCTAAACGATTCGACGACAATCGTATCGGCGTCGATTCCACGTTCAGCGAGCACGCGGCGAATATCCTGAATCGCATTCTGGATACCGCTGGACTCGTCACGATAGTTAAGAACAATTTTCCAAGGTAGATTCTGGGCAGAGATCCACTTCCTGATGCTTTCGAGTTGGGCATTGAGTCTGGATTCTCGCCAGCCGGAATTAGCTCTAGTGTATGCAACCACATTTTTTGGAAGGAAGTTGGGATCATTGTTGTTCGACATCTTTAGCTCCTTTGCCGTATTGGCAATAAATTTCTTTTCGATGACCATGTAAATTACGGAACAACCGGGCACCGAAACCGATGTCCGCAACCGTAGGCATTTGCGCGCTTGGGCGTCAGCGCATAAAAATGGCACGCCTCACGACGTGCCTAGCACCGCAACGCTAAAGCCGGTTCAGAATGAACTAATCCAACGAATCGCTCTCCTCATCAGACAGCAACTCGTGGTCACAATAGGATTCGGTTCGGGTATACGAACTCGTATTCCCGACTCGATTGTACGTTTCAACATAGATGGCTTTTGCCTCCATGCCGCGATCGTCGAGGAATCCCTGCAGAGTAACCATCTGTTCATCAAGACCGGCGTCGTCGTGATAGATAAGAGAGATTCGAGCCGGCAAGCTACACATAGTGATGTTGCGAAACTTCTGCAGTAGCTGCTCCAACGTTGCCCGCACTACTTCTTGCGAACTGACGACTACGTCGAGGTCCAGTTGATTGTCGTTTGACATTTTAAACTCCTTTGCCCTATTGGCAATAAATTCTCAAACAGAGAACACACTAAAAAACAGCTGTACATCGAAACCGACGCGCAGCTGCGTACAAATAAAGCGAGACGAGTCCCGCGTGTAAGAATCTTTCTTGAGCGGGAATGTCTTCTGGAGCGGCAACCGCCGCGCCGATCAATCGTGTGCCCGTTTCCGTGGTAAGAAGTTTTCCAAATGCAGGATGAAGTCCGAGAACCAGGCCATGCAAGAGATGAACGTGTCGCTGACCAGGGCTTTCTATTCGGTGGTCGAGATGCCAAAGTGTATGGAACCGCTGGCTGATTTCTTGGTTCGTTTGATCAGCCATTAGGTGGGGCAGGATTTCTAGCCACAACGACGAATAGCATTGATGAAATGCAGCTTTGCTCTCGTAGCTGAGAATATCGAGGACTTCTTTTTTTGTTCGGTTGCCACGGCGACGACCAAAACCGTTTCGCCAACGCAGCCATCGCTGAGTAACTTGTTCTCTGGCGTTGATAGGATCTGTCCACCAAAGCGATGTGTCATCGGCGAATAGCTCGCGCTCGAAATCGCGATACAACTCAAATGTCGATTTCGAATAGTCCGGGAACTCGACTGCCTCTCGGTTTCGGTTGCAGAAGTCAACTAAAGAAATCCGTTCGTCTTCACTGTCCCGAAGCTGTGATTCCAGTTCTTCAGAGTCGAAACCTGGAGTTGCTGGGCAACCCCGTGGCGGCGCGATGCTCGCGTCCGGAAAAATATCCTGAGCTTTATTGTTCCTGACATGGGGCAATAGTGAAGCCAATAAGTGCGTCTTCGCAGGATTGGTGGCGTGGTCATCTACTCGATCGACGCAAAGAAGTTGGAAAAAATCTGTCACCGCGCGATGGTTGCCGGCTTGACAGTTTCGGGTGCCAAATAGGCCGGGCTTGGGCAGCCAGAATTGCTGAATGAGATTGTCAGCAAGCACGATCCGACGTGAACAAAGATTAAGCGTTCCAGCATCCAAAAATTGGCTGCCGAGTTGAGACAACGGAAACTCGTGTCTTGTGATTCTGGCCATAATTTGCTCCATTGAACGGTCAGGGGTATACTATTTATTTGCTTTCGCTCGTCGGCGTTCGATAGCGCGGAAGATGATCCGTCCAAACTCGTTGGCTCGGTCTGCATCGGATAAAGCGGATGGATCCGGGCGCGAGTCAGTTCGCCAGACTGGCGGACGGACTGTTTCTGGCGATTGTCTACGGCGTTTTGGTGCCGTCGTGGGCCTTTTGGCGTTCATTAGCATGAATCCGATGAAGCTGGACTAATGAACTCGGTAGACATTGCGCGCCGGGCTAGCGTCGATTTTTTTTGCAAGAAATAAAAAAATGGATTCTAAAAACAAAGATCAGAATGGCACTCTATTCGACCGCGATATTGCCGTGGTTGAGACTGGGTTTCCCTCAGGAATTCGCGATTTTGAAATACTTCGATGGCATAATGCCAATACGCTGGTTGGGTTGAACCCAATTCACTTGTTGTTCTCTGAAACTGCCTTGGATGTGCTTGATCGGGTTGGTGCGATAGACCCCCGAATTGGCACCACTTTCGCAATCTCCCGCATGCTGGTTCAGTGCCTCGAATACAGCCGAAATGCGCGCCACCTGATTGTCGAACCATGGGGGGAGTCAGATCTGAATGGTGAGGAACTACGCGAGAGTACAAGATCTCTTGCCCGAGAATGCAGCAGTCATCAGGCGGAGCGATTTAGACTGGTAATGACCCAAAACGAACCATTCGATGCTCCATATGAGGACATCTATTGGGGCACCTTCTCGACCTTACCTCGAGTCGAAGACAGTTTCGACGACCCCGAACTTGGCAAGTTTGCAGCTCAGTTGTTCAATGCCCTTTGGGGTGAGGAACAAGTTGAACGCGGTTTCGTCACTGATATCAAGTCAATGAGATCAAAGCTAAAGGCTCTGCGAAAAAAGTATTTCGTAGACTTTGATCTTGCTACAAGGACGAGACAGCGCAGGAAGTTGCTTGGGAAGTTGATGTCAGTTGCTGTGCGGCAATCGTCAACTTTGATCTGGCAAATCGCGTTCAGTCTTGTACAAAAACGACAGAGTACAAGTCTGGAACTAACAGAACTGGAAGCAAAACTTTTTGAGATTCGATACGGTGCTTACGAGCCGTTAGGAAAAATCAACATTGGCTTCTTGCATGACTGCGATTCACTGCACGCCGAGTTAGTCAACGAACTCGCTAGCAGCATCGTAACGGCTCCCGATAAAATAAGCGCGGCAGAAGATAGGCTGCTTCGCCACGTAAAACTTCTCAACGAACTCCGCGACATCAGGAAGCATATTCGCTCAGACCAAAAGACGACGAGTCGTAATGCCAGAGCATCTGAACTTTCCGAGCCCAAAGAATGGGTTAGTGATTTTGTCGATAACAAGACACCCTCGCCGAAGGCGGCAAGTGAAATCGACGAGCGGATCGCAGAATACAAATCAATTCTCCATCGTTTAAAGCCGGCCGATCGTGCGCGCGCTCAGGCTTACATAGATGCCGGAGGGGATCGTACCAGAGCTGCTGCATTACTCGACCTGTCACGGGAGCAGTACAACCAACAGCTTCGTCAAACGACAAAAAAGAACGTGGAACGCGAGCGAAAAAAACTCGATCAATCGCAAGGTAATTGAAACCGATGGCAAAAAAGAAATCGAAGGCAAAAAAAGCTGCAAAGAAAACAGCGGCGATCTACTGCCGCGTCAGCACGTTCGATCAGAACCGAGGCGATTACAGCAGCCTTGAGGATCAAGAACAGAGACTTCGCCGCGCAGTCGAAGATGACGGCGGCGAAGTCTTTCAGGTTTTCAAAGAAGTTGCCAGTTCCGCAAACCTGGAACGCGACGAACTTAAACGAATGCTTGGCAAGCTGGACGCCATTGACGTCATTTATGTTACGAAACTCGACCGCCTATCTCGTAGCATGAGTGACTGGTGCCGACTCAATGAGTTGCTCGAGCAAAAAGATTGTGCCCTCGTTTCCGTTACTCAGAAGATTGACACAACAACAACGATGGGGCGTTTCTTTCGCGACTTGTTAATGCTGTTCGCCCAGTTTGAACGCGAGATGATCGCGGAACGCACTTATGAGAAAATGGCAGAGCAGGCGAAGCAAGGTCGATGGAGCGGTGGACGGCCGATTTTGGGCTATGACGTTGTTGATAAGAAACTGATCGTCAACAAGAAAGAGAAAAAGCTCGTTCGAATAATTTTCGATAAATATCTGGATTTAGCATCGCTTTCACGAACTACGCGATGGTTGAATGACCAAGGCCACAGAACCAAGTACATAAAGTATCAGAATGGTCGTGAGATCAAGCCGAGGAAGTTTAAAAGAGCTGACGTTCAGCGAACCCTGAAAAACATTACCTACATCGGCAAACTTCGCTTTGACGGAATGGAGTTCAATGGCGAGCAGGAAGGTCTCGTTGACGAAAAAAAGTACATCGAAGTCCAGAAGCTACTGGATGCCAAGAAAGACAAACCTCGCCGTGGCGATCAATCACAGCAGGTGACTTTGCTCTTGGGATTACTTCGATGTGGTTTTTGCGGTTGCGCCTATACAGCCAGTTTCGTCAACAAGAAGATGAGAGACGGTTCAAAGCGGCGCTACTATTATTACAAATGCACTACCAAATCTCGTGCAGATGCCGCAGCCTGTTGCGGGGCCGATTTGAAGTCAGAAATGATCGACGAAGCGGTTGTCAATTTTATTCGTGAGTTTTCCAAACAACCAAAGCTGCTCAAGGCTGTGATGGAGGCATCCGCCGAAGCAACCCGCGTCGGGGTGAAAGAGCTTGAGCAAGATCGCACAAAATTGACGAAAGAGTTGTCCAAGCTTGAAAAGGATTCGATGACTTTGGTGGATCGCCTCTCAGATCCGTCGCTGAGCGGAATCACCGCAATCAAGAAGCGACTAAACAAACTGGAGAGCGAGCAGCAGAAGCTCAAGTCGAAAATCACCGATTTAACTCTTCAAATTCGTGACCGGCGGGACCTGGATATCTCAACTGAGGAAGTACAATCGGCGTACGAAGATTTTGCCGGGCTCTGGGATGAACTGGAATTCGACGAGCGTCAGTACGCTATCCGCTTGCTGCTCAAGGAGATAACGCTGACATTCAAGAAGAAAGAAAAAGTGGGTGAAATCAAAATAGAGGCATGGGGCCGAAGCCCCAAACCTCTTAAGATTTCCCTGGAAAAACGCAAATCAAAAAAGTTGCGTAACCAGGACGTTAGGCACCCCGAGCAGGATTCGAACCTGCGACCTATTGATTAGAAGTCAATTGCTCTATCCAGCTGAGCTATCGGGGCATTTAGTCGGTTTTTAATGGGTATTGATGGGCTTACGCT
>Ga0315315_10000384_pt1 | contig 36274 bp, 22 predicted proteins | sample M140m3416metaG_FD_203699 | JGI IMG/M metagenome (GOLD analysis project Ga0315315, IMG submission 203699) | Ammonia-oxidizing marine archaeal communities from Monterey Bay, California, United States - M1 40m 3416 | ecosystem: Environmental > Aquatic > Marine > Intertidal zone | place: USA...
CTGATGCAGAATTGGCTCGATTGTTTCCATCTCCGTTTCAACACGTTGGCCTCGCACTGCGAGGCAAGGTGATGAGCAAGGAAATCGAGGGCACGCTTTACCCGGGAATCACAGCAGTCGCTCCCGGACGGGAATTACCATTCCAGGCGAGTCCGGACATTGCCTATCAGCAGCTTTTCGGCAGTGCTCTTTCAGCCGATGCGAAAGCTCAAATGCAGTACGATCTGAAGTCGAACCTGCTGGACTTCATGGTCCGCGACATTGGCAATCTGAACCAGAGTCTACCTGCAAATGAACGTGAGAAGATGGGGCACTACCTAAATGCCTTCGAAGAGTTGAAACTCCGCCGCCAACGACTCGCGTCAATGTCCGACCAAATCCGTGATTCAGCACCAGAATACAGCGAACGTTTTTCTGCAAAGCAGAACACCATTCGTCAGCAGGCACATGTCGACCTTACCGCCGCCGCATTGATCTCCGGCATCACCAATGTCGTCACGCTGAGACTCGACAATATCAGCACCAGCTACGCCCAATTGGGGCTGTCAGAAAAGACAGTGCATGGAATCGGTCATAAGGAGACATGCAACGGTAAATCCCCTGAGGAAGCCCGCGACATCATCCGCTTGCACCACATGGAATTACTGGCTGACCTGGCAGCTCAATTGAAGGCAGTTCCGGAAGCAGACGGCACGCTGCTAGACAACACTTCCATCATCTACCTGAGTGACTCAGGGAACGAACACCACGGCAATCTAAACGAGTGGCCTTACGTCGTGATAGGTGGAAACGGCGGACGGCTCAGCATCGCGGGACGCTACCTGCAATACCCCAGTTACGGGCACGATGGCCATCGCACGATCGGAAATTGGTGGACAACGTGGCTGAACGCGTTTGGAAATCCCATTGAACACTACGGCAATCTTGATCTGACTCTGCAAAAAAACGGCATGTCGCAAACTGGCCCCCTGGAACAACTGTTCGTGTGATCCTTTCGTAGCAGACTACTAACCAACAGCCAGCACCAAGATGCGGCTGGCAAAAGAACTTGCCTTCTTTCGCTGCAAGCGTACCACGCGTAAGAGCGAGTCACTACTTCTTGATATCGAAACAGTAGACGATTTCCTGGTCACGCAAATACAGCTTGCCATTGGCAATCGTTGGGTGAGTCCAGATTTTTCCACGTGGGCTACGGTACTCTGACTGAGGATCCAATTTGAACCTGCCTTTTTCATTCCAACCTTCGGGGCTTGCTTCAATCAAGACCACTTCACCGCTGCCTTCATCGACACAATAGAGCATTCCATCAGCACAAGCGATCGCTCCTTTCCCCAACGCTTTCTTCTCTGCCCAGACCTGTTCACCAGTCTCAAAGTTCTGACAGACCCAGCCCAAGCCATCGGAATAACCATAAAGATAGTCACCAACAAGAATTACACCTCCGTGATGATTCTTCATGACTTTATTTTCGTAAACTTCTTCGGCCGCACCATCCGTCAACTTCACAAGACCACAACCGACGCCATAACCGCAAGCGACATAGACTTTTCCGCCACGAAAAATGGGTGTAGGCACCACTGCAATGCGACCGGGCCAAGGATAACTCCACAGCACACGACCGTCGTTGGCAGCAATGCCAACTAATGTCTTCTGTGTCAACTGAATGTACTGTTTCACATCATCATGCTCGGCAACGATGACCGAAGAGTAATCCGCTGGATCGGTAAAATCTTTTGATTGCCAAATCTTTTTTCCAGTGAGCTTATTAATCGCGACCAACGCGCCATCGTCACCTCCAGGCGTGCAGATCAGCTGATCGCCATCGACCAATACCGATTCGGAATATCCCCAATACGGAACTTTACCTCCCAAATCCTGCATGCTGATTTTCCAAACCAAATCACCACTCGCAGCTTTGGCACAAACGACCGTTCCATTTCCCGCCATCGCATAGACGAACTCTCCATCAACTGTGGGTGTACCTCTGGGACCATCGCCCCATCCGTTCTCAAGGACGGCATCAGTCATCACCATCCTCCAACGAACATCCCCAGTTGCTGCGTCGAGGCAAACCAGACGCTCGTCATTCTTGTAAGCACCCATCGTGTACACACTATCGTCGACCACAGCAAAACCCGCGTAGCCAACTCCACACTTCTTCGATAGCCAAGCTAGCTCCGGCCCCTTTTCAGGCCACTCACTGAGAAGCCCAGTTTCCGTTGACACGTCAGTGCGATCGGCACCCCGCCAAGCAGGCCAGTTCTCAGCCCAACTACTGGCGCCGCAGACTAGGCAGGTAAACAGACCGATGCACAGGAGTCTTAATATCATTCGAGCGTCTCAATTCTTGGGAAATACCATCACATCAATGTGAACCTTCTAGTGTGTGAGAAGTTTCGCTCTCCCGCAACTCAACTCAACCCCTGCAGAGATTTTTTACTTGGATCAATACCCTGGGCAGTTGGGAACACAACCAACGGTTAGTCATCTACTTGCCGAAAACACCCAAACATCGCCCTCAAGGCTGGCCGATCAGAAGTGGACGATGCTTGAACCTCTCGATAAACTGGGGTACCGCTGTTCTGGCAGCGCACAGCAGTGCACAAAAGTGTACTTCTATTTCTTTTTCGTTAACCCCATGTGGTCCTCTTGTTGAGCTCCATTTTTGAATTCACGACACATGCCCTTTTGATGCTGCAGAATGCGAAGCATTTTGTCGCACTTGGTCTCACTGTGATTCCTTTCATTCCTGCGAGTTACGCGGTTGCCCCCCCGAACGCTGACTCTCATCGAGTGCCTTGGAACGACTCCACCGTGATCGGGTTCCCTGATTCACCACCCCCATTCGAAGTGGCCCAACTGCATTCGAACCTGGATATACCGAAACCGATGGGAGTGACCGCTTTGCCTGGAACGAGTGACCTGCTCGTCCATGTGCATCAAGGCGGCTACGGCGGTCCGGGACGACTGCTGCGATTCACACCGGGCGTTGCAGCAAACCAGGAGGCGAGTGGGGAATTGGAAGAGTTCCTTGTGCTCGACGACATCATTTACGGCATCGCGTTCCACCCCGATTTCAAAGAGAACGGGTGGATGTACGTTGGCTGCAACGGAAAATCGAAAGCACGCAACCAAGTTTGCACTCGCGTGCTTCGATTCCATGTTCAGCGCAAAGCACCTTTCCGATGCGAACCAGCATCGAAAATGACGATCATCGAATGGCCCTCGAACGGGCACAATGGCGGCGACTTGGTCTTCGGACATGATGGGATGCTTTACGTCTCCGCTGGTGATGGTACATCAGATTCAGATGCCAATCATGCCGGTCAGGATCTTACGACACTGCCCGGTAGCATGTTAAGGATCGATATTGATCACCCTACCGATGAACTGAGTTACTCAGTTCCAACAGACAATCCATTCCTCCACATTGACGGAGCACGACCGGAAATCTGGGCGTATGGACTTCGAAACCCATGGCGGATTTCAGTGGACGCTGAGACTGGCGACTTGTGGGCCGGCATCAATGGGCAGGACCTTTGGGAAACTGCGCAGGTCGTTCGTCGCGGTGAGAATTATGGTTGGAGCATCACGGAGGGCAGCCACCCTTTCCAATCTCAGCGCAAACGCGGTCCGACCCCCATCATGCCGCCAACCATTGAACATCCACACTCGGAAGCCCGCTCTTTGACTGGTGGGCATGTTTACTATGGAAGCAAGTACCCCATGCTACGCGGGCACTATGTGTACGGGGATTATGCAACGGGAATAATTTGGGCTGCAAAGTATGACAATGGTTCTGTGACCTCACACTTTCCAGTCGCCCGAACATCTCTGCAAATTGCGGGATTTGGAATCGATCACGACGGAGAATTGATTGTTGTTGATCACGGCAGCGGACTTTACGGATTGGTGCCTACCCGACAAGAGCAGTCGAGTGACTTTCCTCGACTGCTAAGCCAAACCGGCATCTATGAATCGATTACTGAAAACCGTATTCACCCGGGCCTGATCCCCTACCAGGTGAATTCTCCCCTGTGGTCAGACGGTGCAGTCAAAGAGCGGTTCATGGGTATCCCCGGTAACCAAACGATCGAATTTCAAACAGCCAAGAGCTGGGATTTTCCTGATGGAACCGTTTTGGTCAAAACGTTTTCACTTCCACTAGCTGATAAGCCAAGAAAAAGTGATGGGCAAACCAGCAAGCCACCGTTGACTCGAATTGAAACAAGATTGATGACGCGTCAGAGTGGTGAATGGCACGGCTACAGCTACCAATGGAACGCTGACCAAACTGATGCTGTGTTGGTAGAAGCTTCAGGGCACGACCAGACGTTTAAAGTCGCCTCAAACGACTGGAAAGATGGCCTCACAAAACAGACTTGGCATTACCCAAGTCGCTCGGAGTGTATGGTCTGCCATAGCCGGGCCAGCAATTTTGTACTTGGACTTTCAGTACAGCAGACCAATCTCACGTGCACTGACAAGGCACAAACGGTCTCACAACTGGAACAATTCAAGCAGTTAGGTTTGTTTCATGGTCCCGGATCAGCAGACAAGAACGAATCAATCGCAGATACCGCATTCAAATTTCCTTCTGCGGTAGAAGATTTACCCAAGCTGACAGATCCAGCCGATACAAGCGCAGCTTTGGAAAGCCGTGTGCGATCCTACCTGCATTCCAACTGCGCGAATTGCCACGTGAAAGAAGGTGGTGGTAATTCCAAAATCACCCTCGCCATCAATCGGACGTTGAACAAGGCAGGCATTATCAATGTCGCTCCATCCCACGACTCCTTTGGCATCACCGGCGCCAAGTTGATCAAACCTGGGGACCCACTGGCGTCACTTCTACTGCAACGTATGAAACGCCGTGGTCGCGGTCAGATGCCTCCCTTGGGCACTTCGCTGATCGATGAAGATGCGGTCCGCATGATCACGCAGTGGATCAACCAACTGCCGGCGGGTGACGCTGCCAGCAACCCCAACACGCCCCCGCCCAAGCCCTGAGGCAACGCTGACTTGGCACCTGTGGTTGGAAGAAGGCTGCTGGACGGCACCAGCAGACAGCACCAGCATTTATGCAACCCCAAGAATCCACCCGCCACGCCCTTCCATTGCCGCTGAAAACCCTGCCAACGACAACCCGCTCGAATACCTTATACTTCATCTTGGCACGATGGTGATCGCAACCTGTTCGCCTCGAGTCCAATGCTACCCCAATATCGCAACCATAGGACCACAACATGATCAGACGATACTTGCTAGCCGCTACAGCGGGCTTTTTCCTTCTTTGCACGCACGCGACCGCAGCAGATCATGTCGTGTACGAAGGTGACTCAGGCCCGGGCAAGGGTAAACACATCCTTTTCATCGCATCGGACCACGAATACCGAGGTGAGGAGACCTGTCCCGCGATTGCCCGCATCATGGCCAAACAGTACGGCTTCAAGTGCACCGTGCTGTTCGGGCAAACTCCCGAGGGACTGATCAAACCTGGCTCAAGTCTGATCCCCGGAATTGATGCGATTGATGATGCCGACATGCTGTTTCTGTTCCTCCGCTTTGTCCATCCAGAAGATCCTTGGATGGCCAAATTCGAGCAATATCTGAAACGTGGTGGCCCTGTGCTTGGACTGCGGACCACGACACACGCATTCAATGGACTCAAAGGCAAATACTCGCATCAGAACTTCAACTCGAAAAAAGAAGATTACATCGGAGGGTTTGGGCGACAAATCCTTGGCGAGACCTGGAATCCGGGTTTGGGTGCCGGACACTACGGACGCAACCATCAGTTCGCAACCGCCATGAATGTAGTTCCTGAGCAGGAAATGCATCCCGTCATGAGGGGTGTGAAAGACATGCATGCCATGGCTGGTGCCTATTCAGCGCGACCCATGCCCAACTCAACGATCCTGGCAATGAATCAAGTGCTAGAGTCGATGGAGGTTGGTGCCAAACCCATCACCGACAAAGCACCTCAGCCAGCTGCTTGGGTTCGCACCTACCAGTTTCAGGATGGAAAAGAAGGACGGGCGTTCTGCAGCACTCAGGGTGCATCAGAAGACATTCTCAGCGAAGGTGTGCGTCGAATGATTATCAATGCGACACTTTGGTGCATGAACATGGAAGACGAAATCAAGCCGGATGCAGACATATCATTTGTTGGCCCCTACAACCCAACAACGTTCAATTTCAAACCTTCCATCACGGATGCCAGCCCCGATGAAATTCAAGGATGGGACACACCGATCCTGAAAGCCAAGAAGTAAACATCACCTCGCTGACGCCAAAATAGACCACCGAGCGTTTTGATACCCACTGCGGCCGCACAGCACCAACCTGTTCTTTTCCATCGCCACCTGCTATTGCTGGTGGCGATGTTCACAGAGTGAGATGCTCGTCACCCAAGCCAAGTTCAACCGGAAAGCTCACTCATCACCAGAAGTATTCGCAGCGTGCTGAACCCCGCTGCCGAATCATTGCTGACCCTTGTCGCGGGGTCTGATCGGCGTTCACTAACGCCGCAGTTTGGTCTGCAGAAAGTCCGAGAATGTGCGTAGAGCACTTCTGTTTTTCAACAGGTTGTTGATTTCCTCATCTGACATTTCACCGTCCTGATTTTTGTCGATCTTCTCAAATTCGACATCCATCTCCGGATCGAGATCTTTGCCACTGCCCTGGTCTTCATCATCCGGTTTTTTTCTGGCAACCGGATCTTCAAGATCAAAATACTCTTCGGAAGGTTGCATTCCCTCTTCATACCGCATCACCGACGTCGATGGTGGTTGACTACGTGGGTAACAGGCATCTTTTCCGCAACGCCCCAGCGGCCCAATTGAGCGGAAGCGTTCCTCAAAGAACACGACATTGTGTTCCTGCAGAATGGTCCCCGTCTGCAATTCAAGTCTTGCGATTTCGGTGTTGTACTGAGTCAGCGATTGAGCTTCCGAGCTGACACTGTTTCCCCAATCAACAATCGCCTGTAGGACCACAATGAACTGGATGATCCCTTCGTTGTACTGCGCGAGTTGCTGTTCCAGATTCCGACGGGCCGCAGCACGAACAGCTTTGTATCGCTCGTATTGAGCGTAGAACTGTTCAAGGTTGCGTAAACTCAAGGCAAGCAGTTGCTGCATGTTATGCAAGCCCTGATACAAATTGGCGCGGTCGCGTTGAATGATAAGCTGCTGCTGACGCAGAGTCGCTCGTTCGGTTCGCATACCCAACGGCACTGAGAAATTGACACCAAGTGACCAGTCCTGAAAATCTCCTGCGGCACTGCGTACACGGTTGCCGGCTGGTGCAGTCCCCTCAAGTCCATTCCAGCGATACAAAGCAACGCCATTGAGCTGTGGTCGAGCCTGATTTTCCGCGACTAGAATTCGTTGCTGATCAGCTTCCAGGATCAGTTTCAATTCAATGATGTCGGGACGCTCTCGCTGTGCGAGTTCATTGATCAAACTCCAGTCAACTGCAATCAATTCTTCCAGCATGGGAGTGACGGGCACAGTGCGTTCAGCCTCATAGGGTGGCAACCCCAGAATGTTCAGCAAAGCAGCCTGTCGCTGCAGAACACTGGCTTGAGAAGCTAACAGGCTGGCCCGAAAATTCTCCAATGCCAACTCCGTCTGGGCAAGATCACCCGCATTGGCATCTCCACTTTCCACGCGGGCCACCGTGCGGTCATTCGCAAACTTGGCCTGCTCGACCTGCTGCGTCCGAGCCCAGAGGTCCGTTCGGGCAAAGACCAGAGCCCAGTAGGCTTCGATCACACCCTGAACCGATCGCTGCACTGCCTGCTTGTACTGAAAGTAGGAACGCTCTGTATCAATGCGAGCCAAAACGATCGGAGCCTGATTGGCTGCTTTACCACCCCCTTGTAACAGTGGCTGTGTGTAACTGAATTCAGTGGCGGTGCGATCTGACGGATCGAGTGGAAAGATACCGGGCGTGATGTGATTGCGGTTGCTCACAACTCCCAAATTGGTCGTTCCACCGAGCAGGTTCTTCTTAGCCAATCCAAAGTCGATCCCATAAGCTTCATTTTGCGTTCCCTCAATCAGAGTGTTGCCCGGATTCAACGGATCGGAGATTCCAATGGGATTTTCAACCTGATTCCAGACATTGTTGAAACGCAGCGTCGGATCAAAGGCCCCCTTTTGCTGATCGATCGTGGTATTGGTGATGGCCACATCATAGATGGTCCGTCCGCTGGTCGATGCCGTCACTCCACTAAGCACCCGCACTACCTCACTATTTGCCAGTGTGATATTGATGGCGTCGTTGAGAGCGAGATTCCGAGGCTGTGCATCGAACTGGGGATCTGCGACAGTCGGTGGTCGTGGTGTCAGGGGGACTGCCACCTGCAACAACTGACCGGGGGACCGAAGCTGCAAAGAACGCTGCTCGGGCAAGATCGGGTAGCAGGGCTCGTCAGCGACGGCGCTAGGCGACGCCATGCTAATACAGACAACCCAGCTGCAGACAACCCAGCTGCAGACAACCCAGCTGCAGGCGAGCCAGCTGCCAAAGGTGCAGCGGGGACTCAAATCACGACCTGTCAGTACAATACCCATAGGTACGGATTCGACCGGACACAACGGATGCGCCAGTTTTTCCGAGCGTGACGTTGGTTCCAGCCGCGTTCCTGCGATAGCAACTGGGAAGCCGCATCAACCTTAACGGTTACGTTAGATAGCAAAACACGACCAACCCCTGGCCGGGCGTTGTTGGCCAACATGTTACGAGCATACGACCATCAAAGGCTCGCCACCTGAACACCCGCGATCATCGAAAACCATCGATGGACACGGCATTATTCTTCCAATGCGGGTTCATATTCGAGGGCAGCTTTTGCGAGCTTGAAATCGACCGTATCTTCGACAATTTCGCCATCCCGCAGAACCAGTGTTCGTTTTGCATTACGGGCTACATTCTGATCGTGGGTCACGAGAATCACGGTGATGTCCTGCCTCTCGTTCAACTCACGAAACAACTCGATCACTTCCCGACTCGTTTTCGAATCAAGGTTCCCGGTCGGCTCATCTCCCATCAGGATCGAAGGCCGGTTCACAAGTGCCCTGGCGATGGCAACCCTCTGTTGCTGACCACCGGACAACTGGCTGGGGTGGTGATGGTAGCGATCAGCCAGGCCAACCTTCCCAAGCATTTCCATGGCACGATCGCGGCGTTCACGCGCGGACACGCGAGGCCCATACATCAACGGCAGTTCGACATTTTCGAGCGCCGACGTGCGATTGAGAAGATTGAAATTTTGAAAAACAAAACCGAGCTGTTTGTTTCTGATTTTGGCTCGTTGATCCCGATTCATCGTCACCACTTCTTCGCCATCAAGCAGATAACTGCCATGGGTTGGGCGATCGAGACATCCCAATGTGTTCATCAGCGTTGACTTGCCACTGCCCGAGGGTCCGATCAGTGCGATGTATTCACCTAGATCAATTTGTCTCGTCACCGTGCGAAGAGCGTGTACCTTGACTTCGCCCAAATCGTAAACTCTGCGAACATCATCAAGTTCAATCAAAGCCATTTACTCGTACCTCAACGCATCAATCGGGTCGAGCTTGCTAGCTCGCCGCGCAGGGTAGTAACCGAAGAAGACACCCACGGCTGCAGCAAATCCCATCGCCACAACTGCAGCCGGGATGGAAACGATCATGGGCCAATCCGTTCCCGGCTTGTAGATGTTAATCAGCACATTGGCACACATGGACGCACCGGTACCCAGCAGTAGTCCAATGGCACCACCAATGCACGAGAGCACGACCGACTCGATCAGGAATTGCCGCAGGATGTCTTTCCCCCGTGCTCCCAGTGCCATACGAATTCCGATTTCCCTTGTTCTCTCAGTCACCGAAACCAGCATGATGTTCATGATTCCAACACCACCGACGAGTAGAGAAATCCCTGCGATGGCAGAGAGCATCAGTGTCAATGTTCCCGTAATGATCCCGAGTGTCGCAGCGATTTCGGTTGTATCTTGAACACTGAAATCGGGTTCTTCTGAGGGACCGATTTCGTGGCGTTCGTAGAGCAGCGTTTCGATTTGTTTAGCCGCTTCCCCCATCTGGTTGGTTCCACGTGCCGAAACCATGATGATGCCCACGTTGTCGAGCGGTGATCCATTGAGTCTTTTCCGAACGGTGGTGTGAGGCATCAGGACCACATCATCTTGATCATCACCCACCATATTGGCACCCTTCTTTCCAAGAATCCCAATCACACGGAACGGGACATTGTTGATCCTGACCATCTCGTCCATCGGATTGACGGTGCGAAACAGCTTGGGAATCAGAGTTTGGCCAATCACACAGACCTTGGCATTGGATTCGATGTCGCTCGTAGAAAAGAAGCCGCCAGCTTCTAGCTCCCAATTTCTCACTGTCAGGTAGTCCTGCCCGACACCCTGCATCTGTTTTGGATTCCAGTTCTCATTTCCATAAATGATTTGTCCAGCAGTTCCAACGATGGGAGACGCGGCCAGCACCGCAGGGCATTCGGTCCCAATTGAATCGGCATCTGCCGTGGTGAGAGTGGGCGCGCCGGACTGCCTTGCCCCACCACGCCTGGTCTGTCCTGGAAAGACAAGAATCACATTCGTTCCCAAGGCTTCAAACTCACCGCTGACCAGCTTGCTTGCACCTTGCCCGATCGAGACGATCGTCGTCACTGCCGCGATTCCAATCACGACACCAATGATGGTCAAAACTGCACGCATTTTGTTTTTCAACAATGCGCGAAACGCAATGCGAACGGTATCAAAGAAAGACATGTTTGACTTAGTCCTTCTTGCCAATGACTAGCTTGTCACCAACCTTAAGATCACCGGAGACCATCTCGGTAAACTTATTTTCCATCAAACCTGTCGTAACTTCGACCGCACGAAGTAATTCACCATCGACCACCCAAACGTGCCGCTGGTTTTTTTTTCGCTGTGCTTCCGCACTCTCACTCGCTGTCTGATTGGCCGCCTCATCCTTTTCGGCATCAGTTTTTTTCGATCTCCAACTCGAGCCATCGATCAACTGTCTGTCTGCTTCACGAACCAGTTTCACGTTGTCAGGAAAAAACCGTAACGCGGCGTTTGGGATTTTCGGAACATCATCTGTTGAATCAACCTCAAAAGAGATGCTGGCCGTCATTCCAGGCAACAATTTTAAATCAGGATTAGTGGCAGCAATCACGACGGGATAAGTGACGACGTTTTGAGTTGCAACACTGCTAACCCGAATCTGCTCAATTTCTCCATCAAACACTTCATCAGGATGGGCATCAACCGTGAAATCGACCGGCTTGCCTAAGTCCTTTGCGGCTTGAATCAGTCCAATGTCGGCCTCATCCACCGAAGCAAACACATGGACCTTTTCTCGCAGATCAGGAGCAACCACAAACAATTCTGGCGTTTGAAACTGTGCCGCCAATGTCTGACCTGGATTGATCAATCGATTGATGACCACTCCGTCGACAGGCGAAGTCACCTCGCAATACTTCAAATTTGCCTGCGATGTTTCCAACGAGGCCTTGGCCTGCAAGATCGATGCTTTTGCAAGTTTCCGCTGTGCTTGCAATGACTTGACATCAAACACCAATGCGTCCATCTCACGATCAGAAAGAAAATCTTGGTTCTTGTCTCGAAGTCGCTTGCCACGAAGGTAATTATTCAGTGACTGCTGCAACTGCGCTTCAATACGCTCCAAATCAGCTTCGCGTGTCGAAAGTGTCGCATTGTCTCGATCAACCCCAGCCTTGAAGAGTCGCGGATCAACTCGGGCGAGCACATCGCCTTGCTTCACTTCATCATTAAAATCAACATTGAGTTCAACAATCGGGCCGGAGACAAACGAACCGATGGAGACCGACAACACCGGTTGCACGGTACCCGTGGAATTGACAAAGCGGATGATGTCGCCAGATTCGATCTCCGACGTATCCCATGTGATCTTGTTGCGTTCACGCCAATAGCTGCGTGCAGGCTGGTATCCCAAAGCCCCCACTGTCCCCAATAGCACCACGACGATCAGTAATTTTAAAAGAGTTCTCATGCTGGCAAGCAGTTAGCCTTCTCGATCGCGGAAAGTTCCAACAGAACCGTATTTTCGGGGCTGACTGCACCAGTACTCGCATCCAACACAACTCGCCCCAAGTGCACCAACAGAAGCTCAGATTCTTCCCTGAGGAGCGTCCCCGGTCAGTGGCACCGCTTGATTCGTGGATAGCCGCCACATCATAGAAGAAAAGAAACCCGAACGCAGTATGAAAACTTCTGCAGCAAATCACAACGGGATTTACAAACAACGATCACGATACCCGACCTTTACGCTACCCAACAAAATGCTGGCCTTTGTTCCAGGATGCCGTCAGTGGGCCGCAATAAACCCGTTATTTGTTGCCAGTAGCGATGGCTGGTAGGCTAGAGGGGCTAGCGATCAGACGAACTCTGGAATCGCAACTCTGACCCAATCGTGCCCGTTGATCGGATCCCAATCGGCTCTCACATGAAACGAGCCTGTGAATCGCCCACTATTCAAATCGTGTTTCACTCATTACTTCCCGTCGTGAATCCTTGCTGACTCCACCACCTATCGAGCATCAACAAACACCGCCTCCGATCCCGGTTGCTGTTCCCGAGACCGATAGAGATGCGTTGACTGAAATCAATCGTGATGTGGAAAATCTTGAAACCGATGGGGAACGAAAACTCAGGCAGTTTTCCGGGTTCCTATTTTCGCTCATCGTTCACTTGGTCATCCTCATTGCCTTGGCCTTCGTGCTGATACCAACGGACCGATCAGCCCCCTTGGTTATCTCAATTGCTGCCGCAGACACTCAGGATCCATGGACTAACACCGAAGAATTCACGAGCATGACGAGCGTCGACATCGCCGAAACCCTCCCCGATGATCCAGCGAGTTCAGAAATCATTCCGATCGACTTATTCGAACTTGTCGATCTGGAACCAAACCCGATGCCCGGTGCGAGTGCTGCGACAACCGATGCTCCAAGTGATGGCCCCTCTGATTCTGGGCCGACAAGCAAACCCAAAACGAGCATCAAGTTTTTTGGTGCCGAAGCGTATGGCAATCGTTTCGTATTCGTCCTTGATGTTTCATCCAGCATGTCTGCTCGAAATGGGGGACGACTTGCGCGTGCCACTCAGGAACTAATCGGATCGATCAATCAACTCAATGACGAGCAAGACTTTTCAGTCATCCTGTATAGCAATCACGCCTTACCAATGTTCGTGAAGAACAATGAAGCTGTGATGAGACAAGCAACTCCCACCAACAAGCAAGCTGCAATCACTTGGCTGCGATACCGAGTTCGCCCCAACGGTGGAACCATGCCCGCACGAGCGCTGCAAATCGCAGGTAACCTGAAGCCAGATGCCGTTTTCTTTCTATCGGATGGTGAGTTTCTGTACGGTCATGGGACAAATCTGAACTCACCGCTTAATTATTTTTTTCAAGGCTTCGGTTCGGCACGAAAGGCGATGCCGCCGCCTAGGGACGGCGTGCTTGATCCCAAAGCAATCCTGGCTGAATACCCCCGAGAGATCGTCGTTCATACCATTGCCTTTGAAAGTGTCAGCAGCGGCCCCTTGATGAAAATGATTGCCACACAAAAAGGTGGTCAGTACCGGTTCATTCCTGCGCCCTAAAGTTTAAACAGGATGGATCGATACTGCTTTCCGTTAAAGTGAGCACCGATATATCGGCAGCGTTTGAAGTGGGGATTGAGACGTATTCCGTCGCCAGATCGCCGGAACGGCACAGCGCCGAAGCGTTAGAGCGCCGAAGCGTTAGAGCGTTCATGCTTCGGAAGCATAGACGAGCTCAACACGATCGTTGAAGTGATGGAACGTCAGCATCGATTAGCACACTCACGGTGTGGCTGAGCCAGTAAACTGACGGCCAAGTAATTGACACCCCCACGTCACGAGAATCCAGCATGTCACTCAATCGATTCCCCGCAATTTTGTTACTTGTTGCGTCAAGCAGCGTCATGCACTTGAACATCAGCGTGGCGGCTTATCTTCCCAATATCGTGTTCATTCTGGCTGACGACCTCGGCTACGGAGATGTCAAAGCATTTGGTGGCGACAAGTGCAACGTGGACACACCCCATTTTGATCAAATGTGTGCCGAGGGCATGAAGTTCACCGATGCGCATGTGACCGATTCAGTCTGTGTCCCCAGTCGCACCTCGATCATGACAGGTCGTTATGCCTTTCGTTTTGGCAAGGCTGAACGAGGGGGCCCTTGGGGATTTACCGGTTTACGATTCCCGGAATCGCAACACACCATTGGTGACATGTTCCGGTCGGGTGGTTACGCCACGGGCTACGTCGGCAAATGGCATCTCGGCACCCGAATGACCACTCTTGATGGTAAAGTTCAGGGTCCCGAAAACACGGACTTCACCAAGCCCATTCAGATTGGACCCAGCGATTACGGTTTTGACGAGTGTTTTTTTCTACCTGGATCGCTCGACATGTTTCCCTATGCCTACATTCGGGGCAAACAATGGCAGGGAAAAGTAACAGCCAAGAAAGGCTGGAGTGCGTTCAATCGAGTGGGGCCAGCCGCCGAGGACTTTGTCGACACGGAGGTCCTATCCACCTTCTGCAACGAAGCGGGAACCTTCATTCAGAATCAAGCCAGCATTCAAGGTCAGGACAAACAGTCCAAGCCCTTCTTTCTTTTCGTTGCTCTCACAGCACCGCACACTCCGACCTCACCCGAAGCCGAGTTCAAAGGCAAAAGCCGAATCGGAATTTACGGCGATTTTGTCATGAATGCCGATGCGTGTATCGGCAGAATTCGCAAACAACTGGCCGATGCCGGCATTGCTGAAAACACGGTGGTCATGGTCGCCTCTGATCACGGCCCCGGGCATTACTCTGGTCGCCGACTGCAAGCAACAGCCAATCAAATGCAGAAGATGGAAAAGGAGGGACACTTTTCTGCTGGCCCGTGGCGGGGCTACAAATTCTCGGCCTTTGAAGGTGGGCTTCGAATCCCCTTCGCGACAGTTTGGCCTGGCGTCATCAAACCGGGTGGCGTCAGCAATGCCCTGATCGGCCTGAATGACCTGATGGCGACATGGGCTGACATTGCGGGAATCCAACTGTCCTCAAGGCAAGGCCCCGATTCCTCCAGTTTCCTATCTGTCTTGCAGCAACCTGACCAGTCACATCGCAGGAACCTCGTGATTCGCGGGACGCGTTCCGATGCCTTTCGTGATGGTGACTGGAAACTGATCCTTGGTCCTGGAAGTGGCAGTTCCGGACAATTCTTTACGGAGCCAAGATCCGAGGACGCGTGGAAAAAGGCAATCAAAGTATTTGGCCGCAATCCCAAGAATCACAAGGAGCTCGAGGATGCAACCTTCGTTCAACTTTACAACCTCAAGAACGATCCGGCTGAAACGACCGATGTATCTGTTGGCAATCAGAACCGCATAAAAAACATGCTGGCGGACTACCAAAAACTCATTCGTGATGGTCGATCCACGCCCGGGGCCCCCCTGAGCAACGATCGTGACGTCAAGGCGTTTCGCCCACCAGCCTTTGTCTGGAAAAAGTAGGACCTCGGTAGCACTATCCAAAATGCAGGCCTGCTTGCAATCGAGCACCCATGGTTCCCATTCAGTGACCGGATGAATGCCTGGCTACGGCAACTCGCGCAGTTTCAAGCCTCGGAACTCAATGGGTGAGCCTTCGGATTCCAGACACAGGTACCCTGTGCTGGGCGAACACGCGGTGCCACCGGATACTTCTTCACCATTGACCCACAAGCGGACCTCGCCATTGATGGCACGGACGTAATAGTGATTCCACTCACCAGTATCAAGCGTCAATTCTTTCGAGGGAAAACTCCTGCGTCCATTGGGAGCGACAGGCGCAAATGGCTTCATCTTTGCAGCACCCACTGGGAACACGTCGCCATGACAGGTGAACCAGTCAGCCTTGCGTTTTCCACCTTGTTCAAACGCATCTTTGTAGCCAAGATCGAGCACTTGCACCTCGATCCCGTGAGGCAGACCCGGTCCTTTGAGGCTTTCCAGTGACGCAGGAATGGTCCACACAAAAATCCCCGAGTTACCTGCATCCTTCATGTGTCGCCATTCGCAGACAAGCTCAAAGTTGGTGTACTGTTTTTGAGTTCGCATGACACTGACAGGTTTCCCTGTGCAATGGATTTCGTCACCTTTGAACGACCACGTGTCATCAGCACTATTCACTTTTGCGAAATCGGCCTTACCGAGCGAAACCCACCCCGGACCAGAGCCATCAATTTTCGCGACGGAATTTGCTTCATCAGCACGCAACGGTGAGAGGCCCGTAAGTCCAAGAAATAAAAGGGGGACCAGCATGCTGCGATATTTTGTAACCACGATGTATTTGCCTTCTGCAGTTTCGAGTTGCATGTCTTAAGTTGTTGAGTGCTTTCGCTTGAGGACCAGATGTCACCGAATGAATCCCCCGACTGCCATTTACCCCGCAGCCCAACCTGGAATCCAAAATGGAGCCCAAGAGGCCATCATCGCAGTCGGGACCCTCATCGCAGACGGGACCAGCATCGCGTGTGAGCCACTGCCCCAGGGAAAGAGGTTAACCTGTAACGCTTTCGTCTTCCACTTCACGCTGAGACGAAAACGTCTGAGGACCACAGAAAAGCTTTACACACACACTAGGACATCGAATCAGATCAGGAACTTACACTCGAAAACGATGCCAGCACATCGTTTAACGGGGCAGTTTACTGAGGCCCAGAATCTCATCCTGATCAAGCAGGCGTTGCCAAACCGCAACTTCATCGATCCAGCCATCAAAATTCCTGCCGATTCCTGCGCGGTGGCCACCGATCACCAATCCCCCAAATTCAGCTGCCGGACCTTTGACGGGCAACGAATGGGTCGCCGCCAAGTTTCCATTGAGAAACAAACGCAGCGATTCAGAATCAAAGGTGAATGCCACGTGGTTCCATCGATCCCGCAACTGTTCACGGTCAACCAGAAAGTCAAAGGGCCCTTGGGAAATCGGCTTGGGGGCCGCACCGGGACTGGCTGCGGGCTGCAAAGTCACGGTATATAGCTGCAAATTGACTTTGCCCGGGTCTGCGGTGGCTCTCAGACCGAGCGACAAATGCCATGCCTGCGTATCGCTGGCTTTACCCTCAGCTGTGCTTTCCATTAAGAAGCAGCGATCACCGGTTCCATGCTTTGGCAAGCTGTCGGGCTTGAACCACAACGAAACGGTATGAGCAGATGAATTGTCGTCAAGAAAACTCTGCGGCACATTCAGATACTGACCTTTCAAACGTTGGAAACGGACAGCACCACCGCGAGCTTGCTGCGTTTGATCGATCGCTGCACCCCCATGGGACAGGGCATCAATCCGGCCACCAAGCAGCGATTTATTCTTCAGCCCCTCGTTAAAATCCCAGTGGGCCCGCAGTTCTTTTGACAGATTCTGCGTGCGTCCTTTGGGCGTCAATTCATCGAGTTCCAAAACAACACGGCGATTCACCCGCCCTTTGGGCTGACGAAACTCGGCTGTCAGCGAGGGTTTGTCTCCGCGGGTATCTGCCGTCAACGTCAGGAACTGCCGCCCTTCTACCAATGACCACAGCAACGAGGGATGATAGACATCAAGCCCCGTGATGGTGCGTTCATGGCCTGGTGAAATGATAAAATCATGCAAATCATAACCGACTCGGTCGGGATGTTTCAGATGCCTTGCGACATGGATATCACCACCAAGCAAAGTGACGCCAGAGATCTGTTCTTCTTTGATGAAGTCCAACAGTGCGTCACGTTCGTACCAATAAGTGAACATGTCGTCGGTTTCTGAGTTTTTTTTGTCCTGCCAGATCGCGCCCATCGCGAGCACCTTGAACTTGGCCTTTGATTCTCGCAAACCTTGTAGCAGCCAATTCCATTGCTGCGTCCCGAAACAGGTGGGCTGTGTTTCATCAACCGGTGAAGGCTCCGTCTGTGAAAAATAACGGGGGTCAAGGAAGAATATCTCCAAAGCACCCAGATCCATTTTGTGATAGACACCTTCCCGACCATCGCCATAACGATCGTGTGCCCGATAGTCGACAAATGCTTGCCGTGTTCGCGACTTTCCTTCACGGAGATTTAAACCGTTGCCGTTATTCTTGCCAAAATCATGATCATCCCATGTTCCAACCACCGAAGTGGTTTGTCCCAATCGAGCAAGATCCGGCATCTGCAGAAACTGGCGATGTTTCTTTCTGGCAACCTCAAGATCAGAACTATCAATGTACGGCGTGTCGCCCATCAAACAGACCGCATCGACCTTGAGTTTCTCCATCTCGTTCCAGATTCCCGTAGGCTCAACATCAACGCAGGACACAAAACTGACCACCACACGTTCTCCAGTGCGTTGCTGAGTCGCTGTTGTGAACTGATGTGCGGGACCTGCCTTGACCAGCACCTTGGGTGAATCACCGATTCTCTCAATCTGGTATCCATAAGTCGTCGCTGGCTGAAGCCCGCTGACGACGAAATGAGCCACAAAGTCCTGCTTCGCATCGCAGTCATCCGCGACGACTTTCACCAACTGCTCATTGGCATCAAACACCTGCAGACGCAGCGTTTGAGCTTTTGCCGATGGACGATACAGCATCTGCACACTGCTGGACGAAACCGAACCCACCAAAGGCCCGACAACCTCATCGGCCTTCAGTAGTGACCCTATGGCAAGCATGCCAAAAACACAAATCAGACACATCCGCATAGGATCAATCTCTCTGGGAACGAAAGTTGGAACTGAAAGTGTCGACGCCCGTCCTACCGTCAACAACTCTGATCTCCGACAAGTGTTGCGTCGGAAATCGGCGATGGCATTGTGCTACATTTGACTTTGTGAGACCTGCCAACTGAAAGATATCCTGATCCAAACGAGTTGATCGGGGAACACCACCAGAATACATCGCAACATGAAAACATCAGCCCGCCGCCATCGCAGGATACCTATTCTAATCCTGTTGTGGTTCCTCTGTACCCATGGAAGCATTGCTGCTGCCCAGGACAGGAAGACACGAGCCACGCCAAACATTGTTCTGTTTCTGGTAGACGACATGGGGTGGCAGGACACTTCAGTAGAATTTGGAGCCGAAGTGACCCCACTGAACCGGCGATATAAAACGCCAAATATGGAACGCCTAGCAGCTTCCGGATTGAAATTCACGCAAGCCTATGCATGCAGCGTCTGTTCACCGACTCGCGTCAGCCTGATGACAGGCCTGAATGCAGCGCGACACCGGGTGACCAATTGGACGCTGAAAAAGAACGCAACCAATGACCGTCCGCATCCCACATTGAAATTTCCAAAATGGAACATGAACGGACTTTGTCCCGACCCGGGTGTCGAAGGCACAATTCACGCCAAAGCTTTGCCTGCCTTCTTGAGCGACGCTGGCTATCACACCATTCACGCAGGAAAGGCCCATTTTGGGGCTACTGGAACTGCCGGAGCTGATCCACGAGGCATTGGTTTCGATGTCAATATTGGCGGTCATGCCGCGGGGGGACCGGGAAGCTTTTTGGGCAAGCAGAATTTCAGTGCCGCATGGCGCAAGGGCGACCGGATATGGGATGTCCCCGGCCTTGAAAAATACCATGGCCAGGACATCTTCCTGACAGAAGCTCTCACAATCGAATCGATCGCGGCCATGGATCAAGCCATCGATCGGGAAGAACCATTTTTTTTGTACATGTCGCACTACGCCGTTCATGTTCCGTTTGCAGTCGACGATCGCTTTTATCAGGCATACCGGGAACGGGGCTTGGAGCACACCGAATCGATGTACGCTGCGATGGTAGAGGGCATGGACAAATCACTCGGTGACATTCTGAATCACCTTGAAAGTCGGAAGGTCAGCAAGAGTACCGTTGTCCTCTTCATGTCAGACAATGGCGGACTGAGCGCCAGCGGACGAGGTGGAAAAAGACATACTCACAACAAACCGTTGTCCAGTGGAAAAGGGTCCGCACATGAAGGCGGAGTCCGGGTTCCCATGATTGCGTCCTGGCCTGGCGTCACGAGACCCGGATCGAAAACAGATCACCCCGTCATCATCGAAGATTTTTTTTCAACGATCCTTGAGATTGCCGGCATCCAGAATGCCCAACAGATCGGTGGCGTGATCGATGGAATCAGCTTTGCCGATGTTTTGCGAGGCAACGCTGAATCGCCCCAAATCCAACGTGCGTTGCATTGGCACTTTCCCAACCACTGGGGGCCCAAGGGTCCAGGCATCGGACCCTCCAGTGCCATTCGCCGCGGCAACTGGAAATTGATTCATTATTACGATGGTCGCCCGAGAGAACTATTCAATCTTGCGACGGACATCGGCGAGTCAAAAAACCTGGCGACCCAGAATCCTGAAATTGCACAAGGCCTTGCCGACGATTTGCATGAATTCCTGACAGATGTCGAAGCACAATACCCGTCGGACAAACGCACGGGCAAATCGAAACCCATCCGGTTGCAGGTGGAATGACACCCTGAAAACCGAAACCACACCACGCAAGCATGCCGTCAGCGACCTGATAACCTGAAAATCACATGGAGGTGTTAACACGCTTGTCAGGTTTCACCGACTATACTGAAAGGACAGCATCGATCTCCCCACAACCGATACCAACGGATTCATGTCGCCATTCATATCCCCTCAAGGCACGCGCCGATCATTCATGCGGGCTGGCAGTTCGCTACTTGCGATTCCATTTCTGGAAACGTTCGCCCATTGCAGCGATTTGGCAGCAACTCCCCCCAAAAGGGTCCTCTTTCTGGGCGGTGGATTCGGGTTTACCAAAGATACATTTTACCCCACCCAGCAAGGGCGTTTCTCTGAAATCGGAATGACAGAGGGACTCAGTCCACTGAAGCGTCACCAAGACGACATCACCATGGTCACCAACTTGACCAACTTGGGCGCCACCAATCCTCATGGTGGCAGCCTGTCCTATTTGACCGGAGCCAATGTTGCCGGCACCCCTGGCAAGAGGTTCCACAACTCGGTTTCATGCGACCAAGTGCTGGCAGGTCAACTGGGAACGGACACCCGTTTTGCGTCGCTGACTCTTTCAGCCAATGAGGCGGATGGCAATTCAAACTCGGGTCATGGTGGAGGCCTCTCACTGGCATGGGATGATTCCGGAAACCCGATCCCCGGGATCGCTCGTCCGCTTGACTTGTACTACACGCTGTTTGCCAACGCGAAGGATTCCAAACAAGAACTCAACGCGCGTTTGAAGAAACGCCAAAGTGTCCTCGACATCGTGCGTCTTGACGCCAATGGAATCAAACGGACTCTCAGCAAAGGTGACAATCTCAAGCTGGACGAGTACTTCACGGGTGTCCGGCAGGTGGAAAAAGGACTTGAACGTCAAGCGCAATGGGCAGACATCCCAAAACCGCAGGCCCCCATGGATGCACCACCAGAAGGCATCGCTGGCGACGAAGCGATTCAACTGATGTACGACATGATGGTTGTCGCCCTGCAAACGGACGCCACGCGTGTGATCACTTACCGGCAGCCAGTGAGTTCCGTTTTGACGGGCATGGGAATTACACTCAAGGCGCACTCACTGAGCCACTATGGATTTTCAGAACCCCGGACTCAAGCCTCCCGCCAGCGGGACAAGAAGTGCATGTCGCTGTTTGCACACTTTCTGGATCGCCTCAAAGAAGCGACCGACAGTGACGGCAGTCGACTCTTTGACAATTGCATTGTCAGCTACGGAACCAATCTGCGCTCAGGCCATGAACTGAAGAACATTCCTGCAATTCTTTCGGGCGGCGGAGCCAGGAACATCAAACATGGCAGCAACATTGTCCTGCCCGAAGAAGATACCCCGCTGGCCAATTATTGGCTGACGCTGATGCAACAAGCGGGATTGGAAATCGATTCTTTCAGCCACAGCACCGGCATCATTCCCGAATTGGTCTCGCCACGAACGTGACATCCACCTGAATCAATTCCCACCACGCTCTGGCCTTAGTTACCCGGTTCCGTGCGAAACGTTTGTCAGCAGATACGACGTGCACCCATGCCAACCGCTCCAACATCCATTTTTAAGCAACCATGTCATTCATGCGCAATCGCTCGCAACTTCTCGCCGCGACTCTCATGGCAGTCGTTTTCCTGTGGTCGAACGCCCAAGCCCAAACGACCAATCAGACTCTGGATCTGAGAAAGGACCTGCAGCCTTTCATCAAGTCCTACTGCATGGACTGCCACGGGGCTGATACACAAGAGGGTCAGGTCAGGTTTGATCAGGTCTCATGGCAGATCGACAACAACGACACGGCACAACGTTGGCAGGATGTTCTCGATCAATTGAATGGTGGTGACATGCCACCCCGTGAAGCGGACCAGCCAAGCGATGAAGAACTTGCATCCGTACTGGAAAAGCTCAACAAAACTCTTGTCGAAGCGAGACGGCGACTTACCGACAGTGGAGGTGAGATCCGAATGCGACGACTGAATCAACGTGAGTACTCGAACACAATTCGCTCTCTGTTTGGATTCGAAGTGGCATTGGATGAGATCCCGGATGATGGCGAGATAGCAACCTTCGACACTGTCGGCACGGAACAATACTTCACATCCATGCACCTTGAAGCATATCTGGAATTGGGAAAGAGAATCGCTGCCGAGGCGTTGAATTTCAACACGAAACCACGACGCAAGGTCGAAATCTCACGCACCGAACCAGAAACACGCGTCAACAGGAAAATGCGTGAGAAGCTTGCCGACCTCGACCAAAAAATGGCAATGAAAAAGGCGGGCAAGACCTGGCAGGAAATGGGATTCAAGGATGAAGGTGAAATGGAAGTCATCTTTCGCCAATGGGATTCGCGTGCTGAGTTACCTCGCCAATACCTGCAATACCCATTGATCGAATCGGGCGTCTACAACTGCGACGTTGCCAAATGGGTCAGCACTTCAAAGCACATCGATATCCGCGGTGAGTATCTGATCCGAATTCATGGTGGTGTTGTTGGAGAACCGCATGAACTCAGAAGCATCGTCCGTTTGTGGGATCGAAATCGAATCCGTGGCACCTTGAGATTGAACGGAACCGCTGATAATCCCGGTACCGTTGTGATGAAAGCGCGACAACCCATGGGAAGATTCCAGCTATCAGCCAACGTTCGCGAGAACGTACCGGAGAATACGATCAATTCGATGAGGGGCTATGTGAACAAACTGGAAGGATCAGGCAAACGCACTGACCCACGTGCAGCGATCTGGATCGATTGGCTGGAAATCGAAGGTCCTTTTTATCGCGAGCAGCGTTCAAGTTTTGAGGAAATCCTGTACCCCAACCAACCAACTGGCGGCAAGAGCCAACTGCTGGGGCACGACAACAAAGCACGTGAACTGATTGAACGATTTGCCTTCGAGGCGTTTCGACACCGGAAGCCTGAGACGGCTTACGTTGAAGAGTTGCACCAACTGTTCCTGGACAACCGCCAGAAAGGTCTCAGCTATAACGATTCCATCACCGAAGTCATGGGGATCATCATGGCATCACCCGGGTTTCTTTTCCTGCAGGAAGAAGCTGATGATCAGGATCAAGTCGCAATCAGCGGTTCGAAAAATGTCGGGCCTGGCACATCGAGTCATTTACTTGGGAACCGGGAACTGGCGATCCGCCTTGCCTATTTTCTTTGGAGCAGCCCGCCAGACGATCAGCTCTACGCTGCAGATCTCAAAGACCCAAAAGTGTATTCGGAACAGATCGACCGTTTGCTGGACGACCCACGCGCCACAGCTTTCCGAGATGGATTCATCAGCCAGTGGGCTGAACTGGAGCGATACGATGCAATCACTGTCGACAACCGGAAATACATCCATTTCAACGAGGGAGTCCAGCAGGATGCCAAGCAGGAAGTGCGTGAGTTCTTTGGTGTCCTGATCGACGAAAACTTGCCCGCGTCCAATCTGATCGATTCTGATTTTGTGGTCATCAACTCGGCTCTTGGTGTGCACTATGGAATTGACATGCCTCACTCGGGCAATGCCGAATTTCAAAAAGTGAAGTTGCCTGCCGATTCACCTCGGGGCGGACTGTTGACACAAACCGCTTTTCTTACGTCTGGCTCAAATGGAGAGCGTTCCTCACCCGTGATTCGAGGTGCATTGGTCATGGAAAAGCTCTTGCACGACAAACCCGCTCCGCCACCGCCGAATGTGCCAGAACTGGGGGCTGCGTCGAAAAAACCCAAAACCAACCGCGAGATGGTCAAACTGCATCAACAACAGCATGTCTGCTCGTCATGCCATAAAAAGATGGACGCCATTGGTTTTGGCCTGGAAAATTTTGACACGATCGGCCGTTGGCGCGAAACAGAACAAGTCGGTCGAAAATCGATGCCCATTGACCCAGCCAGTTCGCTGCCTGATGGCTCCACGTTCTCAACAGTGCAGGAACTGAAATCTGTCCTGATGAAACACGAAGATCAACTGGCTGAGGAATTGGTCGAGTCCATCATGGGATACGCTCTGGGACGAACCATTGAATTTTCTGACTCGGATGACGTCGCAGAAATCCTCAGCCGACTGAAATCTGGCAACTATGGCGTCCGATCAATGATCCGCGAAATCGCGTTGAGTAAACTTTTCCGCGGTCGCGGCTGAACCGTGCAGCGATTCCCTGCAATTCAATATTCGCCACTGCGTTACCAAATCGGGTAACATCTAGCAGCCAACGAACAGCCCATCCCCTGGCGATCTCTCCAACCAGCCCACCTCACGGAGCCAGTACCATGCATCGTTACTCTCTTGCAGTTCTCTTCACACTGCTTTCAACTTTGCCTTTGGCAGCCCAAGACACAACATCAAGTGGCCCGACGTTGTGTCAAGGAAACTATCACTCGGAGGCGGACGCCGTCACGCAACTGGCAAGAATGGCCAGCACCTATGCTGATCTTGAACAATGGCAAGACCGGGCAACTGCGATTCGCAACCAGATCCTCACAGGTGCCAAGCTGATGCCCTTGCCAGCCCGGACGCCACTGAACGCAATCATCCACAAGAAGCGTGACTACAACGGGTACTCAGTCGAGTCGGCCGCCTTTGAAGCGCGTCCCGGTTTTTACGTCTACGGAAATCTTTACCGTCCGCTCGGCAAGAAAGGCCCCTTTCCTGCCGTGCTTTGCCCTCATGGTCACGCAACTGGTCCTGCAGGTGGGCGTTTACGGCCTGACCAACAACATCGCTGTGCCACCTTGGCTCGAATGGGTGCCGTTGTTTTCTCTTATGACATGATCGGTTTCGGCGAATCGTTGCACCATGGCTGGAACCACAAGCACAACCAGGCTCTGACCCTGCAAACGTGGGGAAGTATTCGTGCCATCGATTTCGTGCAATCCCTCAAAGACGTCGATGACAACCGGATTGGAGTCACCGGATGTTCCGGTGGCGGAACGCAAACATTTCTTCTGACAGCCGTTGACGATCGAGTCACGGCATCAGTTCCCGTTGTGATGGTATCAGCACATTTCTTTGGTGGCTGTCATTGCGAAAGCGGCATGCCGATCCACAAAACAGCAGACCTCGAAACCAACAATGCTGAAATTGCTGCACTTGCCGCACCGCGACCTCAGCTACTTGTCTCGGTGGGCGGTGACTGGACAAAAAACACGCCCGTCGTTGAATACCCCTACATTCGCAACATCTACTCCCTGCATGGCAAGCAGGCGAATGTCGAAAACGTCCATTACCCAGGACGCAAACACGGCTACCAATACCTGAAACGACAGGCGATGTACCCATTCATGGTCAAGCACTTGAAACTGGATCCCTCAGGTGTCTTCGATGACACCACTGAACTCTACGATGAAACAGCGACCACCATTGAAACACCTGAGCAGATGTATGTGTTCGATGAGTTACGCCCCTACCCGGCAAACGCATTGAAGCCAGGAAGCCAGATCTCCCTCAAGTGAATTTTCCTCGTCAAGCTTGAGCAAACCCTGCGGCTACCAACCCAAGAATTACGTTCAGGCATCTTCCTCGAAGGTCCATGTGACGAATCCTTGCCTGATCACCACCCCCTGTTATCCCGACAAGCCCCCATGCAATCCCAACGCGTACTCACGACGCTTCTCACTCTCTCAGTCATGCTGGCGATTGACACTGGATACAGCGTCGCGCAGCAATCCAAAGATTCTGCGGGGATGGATATCCGTGTCATGAGTTTCAACATCCGCAACGGGCGGGCCAATGATGGTGACAACAACTGGAAGAATCGCAAAGAATTCGCTGCAGACGTGATTCGTAGCGCAAAGCTCGATGTGGTTGGTTTGCAGGAAGCGTTTCGGTTCCAATTGGACGACTTGCGCGAGCAGCTACCAGATTTCAAGGAAGTCGGGGAAGGACGAGATGGCGGGAAGAAAGGTGAATACTCCGCGATCCTTTATCGCGGCAACCGCTTCACCGCATTGGATTCAGGTACGTTTTGGTTATCAGACACACCCGAGGTAAAGTCCCGGCACTGGGGCAACCGTTATTTGAGGATTTGCACTTGGGTTCGGCTTAAGGAAAACAACGCAAATCAGTGCTTCTATGTTTACAACACCCACTTCGACCATCAATCCCAGAACGCCCGTTTGAAATCAGCACAACTGATTGCACAACGAATCAACGACCGATCGCACAAGGATCCATTCCTGCTCACGGGTGACTTCAATGCTGACGAGGACAATCCAGTCGTTCTGTACATCAAAGATAAAGAGCCGTCTTTAGCAAACAGCCCCATCGCTCTTGTAGATACCTTTCGAAAACTTCACCCTGACGCAAGCGCAGTAGGCACAGGCGGTGGGTTTGAAGGCCGTGCTGATGGCAAGAAGATCGACTACATATTTGTGCAGCCTCATACAGAAGTGATCAGCGCCAAGATCATCCGAACAGAACTTGACGGGCGTTATCCATCAGATCATTCCCCAGTCAGCGCCGAGGTTCGCCTCTCGGCAAAACCATGATCCCTTCAGCCAGCAAACCAATGTCGGATTGGTAAGGCGTGGTATGCCATTGGTGATCTTGTCGCATGCCTGACGGTTGCCTCAAATCAAGCAGTCAATCAAAGCCCAAACTCTTGCAGCTGAATCGTCTGGAAGACCATGTCTGCACGGGATGATTCGTACAGGATACCGAGGGTCTTTTCATCCACCATGACCAAGGAACTGTAGGCTCCCCCGTCCTCATCCAAAAGGATCTTTGTCGTCCAGGTTTTTCCATCATCAAGACTCATCTGGACCGTCATTTTTTTCCGTTTCGATTTCGATCTGGGATTGGAGAAAAACAGGACACTACGTCCATCCGCGAGCTTGTGAGAAAGCAGGCTTGCCATGCAGACGGGTTCGGGAAGCGTACCATGGTCCGAAGAATGGACTTTCCATGACGCTCCCAGATCCTCCGTGACGCTAACAGCGCGACCATTGGTGTCGCCTTTATCTTTTCGATTTCGGTTGTCACGTATATTCAACATCAAGCGACCGTCAGAAAGTTCGGCCACTGCACACTCGCTGGTATCCGATCGCGCCGCAGCGGAGACCGTCCATGACTCACCATGGTCCCTGCTCCACATCAGGTTTGAAAAAGGCAAACCGTTTTCATCACGTCCCTGGGTTGGCATGACCAAAGTTCCATCGCTCAGTGTGATTCCATTTCCGGGAGCGGGAGCAAACAGATACCATTCGGGATTCTTGAGTTTCGCGGTCCAATTTTCTGGCTCGCTCCAACTCTTTCCGTCATCTTTTGACCTCACCATCATGAACTGTGAGGATTGACTCAGTTTCAAACCAGGCTCTGACCCTCGATCTCGCCATTGATGTGTTCCAGGCTTGCCATGGGTCCAAACAGCACTGACCGTCACCTCGCCTGTTTTTTTGTCCACAAGAATATTGGGGTCGGAGCACCCATTGAGGTCCTCGGCCAGACCACCAAACGTTCCCATGTCCATGATCGGGCGAGGCTTCTCCCATGTTTTCCCTCCATCTGTGGAGCGTGACAGACCTATGTCCATGTGTCCCTGCAGATCTCGACGACTGCGATATCGCATGTCGTACACCGCCAGCAGCGTCCCATCATTGGTGACTGCGATCGCGGGTATGCGAAAAGTATGACAATCGTCATCGCCTTGACGATGGATCACCACAAAAGGCCGCTCATCCTGCGCGTGGACAGACGAGGCAATCAACCAGGAAACCAGCAACACCTGAACAAACTTCATCATTCTTTCTCGGGAAAATCGCGGGGGTTGGTATTTGAAACTGCGTCTGGGGCGTCATCGCCTGAACGAGCCACGAAGGGCCTGCAGAACATGGGTGTGTATGATGCCTGCCGCAGAAGCAAGGCGGTTCGAATCGTCGAAGTCGAGATTCTATCCCAAAAATCCAACTCAACAGCGTGGCTTTGGAAAGTGAAGTTCCAGAATTTCTAACGATCGCTGAATGAAAACAAAAAACGCTAGGATTTTTACCGACGGTGTTCAAGGGTTGCTAGTTTCCACATCCACAATTTACCTTACAAAAATGCAACATTTTTCAATTGTGCTCCGTGTTACAATGAGCTGAGCGCCCCCAACTCAAGAAACCTGAAGCCCTGTAAATCAAATGCCCAAATCTTTCGCACACAATCTAATAGCTACCTCATTGCTGCTGTCAGCAATCTTGGGCAACACGCAGATCACAGAAGCTCAACAATCTACTTCCCAACCCACTGCTTCAAAGCAACGCCCTAATATTCTGATTTTGATGACGGACGACATGAGTCGGCGTTGCGTGACGGCTACGGGGGGCAGTCAAGCCATCACCCCAAACATTGATGCATTAGCTCGTCGCGGAACCGTCATGCAAAACACGGTTCATCAAGGAGGCTTCAGTGGAGCGATCTGCACCTGCAGTCGTGCGATGATTTTGACGGGTCGACCTCTTTGGTCGGTAACGCCCAACCAACTTTCGTACGCAGGACCAGCAAATCTGAACACTGCAGACAAACTGTTTCCAGAACAATTCCGGGAGGAAGGCTGGCAGACATTTGGAACAGGAAAATGGCACAACGGGAACGCGGCACTCCTCAGATCATTCGACCATGCAGAAGCGATCACTGGCGGCATGCTTCCTTTCAATCAGCGTGACCGCGGCGGAGCCAAGGACAATGCGATCGAAATGGGCATGATGAACCCCACTTGCCAACGGATTGCGACGCCCGGCACGGTCGAGAAGCATCAAACCACCGGGTGGAGCACCGACGTCTTTTATGACGCAGCTGAAAACTTTCTCGACTCAACTTGGGATCAGAAAAAGCCATTCATGATGTACGTCTCAACAAATGCTCCGCATGATCCACGGCATGTTCCCGATGACGTTCTCGCTCGCTTCAACCAGGTATACGAGCCACCGAACTACCAATCAGTCCATTCCTTCGACAATGGTGACATGCTGGTTCGGGACGAGATGGTGTACAAACCACCGCACAGCCCTGAAACAGTACGCCGTGAGCGTGCCATCTACTTGGCGATGTGCGCACAGATTGATGATCGAATTGGACAACTGCTCAACAAGCTCGATAAAATGGGGCAACTGCAAAACACGATCGTTTTGTTCACGGCCGATCATGGACTTTCTGTCGGCGAACATGGTTTGATGGGAAAACAAAATCTTTATGATGGATCATGGCGTGTGCCCATGATCGTCGCTGGCCCCGGTGTGCCGGCAGGCAAATCCCGAGAAGGCTTTGCATATCTGCATGGGATCTACCCAACTCTCGCAAAATTGGCAGGGCTTCAAGCCCCCGCCTACACTCAACCATTCGGCTTTCATGACGTGATCCTTGGCAAAGCCACCGGCCAACCCCAACTGTTTGGTGCCTACATGCCCAATGTCAAAGTTCCCAACGGTGTACGAGCCGTTCGTCAGGGAAAACATAAGCTGCTGTACTACACGCATAGTGGTCGCCGACAACTATTCGACCTGGAGAAGGATGCCTGGGAAACCAATGACTTGATCGGTGACCCGAAACATCAAAAGACGGCAGAGCAACTAATGGCTGCGTTGGAGCAGTGGATGGAGGCAAGCGGCGATCCACTGGGCCGCCAATAGTAGCGACAGCCCCCTGTCAAAGGCCTAACAACTCAAAGGCCGAACAACTTTGGAATCAGGCAGATGATAAGACCTCCCACACCACAGGCGATCCCAACCACTCGCATCGCAGCGCCGGAGTTATAGTCGGGTGCAATTTCCTGCGGATCTGCTTTACATAGCCTACCCCATCCGCGATAAACCGACCAAACCGCCTTGGGGAACACAAAATGAAAAAAGCCGAGCAGAGTCAATGGGCCTCCAATGGCAAGGCATAATCCCCAGCCCACAATTGACACAAATGTATCCATGATTCACTCCATTCCAACAAAATAAAACTTCGGGGAACTGATCCCTGTTATTGACTCAGGCTCAAATGAATCAGACATAGGCGCGCGACGTTTGAATTTGGCAAGATTGATGCCTGAGTCGCCAACCTTCTACTCCACTCAAGCCTTTCGCAGCGGTTCCGCCTGCCTCAGTTTGCTTCTTCAGTTTGCTTCTCCGCGAGTGCCTCACTCGCCGGACCGCGAATCATCCAAAGCAAATCGTGTTTTAGACTTCAACCGTCGTGGGATCGCTTCCCTGGCCGAAGGTCTGTGTAGCTCTCCGCGGCGTGGGGATTCCCACGCACACGAAAGACTTCGACCCAGTGTTCATTCAAATCGACGGTGACTGTGGCAGCGTTGGCATACCGCATCGTATAACCTGCTCGGCGCCGACCTGACTGATTGGTTTCGGATCCATGAATGATAAAAGAATCATGAACCGATAAGTCTCCCGCCTTGAGCTCGATCGGGACCGCTCGCCCAGCTTGCAACTGACTGACTGCGACCGTTGTGCCAAGCAGATCTTCACCACCCGTCGATATTTTTTCCATGTCAGGATGATTGGCCTGAGTACAAGGAATCACATTCATGCAACCGTTGTCTGTATCCGCATCATCTATCGCCAACCAGACCGTACATACCTCGGTTCCCTGCACCGAGTGCCAGTATGTATTGTCCTGATGCCAGGCAACAGCCAAACCATCAGAGGGACGCTTCACGATCAGGTGCGACATGATCAAGATCAAATCCGGCCCCAGAATGGACTCGACAGCATCGAGCACACGGGGATGACGACACAGTTCCAACCACGGCTCTCCCCGCTCTTTTGCATGAGGTTCAACTAAAAACTCAGGGCGTCCATCGGCCTCAACGTGCTTCCCATCTTTGTAAACCATCATCTTGGCCGGAATTGCCTCCAGAACTTTTGCCAAATCCTGTTGCACGGAAGCAACGGCCGTAGCATCCAGCACTCCCCGAAACACGCAATAGCCGAGTGAATCGTATTTCGAAGGATCCTGATTAAGTTTCGGCACAGTCATTGCTTTAATTCAGTGTGAAGTGTCATGAATAATCCGGGCAGCGAAGCAAATTCCAATTGATAGTCATGCGCAAACCATCACGCAACTGGGTAGACTAGGCGGCGTGCTTGGATTCAGAGAGCTGACAGCTTAACATTCAAGTGGTCACATTTCGTCCCACGTTTACTTTGGTGCCATGCGGGTCCGAAGCCTCTCCTGCCTGTCGATCTCATGTGGCATGCTGCTTTTCTGCATGCTGTTGCCTTGCACGACACCGCGGGCCTCTGCAACAGAGCAGGAAGCTTTCTTCGAATCACGTGTTCGCCCACTTCTCGTTCGAAAATGCTACGAGTGCCACCGGCGAAAAGCTGAGGGCGGCTTACGACTGGATTCGCTCAAAGACATCCTTGCTGGCGGGACCTCCGGCCCAGCAATCGTTCTGGGTAAGCCTGAGCAAAGTCTGCTGTGGCAGGTCATTGCACAAAAACATAGTGAAATCACGATGCCACCCTCTGCCCCGCTGAAAGAGGGAGAGGTGAAGGCTTTTGAAAGATGGATCGCGGAGGGTGCCGCATGGCCGAAACCGATTCGCTCTTCCAACTTCGGCCCCAAAAAAAACGGGAGTATGGACGAATACGGGATCACCGCTGACGAACGCAATTTCTGGTCTTTCCAACCGTTAAGCCAAACCGCAATTGAAAATGCCAGCGACGTTGAAGATGCTACCCAAAATCCAATCGATGCTTATATCACAGCTGCCCACCGAGAACGCGGTCTCGATATTGCTGGAACTGCTTCACCACAGGCGCTGATCCGTCGCATCACATACGACCTGACTGGTTTACCTGTCACACAACAAGAGAGTAGTGATTTCGTAGCTCATGCAACGAAAGATAGGAAACTTGCAATCAAAGCATTGGTCAATCGCTTATTATCGTCGCCCCATTACGGCGAACGCTGGGGTCAACACTGGCTTGATCTGGTTCGCTATGCCGACACTGCTGGTGACGCAGCTGACTTCCCGATTCCGGAGGCCTACAAATACCGCAACTATGTCATTGACGCATTCAATGAAGACAAACCTTACGACCAATTCATAAGAGAGCAGATCGCAGGTGATCTCCTGCAGGCAAACGACGAGGACGAACGCTGGGACCAAACCATTGCCACCGGTTACTTAACGATTTCACGTCGCATTGGTGTGAGTCCGCAGAATCAACCACACATCACCATCGAAGACACGCTAAACAATCTGGGCAAAACTTTCCTTGGCCTCTCGATTGGTTGCGCGCGTTGCCATGACCACAAATTCGATCCTATCCCCACGTCCGACTACTACGCCTTGTACGGAATTTTTTCAAGCACGACCTATCCACATGCGGGTGCCGAACACAAACCTTACCGGGAGGATTTTGTCTATCGGATTGGGGACAAGAAAGCGAAAGAGACTCTGGGAGTCTTCCGCAAGGAACTGGACAAACTTCGAAAGCAGGAAAGAGCGGCCTTTCAGCGTTACCGTTCCTTCCAAACCGAACCGATTCATATCCCGGGCTACAACCGCGACACTGCCTGGAAGGAAGTACTGGAACTGAGAGACCAGATTGCAGTCCTCGCAGAAACATTTCCCCGGCTGGAAACGGCCTATGCGGTCAGGGAAGGAGATACTGGCAATGCCGCTATCCAAAAACAAGGCAATCCCAGAGCATTAGGGCCGATGGTACAGCGTGGTTTCCTGCAAGTCCTTGGCGGTCAGACCGTAGATGACTCAAAGGATCAGAGCGGGCGACTCCAGCTGGCAGACTGGATCGCAGACCCAAACAATCCGTTAACTGCGCGGGTGATTGCCAATCGAGTGTGGCACCATCATTTTGGTCGCGGAATTGTGAACTCGACAAGTGATTTTGGTGTGCGTGGCAACAAGCCTTCCCATCCACAACTACTCGACTTCCTGGCAGCCTACTTGATACAGTATGACTGGTCTATCAAAGCATTGCACCGACTGATCCTCAATTCCGAGACCTATCAGCGGGCCAGTCAGCATGTCCCCAAAAATGCAGGGATCGATCCTGACAACATCTATTTGTGGCGAACAAATCGCCGCCGTCTTGATGCGGAACAACTGCGAGATTCAGTCTTGGCCATCAGCGGCAAACTTGATCTGACAGTAGCAGATGGGCATCCCCTGCCACACCATCTGACCTATTACTTTCGACAGCACGAACCGTACGTGGGGAACTTTGATAGCGACCGACGCACCATCTATCTTTTTCGTCAAAGGATTCGCAAGAACCGTTTCCTCGATACATTTGATGCACCTGACGGCAACCTTCATGTAGGTGTGCGACGTCCTACCACCACCAGTTTGCAATCCCTGTACTTCATGAACTCGGCATTCATCCAGGACGAAGCAAATCGCATCACCTCACGCATGCTAAAAACCAATTCAGACTTCACCACTCGCATTGCATGGTGTTATCAAACACTGTTCGGCAGGCAGCCGGACAGTCCGGAAATAAAACAAACACAACATCTGATCTCACAAGCCAGTGCGACGTCTGGGGACCAAACTGCTTGGTCGAGCCTCATTCGTGCAATGCTTTCGAGTAATGAATTCCTTTTCGTGGATTAAAATATCATGTCAATCCATCGACGTCGTTTCCTACGATCTTTGGCAGGTGGTGGTCTTTTACTACCCGGGATGCTGTCAGAAATCATGGCCGCCGAAACGGTGCCTGCAATCGATCCACTGGCGCCAAAACTTCCACATTTCGCAGCCAGAGCCAAACGGGTGATTTTCCTGTTCATGACAGGTGGAGTGTCTCACGTTGACACCTTTGATCCCAAGCCTGTTCTGAATGCAAAACACGACGAGCAACATCGGGCCCGCAACTTTTACAAAGGAAGCGGCTGGAAGTTCCGCCCTTATGGGGAATGCGGAACGGAGGTCAGTGATCTGTTCCCACACATTGGCAATCAGGTCGACGACCTATGCATGATTCGTTCCATGACGAATCTCAACGGTGATCACTTTGGTGCCACGATCGGAGTCCATACAGGCTCGGCAACGTTCAATCGCCCAAGTATGGGATCATGGATCAGCTACGGTCTGGGATCTGAAAATGCGAATCTGCCAGCCTTCATGGTGATCTCAGCAGGCCTGCCCTATGCGGGAGGTCAAGTTTGGGGATCCGACTTTTTACCAGCGGTACATCAAGGCACAAGGGTCATTCCCGGAAGCGAGCCGATCGCCAACATGCACCGCCGCCTCGAAACAGCAGAATTGCAGCGAACCGAACTGGACATGCTCTCCTACTTCAACCAACAGCATCTCAAAGACCGCCAAGGTGACTCACAACTTAGTTCACGGATCAAGTCGTTTGAAACCGCCGCCGGTATGCAACTGGAGGCACCTGATTTATTTGATGTCCGCCGGGAGTCGCAGTCGACGCTTGATCTCTACGGACTCGATCCTGATGACACCTCCAGCTTCGCTTGGCAATGCCTTGTTGGCCGCCGCATGGTAGAACGCGGCGTGAGGTTTGTAGAATTGATTGATGGTGACAGCGGAGTGGACCGTAACTGGGATGCACATGCCGAACTCACCAAGTACGATCGCTTGGCCAAAAACGTGGATCGTCCCATCGCTGCACTACTACAAGACTTGAAATTGAGGGGCATGTTCGACGACACATTGGTGGTATTCACCACGGAGTTCGGCCGCAGCCCATTCGTAGCGTCCCCGGGCACCGATGGTCGAGGTCATCACTCACGCGTGTACAGCACATGGCTTGCAGGAGCAGGCATCAAAGGCGGTATCGTCCATGGCAGCAGCGATGAATTGGGCGATCAACTTGGTGACGATGAAGTCAATGTTCACGATCTGCAGGCGACGATCCTGCATCTCCTTGGCATGGATCATGAAAAACTAACCTATCGACACGCTGGTCGTGATTTCAGGCTGACAGACGTTCATGGCAAAGTGGTCCAGAACTTACTCTCTTAGCCCAGGCTGATCGTTGGCAATCAGGGATGCCTCCCACAAACCCTCTCTCGCTCACGGTAGTTAGCCGCTGAAATCAGGAATGGGAATCCCGCAATCCAGCCCATGGGTGATTCTCAGCGTTTTCACGTGTTCCTCGGGTAGCACTGCGACGGTCTTTTGAGCGTAGAATCGCATCAACAATGAGCCAATTTGCAGCGTCTGTGTAATTTTTTGCGTGGTAGGTGCCAGACGATCCCGGTACAGCGGATAGAATACTTTGGAGCAGGTACCCCCATGGTACGCTCTCTTGCTGAACACTCGCCCCGTCCCAACCCCACCCAAACTCAATGAATCTGATGACGCCTTCTAACCGTCAATGGTTTCAAGCCTTGAAAAGCATTTTGGCATTGGCCTTGATCGTCTTTTCGCTTGCCCCAGTAAGCGCGGAGGAGGCGTCACCACAAGTCGATTTCAGCCGGGACATTCTGCCACTGCTTTCAGAGAACTGCTTTCAGTGCCACGGGCCCGACGAAGCGACTCGCGAAGCGGGCCTTCGTTTGGACCAACGAGATGGAATCTTAGCAGAAGCTGATTCCGGTGTAGCAGCAGTGATCCCTGAATCAGCAGAGACCAGTGAACTCATAAAACGCATAATCAGCGACGATACGGATATCTTGATGCCACCGCCAGAGTCAGGAAAGAAGCTATCGGCCACAGACATCGAACGACTCAAACAGTGGATCAATACAGGAGCAAAGTGGTCGGTGCATTGGGCGTACAAAAAACCTGA
>Ga0315315_10000386_pt1 | contig 36256 bp, 39 predicted proteins | sample M140m3416metaG_FD_203699 | JGI IMG/M metagenome (GOLD analysis project Ga0315315, IMG submission 203699) | Ammonia-oxidizing marine archaeal communities from Monterey Bay, California, United States - M1 40m 3416 | ecosystem: Environmental > Aquatic > Marine > Intertidal zone | place: USA...
CATTATCTTATTGTATTGCACATGATATATTAGGTCGAGATGAATTACATAAAAAAGTAGGATACGAACCGAGTGGGCAAGCATTTAATGCTTTCATTTTAAATAAAGGTGGATTACCTCATAATCCAATGATTAATGCTGGAGCAATAATGGTTGCTTCTCAAATAGGAAAAGGAGATGAACCGTCAAAAAGATTTAATATTATTAAATCATATTATAACAAGTTAGCAGGAGAAATATCAAAAACAGGATTTGATAATTCTGTATTTTTGTCAGAACAACATCATGCAGATAGAAATATATCTTTAGCATATTACATGAGAGAAAATGGTGCATTTAAAGATAAAATGTCACCAAATGAAATAATGGAATCATTAAATTTATATTTTCAACAATGTTCTACAACAATAAATTCTAAAATGGGTGCAGTTATTGCAGCTACATTAGCTAACGCCGGAGTATGTCCTTTAACATCTGAACAAGTTATTACAACTGCTTCTGTAAAAGATTGTTTAACTTTAATGTATGGTTGTGGTATGTATGATTATAGTGGACAATTCTCTTTTGAAGTTGGTTTACCGGCAAAATCTGGAGTAAGTGGATGTATTTTATTAGTAATACCAAATAAAATGGGAATTTGTATTTGGAGTCCTCCATTAGATGATCAAGGTAATAGTTATAAAGGTATTGAATTTTGTAAAAGATTTAGTAAAGAGATGGATCTTCATATTTTCCATAATATTATTTCTAATAAAGTTAGTAATGAAGATTTATTTAAAAATAACTTTATAAAGTTATGTAGTGAAGGTAGTTTAGATGAAATAAAAAGAATTATTGACAAAGTAGATGTAAACTGTTCAGATTATGATAAAAGAACTCCATTACATTTGGCAGCTGCAGAAGGTAAAGTAGAAGTTGTAAAGTTCTTATTAGAAAAAGGAGCAAAATCAACAAAAGATAGATGGAATAATACTCCATTAGATGATGTTAATAATAGAGAATTAGTAGAGGAAACAGATGCACCATACATAGAAATTATAGAATTATTAGGCAAAAATTGAAAAGAATTATTTTAGATATTATACTTTTAAATATTAAATTATGAATAATTTAATATTTAAAACAGATTCTTATAAAGTTTCACATCATAAACAGTATCCTAAAGGTACAGAACATGTATATTCATATTTTGAATCCAGAGGAGGAAAGTTTGAAGAGGCATGTTTTTTTGGTTTACAATATTTAATTAAAAAACATTTGTGTGGAAAAGTTGTCACACAAGAAATGATTGATGAAGCTTCAATATTATATGAAAAGCATTTTGGACCAAATCAAAATGTTTTTAACAGAGAAGGATGGCAGTATATTTTAGATGCTCATAATGGTCATTTACCAATTCAAATTAAGGCAGTTCCAGAAGGAACTATACTTCCAGTAAAAAACTGTTGTATGACAGTTGAAAATACTGATCCAAAATGTTACTGGTTAGTAAATTTTGTAGAAACATTACTTGTTCAAGTATGGTATCCAATGACTGTTGCTACTAATTCAAGAGAGCAAAAAAAAATAATTATGAAGTATCTTGAAGAAACAGGAGATCCTGCAACTGTTGCATTTAAGTTACATGACTTTGGTTGTAGAGGAGTTTCTTCAATGGAAACTGCAGGAATTGGTGGTTGTGCTCACTTAACTCAATTTCTAGGAACAGATACCGTTCCTGCATTAATTGTTGCAGATGAATATTATGGTTGTGATTGTGCTGGATTTTCAATTCCAGCATCAGAACATAGCACTATGACAACATATACTAAAGAAGGAGAAGTTCAGGCATATGAAAATATGCTAGATACATATCCTACAGGACTAGTTGCTGTCGTTTCTGATAGTTATGATGTATATAATGCATGTTCTGAAATATGGGGAACAATACTAAGAGATAAAGTTATGGCAAGAGAAGGCACGTTGGTAATTAGACCAGATAGTGGTTATCCACCAGAAGTAGATTTAAAAATTCTACAAATTTTAGGTGAAAAGTTTGGAACTACTATAAATGAAAAAGGATATCTTGTATTAGATGAACATGTAAGAATTATTCAAGGAGATGGAATTGATAAAGAAATGTTAGAGACAATTTTAGAACATTTAAAACAAAATGGATGGAGTGCAGATAACATTGCATTTGGTTCAGGTGGTGGATTACTCCAAAAAATGAATAGAGATACACTAAAATGTGCATTTAAATGTAGTTGTGTAACAATAAATGGAAAGCAAGTAGATGTTTTTAAAGATCCAATTGATGCTCCTGGTAAGAAATCAAAAAAGGGCAAAATGAGTGTTAATAATGTAGAAGGTAAAATTGTAACATTATGTGGTGATGATAGAAAAGAAGAAGGTAATTTATTAGAAGTTATTTTTGAAAATGGTATTTTAATAAAAGATCACTTATTTCAAGAAGTTAGGGATAGATCAAATATATAATTTTATAAAAAAATTTTATTTATATATATAATGGCGGATGCTGATTTTAATAAATATTATCCTCATACATTAAAAGTGGATGAAATAGTTAGTGATGAACATAATAAAAATACTAATAGAAAAAATCTTCAAAATTTACAACAATTTGATGATTATATTTGTGTATTTGAGAATACAAGTATTGAATATCCAGAAATGGCTTTAGGATTAGCATATAGAAGTGCTACAACTAAAGGAGAAAGAAAGAAATATTGTGAAGAAAATGGTAGAGGACAAGGAAATGAAGGAAGATTATATATAAGAAGAGATGATTGGATAAATCCAGATGAAGCAGATTATGAATGTGGTGTATTTAATTTAGATGGAACTAGAAAAAAATATAATAATCCTTCTCAAGATCCTAGAAAATTTCCATCTACTAAACTATGTGATAAATATTACGATAAAGATAATGGAGAGGATTTTTACACTAAAATGATTCCCAGTAAATTAGAAAGACCAGTTATTGATTTAAGAGCAGAAGATATTGAAGAAGAAATTAGAAATGATACTAGAAGTAAAATATTTTGGATTACTTACAGTATATTAACAGTTTTTGTAATATATTGGACTGCAAAATATGAAGTAGAAAAACCTTATGCATTTTATGATTATATATATTCTGTATTTTTTAATAAAGCAATTATTTTGATTTTTTTATTTGGTTTTTTTATTTATACATTTTGTCCATTTGGAACTTGTTATACAAATCCCGATGATCCTTTATACAAAAGAGATTTTAATAAAGCAGCTAAAGAATTTGTTTGTGATTTTACTAATAATAATGTAGGATATTTAGAAGAAGGTTTTAATTTAAGTTATGACAATTCATCATGGATGAAAATGTTAGATCCGATAATTTCTATTTTATTTAATGTAAATAGGAAAATGGAAGGACCATTAAAATTTGTAAATAAACAAGTTTGCAATTACTGTCCAGTTAAACATCCATGTATTGATAGAAGACCTTTTAATACAATGCAAATTTCTAAACCGATAGTCATTACAGTATACTCGTCTGTTTTAACAAAAGATTCAGATAGTTCCGTAAAAAGAGATGCAATTAGAAAAAATTATTACGCTGCAATTAATAAAAAATATAAATATATTAAAAGAGGTAAAGATTCAATACCATATGATACTGGAACTATAATACATTTAAAAACAGATGATGACTTTGATAATCAGTTATACATGTGTGTATTATCAATGAATGGTAGAATGCCAACAGATAGAGCAAGAAGAATATCTGGAATAAATGCAGTAGATTATGTATATCAATGGATACCAGTTTCAGATAGAAACGGACCGACAATTTATAATGATGATATTAATAATTTAAGAATAAAGTCATGTCCTTTTAGTTATAGAATATTTTCAGTAGGAACTAATTATGAATTAATAGGGTATAACATTCCACTTTCAACTAGAAACTTTATATCTAAATTTGAGAATAATACAGATAGTTATACAGAATATCCATACTTTCCAGCTTTTACATTCGATAAATTAAGAGGTGATAAAACATTTAGTAAAAAATCAGAATTTATTAAAAGAAAATTAATAAAAATTTATAAATACTTGGTAAGTTATCCTTCACAAAAATTCAGAACTAAAAATGTAACTATAGTAGGTGGGAATATTGTAAGATATGATACTATATTAGCACCAAATACTAGTATTCAAAATGTTAATCTTAAAAATTCTTTCGTAAAAAATAATACTTATCTAGCAACTTGTAATAAATATATAAATAAATTAAATGAACTTAATAATTATTTTAACGATGATGAAAAAGATGATGAATATTTAAAATTTTATTATACTCCTAAATCTAGAGGTGATGAATATGATGTGGTAGAAAAAAATTATTATGATGTAACATTTTATGATATGGATATAGATAAGATATATAAACATTTAGAAATTGATAATAAAGATTTAGATCAGCGAGATTTTATGTTTAAATTTTATCAATCAGTAATGCATCTTAATTATGTCCAAAGAGATAGTATAAGATTAAAACTAACAGATAAATTAGTAGAAAAGTTTACAAAAGAAAGAAATAAGTTATTAGTTCCAAATAAAAACTTACCATCATATTTAGCAGAATTTTATAATAATAAAAATTTACAGGTTTCAATATCAAAACTAATTACAATTAGAGATGGTAATGATACAGTAAAATTAAAAAAAATTCATATTTTAGAACAAATAATAAATGAACATTATTTTGAAAAGAAAACATATCAACAAGACGGAATAGTAAATGAGTGTTATTTTTGTAAACAAAGATGCAAAATGTAATACATGATAAAATTATTTTATTTATAGTTATATTATGGATAGCAAAACTAACCCCAAAAATTTTCTTAAAAAGGGACAAGGAAAATTAGCATCACAGAACCATGGGAAGACTGAGTTTGCAAAAAAAAGACAACAAAAGATAATAAAAGAACAAATTGAAAGAGAAGATGAATTTAATAAAAATAATAAAAAATAAATTTTTATTTATAATTTAATATGAATAAAAATTGATAGTTTAATATTTAATTGCTAAGATATAAATTATATAAATATGATGTCAATTATAAAAAAAATTCATTATTCGAGAATTAATAGAATTACTAACGAATATTTATGGAGAAAATCAAAAAATAACTTAGTTAAATTTGATCCTTGTCCTAGAGATATTTGTTATTGTTTAGAATTAATTAAACGCCCAGAGAAAACAAAAATAACTAATAAACTAATTCAAAATGCAAATAAATGTAAGAATGAATATTTTATAGTGAAATATATTAAATAATCAGTTTTGAGGATGTGTGTATTTATGATAAATTTTATTTATTAGATGTAGTTTATCTTTTACATACTTTCTACCAATTATATTGTATATATTAATTTAAATTTTATATATATAATATAATGTACAAAGTTGAATTTAATACTAATAGAGGAAAATTTACAGTTGTAGTTAATCCATCATTAGCACCAAAAGGTGCTGAAAGATTTTTAGATTTAGTAAAAGATGGTTTTTTTGACAATTCACCTATTTATAGAATTATTCCCGCTTTTATTATGCAGTTTGGTATTTCTTTAGATCAATCGAAAAAACATTGGCATAGTAATACTATTACTGATGACCCTAATATTAATGTTAAAATCTCAAAATATAGCTTAAGTTTTGCTGGAAATGGGCCAAACTCTAGATCAACAAATTTATTTATAGCATTTAGAACACTTAATTGGTTAGGTAAATCACCATGGGAAGTCCCTTTTGGTAAAGTGATTGAAGGAACTGAAGTTATAGATTCATTTCAAGAATCTAATCATGAATTAAATCAAGATCAACTTAAAAATGATGGTGATATTTATTTAAAAAATAATAATTTTAATACTATTGATCGTATTAACAGTGTTTCTATTATTTTATAGTTTATAGTTGGTATAAAAATATATTTTATATTTATATAATGTGTGATATAAATGATTTTAAAAAAAAGAAAATTATTGATAAAGCATTAAAATATGCAAAATCTATGGAGGGATTTAATTATGCATGTTGGAAACCATCTATGGGTTTTCCATATGAAGACGGTCCACCTTTTTGGAAAGTAAATGAAAAAGTTCCAGATATTAAAGAAATTAAAAAATATGGATTATCTTGTACAGGTTTAGCTAATTTAGTTAGAAGATATTTAAAATTACAAGTTCCTGGTAGTACAGGTAAAAAAATATCAAAATATACAGGAACTACTGGTGATTGGTTTTATTATTTAAAAAAAAATAAAAGATTAGAAAAAATAGATTTTTTAAGATGTTATCCGAAAGGTACATTATTGTTACAAGATTACAATCCTAAAGATCAAGGACATATTGCGATAATGTTAAGTTCCAGTAAAAAAGGTTTGTTATTTAGTAAACATATTCATGCAATTAGAGATCAATGTAAAAACAAGAAATATTGTTCTGTTGTAGTTGAAAAGTTAATTGAATATCCAAGACATACTAGATATACTCATGTATGTTTACCAGAAAATTGGTTATTGAAAAATTAATTTTACATGTCTTCAGTATTAATTCGATCTGTATAAATACTTAAACTGTTATTATTTATAAAAATATGGATTTTATAAATAATAAATATTATATAGTGCGTATTGGTGATTTTGCAACTAATGCTAACACAAAAATATATTATTGCTTATTTACGCTATTGTTATGTATTGAAGAATATATAACATATAATAGAACTGATTGTTTTATTATATTAGGAATTTCTACGTTAATATGGACATTAATTGAATTTTTATTACATATAAGTGATACTAGAGTTATAAAACCGATGAATTTATATTATATGAATAAAAAAAAAGAATTACCTAGTTATTTAGGAATATTTTTACAAGGATTTCAAGAAGGTGGGTGTGTTACAACATTTGGTTTATATTTCGGTGATAGAATTAATAACTATAATTATTGTATATTTTTGCATATATTAATTATTGTTATTATTATTAATGTATTGGCAAAAGAAAATAAGAAAATTCATAGTTCTAAAAGACAAATAAATACTAAAAGTTCATTATTTTTAATGGGATTAATTACTTTATGTAATATAATCACATTATATTATAATCCTTTACACTTTCGTAGACAACTATCTATGTTTTTTATTATGACTTATATATGTTCTTTTTGGACGTTAATTGCATGGTATAAAGAATTTCGTAAAGTTGAGATATATATTAAAAATACTTTGGATAATCAATATATAAAAAAAGATTGTAATGTTTATGATACTTTTTTAGTATTGGCATATGATGTAATATTTGAAATAGGTATGGCATATTTATTTTTTTATAATTATTATGTAATTTACATATTAAAAAATTAGGGTTTAAGCTTTTTAACTTCAAACATTCCAAAAATAAATAGGTAAACTGCAAATACTAATACTATAAAATATAAAACTTTTGTTATATAATAATAGGATCCTCCTTGTTTATAATCATTTACACAAAATACATTTTTTTTAGGATATAAATAATTAACTAATTTTGTTAAATTTTGCTCTCCCCACCAGACCATATCATAAGAATCTAAAATATGCAAGTGCACTTTATTTTTATTTTTATCAAATACAATGGGTATCCAATGTTTTGCTATTGTAAATTCTTTTTTAAAAATAATAACACAAAATCTATAACTATCTCTTTTCATTAGTTCTTTAATTTTTTTACTTTCATATAGATTAAAAAAAGGTATATCATTAGCACAATAACTTATAAAAATATTTTTGTTAAGATTATTGCCAGTTATAATTTTGTATAATTCATCTTTTGATAATGAATTTGATTTGATAATTTTATTATATTTATTAATTTCATTATTTGTATAGTTTTTAGATGTTAGATAATAAAATTTATTTGATTTCTTTATACTGTTTAGATAATTTTTATAATTAATGTTAGAATCATTTAATAAATTTAGCATAGCATTACCATTTTTTATAGCATGATAACCACAGTTACTATCAATAATTCCTTGTGGTGATAATTTTAAATTCCAATTATAACAATAAATATTAATCATTATATCTATTAAGATATTAAATAAAAATATTTTAATATATATAAATGACATTTGAAAATTTCATAAAAGATATTGATGAAATTAAGACATCATTTGATATAGGACGTTTATTTAAATTAGAGAATATAAAAAATTTAAAATTTAATTTAGATGAAAAAATTAAAGATGAAAATTTATGTTTTAAATTCAGTTCATTTAATATTATATTATTTAATGAAATTAAAAAAACGATAAAGTTTGATGAGGAGGTAGTAAAAGAAAATTTAGTTAAATGTGACATTGCTTATTTTATATTGGCTGTAACATTAAAAAATAATTTTTATCATGTTACAATATTAATAGTAGATCATAAAAAAAAGAAAGTTATATTATTTGATAATGCAAATAATGAATTTATTAAAAAAACATCAAAATTTTTTTTAAAGAGAATTAATATTAATTATAAATTTGAATCAACAAATATTATAGATAAAAAAAATGTTAGGAAATTAGATATATGCAGTATATGTGTTCCAATATCTTTATTTTATATTTATATTTATATTAAATTCCAAATTAAATTAGATGATTTTATAAATTTTTTGCTGAAAAATTCTGTAAAATATAATACTGAATTAATGCATAAATTTGTTTTATTTTTAGAAAATTAAATAATAATTTTGACTTGATCAACATAAGATATCATTCTCATTCTACAACAATATCTAATTAAACCAAGTTTGTTTAAAAGTTGTTCTACTTCTTTCTTTTTTTTGTCTTCAGTTAATTTGCTATTATTAGAAATTTTAGCAAATTCAGTTTCATAAATTAACTGTTTATCAGCTAATAAGAATTGGCATGTTGGACAAACTGGATATAGCATTTATAATACTTATAATAACATTTTATTTAAATAATTTTATTTCAATTTTTACAAAATTATTTAAATTACTTTTTTGCTTTTAACTTTTTATTTTCTGCTGTAAGTTTTTTTATTTGTTTTTTTAATTTGTCCACTTCATCATATAACTCTTCTAGTTCATCTTTATAATCTTCTTTTATTTCATCCATTGTTTGTTTTCTATAAAATATAGATTTTTGAGTATTTACAGACCAGGTCTTACGATTATTATTTATAACTCCAGTATCTGGGACATTACTTAAAACAACATATTTATCATAGTTATTTTTATTAACTAAAAACCCTCCTAATCTAAATACTTTAGAGCTCTTTTTTTTCTTTTCATCATATTTTTCTGTAAAGTATCTTAAATGAGAATTCAAAGGAACTTTACTAATATCTTCAACTTCAATATAATCTTCTAATTTATTTTTAATTTCTTCAGCACTTAACTTATCAGTTAGAGTTTTTTTTGGTCTTTTATAATTATCATTACCTAAACGACTCATTTATATATATATAAAATATATTGTTTAAATATATTTTAAACTGGTAAAACTTCGATAGCAGAACAGTATACAATCTCATTATCTGAATCAGGCAGAGGAGGAACACATGGTTCGAATATCTCTATAATAAATCTTTTTTCATATTGAGGCTTTCTTGCGCAAGAACGATTTGAAACAAATGATAAATATCCATCAGATGGAGGTGGTTTATTTCTAGAATGCCATACATTTGCATGATTACAATTACAACATAAGTTATTATGGTATAAATTAAATTTTTGACAATTACAATTATTAAATTGACATTTGTATCTTTTTGTCATTTATAAATAAAAAATATTACATATTTAAATATCTTGAACTACATAATTATTTGTTTTTGGTTTTAACTTAGATTTTAATGTTAAACTTTTTTGATATCTAATATTAACTTTATTTTTTAATATGTCATTTAATTTAGAAAGTTTATTATATTGAACTTGCAAGCGATGATTTTCTACCTTAACTCTTTTAAAATTTTTTGACAAAACCTCATTATTTTCTAATTCCAACTTCATATTTTTTAATTTTTTTGATATTTTTTCATTTTTTATATTTTTATAATCAACATTTTCAATAATTTTAATTAGTTTAAGTTTATCTATTTTAATTTCATCTTCTGAAAAAGGTAATATTATATCAATATATGATACATGTTTTTTACATATGGGACATTTATGTTTATATTTAAAGTTTTTATTTCTATAGCATTTATCACATATTCCCATATGACCACACGAGGGAGATAAATTCACATAATTTGTCATACAAATAAAACATTTTAAACTATCCATTAAGGCTTCTAAATTATCTTTATATATTAAGTTCATTTCCATATATTTATCAAACTCGCCATTGTCAATAAGTTTGTTAGTAACTGATTCAATTTCTTGATCGGGGGATATATACGGTTTAACTTTAGATGGATGCAAACCCATTATTCTCTATTAAAATAATTTAGAAAAAAAAATTTATTATCTTCTCTATTAATAAATCATGGATTTTAACAATTTTATAAAAAATGAACTAAAAAGATTATTTAATAATATTGCATATAAAATGGAAGCAGAAAAATTATTTGTAGACGGAATAAAGGAAGATAAATTTTATTATATTGAAGATTTTATAGATGGTATTAATAGTAATTTATTTAATAAAGAATTGGGCGTAGATGCACATATATCATTATTTAAGTCTGAAAAGTTAAAGAGTTATATTGATGATGTTTATTTTTATAATGTAAATGTAATTCTTCAAAAGAATGGATCTAAATTTAATTTGTTATTTTTAGCAAAAAAGCCAATAATAAAGAAGTTTGAAAAAGATAATAAAGATAAACTAACAGAGTTATTAAATCCCGATAATTTAGTAGCAGAGTTAAGCGACCCTACTAAATTAATATCAAAATTTACTAGTATGTTTGGTGGTAAATTATATGAAATAGAATATACTAATTTATTAGGAGGAAAAGTTTATACAGAAAGTGAATTAGAAAAGATAAATAGACGTGATCAAAGAAGAACTAAAAATTTAGAGAAATATAGGAGAAATAAGAGAGAAAAAGAAGAAAAAATTGTAGCAGATAAAACAGATAAATATAAAAAAAAGAAGTTAGGAAATAAGTTCTCAAAAAAAGAGGTTCAAGATATAGTAGGTAGTAAATGTAAAAAATTTAATGATATGTATGAAGATGTAAATATTCTTATGATAAATGTGTATGATATACCAGAAGTTGACTTAGTAGAGAATATAGTGCATTCTTATTATGTAATTTTATTTAATAATATTTTACCAAATTTATATAATAATTTTAAAAATATAAATAAAGTAGAAAAGTTAGATATTGAATTTGAATCATTAATAAATTTTAATAAAATCTTAAAAGATTCATTAAAAAGTATTTATTTTGTATCTAAAAATGATGAAACTTATAAAACAATTTTAAATACGCAAAGTTATTTACATATGTTACCTTATGAATTAAGTAATATTGATGTAATTATATCAGATGGAAATATAGATTATAAATAAAAGCTAAAAGTCAAGATTTGCCTTTTTTATAAAAATATTTTTAAACGTATCTCTATACGAGACAGTCTTTTTAAAAAAAACATAAAATTTTGAATATTTTATACTCCAAGTATCTTTTTTACAGTTCATTAATTTAATTTTAAATTTTGACAAATTATCAAAATTAATAAATTTTATTACAGTTCCACCCCATTTTAAATTTTCATCTAAATCTACACATCTAACATAACCTCCTAATTTAATTTCATTTATATTTTCGGGACTTATATACTTATAATCTTTTAATTCAATCTCATATTTATTTAGTAAATATTTAATATGATTATCATCATTTTTATCAATCATATTATCTATAATCATATTTTTTTCGTCTTTATGTGTAATTACATCTGGGATAAATTTTTCATCATCCTCTAGAGTATAATTTCTATATAAGACTTTATTTAAAATTTTTTGTTTTTTTAATTTTTGTTGTTTTGCTAATTTATTTTTTTTATGATCAACTTCTCTTTTTAAAAATCCTTGTTTCATCAATTTATCATAAATATCATCATCCATTGTTATATATTATAATATATTTTCCTTTAATTATATAATTTAATTAGTATTTAAATAAAAAACTTTAATTAAATTAAATGAGTAAAGTACAAAATGTTCGATGGACATCCTTAATTGATTGGGATGTTTTTTATAAAACAAATGATTCAGTATCATATGATTCAGATAATGAAGAAGAAGTTAAAAATTTTGATATAAATCTAATTGATTTTAGTCTTAATAATGAAAAAATTTTAAATGAAATTAATAAAATTTTATTGACTGAAAAATATCAAAAATACACTGCTTTGGAGATTTTAAAAAAACAAGATTTGGTATCATCATATATAAGCAAAAGCATTCAAAATAATATGATAAATAAAAACTTTTTTATTGACTGTATTAAATTTTTAAAAAATACATCAGAATTTTTAGCAAAAAAAATAAGTCAAGCAACTTTTAGTCATAATACAGAATTTATAAAAAAAGATAAAATAATTCGAAGTTCTTATAAATTTTGTAACTATAAACATAAATGCACATATAATTATGTAAAAGGAAAAAAAGGTTGTTATGCAGATCATTACCCACATAATATGATTTATGCCGATTGTAATGCTTTATTATTTTGTATAAATGAATATTATTTAGATGATTTAGAAATACAAAATAAAGAAATTGTAAGATGTATAAATACAATTTCTTATGTGATTAGACATATGTACGATGAGTTAAATAATTTATGTTTATATTGTAAACGATGTGATCATGATAAGAATCATTATATTAAATCAAATACAAAAAAATATAATAATAGTAAATATAATAATAGTAAAGTTAAAAATATAGATATTTAAATTGTTTGACTTTGACACATATCAATTTCTTCAGAAGATAATGTAATTTTATTATCATCAGAATCTATTAAATTATTACTAATATCTTCTTCTGCTTCTCTTTGATTGAATACGTTAGTAAATATATTACTTCCGATACTCTTATTTATTCTATTAAAATTTTTAATATAATATTTTTTTGCATCATTACTAGTTAAGGTAATATTTTTACTTTCAATTTCTTTAAAAACTGGATATTTATATTTGAAAAGTTCAGGAATTTCTGATGTATTCTTTAGTCGTAGATACATTTCAAGATCAACCTCAAAACGTCTTAACATTTCTTCTATTTTTTCTTTCTTTTTTTTATTATGTTCTAAATTTTTCTTAATTTCTAATAATTTTTGTACTTTTTCTTTTTGAGCAATTAGTTCTAATTTTGCATGTTCATCTTCTAACACCTTGTCATTTTTATTAATATCACTCTCTTGGATTATACTTTCTTCTGAACTAATAGACGCAAGTTCTAAATTTAAATTTGATGCTACATCTGATGTGCTATCATTTGAATAGGTTGATAAATGTTTATTTGTATTTTGACTAACAAATATTCCTTGATTAACAATATTACTATCTAAAATAAATTTATATTTTCTAAGTATAACTAGTTTTTTTTCAATTATACTAAGTTCATTTTTGGAGAAGTTAAATTCTTTAATAATTACATTACTTATAAAGTTTTTAAAACGTAAGTCATTAAAATCCATATAAATAATATCAACTGTAGTTGAATGACAAGTAGTAAATAATTTTAAGGTTATAAAATTTGGGATATTTAACTCATTATTATCTCTAACTAATTCTGCTAAAATTGTACATTTATAGATTACTAGATCTATATATTTTAGATATGCTTCAAATTCACTATTGAAAGTGAACATTATTTCATTATCTGTTACAATATAATTCATTAAATATATTGAATAATATTTTTTTAGGTATTTTAAAAAAATTGATAATTAATATAGTTTAAGAATAAACTATATCATATATAAATATGAATGTTAATAATAAAAATAAATCATTAAAGACCTTTACGTATGGATCTAAAAAGAAAAAAAACAAAAAGAATAATAAAGCTAGTAAAAAAAATAAAACTTCTTTAACTAATACTCCTTTTGATTTACATTCTTTTAGACCAAAAATTAGCAGACCCAATTATCCTAAAATTGCAGGAAATGAGGTAATTAAAATTATACCAATAAATAGATCTGGTTTAAATCAAAATTCTCATGGAATGCCAGATATTAATGAGATATTTAAAATGTTATTAAATCCTAACGAACAAGCTCAAGAAAATGAAGAGTATGATGAACCAGAAATATTCAAAATTAAGGAAAATAAAACATATGATACAATTGATGTTATTGTTAGTAATTTGGATAAATTAATTGAAATTGCTAAAAGTTTAGATAGTAAAAAGGAATATTCATTTGATGTAAGTAAATTAAAAGTTCTAATTGATCCTTTAGAACGTTTAAAACAATTTGTGGGAATGGAGAAAGTAAAAGATAATATTGTAAAACAAATTTTATATTTTTTACAGAATTTAGATGATTGTAAAGATATGATGCATACTGTGATTACAGGACCCCCTGGTGTAGGAAAAACTAAATTAGCATATCTTTTAAGTGAAATTTATTTTAAAATGGGAATTTTCAAATGTAAAAAGAATAAAAAATATAAATCTCCAATAACTGGTGAAGATATTAATTTTAAGTTTACATTAGCTAGAAGATCAGATTTAATTGGCGAATATGTAGGTCATACTGCAATTAAAACTCAAAAAGTAATTGATTCTTCATTAGGCGGAGTTTTATTAATTGATGAAGCATATTCTTTAGGAAATGATGAGAAGAAAGATAGTTTTTCAAAGGAATGTATTGATACCTTAAATCAAAATTTAACTGAAAATAAAGGAAAATTTGCAGTAATTATTGCAGGTTATGATAATGAATTAGAAAAATGTTTTTTTAGTTATAATGACGGATTAAGAAGACGTTTTCCATTTAGGTATGAAATTAATAGTTATAATTATTCTGAATTATCAAAAATTTTCACAAAAAAAATCGAATCAGAAAAATGGAATCTAGATATCGATAATAAAAAAATGTTAGAATTTTTTAAACAAAACTATAAAGATTTTACAAGTTTTGGAGGGGATATGGAAATTCTGTTATTCTCAACAAAAATTGCTCATTCACTAAGAATTTTTGGTAAAGATCCGAATCTTAGAAAAAAAATTAATTTAGATGATTTACAAAAAGGGTTTGATATTTTTAAAGAAACTAGAAAAGAAAAAGACCAAATACCATATGGATTATATGTTTAAATTTTAATATATATTATTTTATTATAATTAATATATATTATATATATATATGATTGATACAGTATTTAATTTATTAAAATCAGATTGGAAATTAATTTTAGTTTTAGTTATTTTAGGACTGTTTGTTTTAAGTAAATCAGAAGAAGGTTTTTATGGATGGATCCCAATTTCTACAAGAAATACATATAATATGTCTTATGATCTAAGAGGTGAACCCAATACAGATAGACGTGTTCACCCTTATAGAACCAGAGAATGGCTAGGTTCTTACTTTTATGGATTATTTCCTAAATGGTTAATATCACCAAGACATCCATTCGCTTAAAAAAAAATAAGTGGTAAATAACTTTTTTGATCATTTAAATAAGCAATAAAATGATTAATATCATTATCATTATTTTTAAAATCTGCAATACAATTTAAATTATTATAAAATTCTTTTTTGTTAATTTTATTATGATTATCTACTATAATTGCAGGAGCTAAACAAAATTTATAATATAAAATGTCATCTTTTTTATCTTTGATTATTAGTTCTAGTTTTAGAGTTCTTGGATTATAAACAATATTAAAGCTAGGGAATATATAAATAGTGCTAATATTTTTGTTATTCATATTAAGTTCATAATATGGTAAATAGTCAATCATGGTAGGTATAAAAAATGAATCAGAGTTAATATTAACTTTATAATTGCAAAACTTATTATTATTATAAAATATTGTATCTAGAGTTTTAATAAGGTTATTTATTACTACTTTATATTTATTATAAACTTCTTTGAAAATAAAGTTATTGATTGAGTATTTAAATGCATCTGTCAAGTTTGATACATCTTGTATAAATTTAATAATTGCATCTTTAATTTTAACATATAAATTCATTGCCATATTCATAATTTCGTTATTAGTTAGTAAAATAGTATATGGTGTTTTACTTTCATAATCGGCATCAATAAAAAATGCGTAAAGCATAGCATCTATATTTTTTTTATATTTTTTAGTAAAATATAATTTATTATTACTTTTTTTATCATCGTTTGAATATTCTTTATGCATATATTTAATTTATATAATTAAAATAAAAAAATAGTTATCCATTTTTTTATTTTAATCTTATTTTAATAAATGGGTTTAAGTAATAGTAAAAGTAGTAATTTTAACAAATTACATATTGTAACTTTTAATGCAACATCAAATATATCAAATTATAATGATAATATTATTACTAATTTTATAAATAATTTTAAAGATAAAAATGTTATTATAACATTACAAGGAATAGATGATATTAATTTTGATATAAATTTTAATAAATTTTATTCATCTGAATTAAAATTAGCTATATTAACTAATTTAGATATTATTGCTAGTAAAGAAATAAAATTTAGTCAAAACTATCATAATATTAATACAAATATTTATGGATTTCAAATGTTAGAAACCAAATTTAAAAAAATAAATTTAAATATTTATAATACTGAACTAATTCCAGATATTTCTGAAGAATTTAATACCACGGAAATTAGACAAAATCAAGTATATGAACTATTAAAATTTATTTGTGAAAATAAAAGAGATAAAAAATTTCATTTAATAACAGGATGTTTTTATGATACTAAAAAATTTAAAGAAATGGTTAGTTTATCAGATATAAATAATATTATTACTAATTTAAAGACAAATAGTCAAGATAATTATATTTTTATATATTCAGAAAATTTAATAAATAACTTAAACAGATTAAATGAGTATTTGAAGAAATACTTTAATATTCATGTCATTAAACAAAATATTTATAATCTAGGAATAAATGAACATTGTCCTTTTGAAACTATACTATCTATAGAAAATTTAAAAAATTGAAAATAAATATTTAAACAAAAAATGAATTTATATTATAAATGCCTAGAAAGAAAAAACAATTACCAGTAGATATTGAAGATGAATCTTCTGAATTAAAAGATTCAGGTTCAAGTGAAAAATCTAGTGAACCTGTAAAGACAAATAAACGTAAATCAAGAAAAAGTAGTAAAACAAGTGAAGTATCATCTGAAAAGGAAGTATCTAAACCAAAAACTAAAAAAAGAACTTCAAAGAAGAAAGAGGTTGAAGAAAAAGCTAAATCAAAATCTAAAGCTAAAAAAACTTCAAAAAAAGATGATGTAGAAAAGGAGCCAGTTAAACGTGTTTCTAAAAAAAGTAAAGAAATTACATCAGATAGTGAACAGGTAAAACCTAAAACTAAAAAACGGGCTTCTAAAAAAAGTAAAGAAGATACAGATAGTGCAAAAGTAAAACGTGTTTCTAAAAAACGTGTTTCTAAAAAACGTGTTTCTAAAAAAAAAAGTGAAGCAAGTTTCAGTGCCCCAGTAATACCAAGAGAATTAACAACAAAGGTTAAAGGATCAAAAAATACACCCAAAAAAACGTTAACTTTAAAGAAATCTGATAAAGATTATGATATTGAATTTGAAGAACTTAAAGAAAAATATGTTGCAATTTGCAAGGAAACATATGATCTTCAAATACAATTAAATGAAAAAGATAAAGAAAGGGAAACTCTTTTACTTGAAATAAGAAAGTTACAAAATGATAATTTCCCTAATTTAAATTATGGAAATGTTTTAGGAAAAGAACTAATTTCTAATAATGATGTAGTAGTAAATACAGATCTTATTAATAATGATACAGTAAAATTAAGTATTAAAAAACCTATTAGAGCAACTGATATGGAAACAGATGATTCAGAATCAGAAGATGACTTATCATGTAATGACTCAAATAGTTCAGAGTCAGAATCTGATACAGAATAAAAATTGAATATTCATATATTTAATCTGAAGAATATTATTAATATTCATGATATTTAATACTAATAATAATTTAAAATGTAATAAAGAAGAGTCATTATCTTACTATGTGTATACATCAGAAAGAAAATATAGTGACTTATCTAATAAATTACATAATAACTTTTGTAAAAGTAATAAAAATACTGCCATGCTATTAAACAATTCAAATAAGAACGAAAGTAATGATTTTAATAATAAAATCCATAAATCATTTTCTTCAAAAAATAGTAATTTTAGAAAGAGTAGTCCGAATAAAATTAAAAAAATATTCGTTAAATAGCATACTTAGGTTAGTAGTTAAATATTATATAATTTTCCAATATTTTCTTATTGTAAAATTTGAAAAATTAATTTAATGTATATAAAGATTTATATACATTAACAAATATGAAGATAGTACCTTTATTCGATAAAGATATGGATAATAATTCATCAAAATTATTAGCAATAGAAACTGTTACTGATTTAAACTTAGAAAAAATTAATAACTACAAAATTATAAGTTTAAATTGTAATTTTTCAGCTAATTATTTAAATAGATTATTAAAACTTAATAAATTTTGTACAATTATATTCAATGACTTGAAATTATTATTATCAAATAAATCTTATTTTTTAAAAACTTCTAATTTTTACGATGGATATAAACTAATTTTTTCAATCAGAAAAAGTAAATTTACAAAACGTATCATTAATTATGAAACTAAAATTCCTATTTTAAGAACAATATTTGAAGATAGTAAATTTTTTTTAGATTGTGAATTTAGTAATATTCAATTTACTAATATAATAAATGTGCTAAATATCTTATATGAATATCATAAATTAGACCATAGTTTAATAAATGATATACTATCTATTGAATTATATGTTGAAACTATTATTAAAAAATATTTTAAGAACAAAAGTAAAAAACTAATTAAAATAATATCATATTTAGAAAATGGAAGTAAATTATCTAATTTTTTTAATATTATAATAGAGAAATTAAAAGAGATTGAATTTGAAGATTCATTATTAGGAGAAGTTATTAGTATGATTCCAAAAAAAGAAACTAAATCTAAATTTTATGACTTTAGTTATTTATTAAAATTTATTGAATTAAATGATAAATCTAAAAATTTATTAGATAAATTAAAATTAGATAATGTAAATGATAATTCAACTGAATTGTATTCTTCTGTAATTACTAGAACTCATTGGGTAGAAGAATTAGAATATGGGAATATTATGGGTCTATTATTAAGTATTAATCCAAAAGAAATTAATAAAAATGCTTATAATTTAGATTATATACCAATTAATGAAATTACCCATACTATTATAGGATTTGATCAAATATTAGAAGCTTACAAAATGAATGAAACTTGTGATATATATGGTAGTGTAATGTCAGGATATGGTGTAGGAGAAGGTAATTGTATATTACCATTATATATAAATAAAGAGCATTGGAAATTTGTAAAATTATATCTTAATTATAATTTAGGAATAATATTTAATAGAAATCCTTTATTATTTAATAGCAGTCATAGAAATGTTTATAAAAATGTTTTAATAAAAATGCTTAATTTAACATTTTCTAATGATGATTATAAGTCGGATAAATGGATCAATTTATTATTTTCTGTTTTAAGGACAAATTATGAGTTATTTAAAAATGATAATAATTTTGTAAGAAAATTTATAAATGATGAAAAATTTAGAGTGACTTGTAATTTAAATAATATTTTAATTGATTACTTATTTTCTGATAAAGATAGTAACTGTATAAATCTAATATTTGAAGAGTTAATTAGAAGAACATTTAAGTCATTATATAAAAGTATCGATATTTTAGATAATATATATCATTTTAGTTTAGATTCTGCATTAAATTATGAAAAAAACTATGATAATATTAAAGAAAATGAATTAATAAATTTTGATAAATTTAGTATTTGGGTATCAGAATTAGAGCTAAATTATATATTTTCTGAAAAAATTACATTAATATACGCAATAATAAAAATGAAAGAAATTATACATACAAAAGATTTTTTTGATAGATTTGATAAAAATTGTGGAATTTTAGATGAAGAGAACTTAAATTATGTAAAAGAATTTGTTTTGAATAAGAAGATTATTCCAGAAAATAGTGAGTTACTAGGCTTATTAAATCCCAAATTTAGCGGCCATGTAAATGTAACAAAAGATAAAATATTTGCAATAAATACATTTATCAAATTAAATTTAGTAGAAAATGATACTCAATTGCATAATATTTTTATTCAAGGTCTTTTACAGAGAGTTGACAAATGTAGAAAGAAGGCATTAAGCAATAATAAAGTTCAGAATCCATTTTTAAAAAATGATATTATTAAAAGTGTTGGAATATTAATAGCGCAACGATTTATTAAGAAGTATTTTGAATTGCAAGGTAACCACTATAATTATTTTAAGGCACTAAATTCAATTGATATCATATTATTAAAACCTTTTGTAGAAATGATGATTAAAAAAACTATATCTGTGAGAAAATATATTTTGAATGCGATGACCAATATAATCGATGAGTCAAGGAGAGATATTGTTAAAGATATTTTACAATAATATTGAAAAATTTATTTATAAGATGTTAATATTATAAATAAAAAATTATGTTGTTTGAAATAATTAATACTATATGTTGGGGAATTACGTTTTATTGTTTTTATTTGATTTTAAATCCTAATATTCAAATAGTAAAAAATTTACATATTTCTCCATTTAAAAAAAGAAGATATAATGCAAGAAAGAGTCATAATGTTGTTGATTTGTTAAAAAATATGAAAGAAGATAAATTAATAAGAATTTCAAAGTCATTTCAAAATGATTTTGATGTAATGATATTTAATTTTAATGGAAGTTTAAATGTTGGAAATGTAATGAGATTGAGTTGTATTTATGGTGCTAAAAATTATCATATTGTAGGTAGAAAAATATATGATGTGCGTTCATGTGTTGGTGCTAATAAATATTTAAATGTTAATATTCTTACAGATATGATTACTGATCTTCCAGATAAGAGTTGTAAACCAATTATAAAAAAAAAGAAATTTAAGCAGTATTTTATTGATAACAATCTGCAGCCAATTTTTATTGAACAAGGGGGTGAAAATATTAATAATATAAAATTTAAAAACATTATCAGCACAAATAAACGGCCAGTATTTGTCTTAGGCAATGAAAGTTATGGATTTGATAAAGATGTATTAGAATTTTTTTCAGATATTAAAGATTTTAAAATTATTTCTATTCCTCAACTAGGTATGTTAAAATCATTAAATGTTTCTAATTCTGCATCTATCGTTTTATGGGAATTTTATAAACAGGTATTAAAAGAAGACGATATTCGATATACACTTGATTTAAAGTAAAAATATTATTTATTTATATAAAATGTGTTTGTGGTTATATGAAAATGTTATTTGTAGATTATTTCATCCAGTAACTGCTGCTAATTTTTTTAATTGTATGTTAAATGATGATATTTGTTGTTGTTATAGACGAAGACAATGGGTATACATGCCAGAGCATGAATCATAATAAAATTAATAATTTAAAAAATGATTAAATTGTTAGATCATGACAGTTAGTATATATTAGGAATCATATATAATTAAAATTGAAATATTATTTTTTAATTGATATTAATATATAAAATAAAAAATAATTTATAATGAGTTGGCAATACGCGCGAAACGGTTATTCTAAAAAGATTGTTCATCAGAACAAGAATGTTCTAATTCCAGGGAAATCATGGTTACCTGATGGAAATGTTGAATTAGAACACGTACCAGATTTTGATGGTCAAATCGAGTTTAATGATTTTATACTTATTAACGGTTCAGGATTTGATCAATCTTGGTTCAAAAGAAAGTGTCAAATAGGTTAAATATACATATTTTTCCAAATTTGTTCTCTAACATCCTCTTTATCATTTCCTCTTCCTTCATTAAATCGTTTAAAACCATTTTTTATATCTTCTAATGTAAGAATTTTTTTAATTGTATGTTAAATAATAATTGTTGTTATAGAAAAAGACAGTGGATATACATGCCAGAATATGAATCATAATAAAATTGAAAATTATTAAAATTGGAACTTTAATTAAATTTAGGTAAAAAAAATGTTTAAAATGATTAAAATGTTTATTATTACGTTTTTCTTAACTATTCATTCTGTGAATAGTTTTTGGATAACAGTACCAACAGGTAATATTGTTGTTTGGTATAAATGGCAAAAAATGCAAAAAGAAGTAGGCGCTCCAGGAGGAGTATATTTTTATAATCCGATGACAACTGACTACCAGATTGTTGATGTTACTTCGCAAATGGATGCAATTAAAAATATAGAGGTTGTTACTTTAGATAAACAGAAGGCAACACTTCCATCAATCAAAGTATGGAATCAATTACCTTTAATCAATGTAACAAATGTACTTTCAGTTTTTGAAAAGAAGCATCAAAATATACCTTATGATAGAGCTCTCATTTATGACCCAGTAATTAATTATGTCAAAGAAATTTGTTCAGAATATACTGGAGAGCAATTGAGATCTGACAATTACAAGGATTTAAATGAGATGATTAAAACATTTCTTACAGAATATCAAATGAAGAGACCTGAATTAAATGGAAAAGATACTGGTCTTAAAATTCTTAAAGTTTTTGTTGAGATTCCCAGATTATCTCCTGAAGTCGAAAAAAATTATCAGGATATTGCGAAACACAAAACTGCAGAACAAGCAGAACAATCAAGACAAAAATCAGTTCTAAAACAGAAAGAAACTGAAAATAAAGTAGAAGAACTTGAAGCAATTAAACAGTTAGCAGTTGCGTCTACTAAAAACAGACAAGATATTGAAGAGGCTGAAGCTGGTGCAAAAATGGAAAAAATTAAGTCTGAATCAGATGCAGATAAAATTAGAATTGCAGCAGATGCTGATTCATATGCAACACATAAAAAAGCTACAAGCAATCAAGAACTTCTAACTCCAGAATATTTACAGCTTTACCAATTTGAAAAGTTTGGATGTCAAAATCATTATGGTGATCTTCCAAACTTTTTGCAGATAAGTGATTCTGCTTTAAAATCAGTTGCTTCTGATGAATAAATATAAGATATAACATCTTAAATTTTTTATATTATAATTTTATAAAGTAAAAAATTGAAAAAAAATATACAATTATATTCAATAGAATTAAAACTTATTAACTAGAAAGTAATAATGATGAACCAAAGTCCGAATGAATTCTTCTGTAAGAATTCATCTTCTGTAGAAGGTATGAGGGGGGTAAATTACAATGAAAAACTAACCGTTGCTTTAAGTAGAAATTTGTCATATTTTTATGTGGTTTGTACTTTAGATGATATGTGGAAAACATATAAATTAAAATACGAAGTGACATATTTGATTATGATGAGGAGGAACCTTACGATCACCTTCCTACGGAGGATGAGGACTCACCCTACGTTTTTGTTGACATGGACTACAGCAGCCGCCGCACGAAGAAGACGTCTGCTCGATGCAGCGAATAATGTCCCTTTTTTTTCGCTCAAGAATTTTTGCGAGAGTCTTGTCCAATGCATTTTCTCTTTCATCACAACGAGAAAATCAAAAGAGTACATTGAACTTCGCTGCTTATCGAAATTTGTTAGCAGATCACTTCCACCACCGCCACTCTGGACGTCGTTCCCGCACTCCAACTACGCGACTCTACAGGGTTTACTGGATTATCTCCAGTATCTGCGATATGTAGCTATGACGATAATACCATCTCTCCTTTTTATTGACGAGGGTAAGTACGTTGCGGAGAATACATACGTCAAAGTGAGGGTTCCACTTACAATCTGTGGTGCAGGACGTGGTAAGACGAATCTTTTATTTGGTCTGGAGATTAAAAGGAATAAAAGTGAAGGGATTGTTGAAATTAAAGATTTAACAATTAAAGGAGGAAAGGAGCACGGACTGTCTGCATGGAAAGGAATGAATGTGAAACTTAGAGGATGCTCTATAGAGCACTGTGGATGGCATGAGATGTATGGTGGGCATGGCGTATTTGCCTTAAATGCGGACATCTTATGCGATGACCTGCAAGTGACTGGTTGCGGTCATAGTGGAGTGTATGCGTCCAAGAATGCCACTATTACGTTGAGAGGTCAGGGTACCAGTATTCAAGGAAATGTAACGAAAGGGTGTGTTTATGAGTACGGATTGAAAGCATCGGATTATCGCCGCCCCTGCATTCAACTTGTATATCCACTCAACAAAGAAGACATCTCGAAAGATAACAGTGGTGGAAACTGGGGCGGAGGAGGCATTATTAAGCAAGTTGACAGGGTACAGGCGTTCGAGGAAATTGAAGGGGAAATCCAGTAGTCGTTATTACGGAGTAATGAAAATCCTCTAGAACATGCAACTAATATGAGTGTAGATGAATGGTTGGAAAAAATGGATATGACAGAATATTTAGATAAAGGTCCTTTCAGCAGCGGTAGCAATGAGAAAAGTATTAATGACAGCAGCGACGAAGGTAGTAGTAGATGTAATGGAAAGACATCCGTCTAAAATTTTTTATATTATAATTTGGTAAAAATTGAAAAAATATTTGCTATATAATCCCATTACAAAAAAGAATTTAGTCCCGGGTCATGACTTAAAACTGACCAAGTCGGCGATCGCAGATTCGAGCGTAATGTTGAGCGGGGCCACCGCAAGACATAGCAAGAACTCGGCACGGCGACAGGGAACGTATGCGGTTTTTTGTTTGGAGGCATCCAACGAAAAAGATGATCTTCGTTTTCTGATGGGAGTGTCCACGAGCCTTCGAAGCAACCGAGACAAATGTATCTACCCCCAACCGGCGTTCTTAATTGAACACGGATTAAATGAGCCTCGACTACCTCTAAAAAGGGTGACTGAAGCAGTAGATTTCGACATTGGTAGAGGTCATGAGGTTTGATCCACCTCATGATCCCCCTCGCAAAGGGAAAACAAATGGTATTAGTGAAAAAACACTCAAAAAAAAAGGGCCTGGCTTAACCAGGACGGATGCAGAGGACGTTTCCTCTGTCTCATCTGTGAGTGAACAGAAAAAAACATCTCTTGCCTCGCTTCTCAAGGATCGGTACAGGGGAATTTGGGTTGTCGTAGGAAGACCTTGTAAGAAACTCGCAACCAGTTGTAAGAAGTACAAAGAGGTAGAGAAAGAAGCAAGAAAAGCCGAGAAAAAGAAAAAAACTTTACTTGCTTCTGATCTATGGCATCAGGCTAGCCTTCTCCGTAGGCAGCACACTGATGATTTTTTTGCAGGAAACTTTGATGTTGGTCATAAATGCGCTACCACATACTGTGAAGAAAAGGCAGTGTCTTCTTTGATACAATTCGAAGAAGAAGGGAAAGAAGAAGGGAAAGAAGAAGGGAAAGAAGAAGGGAAAGAAGAAGGGAAAGATGAACCAAAAGATGAAGATATATCTTTTGGTTCATTTACCGAAGAGGATCTTCGGAAAATTCGGATTAGTTCCTTTTTCCTAAGATGAAGGGAACGGATGAGAAAACACAGATATTGTGTTGATGTCGTCGTCTTCCCTTCACCACATTAATAATATAAAAAATATTTTTTATATTATTAATTAGATGGAATCATGTATTAAAAACTGATAATAATTTCTTCATTAGAACGAGGTAGGTGTTTCGATTCCATCCAAGGGTATATAAAAAAGAGACCAAAATAGTTAAATATACATATTTTTCCAAATTTGTTCTCGAACATCCTCTTTATCATTTCCTCTTCCTTCATTAAATCGTTTAAAACCATTTTTTATATCTTCTAATGTAAGAATTTTTTTTTCTTTTGGTTTACAAAAGACACGTTTGCCATGAACAATTTTACAATTAAATAATAATGATTCCATGTCACCTGCCATATTTTTAAAATTAGAATAATTATCTTCAAAAAATTTTGTTTTGATATCTTTTTCATTTATAGTCCATCCTAACTTTTTAACCATTTCATGGAATATTAATTTTAGCTCTTTAGCTGTATATTTTTCTATATTATATCTAAATGTAAATCTTCTAGATAAACCTTCATTATAAGAAAAGAAACATTTATCTAGTGCATCTTTATATCCAGCAATTATACATAAAAAATTAGATTTTTTTTCTGTTAGATTTTGATTAATTGTATCGATACATTCTTTGGAAAATGAATCACGTCCTTCAGCATTTCCTAAAGAATATGCTTCATCAATAAACATAACCCCTCCCTCACAACTATCAATTACTTTTTGAGTTTTAACAGCAGTATGACCCAAGTATTTTCCAATTAAGTCAGATCTTTTAATAATTTTAAAAGTATATCCATCATTTTTAAATTTAGAATTTCTACCTCTTTTCTTTGTTTGAGTGCCTTTTAAAATTCCTAAATTGTAATATATATCTCCTAAAATTTGTCCTAATTGGGTCTTGCCAACTCCAGGAGGTCCAGTAATAACTGTGTGCATCATATCATTAGTTTCTTCTTCCAAATTAGCTAAATAATATGTAATGTGACCAACAATACTTTCCTTGATGTTATTTAACCCAATCATTGATTGAAGTTTTTCTAAAGGTTTAACTAAATTTGATAACTTTTCAAGATCTATATTATATCTAACTTTTAATAAAGGATCATACAATTTACCTAATTCAATTAAGTCATCTAATGACTTAATTTCTTTATCTATTTCTTTGTAAGGCCATAAATCTTTATTTTCTGGTTCATCAAAATAATCTTCATCTGATGATTCTATATCATCAATAAAATTATTATTAATCCTAATAAATCTTAAAATATCCTTTACATCATCATTGTTTGTTTGAGAAGATTGCTCTGTTTTCCTTTTTTTATTATTTTCATTGTTATTATCAGACATATATATAAAGTAAGATTTAAAGATTAAATATTTTATTTAAATAAAATTGAAAAAAAAAATCATACCATAACCCTTAGTGCACTAAGGGTATTCCACAACAACGTTTCTAAAAACCAACCACAACCACAACATATACTTATGCCAGGGTATGACTTCACAATCATCTCACAATTGGGCGTGAACTCTTTTGACACAGAGGGTCTTAATGACCAAGCGGTCAAGGAAAAGATCGCAGTAATCTTGGGTCTCCCGTCTTCCAACCATGTAGCATGTCCTCACGGATATATCGTGTTGAATGCGAGTTGGCGCCTATGCTGCGTGCAGGAGGCACAGCGACTCATTGATTCTGGTGAGTCACTCGATGACCTTCCAGACACCTGGTTCAACCTGTCTGTGAAGAGCCATGTTCGCAGGTTGACGATGGTTCACTGAACAGCCATAGAGCTAATATACCATCATTAGCTCTCATGCATCTATTAAAAATATAAATTTATATTTTTAATAGACAAATAAAAATTGAAAAAAAATTAATAAAATATAATTAGATTTTTCATTACAAATTATACAAATGGCATCAACAACTTTTCTCGATTTTGATCTTCTTCCACCACCTCCTAGGTTACATAGAACCATAAATTTTAGACAAATATGTGCAGCAGAAGGATGTGAAAATGAAACATGGAACACTTGTGGACATTGTGTAGAGTGTTATCCTGATCATGGACATTGTAGAGTAGCTAGTCATTGGACTGCTGTAGAAAAAGATGCCTATCACCGAAAAGTGAAAGCGCACATGAACTGGAGGTTTATATTTAGAATCTCTTTACTCAAAGCAAAAATTCATGAACATACACTTAAAATTGCTGAAAAAATTTATGTTCCTGGAGGAATAGGTTGTCTAGCAGCTGCAAAAGAGTGGGATACATTTGTTGGATCCTCTGTAGCAGAGAGTGTCCATATTGAGTCTGATACATCTGGATCTGATGCATGTGAATGTGATATGAACACAGGCGGTTCAACTGTAATAAAAAGTGAATGTGTTAGAATGGAAAAAAAATGATTAAAAAGTGTATAAATTTCTACACTTTTTAATTTTTAAAAAATATTATATATAGTATATGAGTAATTTTTATAGTGCAACTGGTGAATTAATCAAAAAGGATAGTGCTCAAGCACCAAAAGTAGTTTTAAAAGAATCTATTGAATATAAAGCAAATGGAAATTTAGTAATCGAAAAGGATGAAAAAGAGCATGTAACACATGCTGTCAAATTACCTTCTCAATCAACATTTAACTCTGATAATTTAGGAGTTAATCGTAGATACTTAGAAGAAGAATAAAATTGATATATTTAGAAATTAGTTATCTATATTATATAAATATAAATGACTGAACATACAAGATATAAAAGAAAAATAAGGGAACCAATTATTATTCCTTATAATGTAAAAAATAAATTAATTCGTGATGTAGATTTAAAAGAAATGATGAATCGTTTTGGAGTAAAATTAGAAGTAGTTGATATTGAACTTTATAGACAGGCATTAACTCATAAGTCATATATAAAAAAAGAATTTTACAATAAAAATATGGATGAGATTTTAAAGTATAAAAAACAGATGCCAGATGATGTTATTGAATTAAGAGAGTTATCGAATGAAAGACTCGAATTTTTTGGAGATACAATTATTAAGGCTGTAATATCAGAATATTTATTTGAGCGATATCCGTCACAGGATGAAGGTTTTATGACTAAACTTAAAACTAAGATAGAAAATCGTGAATCATTAGCAAGATGGGCCCGAATATTGGGTTTAGATGAATTTGTAATAATTTCAGCTCAAAATGAAGGTAGTAATACAGGTAGAACAAATGATAAAATTTTAGAAGACGCATTTGAATCTTTTTTAGGTGCATTAAAAAAAGATACAAATTTTGAAACATGCAAAGCATTCATTAGAAATCTTTTAGAAAATCAAGTGGATTGGTCAGAAATTTTATATAAAGATTGCAACTATAAAGATCAACTACAAAGATATTATCATTCTATTAAATGGGAGCATCCAAAATTTAAGACAATTAAGGAGCAACATTTACAAAATAACAAAAGGCATTTTACAGTTAAAGTATTTGACAATACTAATAATACAGTTGCAACTGCAACAGAAACTTCAATTAAGAAAGCACAACAGTTAGCGTCAAAACTAGCATTATATAAATTTGGTCAATTATCAGATTATCAAATGGATGAGGAAGATTTTGAATTATTAAATAAATAAAGGAAATTTATTATATTATAATATATATATTATGTCTGATAATAAATATATTAATTTAAAAATTAATGGCAGATTATTTCCATCATGGATTTTAACGAATTTTAAAGAATATAAATTACCACCTTCATTAAGGGTCGAAAATGATGATCCTTGTTTAAGAAAGACTAAATTAGAGTTAAGAAAATATCAAGAGTTTATATCATATTTTTTAAATTATAGATCAGCTCATAAAGAAATTTTGCTATATCATGGTTTAGGTTCAGGTAAAACAGCAACTATAATTAATTTAATGAATATTTTGTATAATTATACACCTGACTGGAATATTTTTATATTAATAAAAGCATCTCTAAAAGGAAGTTGGATGGATGAAATAAATACATGGATGAGTAAAAAAGAATTTAAATCTAGAATGGCTAATATAAAATTTATTCATTATGATTCACCATTTGCTGACAAAAATTTTTTAGATTCAATTAAAGAAAGTGATAGTTCTAAAAAAAATGTATATATATTTGATGAAGTTCATAATTTTATAAATAATGTATATAATAACATTACCAGTAAAACTGGTAAAAGAGCATATGTAATTTATGATTATATTCAACAAGAAAAAAGAGATAATGATGATACAAGAATTGTTTTAATGACAGGTACACCTGCAATTAATAATCCATTTGAAATTGCGTTAATGTTTAACTTGTTGAGACCTGGAATTTTTCCAAATAGTGAAATTAAGTTTTCTGAAATGTATATCACATCAAATAAATTAAATGTATCCGTAAAGAATATGTTTCAAAGAAGAATTATGGGTTTAGTATCTTATTATTCTGGAGCAGATAAACAACTTTTTGCCGATAAAAATTATAACTTTGTCAAAGTTCATATGGATCCTTATCAACAAGAAGTTTATGAGCATTTTGAATACATCGAAGAAAAGTTAGAGAAAAAAAATAAAAAAGCTGCAAGAGGTAAAAGTGGCAAAGTTCCAAGTACATATAAATCTTTTACAAGACAATCTTGTAATTTTACATTCCCTTCAATGGGTAATAAACTAACAGGTGAAAATAGACCAAGACCTTCAAATTTCAAAGTAGATGAATCACAAATTCAAAGAATTTTAGAAGGTAAAGATATTAAAAAAGAAGATATTGAAAAGGGTAAAGACGAAGTTCAATATGTTGAATATGTTGATATGATTAATTTATATATGAAAGAGTTAAATTTATATTTCAAAAAAATAGAAGCAAAAGATAAAAAGGCAAATAAAAGTTTAACAAAAGATATTGAAGTATTCAAAAAAAAATATAGTTCAAATTTTGAAAAGTTCTGGAAAGATTATAAAGGTAAATCAAATCTTCTAGAAGAATTTTATGCATGCTCATGTAAAATAACAAATATGATATTTAATTCTTTAGATTCTAAAGGACCATTGATCTTCTATTCTAACTATGTAAGAATGGAAGGGTTAGAGGTAATAAAATTATATTTAAGCTTTTTCGGGTATAGTTCTTTTAAAGACAAATCAGGTAAAGATTATCATAGATATACAGAATTCCATGGTTCAATTTCTATGGATGAAAGAAACAGAAATAAGAAATACTTTAATGTTCCTGATAATAAAGATGGAAAAGTAATTAAAATTATTTTAATTTCACCTGCCGGTTCAGAAGGTATCAGTTTAAAAAATGTAAGACAAGTTCATGTATTAGAACCTTATTGGAATGAAGTTAGAATTAACCAATTAATTGGTCGTGCAGTTAGACAATGTTCTCATGCTGATTTACCAATGAAGGAGAGATATGTGGATGTCTATAGATATTTAGCAATAAGAAAAAATAATAAAGAGACAACTGATGAAAATATTCAAAATTTAGCAAATAGAAAAGATGAATTAATTAGCTCTTTCTTAACAACATTAAAGGAAGTAGCAGTTGATTGTGAATTATTTAAAAATCATAATATTGAAAATAATGAATATAGATGTTTTAAATTTAATCAAGATAGTTTATTTGAAAAAAATATTGGTCCAGCATATAAACAAAATATTGATTTTGATGTAAATTTAGATAATGGTTATAATTCTTTAAATTCAGAGGTTATGAAAGTAGAAGTTCAAAAAATTAAAGCAGTAAAAAAATTAGAACAAAATAAGTTCAGTTCTGAAATGGAATATTATATGGATAATGAAACTGGTATTGTTTATGATGTAGATTTAGAATTTCCAATAGGTAAAATTTACTTTGATGAAGATGGTATTCCAGAAATTTTAAAGAAAGGTGTTTATATTATTTCAGAATTGATAGCTATTCCTATGCTAAAATCTAAAAATTAAATTTATTTATTATGTATTAAATAAACTTAATTAAATGTTCTTTTGTTCATTTCTATTCTTACTTCACCTACAGTAAATATAAAATGAGATTGCAACTTCCAAGATAATGGATGTCTTAAATATTTACTTGCACTTCTGAATGAACTAGGAAAGTTAGTATTAGTATTAGTATTATCATTTGTTATATTTTTACCACTATTTTTTTCATTAGCAATTAATTGTATGTTCCACATTGAAGAATTATCACCATTAACTTGATCACCTGCACAATTTAATATTTTAATATTCATTGTATTAAATGTGCCTAAATTAGAAAATCTAAATATCTTGTCTGTTTCCATACCATCTAAAATATTAAAACCTCGATCATCTTCTTTAGCTGGATATAATACTGAAAAACTACCTCTTACACTATCATTCGTAGATAAGTCGTTATTTTTTGGCAATTGATCAATATGTAATTGAAAAAAACGACCTTTCTCTACTTGAAATTCATCATTTGAATCTTTATTATATAAATTGTGTTGATTTACTGTATTAGATCCTGTTAATGGAGTTGTATTTACAACTGCGGAATAAACATTATTATAATCAGGAGCATTTGTTGTAGAATCCATTCTAAAATAATCAATTGTAAATGTTCCACCAGAAGTATAATAATGAATTACATAAATTGTTTCTGATGTATTAGTATATGTTGCATCATATTGATCTGTATTTGTATTTAAATCTGCTGAATTTGCATCAATAAAATTTGTTATACAAGTTTGCAAATTTGCTACAGTATGAGTATTTTGTTTAATTCTATAATTGTCTGGCAATATACATTTAACAAGTTTTAAATATTTTACATTTTCAACTGAACGATGAATAGATGGCCCAGGTGTAGTATCAGTGCTACCTAATTTAACTCTGAAATCAAAAATATTAGGATATAAAGAAGTATCTCTGTCCATAGTATCAATTATTATATCTTTTTCTTCGATATATTCATTTCTAACTTCTTCATAAAGATTATTATCAAGTAATTGCTTGTTAACATAGTCTTGCTCATGTAAAAATCTTCCTCTATTATCTGATTTTAATGAATTATCAAATTTTACATTATTATTTTGAGTAACATTATTAAATTGATTGTTTCCATTAGTAAATAAACACCTTTCTTGTGAATTATCAGTAAGGTTTACAGGGGGGACATTATTATAATAATTGTCTCTTATTGGAATTTGATTAATTCTTCCCCTATCTCTTGGATTGTTATTAAAGTGTGACATATATATTAAAAAGTTAAAAAAAAATTACGCTTTATATTTAAAAAAAAAAAGATATTAAATTTTAAATATGGAAAGTAAATTTGTAAATAAACAGAATTTAAGTTTTCTTAATAGCCAATTATCTAGACAATTAAATTTGTCAGATAAATCAAAATCAGAAAAAAAAGAGATGTTGTCAATGTTATTAGGAAATATGAGAAAAGTATATAATAAATTAGATAAATCAAAAATTTCAGATAAACATTTACCTAAAATTTTAGATACATTTAATAGATATGCTTTAAATGAGACTATTAAAGATATATCAAGTAAAACTCAAGTAACTAGAAATTCAAATACTGATAATTTAAAATATAATAGAGATCGTGAAATAAGTAATAATAATAATGTTCATTATTTAGAAAGACCTAAACAAACACATACAAAACAAAGTAATTCATATGATCTTACTAGAAGAAATTTTGATGCTAAAAAGCAAAATAATGGAGATATTGGCGATACACAATTTGACCAATCATCTAGATATACTGATAATGTTGCACCTGAAAAAGCAATGGAGATGTTATTAAAAGAAAGAAGTTCTCAAGTAAGAGAACCAAATCGACCATCTACTCCTGATTTTCTTAAAAGTAAAAGAACTAGTAAAACGGTAGAATCATTTTCAGATAATTCATCTTCTAATAGAAGTGATAATAATACTAGTAATAACTTAGGAATGCAAGGAGATACGTATTATTTATCAGGTGCAAACTTAGATAGTAATTTTAGTAGTATTGACTTTGGTAATAATGAGATATCTCAAGGACTACCTGATGTAGATGAATCAATAGATACAAATAAAAGATTAGAAATGCTTCAAAAGGAAAGATCTACATTAGGAAATAACTCTACAAATACTTCTGATGTTCCTAAACCTGATTTCTCAAAATCAATAGAAGAGAATGAAAAATTACTACAACAGAAGCAATATGACCAACAACAACCACAACAACACCAACAACAACCACAACAACACCAACAACAACCACAACAACACCAACAACAACCACAACAATATCAACAACAACCACAACAATATCAACAGCAACAACAATATCAACAACCACAACAATACCAACAACAACCACAACAATATCAACAACAACCACAAAATACTAGAAATTCAAATAATGTATTAGATAAATTACAAAACTTGCAACAAGATGACTTATTAAAATTATTAAATACATATGCTCAAAATAGTACTCACGTTCCTCCTCCTCCTAGAGAACCAGTTATTGAAAAAAGAGAAGAAAGAAGAGAAGAAAGAAGTGATATGAAGTCAAAGCATGATAAGCGAGGAAATCAAGTTTCAGATTATTTAAGTGAATTAACTAGAAAACAGGTAGAACAGTTAAAACAGGTTCAGGCTTTACAAGAACAATTACAATCTCATATAAAAAATCAAATGTTAAATCCTAATATTAATACTAATAATTCACAAGTTCAAAGAGTAGAACACTCTTCATCAAATGATCAGTTAAAAAATGAATTAGTTAGTAAAGTTAAAATTTTAACAGGACAATTAGAACAAGAGAAAAAAATAAATATCGAACTTAGAAATAGATTAGATGAAGAAATAGAGACACGAAATAATGATAATGATAAAAAATTACATTTAATAGAAATTAAAAAAGAAGAAATTCGTAATGAAGTAAATAATTTAAGTAGTAAGCATAAGGATATAGAAAAGTCTTATCAAGTTTTATTAAGAAAAGAAAAGTTTTTAACAAAATTAATAGAAAAAAATAAAAAAATGATACAAGCAGATAAGTCAACTATTTTAGTTGATTCTAAAGTTCATAATTCTCAAAGTAAATTTATTTATGTATTAGATAGTAAATTAACAAATGTATGTAAAGTAGAATTGTTATCTTATGACTTTCCTTTAACAAGTAATAATATAAATGAAACAAATAATAAATTATATTTTAAATTTGATAAAGAATTATCAGATCAATCAGCAAAAGAAATATCAAATAATAGTTCAGACAGTGAAGAAGTTGCAGTAGACACAAATGAAGATGTTAATATTGTAACTATTCCAGCAGGCAACTATGATATATCTACATTAATTAAAAAATTAAATAAGTTAGGAAGAACATATAAAATAATATTTTCATATAATAAAAATACAAATAAAGTAACAATTAAAAGTGAAAATACATTTACATTATTTAAAAAAGAGAATAATATATTAGATTTATTAGGTTATGAAGATGAAGAGTTAGAAAATAATAATAATTATCAAGGATCGAAACCATATGATTTAAGAAAATGTAGTTATGTTTATATTAATTTGCTAAATGTATCAGATAAAACATTTGCAACAGTTAATGTAAATAATACCAAGAAAGGATCATACTATTTAGATACTGATTCTATTGATCTAGATAGATTAGAAATAGAGGTAAAAGATGAGTTTGGTAATTTAATGAATTTCTGTAATTTATCATTTAAATTAGAATTTAATTTTATTTTTTCAAATAAAAATATAGCAATTGAAGATAAAACAAGTTCAGAAAATTTAATAGATTCAGATAATAGCTCAGATAATAGAACTATTAGTTCACCCGATATTTCAAGTATAGTTTTAAATAATTAATATTTTTAAAATAAAATTATATAAATATTATATATAATGCTAAAAGTAATATATATAGCACTAATAATTATTGTAACAATATGGACACTATATCTATATCTTGAAAATGATGAAGATTATAAAAATGAATTAAAACGTATTAGTATGATCGAAAATAGATTAAGAAAAAAGAAAGATTTTGTAAATTATCACAGACTAAATTCAATTCCATGTAATATTCCAAATTTAAATAATCCACGTGACTGCTATTTAGGATCTAACTACTTGTGTAGATGGAGCGAACATGCAGATAGATGTACTCAAATAGAATAAATTCAAAAAATTGATATTTTAATTTTTTGAAATTAGGTCCTTCAGAAATGAATAAATAAATATGAATAAAACGTTAGTAACTCTTTTAATTATTGCACTATCTGTTGTAAGTGCTTCTTCAATACCAAAAGAAGTAGATTGTAAGCTTTGTAAAATTATTGTAAATAAAATTCTAGATAAAGTAGAGACAAATTCCACTATTGAATTTGTTGAAGATAAAATTTCTAAAATTTGTAATCATATACCTGAAAAATATTATGATAAATGTACTGCTATAGTAT
>Ga0315315_10000387_pt1 | contig 36253 bp, 36 predicted proteins | sample M140m3416metaG_FD_203699 | JGI IMG/M metagenome (GOLD analysis project Ga0315315, IMG submission 203699) | Ammonia-oxidizing marine archaeal communities from Monterey Bay, California, United States - M1 40m 3416 | ecosystem: Environmental > Aquatic > Marine > Intertidal zone | place: USA...
GTTCCATTAACCCTCTTTTATCTAAGATATATTTTCTATCTAGAATATTAACAAAATCATTATCATGAGTAGCAACAACTATTGCAACATCATTTTCATGACATAGGTTAATAACTAATTCTTGAATATTTTCTGCATTTTTTTTATCTAAATTACCGGTCGGCTCATCAAGGAAAATAAAGTCTGGTTTATTAATCATAGCTCTTGCCACGGCCACTCTTTGTTTTTCTCCACCTGAAAGCTTCCATGGAAGATGATTAACTCTATTAGATAAGCCAATTGATTCAACTAACTTTATTACTTTGCTATTAGAATTAGATATATCACCTCTCAATTGAAGAGGTAACATGATATTTTCGTATACCGTTAAGTCTTCAAGAAGATGATGGTGTTGGTAAACAAACCCAAAATTATTTAGCCTAATTGATGCTTTATCTTTAGAAGACAGTGTGTCTGTATTGATTTTGTTTAAATGAATTGATCCTGAAGTTTGTTTATCCAATAAAGCTAGTATCTGCAATAATGTTGATTTACCTGAACCAGAGGCTCCCGTTATAGCTATTGTTTCACCTTTATTGATATCAAGATTGATATTTTTAAGGACTTTAATTTCATAATCTTCAATAACGAAGTTCTTAGAAATATTATTAGCGATAAGCTTACTCATGTCTCAATATCTCAATTGGATCAAGTCGATTTACTCTCATTGAAGGTATCAATGAAGATAAAAGACTGAATATAAATGAAATAAAACATATCCATATAATTTGAATTACATCAAAATGATATGGAAAATAATTTATAAAGTATGCATCTAACATTCCTCTATTGTTTATTGTTTCAAGTAATGCAACTAATGAATCTAAATTGACTGTAATAACTAGGCCTAAAATCAAACCAAAGAATATTCCGATTGAACTTACTAAAATGCCTTGGAAAAGAAAAATTTTGATTAATTGAGAGTCGTTTGCACCAATTGTTTTAAGAATACCAATTTCTCTTTCTTTAGATTTAACAGTCATTATTATGGTTGATAGAACCAATATAGAAGCAACTCCAATTATTAAAAATAACATTAAACCAATTAATATTTTTTCAAATTTTATTGCTTCAAATAAAGTCCCATGTGTACTTTTCCATGTAACAACTTCAAAATAATTATTACTTATAAGATTATCCTCTATTGTATAGAATGCATCTCTTGCTATTTTGTCAGCCATAAACAAGTCATCAGTTTTGAGTCTAATAGAATAGGTTGAGGAACTATCAATTATTTTAATTTTTTGAGCAAGAGAATGAGATATCAAAACAAGAGCCTGGTCTAATTCTGATCTTAATTCATACAAACCAACAACCTTTAACTTTATTGACTGAGGAAATGAGCCAAGAAGAGTTGTTTTAATATCCGAAGTTGTTATTGATACAGAATCTCCTATATTGATATTAAGATGTGAAGCAAGCCAACTTCCAATAATTATGGAATTATCTTGTTTAAGATCCTTGATATCACCAACAAGCATATTATCTGGGAGAATGGATATTGATGATTCTAGGACTTCATCAATACCAACAATGTTTACACCTCTGCTTGATTCATTGGATGAAATTAGACCTTGAAGCTCTATATATGGGGCTGAACTAATAACAGAATCAGATTGATTTAATTGATCAACAATTAATTCGTAATCTTGAATTGGTGTATCAGATTTAATAATTGCATGAGGTACGACACCAAGAATTTTGTTTTGCAGCTCTCTTTCAAATCCATTCATTACAGACATTACAATAATTAGACTGCTTACACCTATAATTAATCCCAATATTGCTAGAAAAGAAGTGAATGAAAAGACTCCTCCTCTGTTAGACCTTAAATATCTAAATGCTAAATTTAAGGAAAGAGAAGACACAGCAATTGGATGACTATTTAAGAATAGATTTTACAAATTTCTCAAAACCTTCTTTATAGGGAGGTCTGATTTTATCGAAAGAAAAATCCATCTTGAAACCGACATCTTTAAATACCGCTCTAGGGTTTGAGAAGTTTTTAAAACCATCATGTGAATGATAGCGACCCATTCCAGATGGCCCAACACCACCAAAAGGTAGGTCTTTTTGTTGGATATGACCAACGACGTTATTAATAGTCACACCCCCTGAAGAAGTGTTATTCAAAACATTTTCTTGCTCATCTGTATTTTTACCAAAGTAATAAAGGCCTAATGGTCGATCTTTTTCATTTATGGTTTTTATTGCTTCATCAACATCATCAAACTCAACAACCGGCAATACTGGTCCGAAGATTTCTTCATGCATTACATTCATATCTTCAGTAGTATTCGTAATTATTGTTGGGGGTATTTTATAGAATTCTTGCTGGCTAAAGTCTTCACCAGCAGGATTAATTTGATTAATATCTGCACCTTTTTCTTTGGCGTCATCAATTAAAGAATTAATTCTGTCAAAATGCCTTTCATTGATTATTGATGTGTAATCATCATTATCTTTAATGGTTGGATAAAATTCTTTAATAGCCTCTTCAGAATATTTGATAAATTCATCTTTTTTACTTTTATGAATAAGCACATAATCAGGTGCTAAACAAATCTGACCAGCATTCATGGTCTTTCCAAACATAATTCTTTTTGCTGAAACTTTCATATCAGCTCCTTCACTTATAACGACAGGTGACTTGCCACCAAGCTCCAAAGTAACAGGTACTAAATTTTGCGATGCTGCATTCATGACATGCTTACCTACATTTCCACTACCTGTATAAAGCAAATGATCAAAATGAAGTTTTGAAAATGCTGCACCCACTTCTGGTCCGCCTAAAAAGGTGGCAAACTCAGACTCATCATAGTAACTATCACACAAAGACTTCATGAGATTTGATGTTTCGGGTGTTAATTCACTTGGTTTATGCATTACCTGATTCCCAGCTGCAAATATTGCGGCAAGAGGCCCAAAAGCAAGATTAACTGGAAAATTCCAAGGTGAAATCATGCCAACAGTTCCAAGAGGTTCATATCTTATATAAGACTTTGCACCTAATAGACCAAATGGAAAATTACTTGAACGTTTTTCTTTTTTTGTCCATTTTTTAATATTAGATATTGCATGATTTATTTCTGGAATGATTGTGTATACATCAGTCATTAATGAAGCATTCTTTGATCTATTACCAAAATCTGAATTTAACGCATCAATGAAGTCATATCTATTTTTTTCAACTAAAGTTTTTAACCTATTTAATCTATCAACTCTTAATTCATTTGAGGGTACCCCATCATCAATAAAAGTCTTTTTTTGCAAGTTAAGTGTTTGTTGCATTTTTTCATATATATTATCCATTATTCCCCCTATGCCCTATCAGCTTTATCTTTGTTATTAGATGACCTTATCATAGTGCGCATCTGTTCCCAATCGTCATCAGATAATTTATCTAATGCAGAGAATGTTCCTCCGCCAGTTAAGTATTGGGCTCCATCAATTCCAATTGTTTGACCTGTTAGATAGTCACAGCCATCTGCCATGAGAAAAGTTGCCAAATTTTGGAGCTCCACCATTTCACCAACCCGCCCAAGTGGAACACTTCCCATTGAACCTTCATCATTTCCACCAGGGTTCAACCTATCCCAAGCTCCTTTCGTTGGAAAAGGGCCAGGTGCAATTGCGTTAACTTTAATATTATATTTACCCCATTCTGCTGCTAAAGATTGAGTCATTGCATTAAGTCCTGATTTTGACATCGCAGAGGGAACTACATATGGAGAACCTGTCCACACCCATGTAGTTAAAATAGAGATTATTGAACCTTTGTGTCCTAATTCTATCCATCTCCTGCCAACCGAATGAGTTATATAGAAGGTTCCATGAAAAACAATATTAGCTATTGCATCAAAACCTTTATGACTTAAGTCCTTTGTAGGTGAAATAAAATTACCAGCAGCATTATTGACTAGCCCATCTAATGGACCATTCTCGAATATTCTTTCAATATAGTCATCAACATCTTTCGATGCCCTTATATCAAGAGTCTCAAAATGTACCTTAGCATTAAACTTCTCTTTGAGTTCATTTGCAGTTTCTTCTAATACATTAAGCCTTCTTCCACATATGTAAAGCTCAGCTCCATGTTCGGCATAGTGTGTCGCCATCTCTTTGCCAAGTCCTGTTCCACCACCAGTAACTAATATTCTTTTATTTTTTAGTAAATCTTTTTTAAACATATCTATTTTTTATAATCATTTAATTCAGCTATATCAATTATAGCTTCAGCCCACTTATCAGAATAATTCAATGATGGGACATAGTCCAAAATTTGACCTCCAGCATCTTGAAAAATTTCTTGATATTCATCACCAATTTCATAAATCGTCTCTAAACAATCAGCTGTAAAAGCCGGCGAAAAAACCAATACTTTGTTTTTATTTTCACTTGGCAATCTTTCAAGAACTTTATCAGTAAAAGGATCTAGCCATTTATTAGTTAATCTAGATTGAAATGTAACTTCATAATCATTTTGATTAATACCCAGCTCTGAAGCTATAAGCTTTGTTGTTTCATAGACTGTTGCCTTGTAACAAAATTTATTCTTGTCAGTTATTCCTAGCTCACAATCATTATCAGAGCATAATGAATCTGGATAAACATCATCAACATGACTATTTGGAACTCCATGGTAGCTAAATATAATTTTGTCGTATGACTTAAGATCAAATGACGATGCTTTTTCTACCCAAGCATCAATAAATTTTTTATTGTCATAATATTGATTAATATATGTAACTTTTGGGATTACCCACTTATTAGCTAAGCATTTAGATACTTCTTTAAAAACAGACCCTGTAGTGGCTGCAGCATAGTGAGGAAACAAAGGAAGTACAATTATCTCGTCAGGATTCTTTAATAAAATCTTCTCAAGCTCATTTTTAATTGAAGGTGATTGGTATCTCATTGCATAGTGGACGTCAATATCCCCAAGTCTAGAATCAACTTTTTCAGCTAACATTTTTGTATTAAAAAGAAGTGGTGATCCATTAACAGAGTCCCATACTTTTTTATAAATCTTTGATGATGAAAATGATCTAGATGGACAAATTATAAAGTTAACAAGAAAAAATCTAAGAATAGGATTTACATTCAATACCTTTTCATCTGACAAAAACTGCCTTAAGTATTTAAATACATGGAAATAGGAAGGACTATCAGGCGTTCCTAAATTAATAATTAATAAAGCTTTATTTGTCATTTTTGTTGTGAATTTTTAAAAATTGGCATTATTACTATAAATATTATTATAACTATAGATAGAAAAGCATTAAATAAATATAAGAACGAAGGATTCAATGAATATATAGGCATGGCTACTATTGGTGTCAGCATGTGCCCAATTGGATATACTGAACCAAGATATCCTGCTGCTGACCCTTGATTTTCCGGCAATTGCGATAAAGAAAGAGCGGACGAAATAGCCGGTCTAATCATTCCGCCTCCTAAACCATTCATCATTAAAGCCAAATAATAAACTGATATCTTTGGATATAAAGCCATAACAAGAAAAGAAAATATTATTAATAAAGTACCGTATAACAGTAATTTAAAGTTATTTAATGGAAACGCATCCGTAAATAAATACTGACTAACAATTGTTGAGATTGAAAGAATTGCAAAGCTAAAACTTACAATTATCGGCAAATCATCCATGTTACTGAACATATCAAAAATATAAAACCCAATTGACTGTAGTAAAGAAGCTTGGGATAAACTTGCTATTGAGGCAACAAATAGAAATGGCCATATTGATGATGACTTCCATGAGACTTTTTTTACTATTTCCTTAGATTTTTTATGAATACTCGTATTTTTAAGATTTAAATAAATACCAACTGATGCAATCATTGACATAAAGCTAAATACATAAAAGGGTGTTTCTTTTGTGATAAGTATTAAAAAGCCTCCAAATAAAGGTCCTGCGACTGTACCAAGCAAGAAGCTTGACTCTAGTCGAGCAAACTTTACTGTTCGTTTGTCGTGGGTACTATTATCTGCAATGTAGGCAAAAGCTGCTGGTCTTGTAGCTGACCCCACCAATCCATTTAAGAGTCTTCCCATAATTAATAATGGGAAAAGAAAAGTAACATCTAAGATGTTCCTCTCTACAAGAAATAATGGAGTAATCATGGCTATAAGTGATAATGAATATCCAAGCAATCCTAGAATAGCTATATTTCTTCTACCATATTTATCACTAGCCCTACCCCAAGATGCACTAGTTAAAGCCCAAGCAATAGCTGATATAGCAAATATAAGTGATGTTTGAACTTCAGTAAGTCCTAAATCTCGAGCTAATGGTGGGACTATTACAAAAACAAATGATTGGCCTAAGCCAACAGTAAATAAGCCAAATTTAAGCCATGACGAACCTTTGTTGGTCATTAGGATATGCTTTTAATCCCAATAGAATCTCTTACCTTCTCCAATAACTCTTGTGCCTGAGGTCTTACTTTTTCGGCTCCTGATAATAAAAGTTCATTAATCAGATTCACGTCGGCATCAAGTTCAAAGTATTTTTCTCTTATTGGGGATAGATGGCTGTTAACTTTTTCAAATAATTTATTTTTAGCATCACCCCATGAAATACCTTCTTTGTATGCTTGCTGCAAGGATTCTTGCTCGTCAGTAGTAGAGAAATGCGTGTATAAAGAAAAAACTGTACATGACTCATAATTTTTTGGCTCACCAGGCTCTAGTGAATTTGTAATGATTCTTGCTATTGATTTTTTAAGAGCCTTTTCAGTTGATAGTAGTGGGATAATGTTTTTATAGGATTTACTCATTTTTCTACCATCTTGACCAAGAATAATTTCATCAGCCTTTTGAGTAATTGCTTCAGGCATTGAAAATGTTTTCTTATAAATATGATTAAATCTTCCAGCTATATCTCTTGTCATTTCAAGATGCTGAATTTGATCAGGGCCAACAGGTACGTGAGTAGCATTAAACATAAGGATATCTGCAGCCATGAGAACTGGGTATGCAAATAAACCCATTGTTATACCTTTATCCTCGTCAGTTTCATTTAATGCGGTTGCTGCTTTGTATGCATGAGACCTATTCATTAAGCCTTTTGCTGTTACACAGTTCAAAATCCAGCTTAATTCCAGAATCTCAGGAACATCAGATTGTCTATAAAAATTTGATTTTTCAGGATCTAAACCTGAAGCCAACCAAGCTTGCGCAACACCCTTAACTGAGTCTTGTACTTCTGAAGAGTTAGAATTTTTTATAATTGCATGATAATCAGCTAAGAAAAAATAAGAATCATCAAATTCTTTTGATAAATTCAGAGCGGGTTTTATAGCGCCCAAATAATTTCCTATATGGGGAGTTCCAGTTGTCGTAATTCCTGTTAAAATTCGCTTACTCATTAAATGTAATTATAAACTTCATAAGAGATAAAAGTGGAAACTAAACAAGATTTATTCAAACAATTAGAAACTATAGAAAATTTATTTTCCGAGGGTTTAATTAAAAAAGCTCAAAAGAATTTAAGAGATACTCTTTCAATTTTAAAAAATGAAAAAAAAGTTCCTAATAAATTAAGACATAAAGTGAATTTTGTTGTGGCTCAATCTAGATACTTTGATGACATGTCATCATTTGCTGCTAATCCAAAAAGAGAAGCATTAATAAAAGAGATATCTGCCCTAGTTGAATTAAATCATGAGAACCCAAAGTCACAAGCTAATGCAATACATGATATTCAAAAAAAATGGCAACAACTTGATACTTCTAGCCGCCCTGCTTCAAAAGACCAATGGATTAAATTTAATGAATTAACCAATAAAGCGTGGGAGCCATGTAAAGAATTTTTTGATGAATTGAATAAAGTTAAGGAACAAAACGCGCAAAATAGATATCAAATCATTAACGAAATTAACAGCTATGTTGAAAATAATTCAACAAAATGGCCAGATGCTAAAACTTTAATATTTTATCTTCGTGATAAATTTAATGAATGGCAGGAACATGCACCTGTTCTTGATAAAGATTTAAAAAAACTTAGAAATGATTTTTTTAATGCAAAAAAACCTATCAATGATCAAATTAAAAAACAGGAGAAAGCAGTAATAAAAATTAAAGAGGATTTGATTGCAAAGGTTGATTTAATAAATGATGAAGACAATGATGTTTGTATTAAAAAATTCAATGAATTAAAAAATGATTGGAAAAAATCAGGCTCTGCTGGAAGAAAAATTGATAATAAATTATGGGATAAATTTAACAAATCAGCTGATAGATTTTTTACAGCCAAAAAAGAAGTTATTGATGAAGAGATTAAGGCAGCAAATGACTTGCTGAAGAAACTTAAAAAGAATGAAATATCGGTTGTTGATGTAGAAAGCAACATTAAAGAGTTAACTAATATTTCTAAAAGTAAAGAACTTAATGCACTCCGAAATGAAATTAAAGCCCAAAATAATGCTCTTCAATTAGAAAAGAAAAAAAATAAGTTAGGTGGCTATAAGGAACTTTTTAACGCCTACGCTAATAATAAATTTGAAGATGAAAAACTTCCCAGTCAAATTGTAAGCAAGATTAAGGATTTAAATGTAAAGAAATCAGATAGTGAGCAAGTTACGTACTCATGTATTAAGTTAGAAATTATGGCTGGCATAGAATCTCTTAAAAAGGATGCTGAGGTTAGGAATAAAATTCAACTTGAAATGTTGACTGAAAAATTTAATACCACTGGAGCAAACTTAAATACACTAGATTCATTGCTTATTCATTTTTTTAGTCATTTATCTAGCAAACCAACAGCTGCAGAAAAAACTCTTTGGAAAAGAATATCTAATTCAATAGAAAGTTTAGTTTAGTTTCTTTGTTGTATTTGCTTGAGAATAGATTGATGTCTTTTCTTGTCCAATTTATAAAAATAAAAAATCATTAGTGGTATTGCAAGAAGGATTGGACCAATAACACCTTGCACAAAAAATAATGAATAAGTTTGCTCGTATGTAGGATCATCCTTTGGGTATTCAATAATTTTTAAAACGAGACCGGCCGTAAAACCCCCTATAGCTGTGTTTACTTTTTGAATAAATGATACGGCTGAATAAAGAACGCCTTCTTGACGCTTACCACTTTGTAACTCAACTTCATCTGCTATGTCACCTATCATTGAATCCCGCGTCATATTTCCCATAACAGATAATGAAGAAACAAAAACAAGAGGAACTGATAGAAAGAATACTAAAGCAAGGGAACCTTTTGGCGGTGTAATGCCAAGGTTATAACAAATAAATGCAATGGGACTACAAAAAGCAACTCCAAAAATACACAACATGACTAAAGTCTTCTTATCAAGCAGCTTTACAAGCCTTGGAGTCAAATAGAATGCAAGAAAAGTTGAGGAAATATAAATAAATAAAAAAATGGTTATTAAGTTACCAGGAAGACCCCAGAAATCAGTATTAATATATAAAGCTAAGCTATTTGATAGCCCCCAAGCTATTGATAGAGTTAGATTGCCAGCAAAAAAGATTAAAAAAGATTTATTAGAAAGAGCAATGGAAATCTCTTTTAATATATCTAATAAAGAGATTCTTCCTGACCACTTGGATAATTGGTTTATGTATTTTGTAGTAGTAAAACTTGAATAAAGAATACCAAATGCCATAAAAAACCCACCGGTTATGGCAAATGGAAACCAAACCTCTGGATTTAGTTGTCCATATGAATACTCTGGTGTTGAGCGAAAAAAAATAAAATAACCTAAAAAAGCATTACCGATTGCTGCCACCCATGTAACCATCTCCCTCCATGAAAAAAGCAGTGTTCTCTCTTGATAATCTTTTGTTATTTCAGCTCCAAAGGATCTGTGAGGTACTTCAAATAGAGTCATGCCCACTCTAGTTAAAGTAGTACAAACAACCATCCAAAGAAATAAGCTAGACTGAGATAAATCCCATTCTGGATTAGGTGTGAACAACAAAACATAGAAGATGGATACTGGTAAAAAAGAGAAGAACATATAAGGGTGTCTTCTTCCAAACCTTGTATTCGTTCTATCAGAAATAGTACCCATCAATGGGTCAGTAACTGAATCTACCATTAGAGCTATAAAAATAGCTGATCCTGCTAAGAGAGGATCCAAGCCTATTACTCGTGAGTAAAAGAATAAAAGAAAGAAAGTAAAGGTATCTGTTTTGATACCATTTGCAATAGCGCCAAGTGAATAATTAAATTTAAAGCTATTGGTGAGCATATTTATTTGGATAGGTGTTTTAAGAGATCCTCTTTAAATTTATCAAATACTGGTGGCTCTATCATATGTCGCATTTCGGGAAGAACAATAAGTTGGCTATTTTTAATCAATCTTTTAGCTTTGTAAGCGTTTTTTACTTTTATTAATGGGTCATCCTTGCCGTGAATAATAAGTGTCTGTGCTTCAATAGATTTAACTTTTTTAATCCTATTTTTTGATCCAAGTATCGCCATAATTTGTCGGCTAAAACCAGAATCATCTGGCCCAGCTCTTTGAATAGATTCAACAGATTTATTGTAAAACTCTTCTGTATTAAGGTCATATCCTTCTAGCCCGATCAATGTAAATATCTTTCTACTTCTTTCAATTCTCTCATCCATTGTGGCATTTGGATTGCTTGATCTATTCATTAATAATTTTCTTACATCTCTAGTTGGGCCATTAATGGGACTTGGAGTGTCAGTAGATGAGGCAATGAGTGTAAAAGACTTTATCCTTTCTTGATGATTTGCGGCAATAATTTGCGCAATCATTCCACCCATAGACATACCTAAAAGGTGTGATTTTTCTATAGCTAGCTGATCAAGTATGGCGATTGAATCATTAGCCATGTCATCAAGTGTGTATGGAGGTTTGATTGGTAGTCTGAGAAAGTATCTAATATAAGTAGAGTTAATTGTTCTTGATCTATTCTCGTCAGAAAATAAATCACTATTCATTCTTGTTGATAAGCCTGTATCGCGATTATCAAAGACAATAGGTCTATAACCGTTATCAATTAGAAAATCTAAAAGGTGATCAGGCCAATTAATCAATTGACCTCCAAGACCTTGAACAAGCAAAATAGGATCCCCAGTTGATGGGCCATAATCACGATATGCAATTTTTATATCGCCATTGTAAGCAAAGCCTTCTTCCCATGCTTGGGTATTAATTGAAAATGTCATAATGGTGATAAAAATATACTTATAGAAAGGCATTAATCCTTTCCTTAATATTTTGTCTCAGGGAACCCCAAAATAACATGACATCAAAAGAATGAAGATCGCCATTAAAAGATCTCATCTTACGCATTTTTTCAATAAGATCGCCCTTAGTTTCTAACAAGCCATTTTCTTGACTTATGCGAGATTGAAAATTTTGAATTCTTGTAGAGCCAATCGCCTTTTTAGAATTAGTGTGCTTCAATAATGTTAAATCCATAAAGACATCGTTATTTGATTTATTAATTATTGAGCAATGACTATTATTTTGTTCATGCCAGGTGAAGTCATTTGTCCAGCTAAAAGGATTGGTGCATGTAATATTCTCAGTCATATCTTGAAATACCCATCCTTGCGGCAGCCAATGAGGTGTTGATGCGCGTGATCGCTTGAACCCTTCAGCAACAGTAGACCAAGTAATAATTGAGTGGTTGTCAACCTTATTGTCAGAGGGTTTTAAATTTGGGAATAAATTATTAAATGAAGTTTTTGGAAGTATATAACCAATTAAAAAACCATTAATAAATTGTTTTTTTAAAGAGGTGTTTATAATTCTGTTATGGATAAGTCTTTGCCCGTGCAGAGCCCCTTGGCTGTGACCATAGATAAAAAATGGTCTTCCGTTATTGAAGTTATCAATATAATAATCAAAAGCTCTTTCAACATCTTTGTATGCAAGATCAAGTGCTTTTAAGCCATTCTCATGATTTGAAAAGAAAGAGTAATAGGTTGCCTGACGATACTCAGGTGCATATATATTACATGAATCATTAAAGACTGATGCTTGATTGGCAAGCATGACTTCGGTTCTCTCGTATGCTGAGCTGCTTTTATCTAAATTAAAATTCCATTTCTTTTCAAAAAAACCAGTTGGATGTATATAAAAAACATCAACATCATTTTCTTTACTAGTTGAGTAAGAGTCGGAGGGTACAAGATATTGATAACCATTTATTTCAGGGAGTGCTGCCCAATTATCTTTCAAGCTGTAATCAGGTTCAGCAGGAGACTCAGATGATGCAAAGTCAGATTCAGGTTTAACAAGCTCTAAGAGCTTTAGTAAGTTTTCATCAGCCATTAGCTAGTTTTTGTAAATAGTATTTTTAGGTTTAGCAAAGACTCTCTCAACCATTGGAATAAAAAAGTCTAAAGGAAGCGATTCATATTCAGGATCAAAACTATTTTGGTCATATTTTTCACAAAATTCTTTGCAGTCATCAAAATAAGGATGATCTTTAAACTTATCTCTCATATTTTTATCTAATCCTAAGTATTCAAAAAAGTAATAACCTTGAAATATTCCGTGATGTTTTACAATCCAATAGTTTTTTTCAGATATAAAAGGTTGCATTAGTGTGGCTGCAAAGTCTGCATGATTTGAGGGAGCAAGATTATCGCCAATATCATGAAGTAAAGCACAAACAACATATTCCTCATCCCTGCCGTCTCTATGGGCACGAGTAGCTGTTTGAATTGAATGAGTTAATCTATCTACCGCAAAACCCCCGTAATCATTACCCAGCATCATTAGATGATCTAATATTTTTCCAGGAAGATCAGCAGCTTCATTTATATTTGATTCAGCAATGATTGACCAATCTTCAGGTGTACCATCAATCATTTTAGTGAATTTTGCTTTTAACTCTGTCATGTTAAAAGTATAGCAAAAAAATTATACTAGTTTATTAGTAGCAGTTGAGGTGGCTATAAGGTTTCCATTTTGAAACATCTCTGCTTTAGTAAAAGCTATAGACTTTCCTTGTTTAATAATTTTACTTTTTGCTTGAACTTCTGAATCCGGAACGCATGGTAGCAAAAAGGTAGTTGTCATATCTAAGGTGAGCGGTATTTTTTTACCTTGGGTAAGATATATTAAAAATTGAGCCATAGCAGAATCAAGCATCCCGGCAACAAATCCACCTTGCACTATTGTGTCATTAGAATGTGTCAAATCAGTATTAGGAATAAAAACACATGTATATTCAGAACCATCATCACTTAAAAAAGCTTCTTTAAAACCAAGTATTTTTAAAAATGGAGGTGCTTCTCTGAATATTTCTTCTATTTTTTTGCTCATAATAAATGGCGGAGGGAGTGGGATTCGAACCCACGGTGCCGGTGAAGGCACGACGGTTTTCAAGACCGTTACAATAAACCAGACTCTGCCATCCCTCCTATGTCTGAAGTAGCTATTCTATAGGGTTTAATTCAATAATCAACAACTAATTAATTTAGCTAAATAAGAGTCTTAATTACTAATATTAATTAAATTCTATTAAGGCAATCCCAAAATAACCTCTCCAACAAACGAAGCTGCAAGGTCGCCTGCATTAGACTCTGCGCGAGTTAAGGCATTTCTTCTAGTTTTTTGAAAATTAGCTAAATCTGTTTGATACATTTGTATACAAGCAGGAAGGCGAGAATGAGGTGACTGATTAAACACTATAAAATAATAACTTTCATCTGGACTTGCATCAAAATCAACACTAGCTTCAGAGCATTTTGCATTTTTAAGATTTGTATAAGTAGAAGTAATTGTATTTTTTGATTGATTGATATCAGTGAATGCAACTTCTGTAGCTAAAATAGAACCAAAAGATATGTCGTTTATTTTAACCTCTACCATAGAGGGCTTATCACTAGATCCTGTATCCCTAATTATATAGACCTTATTTTTAGCAATATCACCACCATCAAGCTCAGGGATATAAGTTGGAGGAGCAATAGCGCAAGAAAATAATATAAATAAAGGTAAAGGCAGAAGGTAATTTTTAATCATAAACTCTATTTAAAGGACTGATTAGATTAAATATAACTTTGAAATTTCTTTATAAACAGAAATAAGTATATAAATTTTATCTATAACAATTACATGATAACTAAGGGAGCTTTTAAACTCCCTTAGCTAGAATCAAATGAACTATTTCTTAGCGGTGTAGAATTGTTCACATACCTCAAATTGATCATTAACAACATCATCAATTAGAAGTAATGCTTCTCTATAAGTATTACCCCAAGCCGCACCTGCAAAGTAATCATCTATTAATGCGCCATGAGTATCAACATTAGAAGTGATAGATTTTAAATAATAAGTACCAGCTTCATATGTACCGCCACCTATAGCAACAAATAATCCGTTCATGAATGTATCATGGCCAGCTGCCTGAACTTCTTTTTCAAGTTTTGTTATGACTTTAACAAGTTCGGGTAAATTTGATCTAGCAACCTTGATTCGCATAGCCCTCTCATAACCAGGATCTATTCTTGGAAAGTTTTTAATCGGAGCCCATGTCGCACCATATTTAAATTTACGCATCTTAGACATCTCTTTTGGAGCTTTGCTAGGATCGTATTTGCTTGCACCTTGCAATGCACTAGTGACATTAGGAAATGCACTCCACATCATTAATTGGCCTTTATAGTCCCTACCAGATATTGTTTCACAATAACCAGCTGCATCAGCACCAATAAGCTCATATAAGCCTGTATTAGACTTTACTGAATTTATATACGCATCAGTATCTTTTGCGCTAACCATTACAGTTGTAAATGCGCCCTCTGCTACAGCACCCATACTAAATGCAAAAACTAACATTGGTAAAAGTCTTAGTTTATTCATATCAATCTCCTCTGAAAAAATTTTATACTTAAAAATATACCTTTAAATCATAGAGTTCTGAAGATATTTATATATAAAGTTTATATATGAAAGAAAATTTAATACCCAATAACTAAACGGATAAATATTACAGGCAGTATTAGAGATACAAGTAATAAAAGAAGAAATTTCCACTTAGTCATAGGTTTTTATATGAATTATTGAATGTCTATTTTACACATAGAGTCTATATAAAGAAATTTAATCTACTGTTAAACTTTAATTATTAATCAAACATATCTATAAGAAATGAATAAATGGCAAAAAATCATTAATGCTTGTTTAGCAATAATCATTACATTATTTATTGTTATGATTGAAAAACTTGAAGATAGAATAAGGATCCTAGAAAGCTCTACAATTGAAGGAGGTTTCGAAAATAATATCTCAACGCTGTCAATTGAGGATGAATTTTTAAATTGCAACCTTGATAAAGTTTTAAATATGGAAGGTGACTTTAAAGACAATCTTGTTATATCAGTGCTTAAGAAAAATGATCAAATAAAATTTGATTCAATAGTTGCTTCTGGTGATGGTATGAATGACTATCTTAATGGAGACCAATATATATATTCTGATGATAGCCCTCACCTAGGTTATATGATTAGTAATTCTAAAAAAGAATTTCACATACATAAACATAGTGGCGGTATGGTTGTATACAAGTGTTCTTTTTCAGAAATATTATGATAATTGATAAAAATGATGAACTGATCTCAGAAATTTATAAATCTATTGATTCTAAAAATATTTCTGCAGAAGAGTTATTAGCCCACCTAAAAAAAAGAAAAGAATTAAAAAATATTGAAGATAAAAAAATAAAAGAGTCTATTGAGATGATTAAAGCTCTTAAAGAAACCTAAGTGCCTTTAAGAGCTTTTATTTAAATTAATTCTCTAGTTTGAAACTATTAGCAGGAACACTAAAGCTCTTACCATCACTGTAACTAACTGTTATAGGGTTATTTTCATAATTGTATGCTACATATGTAGTAACCCCATTTTTCTTAAACGCTACAGCTGCAGGATGGTCAGAAGTTAAGCTTCCAGTTCCAACTTGCAATGTTCCAAGCGCATCAAATACATGGATCCATTGATAAGTATGCGCTTTCGACTCTCCAGCCTCAGGATCATAATTACCATTTACTGAATTATAGTCACTTATTGAAGCTTGTGGATCTACCATTGCTTGTAGATTCCACCATAGGTCTTTCCACTCATCATCGCCCAACCCAGAAGGTTTGCCGTTTGAAGATTCTGATAAGCCTAGTTCTACATAATCAGCCATATACTCTTCATATAAACCAACATGAAAAATTAATGGGCTTGAAGGCAGACCTTGAATACCAAGTATGTGCGCTCTTTTTGGACTGAACCATGTTGAAAAATCAGCACCAGCACTCCAAATTATAGAAGTTGTTATAAGGTTGTAACCATTTATAAAGTTATCATGGTCACCGCCTCTATTTTTATAACCATCAATATTATTCCAATATTGCCAGTAAGCTGCAGATGTTGAAGCATGAAGATAGGTACCTCTTTTTACCAGGTCATCATTACTAGTAGCTAAGCCATATAAAATAATAGCTCCATACGCTGTAGCGGCTTCAGATGTTGATTCATTATTGTTACCTGCAAGAGCATCTGCTCTTCCGTCTGCCCATGAAAATCCATTAGCTGGATCAAAATTTCTTGTTGGTGGGAACATGTCGTCATCATCAGAAGCAGCGTAGTCTCTGATTAACAACTCAATCATCGGCCCATATTGTTCTTCTGAGCACCAAGATTTATCTACACGACATATTTCTGCTGCAGCTCTTACGAAATAGCCATAGTGGAAGTGATGATCAGCTAATCTTTGATGCGATCCATATGCCTCATCCATTCCAAGAATAGTGTCCCATTGATCATCGTAAACAAAATATCTAGTTTCATCTAATTGACCATCAGTTTCAGCATTAAACCAGTCAGAAAGTTCTGATTTTAACCAGTTAATTAATACCGATGATTCATCTTCCATACCAAGCGTATTAGCAATAGCCGCCACTTCAGCAACTTTTCCATATGCTTTGCCGGACCAATATGTATCAATGGTCATATTATCGCCATTATAAATCCAGCTTCTTTCCCCAGGCTCAACAAAGTCTTTAACAAACTGCTCCAAAGTAGCTTGATCGTAGCTGTTAGTAACGGCTGGAAGTGTTGGTAATATACCAACTGATGGTATTTTATAGTTGAAGTCTGATAATTGAGCAAACTTGATCATACCCCTAGCACTTCTGATCTTGTAACTTGAGGTATTTGTATCCGAAAACTTCCAATGCATTGGATGCATACCGATGATAGTATCAACCATTGAACCATTGTTATCTAAATATACATGTGTAACAGTGACTTCATTTGTTTGATCGTTAACTTCGTGATCTATTTCAACTGATGAGATTATGTTTCTTGCATAAGTAACAAAATACTCAGTCATATTATCATTAGGTACGCCAGATAATGTTGGAATATAAGTTACAGTAAATTCATTTGAAGAATTAGAAAAAGCTATCTCATTACTATCTATGTTTGAAAACTCGGTAGTGCCTTCTCCAGTTATTACAAAGTAGTTTTTAATACCAGCAACATCAGTCCATACACCTAGGTTGTTTCCATATTCATAGAATGTTCCTTTCTCTGCACTGTTGGTTGCCTTAGTTTTAATTATTGGATTTCCTGCATAAACTTTAAAATATGCATAAGGAGATCCATGTACAAAAGTTGCCTCCATGACATCAACATTTCCTGACTTCCACATAACAGTCACCGAAGCATCACTGTAATCTTTTAGGAATGCATCAAGTTCTGCGTATTGACTATTTGATATGGCTATTCCGTCAAAAACCTCAGCAAAAGGAACTGGACCTTCATATCTTGGGTATGTACCAATGGATTGATAGCCTCCTGGTAACCCCATCAACTTAACACCTTTATTCGATACTCTTGCCCTCATTGGATCTGCTGTAACATGGGCAGCAGCACCATCTTGATCTACCTTCATTTCACCCAAGAAAGGAATAGAGCCCCACCACCTGTGTGTTGCAAGTTTTTTTGATAAAGCTGGTTCTACTATTTGAGGTACTACTTTTGTGGGCTCGCCTGTAGGCGTTCCTGTATCTGTATTGCAGCCTGATATACCTGGCTGAACAACGCCTGCATTGTAAATCCAATTACCATAATCAAAAACACATCTATAACTATTTGGATTTATTTTATTGGATACACTTCCTGCACCATAAGTTAAAAGCTGATAGTCACCAGTTCCTGTCCCGCCGCCATCATTTGGTCCTGATGGAGGAGTTGCACCATCTTTAATACCTGTATAGCGAATGTTATCAATTTGGTAGACAAGATTTTCACCAGTTTGAAAAGATGGGAAAAAAACAATTGGTACTGTAATAGCTGATAAGTTAAGTGCTCCACTTTGAGTTAATTTTGAAACAGGAAAGTTAACGGTTTCCCAGGATCCATCAGCAATAATACCTTCAACTGCTAATTCACCAGAATTTTGAGAACCACTTTCAACTTTTACTAAGAACCCATTAGGAAGATTGTCATCTCCTTTATTTGTTACTTTTATATCAAAAGATAAATTACCTTCAGAGTAATCACTGAGATTAACAGATGCAGATGGCCCAACTACAAGACCAGCATGGCCAGCATTGGCCTTATATACAACTTCAAGAACATTACCCCTACTTGTTCCTGAATCAACAAATGACCAATCAACACTCTGACAAGAATCAGATTTACATGATTGATACCCATTAAGCTCATCAAAGAAAAATAAGTTATCTTCACCACCCCATATTTCAGCTACGTCTCCATCACCAATAATATGGACATCCAAATCTTCAGTTTGTTCACCCTCAACAACAACTGAAACAGATTCTGTAATAGCTATTTCTTTTACGCCTGTGCATGTTAAATCAAATGTGTATGTTTTAACTGAGGTCAATTCTAGAGTTTCCGTGCCATCAAGCTCTTTAGAGCCAGTCCAATCTCCATCAGCTGAACATTCAGTCGTATTTGAAGTACTCCAGCTTAAAGTAATGGACTCATTAACAGATATAGATTGAGCTGAAGATGAAAATGAATCAATTGTTGGATTTGGAATAGCATTCACCTCAACAGAGACTGAAGAAACTGCATTAGTTGTTCCTGATGCTCCTGAGCATGTAAGTGTAAAGGTATATGTCTTTACGCTAGCAAGTTGAAGAGTCTCGTTACCATTGGCTGATTTAGTTCCTGACCAATCACCGCTAGCAGAACAGGAATTAGCATTTGCTGACGACCAGTTAAGTGTTATAGATTCGCCCTCAAAAATACTAGTTGATGAAGAATTAAAAGATGTAATGGATGGGTTTGTTGGTGTTATTGGAGTTGTAGGTTCAGTAGATGAGCCACCACCACCGCCACAAGCAGCTATAAAAATTATTGAAATTAAGGATAAGGATATATTTTTGAATTTCATTGTATTTTAGTAATTTGGATTAAATTGATTATATATAAGATGTAAAAACTATAAAAGTTTAATTAATATTAATTAATAAATGTAAAAAATATACATTTGTGTAAATGACAAAATTTATGTCAAAAAATTTGGTTTATCTAAAAAAAGGTAAACGATAATTACTAATAAGGATATTGAAATAGCCTGAGCTTTAAGACTTAGTTTTGATTTTAAAATATAGATTATGATTGTGCTAATTAATAACAGTCCAAGAAAATAATTTATAAGCTCAAAATAGTTCATTCCCTTTCATCCTGTGAAGTAAAGTAAATATTAAGTTATTATATTTGCTATGGATATCATTTTAATACTTATGTTTTTCTTATTTCTTATCGGTGTTTGGGTTGCATCGGTGGATTTAAAAAAATTTCAAAGGATTTTGTTGCTTCTTCTTACCTCAATTGTCGTGTTTTTGATTGTTGTGAATGGCTATAGCATCGAATGAAAAAAAGTTATTTACTGATTTTTCTTTATATTTTCAGTGTTCCAACTACCGCTGAACAATTAAATAGCATTGACTGCGTTAAAGATATCAAAGAAAGCTTTTATAAATCTAATGAGTTTAAAAATTCGTTAGTTAGGTTTTTAGACAAAGATAAAGAATTAAAAGAAAAAATGGTTTCGCATTTCTCAACTGATCAGCTAAGAATAAATGATCTTGAGAAGTTTTTTATCTGGGATAGAAAAAATGGCATGAAATTTATATATAAAATCTTAGATTTGATGGATAGAAATTATTTAATCGATGAGAGCATTGATATTGAGTTTATGCATTATAGGGATCAATTTGAAAGAAATTGTTCTACAATTGATTAATATGAAAAATCTAATTATGAGCTTCATTCTTGTTCAGCCATTTTTTTCTTTGGCTATAGAGGATGTAGATCCTAAAATTCAAGAAAATGATGAGCATAAGTGTGCCGTTGTAATCACTTCTAGAATAAATGACAACCAAGACCCGTATCAGTATGCATTAGATAGAATTAGAATGTGTAAAAAGGCTGACATCCTTGCTGTTAATAGTTTTTTAGATTCACTTACTACAAAAGTTTATTTCAATGATTTGATGAGAGGTTTTTGTGATTTTGAAAAACAAATCATTGCAGATGTTAACAAAGACTCATCAAGCCTTAGTTGTGTTCATGTTGGTAAAGAAAGGCCTAGAAGAAGTTTAAAACTTCCTCTAAGCCTTAATAAAGATAATAAAACTACCTATTACAAACCTGACTATAGAGGCGGCACTCATGATCAGTTTGCCCCCGGTTGGAATAATGATCCAACACCATTAAAAGAACCTGGTCCATCTGGAACAAGGCCTTAAAGTTTAGTTCAGATCAAATTACAAGCCATCCAAGCAATTGCACCAATAGATGGAAGCCATACAAGCGGTCTGATCAAAGGGATTGTATATACATTAAATATGGATCCTAGAAGATAAATTATTCTAGAAAACAACCATACATGCATTGGTAATGAATTATCAATTCCCATCTGTATAGAGAGAATTGATAATACAAGAAATAAAGGCAGAGTTTCTTTAAGATTATCAGCAGATAAGGCTACTCTTTTTGAAAGCTCTGTTTTACCAGATACATCACCGCCGATATATGTGAAATCCTTGAAAGGCACTTTATGCAATGAAAATATCATTGGTAAAAAAAGATTTAACAAAGAAAAGAAAATAACAATAATTAATATATCAATCATAATTTTAAGAAAATTTAACTAGTAATTAATATCTTAATGAATATCTTAATTTTATAAAAGCTTAATTATTAATCTCATCATCTAGAGATTTTAACTCTTCCTCATCCATATCTTCTTCATAAATAATCTCAGAATTATTTTTAGATATTAAATAAGAGGCTATTAAATAAACCACTAAAACGGTTACAAAAATTCCTATTAGTTGAAGCAACATATAATCACCTTTAATTATTGTGTTTTATAATGATATATGAAATATAGGACAAAAAATGAATAAATTATTACAAATACTTCAAAATAGAACATCTCATAGAAATCTTACAAAGCCACATCCAACTGCTGATGAGATGGCAGAAGTATATAAAACAGCATTAAGATCACCAGACCATGCTTGGTTAAAACCCTCAAGATTTATAGAGGTTACTGGTGAGGGACTAACTAGGCTATCTGGTATATTTTATACTTTTGCTAAAGATCATCTTAATATTTCTGACCCAGATATATTAGATAAATACAAAAATGCCCCCTATCGAGCTCCGATGATTGTTATATTAGTGACCAATCTTAAAGAACATCCAAAAGTTCCCTATATCGAACAAAAATTATCTACTGCAGCATCTGGTCAAAATATATTAAATGCATTAGAAATTTTGGGTTATTCAGGTATATGGAGAACAGGTAAATTGGCTTTTTCCTCTAAATTGGTAGACATGCTTGGATTAGATAGCAGTATGGAAATAGTTGGATTTTTATATATCGGAAGCAAAGAAGGAGAATCAAGAAAAATACCAGAAAGACAAATTGAAGAATTTGTGACTAAGTGGGATTAGATTTTAATTTTCTTTACACCAGATAATTGATCCTCAAGAACCTCACCATTATTTAATTTTACATCATACGTGTCATTGCTATCTTTGAATGCAACCGAATATGTTGGCTTTCCATCAATTAAATGTAATGCATTAAATCCTTCAATGGAGATACAAGAGTCAATTGACTTTGATTTTAGAACTTTTGCAACATAAGGCCTTCTATTTGGTTCCTCATCGTAATGCGGACAGCAAACCCCCTCAACAAATCCTAGGCAATCAAGAATAGCAAGATCATGAGCCCATGAATCTGTAATACCTTTTTCAAACCAACAAATTGCTCCAGCGCTAACTCCAGACATAATAATTCCTTTGTCGTATGCCTCCTTTAAAATACTATCTAAGCCCCATTCTTTCCATACAGCCAACATACTCTTGGTGTTACCACCACCTACAAAGATTATATCTTGAGCAAGAATATGCTCTCTGAGATCAATGGTTCTTTTAAAAAAGGATATGTCAGATGGTATGCAATTGATTGAATTAAATGCCCTGTAAAAATTATTTATGTAACCATTATCATCACCAGTAGCAGTTGGGATAAAACATACTTTTGGATTTGTTGCAGAAGATTGGCTGGCAATGTATTTTTCAATTTTTAATTCACCTAGAGACCTACCAAATCCCCCTCCGCCTATTGATATGATTTGTTTCATAATTTTTCCTTATTTTTCATTATTAAATTTCAACAATTTATTCTTCCACTTTCGAGTTAATACATTAAATTCAGCTGTTCTAACAAAAAAATCTTGAAAGATTAGATCTCTGTCAACCATAAGAATTACAATCTGAGTAATATCAGTTCCAAACATTACATTATGAGCATTGGCATATGCGCATCCTTGAAGAAAATAATCCTCAATCCATTCTCGTTTTTTAATTTTTTTAGCAGTTTTGAAATCAATGATTGATGGCACCCCATTAACAAGGCCCACACAATCGGCTGTTCCGGCATATAAACCATCGAGTATAAGACCAACTTCTAGCCCCCAAATTTCATTGATCGAATTTAAACCATCAGATATAAATTTTTTAGTGATTAGGCGTGAGGTGTTTTGATCTGGTAGAGATATATCAAATTCATCCCATTGTTCTTTCTTCAAATAATTTTCAAGGGCCTCATGAACAGCTGTACCTATATCAGTACTTTGCTTAATGATTCTGTCAGCTTCGAGATCTCCAACTCTTTGCCTCCATCTATGAATACCCTCTGAAGCATTTGATGTATTGCTTAAAACCGTTGTAACACTTGGAACTGGTTTTCCGTTTGAGTCAAGATAATGCCTTCCTGATTCAAGTTCAACCCGCTCTAACTCTGGGTAGTCATATAGATTTTTTAACATAAAATTATTCTATATTAGAATCTATAAATTTGATCAAATCCTTGAAAGATTCTTGCTTATTGATTTCATTAAATACTTCGTGTCGTGCACCAGCAACTAAATTAATTTCAGTTTTATAAAACTTTTGAATTAAAAATTCATGAAGAGATTTAACTCCTTTACCATTTATACCTACAGGATCTTTGTCACCGGAGATAAGATAGATAGGAAGATCAATGTTTGAATTTATATACTTATTAATATCAAAAACCTTTAGCATTTGATTACTTAATTGATACCACAGAGAATTAGTTACTAGAAATCCACACTTAGGATCATCTGTATATTCATCTACACTTGTTTCGTCTCTTGTAATCCAATCATTTGGAGTCCTATTTGGGGAAAATATATTGTTATATTTTCTCATTGTTATCCTGTCAATAAATTTGCTGTAGGATTTTTTTCCAAATAAAAATGATAAAAAAGTTACAAGCCTTCGTTGAGCTAAGACCGTTTCTTTAGGAATTAAGGATGAGCCAGTTAATATTAATGCATCTATATTTTGATATCTTTGAATAACTCCCATAGCTATCCATGAACCCATGCTATGTCCAATTAATATTTTATTTAGATCGGGAAATTTATGACTTACATAATCCAAGATATGAATTAAATTATTTTCAACATCTTCAAAATCATCAACGTCTGAAAAATAACCTGGAGCAGCTCCATCATTTATATACTTCCCATGGCCAAGGTGATCTGCACATACAACATGGTAACCAGTAGCATTAAGTTGTTTTATTAGCCACTTGTATCTATTGATATGCTCAGCCATTCCATGACTAATAACTACAACTCCTTTTATGATTTCGTTATCTGCAAAGAACTCATAAATAAATTTGTTATCAATAGGCAATTTTATAGACATAATTTATAATAAACCCAATCAATTATTAAATAAATGATATGAATGATATAAGCATTATTGGTACAGGTTTATGGTACCCAGATGAAATAACTACTAATGAGGAAATAGTTAATTCATATAACACTTATGTAGACAATTATAATGAGGTAAATAAGCATGATATTGCAGAAGGAAGTGTTTCAGCCTTAGCTCATTCATCAGAAGAATTCATTGCAAAAGCTTCTGGTATTAAAACTAGAAGAATTATAGATAAGAAAAATTCACTCGACCCAGACCTTATGAGGCCGGTGACAAAAAATGAAGATGAGTCTGAGCTCTCTTTACTAGCCCAGGTTGGAATAAGTGCTGCAAAGAAAGCAATGGAAAATGCAAATATATCTGCTGATCAGATTGATGGAGTAATATTAGGGACATCTCACTCAGGTAGAAACTATCCGGCTATAGCAATTGAAATACAAGAGGAGCTTGGCATAAATGGCTATGCTTATGACATGCTTGTTGGCTGCTCTTCTACAACCTTTGCGATTAGCAATGCTTATACTGATATAGCATCAGGTATGTCAGATACTGTTCTGGTTATAAATCCGGAAATTACTACACCTGGCTTAAGTTTTACAAATAGAGATGTTCACTTTATTTTTGGCGATGGGTGTGTGGCAACAATATTACAAAGGAATAATACAAAAGGCTTTAAGATTCTTGATAGAAAGCTTGTAACTAAATTCTCTAATAACATTAGAAGTGATCTAAGTTATTTCAATAGAACAGCATCAAATAAAAAAACGTCAGAAGAACTCCTTTTTTATCAAAATGGCAGGAGTGTTTTTAAAGAAGTTTGCCCATTGGTTGCTAAAACAATTACCGAACAGTTAGATAAAAACAATATTTCACCTGAGGAGATCTCAAAATTTTGGCTGCATCAAGCAAATAGTAAAATGATAAGATTGATTGTATCCAAAGTTATAGGTTCTGATGATTTTGATGAGAATCTAGCACCGCTTCCTATGCAAGACTTTGGTAATTTAGCATCTGCTGGTTCTATGTTTGCTTTCAACTTACATAATGACCTTAAATCCGGTGAAAAAGGAATAGTTTGTTCTTTTGGAGCTGGGTATTCAATTGGCTCACTGCTAGTCGAAAAAATTTAAATTAAACTAACAATTAAGAAGAATATATTTATAATACGACCATGGCACAATACGACGCAGTAATAGTTTTTTTAATAGCAACTATATTTGTTTCCTTTTATATATTCATAGAAGCTAGGCCGCATGGCTCATCTTTTATTGCTGATGTAAAAGACACTCTTAAAAGGTTTTTTAGAGTTAAATAAATTGCTCTCTAAAAATAAGAACTTAATATTTATATTTGTAATATTAGCCTTAATTCTTGGTGGTCTATCTTCCAGCAATACAGCATCGGATCCCTGGTATCTGAGTCTTAATAAATCTAAACTTAACCCCCCTGGCTATGTTTTTGGTATTGTCTGGCCAATTCTATATATTTTAATGGCTATCTCAGCCTACATAACATTTCAAAAAGTTTATCAACTTTTCTATATTCAGCTTTTATTTAATACAGCTTGGTCTTGGATATTTTTCTATTTCCACCTGCCATTAATAGCCCTTGTGGATATATATGTACTAATAATAATTAATATTTATATTTTATTTAAAATGCTTAATATCAGTAATATAGCTGGATATCTATATATACCTTATATAGTCTGGCTATGCTTTGCTTCCTACTTAAATCTATTTATAGTTTTATTTAATTAGATAAATATAGACAAGACCAGGCCGGTCATACAAGATGCAAGTGTAGCTCCTACAAGAGCCTTTAAGGACACTTCAATTAATTCAGGTTTCTTTTCAGGCGCCATTGCACTTATACCTGCAACTAGAATTCCGATTGATGAAAAATTGGCAAAACCACAAAGTCCATACAATGTAATAAGCCTTGATCTATCAGAAAGCGCTCCCTCAGATAGTGCTGCTAAATCTAGGTAAGCAACAAATTCATTTAGGGCTGTTTTAGTTCCAAGTAACTTACCAGATATCAAAGCTTCATCCCATGGGATACCCATCATCCAAGCAATTGGTGCAAACATATAACCAAGAATAAGTTTTAAAGAAAGATCCTCTCCACCTAAAGATATTGGTATTAAGCCAAGTATAGAATCAGCAATAAAAACAAGCGCTATGAATGCCAAGACTATTGAACCAACACTTAATGCAATATTCATTCCGTCACTTGTACCACGCGTGATTGCATCCATAGTGCTTTCATATACCCTTGGAGTTTCTGAAGATTCAAAATCAGTAATATGATTGGATGGAATCATAATGTTTGCATAAACAATTGCTGCTGGAACAGACAAGATAGATGCAATTAAAAAATGTTGTATTAAATTAATACCTTCAAACTTCATATCCAGTATGCTGACTAAAGCAATCATCACTGAACCTGCAACAGTAGCCATACCAGTGGTCATTAATATTAACAATTCTTTTTTTGATAGATCTTTTAGATATGGCCTTATTAATAAAGGAGCTTCAACCTGACCTACAAAAACATTAGCTGCCCCTCCTAAGCCTATAGGACCGCCTATGTTAAAAAGCTTTTGGCATACAATTGAAAACCCTTTAACTAAAATTGGTAAAACACCCCAGTACCACAGAATAGCCGTTAAACAAGACATCACGATAATAAATGGCAGTATATGAAAGGCAAAAATCATGCCGTCAGCAGGATCCCCTAAATAACCAAACATAAAAATAGTACCCTCTTTTGTGGCTACCTTTAAAACCTCTACACCATCTGCTAGGTAGGTAAAGAAAGATGTTATCAGCGGTGCCTTTAAAAGCAGTAACGCAAGAAATATCTGAAAAGCTATACCGGCAACAAGATGCTTATAATTTATTAGCTTAATATTATTTGAGAATGGAATAGCTAATGCTATCAAACCAATAAAACCGATCAGTATTTGTATATATTGCATAATATTAGTATAGCTTAATAGCCTTTAATCTTTCATTTAAAAAATCATCCGCTAACACACCCTTTGAATCAGCATCAAAGATGTCAGATAAAAGAGTTTCTGGCGATGGGTGCATAAAAAATGGGATGCTGTACCTGGATGAAGGTTCGTTTTCTACATATTGAACTACTCTATGAGTGGTACTCTTAAGTTTTTTATTGGTTACAAGCTGCATCATGTCACCAATATTGCAAACAATTGAATTTGTGCTTGGTTTAACTTTAATCCAATCATCATTTTTATTTAGGACCTCTAATCCACCCTCTTCTGCTCCAACTAATAAAGTGATTAAATTAATATCTTCATGAGCTCTTGCCCTGTGAATATTTTCAGTATTATATACAGGTGGATAATGAATAGGTCTTAGAAGTGAATTTCCTTTAGACGTCCAGGAATCAAAAAAATGTTTATCAATGTTTAATGTTTGAGCAATAGTTCGGAGCACTCTGGTACCTATATTGTGAAGTTCATTAAATAGTTTATCGAAATTATCATTGAAATCTTTTAATTCATCTATGTTGATATTTGCAGGTATTTTATCTGAATATGTATTATCTATAATCGGACCGTGATGCCAAAACTCTTTAAGATCAGCGACACTCTCACCAACTGCAGTTTCAACACCAAAAGGAGTGTAGCCTCTAGCACCTTTAAGTGACGGGTTATGATATTTTTTTTTAGTCTCTTCTGGTAGATTAAAAAAATCTTTAGATGATTTATAGCATTGATCAAGAACAGATTGTGATAAACCATGATTAGTAATAGAAAAAAAACCATGGTTGTTAAGAGCATTATCTAACAGTTTTATTGATTCAGAGTCACCATCTTCAATACTTTTAAAAGATAGTTCTGGTATTTGTATGTCAGTATTCATAGGCATTAAAAAAGGCGGTATAAAACCGCCTTTCAATTATATATCAATTATTAGAATTTATATTTAATTCCTAATTGAGCTCTCCAGATACTCTGAGTAGCTGATATTCTATCTTCCCAAGGATTGTCAGGATTGTATCTATATGCATAACCACTATAGTCATACTTATTGTCAACAATTCTTAGATCCATAACATCAAGTCTACCTGAGTAATAACCAAATTTAACAACACCTTTTTTGTCATCAATTAAGTTAAGAAGGTTCTCAATACCAAGTGTAATCACCACTTCGTCATCAGCTCTGAATCCAGGTAAAACCTGAGTTAGCTTAACATCAAGAGATGATTGCCATGGGTAATTAAATGAACCTCTAGGCTGAATTTGACCAGCGTACTTTTCTAAACCGTAAACGTTATGTAGAAGGTTGATAACTTCTGCAGCTCTTGCAGATGCTTCAAATGAACCCTCGTCACGACATTTGTATGACCAGCAGATCAATGGATCGTTAGTGCCAGTTGGAATATAAAGTAGAGCTGAACTATCGTCATTTAAGTTAAAGTCATAACCAAACGCTTTAGTTTGATAATCACCAGTTGATCCAGTGTATGTATCAAACGATAAGTATCCAGGTAAACCAGATTTTCTTTCAAAGATAACTGAGAAAGTTGTTGGTTTATCTTCACCAAAGAAATAATGCTTAGATGTAAGAGTAGCTAAGAATCTATGTTCTGTTTCATAGATAGATCTCATTGGCTTTCTGTTATTGTAGTCAATCGCACCAACCTTACCGAAGTTAGAGTTTGATGTAGATGATGTCATACCACTAAGCTCATCAATATTTTGACCTGTATAACTCAGAACAAGTCTTCCATCACCATCATTAAAGCTTCTAGCAAAAGTAGCTGAGATAACTTCTCTTTCTCCACAACAATCGTTGTATAAACCAGCTTTATAAGTTCTTCTTCCAGTCATATTGTATATAGGTCTTCCATCAGGAGCTGTAGCTGTTGGGACAGTAGGCTCTACTCCATCTAATGGATATCCTGTATCAATAACTTTATAGATAGCCTCTTCCTGATCTGAGAATAGATAGGTAAGATTCATATCCCAGTTTTCAGATAGTTGTTTCTCATAAGTAATGTTAAGTATTTTTGATTCAGGCCATTCAAAGTTTGGTGAAACAAAATCAATTTTTGCACTTGTTAAAGGTGCGTTAGCAATAGCTTCCTGTACACAACCTGGGAGACCAACTCCAGCACCTGCTAAAGGATTACAACCAGCAGCAGCATAGTCAGAATTATAAGCAGATACTCTAACCCCATCATTTGTGTAAGCATTAGATATCCAAACAGCTGGGAGTTTAGCTGAGTATGTTCCATAAGTTACATTTAAAGAACTTGTATCATCAATCAACCAATCTGCACCAAATCTGTAATTAAGTAAATTAGTACCATCGATACCAGCATTTGCAAAACCATATTCAGCTTCAAAATCTGGGTTAGCTGCAGGAGCATCATCAGAAGAATATTCATCATATCTTAATCCTGCTGTTAGGGTTAAGTTATCTGATACAGTAATCTCATCTTGTATATAGATAGATGAAAGGCTGTATTCAAAATTAGCAGCTGCATCAGCTGGATTTCCAGTTTTGGCATTATTAGCAAAGAATGAACTAGCATTTCTGTTATTGAAATCATCTAGTGAATCAAACTCCCACTGACCATCCTGGGCAACAATAAAGAGGTTATAAATATCCCAAGTAGTGTTTTCATAACCCGCTGTTATCTTATGATTATCTTGATAGTAAACAGCTTTCAACTTAAGGAAATCTGTTACTGTTGATAACTCATTTGCACTTCTGTAAATGTCAGCTCCAATATATACCTCATTTCCATATGCATTATCTATATAAAGGTTTGGTACATTTTGACCAGCTGGAGAGTTTTGACCAGTGTTAGTTTCTTTGCTTGAGTAGTTAATCTCAGTAGAGAGATCATCAGACCAGTTTGAAATTAAAAGAATACTATTAGTTTCTGTTTCTTCTGTTTTTAAGTATGAAGCAGAAGTAAAGTAGAAAGAATCAAAACCACTATCAGCTCTAAGTCTGTCACCATCAACTAATTTATAGTCATATTGCAATCTGTGATTTTCATCAACAATATAGTCTAATCTTAGAGAAACATTCTCTTGAGTAGATTCTGTTGTATCCGCATAAGAAAGCGGATCAAATCCGTAAAGATCTATAGTTGTTTGTCTTATTTGAGCAACTTGATCAACTGTAATTGATTGTTCTATTTGAGCATTAGATCCAGCAGGTCCAAATAATACTGGGTTAGTTACAACACTTTCTTCATATGATGTGAAGAAGAAAGCCTTGTCTTTTAGTATTGGTCCACCAAATGTAAAACTTGTAGCTGTATCTTCTTTATCAAAGGTGTAGTCTCTTCCATCAATTTTATCACCATAAAATTGATCTCCTCTATCGTAATAAGCAACACTTCCTGAGAAGTCATTTGAACCACCTTTAGTAATAAACTCAATCACACCGCCTCTGAAGTTTGAGTACTCAACAGATGCAGGAGCAACCTTAATACTCATTTGCTCAATTGCATCTAAGTTAAGTGGACTTCTTTGTGATGGATATCCATTTCCATTCAGACCAAAGTCATCATTGAAAGATACACCATCGACTTTGATATCGTTTGATCTTGGGTGAGCTCCGCCAATGCTTATAGCTGAGTCATCATCTTCAGCATCATCAAGAGATACTAGAGGGTTTAATCTCATCAAGTCTTTAATGTCTCTTGTTATTGAAGGTGTATTTTGAATTGTTTCAGCATCTATAGTTGTTGTATAACCAGATGCAGCTATTTGTTCAATTTTTTGACCCACAACTACAACGTCATCAACATCACCAACAGAAGTTAGTGCGAATGAAACTCTTCCAGTCTCACCAACCTGTAAGTATGTTTCAGCAGTATCTGATAATAGACCGCTAGCTGATACTTTAACTTTATATGGGCCACCAGGTCTTAAACCAGCAGCTCTATATCTACCGTTATCTGCTGTAACTCTTGTTACAGTATTATTTGTAGGTACGTGTGTAATCTCAACAGTTGCACCGCCAACAGCATCGCCTCCAGATGAAACAACACCTGAAATATCAGACGTTAATTCTTGGGAAAATGCTAATGGAGAAATGAAAAGAGAGAGAAGAAAAATTCTAATCGATTTGCTCATAATGATAATATCCTCTTAAAAATATTAATAAAAATTTTTACTACCCAAATAATAACAGAAAAAAGATGAAAACTTGTTACAAAAAGATAACTTTTATATAGAAATTTCAGCCTTGCCCATAAATTGCTGCAAGACTTCTGGAATATGGATTGAATTGGTGTCTTGACTGTAATTATTTTCGATAATTGCTATTAAGGTTCTGCCAACTGCTAGAGCAGATCCGTTAATTGTATTTGCTAAAACTTTGCCCTTTTCTGTCTTGATTTTGATATTAGACCTTCTTGCCTGAAAATCACTAAAATTAGAGCAAGAAGATATTTCTCTATACTTGTTCTGACTAGGCATCCACACTTCAATATCAAAAGTTTTAGATGAGCTAAATCCCAGATCTCCGGTACATAATTCAATAACTTGATATGGTAAATTTAATTTTTGCAGAATTTCTTCAGCATGTCCTAATAGTGCATTTAGATCATCAAGTGAAGTATTGGGGTCGCAAACTTGAACTAATTCAATCTTTTCAAACTGATGTTGTCTGATCAAGCCTTTAGTGTCTTTTCCATAACTTCCTGCTTCAGATCTAAAGCATGGAGTATGTGACGTTACTTTAATAGGTACATCATCCTTATTAAGAATTTTGTTTCTAAATAAATTTGTAAGTGGTACTTCTGCTGTTGGTATTAAATAAAGAGAGTCTGTGGTTTTAAATAAATCATCTTCAAACTTAGGTAATTGCCCTGTACCCTTTAAAGATTCTGTGTTTGCCATATATGGAAGGTAATACTCTTCATAGCCATTTGTTGTGGCATTATCCATCATAAAGTTTATCAATGCTCTCTGCAGTTTAGATATGTCACCACGCAGAACAGAGAATCTTGAACCCGACAAACTTGCTGCTAAATCTGTATCTATATCATTTGTAATTTCTAAATGGTCTTTGGTATTGGTAGATTTAATATCTCCAATTTTTTTTACAACAACATTATCATCTTCATTGTTCCCAACAGGAACATCTGATCGCGGGATATTAGGTATATCAAGTAAAAAATTATTTATATCTTCTAAGAGGTTTTGTAATTTATCATCTTTAACTTTAAGGTCAGAATTAACTTTATCAACTTTTAATTTAAGTTCATTAACATCTTTACCACTGGCTTTGGCCTTACCAAATTCTGCTGAAAGATTTTTTCTTTGAGATTGAAGCTGCTCTACTTCAACCTGAAGAACCTTTCTTATTTCGTCAAGTTCTTCAAAATAGACAATATTTAGATCGTAGCCTCTTGATTTAAGACTATCTCTTACCTCATTAGGGGTATCTCTTAAAAGCTTTACATCAATCATTTATCTACCAAGTATTAAACCTACATATGTTGCAGTCAGTGTGAATGCAATAGTCGATATTATATATAAGAAACCTATAAATGGCTGATTAGATGAAAACAATTCCAAAGTCTGATTAGAAAATGCAGACATGGTTGTGAAAGAGCCTAAAAAACCAATAACAAAAAAATTATTAATAAAGTCTTTTGAATTTAATCCCGCAGCAATGATATAACCAACTATAAGGCACCCGATAACGTTAACTGTAAAAGTGGCAAAGGGGAAAGCAGAGTCATCAAACTTAGATACTATAATTGAGAAAAAGTAACGAGCGATGGCTCCAAAACCGCCACCAATTCCAATTAAAAGAATGTTCATTTATTAACCTTACTAAAAGTTACTGTATTTAATATATTTAAGTTATCTAAATACATAATTGAGAAAGATTTTTCTGTTATATCCTTCAAGATAATGGATTGAGAAGAGCTTTTAATCTTAAAAAGATTATCATTTAATGCTTTTAAGTCATCATCTTTAAAGCCATTTTTTAAAATAGATATGAGGTCGTTATTTGGAAGAGACGCTATTTCATATGATGACTCTTGATCAAAATCTTGATCGATAATTTTAATATTCATGTTATCGATAATATATTGTTCTCTGTAGGGCTCATCTATATTAACTGTTATAAGTTCAGCCTGTCTTAGGATAGTTCCATTTGAGATTACTGATTTGGTTAAAGACTCATTAGTTGATGTATGAATAAATTTAACATCTTTGCTAAATAACAAATTATTTACATCTGTTACAAATGAAGCTTGAAGATCTCCAAAAAGAAGGAAAATTAAAAAAATCTTCTTATGCATTTAGTATCTACCTTTTAGGAACTAGTACTTCTCTTGATCCATTAGAACTCATTTCAGACACAAGACCAGCCTCTTCCATAGCTTCGATCAGTCTTGCTGCTCTGTTATAACCAATTCTCAATTTTCTCTGAACAGCAGATATTGATGCCCTTCTTGACTCTATTACAAAGTTAACTGCCTCGTCATAAAGCTCATCAGAATCCTCAGCAGAACCACTTGAACTGTCTGAACCACTCCAGCCTGGAATTGGTCCAGTGTCTTGAGCATCGTTAACAATACTATCGATATAATCAGGTTCAGCTCTAGATTTCCAATCATCAACAACTCTATGAACCTCATCATCACCTACAAATGCTCCATGTACTCTTATTGGTACACCAACACCTGGAGGCAAATACAACATATCACCATATCCAAGGAGTTGTTCAGCACCGCCTTGGTCAATAATTGTCCTAGAATCAATTTTTGATGAAACCTGAAAACCTATTCTAGTTGGGATATTTGCTTTTATGAGACCTGTTATAACATCAACAGAAGGTCTTTGAGTTGCAAGTATAAGATGAATACCAGCAGCTCTTGCCTTCTGAGCAATTCTTGCAATTAAATGCTCAACTTTCTTACCAACTAACATCATCATATCTGCAAATTCATCTACAACAACAACTATAGATGGAAGTTCTTCTAAGTACTCTTCTTGACCTTCTAACAGTGGATTCAGTATTTGCTTTCCATTATCAGCAGCCTCTTTAATTTTTTTATTAAAACCTGCGAGGTTTCTGACTCCCATTAATGACATTAATTTATATCTTCTATCCATTTCAACTACACACCAACGCAAACCATTTGAAGCATCGGTCATATCAGTAATTACAGGAGTTAATAAGTGAGGGATGCCATCATAAACTGAAAGTTCAAGCATTTTTGGATCAATTAAAATTAACCTTACGTCCTTTGGATCAGATTTAAATAACAAGCTTAATAGCATGGCGTTTACACCAACGGACTTACCAGAACCTGTTGTACCAGCAACAAGTAAATGTGGCATTTTTGCAAGATCAACAACTACAGGTTTGCCTGCAATATCATGCCCAAGTGCTAACGTTAAGTTAGAGGTAGAAGTCTTAAAAGCATTCGATGAAAGAATTTCTGTAAGTCTAACCATTTTTCTGTTCGTATTCGGAATTTCAATACCAACAACTGACTTGCCCTCAATTACCTCAACAACACGAACAGAACTTACTGATAATGATCTTGCTATATCCTGAGCAATATTTGTGATCTTACTTGCTTTAGTTCCAGGTGCAGGCTGAATTTCAAAACGTGTAACAACTGGGCCAGGAAGAACAGTTTCTACAGAAGCTTCTATTCCAAACTCCTCAAGTTTTGTTTCTAGTAAAAGAGCCAATTCATTTAATTCTGCTTCTGATAAAGAAGACCCATCATCAAGGGCTCTATCTAATAATTGAGTGCTAGGCATCTTTGTTTTCTTTTCAGCAGTATTAACTTGATCCTGAGTTGGTGCATCTACTTCTTTCAATTTTGTTTCAGTTTTAATTTCTTGCTGTTTTGAAGGAATAGGTTCTTGTTTATTATTTTCAAATAGAATTTTTTTAGATTTTGGTTCTTTTTTAGTTTTAACCTTTTTGGCCGCTCTTGTATCATTAAGTGAATTCACTAAATTTTTAAGATAATTAAATAGCTTAAGCACGCTTAGTTTTAATTTATTAGCTATGAGTTTGCTTATAGATAGTGCTGAGGCAGAGATCATTAGTATTAATTCTCCAAGCTTTTGTAATGCAATTAACCAAGAGAAATTAAATGCATTCGCAGAAGATGGGATTATAAATAAAACAAAAAATATTAATGCGCCAACTGCTCCAATGCTTGATGATAAAAATTGAAAAAGGATCTTCCCTGTAACACCACCTGCTATACCTGAATTATAAAACTCCAAAATTGATGAGATGCTTAATAAAAGAATTATTGAGCTGGTTAGCCTTACAATAACTTTTGCCAATGAATTGTACTTGTTCTTAAGAAAAATAATTTGCCCAGACCAGATACAACCAATTATCAAAAGGCCATAAGAAGAGTAACCAATAAGAGTAAATAAAAAATCTGATATTTTTGCTCCTAAAGGACCACCTAAGTTAAAAACCGCATCTGAAGAATTGGTATTAAAAAACCCTGAATCGGATGGATTATAAGATACAAGAACAATAAGAATGTATAAAGATAAGCCTATTAAGAAATAACTAAAAAAATTTAAAAGCGTGTTTTTAATATATGGTGTAAGCATTTTTTATAGATAATTTCCAAGTATTTTAAATTATAACCATTTATCAATCACATTTAATTAATATTCAATTATAATGCCACCATGTCAACAAATCACAACAAATTAATCATACTAGGTTCAGGACCAGCAGGTTATTCAGCTGGTATTTATGCAGCTAGAGCTGGATTAAACCCAGTTCTTATTAGCGGTGCTCAAGAAGGAGGACAGTTAACAACCACAACTGATGTTGAAAACTGGCCTGGCGACAGTAATGATCTTCAAGGCCCTGACTTGATGGTTAGAATGAAAGATCATGCACTAAAATTTGATGTTGAAATT
>Ga0315315_10000389_pt1 | contig 36241 bp, 30 predicted proteins | sample M140m3416metaG_FD_203699 | JGI IMG/M metagenome (GOLD analysis project Ga0315315, IMG submission 203699) | Ammonia-oxidizing marine archaeal communities from Monterey Bay, California, United States - M1 40m 3416 | ecosystem: Environmental > Aquatic > Marine > Intertidal zone | place: USA...
CATAATATATTTAGGAAACCAAGAGGATTTTTTTTTTAGAAGCGAATTCTTTTCTTTAGGTAATTTAATACCCCTAATTCTTTATGCAATAATTATCTCTTTTTTTTCCGTTTTTATTTTTGAAGACGGTAATTCTGTACTTATAGATTCAGCCGATAACTTTAGTCTATTTCAGAAGTGGATACTTTTCTCCTTTCCTTTTTTAGGATTAATAATTTTAAGAGTTCTGTTGATTTTAATAACATTAAGGTTCTTTTCATTATCTATAAAATTTAAGAAAATATACCTTTTAAATTTTTTAAGGTTAACAATCTTTTTAAGTATTTTAAATGTATTTACCTCTTATCTGATTTATGAAGTTTCTTCTTTTGATTTAGCCTTTAATTTTCTTTCAACATTTAAACTAATCATTATATTTTTGAGGCCATTAGTCCTTTATTTTTATTTCAAAAGTTTTGCCCCAGACATGAAATCTAAAATTGGAACTATAATTATTATTTCAGATTTGATTCCATCTATATTGCTATTTGATAGTTTAATGTTAATTGATTTGTTTAATTATATAATTAGCTTAATTTGATTTCATTGTATTAACTTTGTATCCAAAAAGAGCAATATGAGCGAAATAAAATACGATAAAAAAAGACTAAACCCTGTAAAATCAATTCTTGTTTCTCAACCTGAGCCAAAAGATAATAATTCACCCTTTCATAGGTTAGCTAAACAATACGATTTAAAAATAGATTTTAAGCCATTTATTAAAATTGATCCTGTTTCAATTAAAGAATTTAGGAAACAAAAAATTAATATATTAAATCATACTGCAATAATTTTTACTAGTAGAAATGCTGTAGATCATTTTTTTAGAATTGCTGAAGGAATGAATGTTACTGTTCCAACTGATATGAAATATTTTTGTATTTCAGAACAAACAGCAAATTATCTTCAGAAATATATTGTAATTAGAAAAAGGAAAATTTTTACTGGAGAGAGAACAATTGCTGAACTTTTAAATGTTATGAAGGAAACCATGGTGAAATTTCCTGATGAAAAATATTTATTTCCATGTTCTAATATCACAAGAGATACAATTTCTGAGTTTTTAAAAGAAAATAATTGTTCTTATTCTGAAGCAATAATTTATAATACCGTTCCAAGTGATTTGAAAAAACTGAAGAAAGTATTTTATGATATTTTAGTTTTTTACACACCCTATGGTATTGATTCATTAGTCAAAAATTTTCCTGACTTTGAGCAGAATAATACAAGAATCGCTGGTTTTGGAACAAATACTGCTAAAGCAATAAAAGAAAATAATTTAAAACTTGATATTAAAGCCCCAATGAAAGATATACCATCAATGACTAGGGCTATAGAATTATATATTAAACAGGCTAATAAAGTTTAGTGAATGAAAAAGGTATTTGTTATAGTATTTTCTTTTCTGATACTTGGCTTTAAAGGCTATTCCCAGCAGGACCCATACTTTAGTACTTATCTTGTTAACCCAACAATTGTAAACTCAAGTTTATCATCTTTATATGAAAATAATAATGTAATTCTTGTTTACAGAAATCAGTGGGCAAATTATAACCCAAATAATTTAGCGATTTCATCGGACTCTCCTAATACTGGTATTTTATCATTAAATCTAAAGAGTAGAGATAAAAACCTCTCTTTCGGAATGAATGTGATCTCAGATAACCTTGGGCCTAAAGAATTTTTTAATTTTTCACCTTATTTTAGTCTTAGAAAAAAAATAAATAATTCCTTCTTTAGTGTTAGTGTGTCTCCTTCTTTCAAAAGTACGACACTTAATTTTAGTTCTTTAATTTTTGTTAATCCTAGTGACCCATTTAATATTGGAGGCAAGCAAACCCAATCTGAGCCAGATATTAATTTTGGATTTTCTTATTATAATGAAAGGGTATTATTAAGCTTGTCAGCAAAAAATCTTGCTCAGCCATCATTTAATTTTGGGTTGTCCGAACTTAAAAATATTGAGAATATAAATCTTTCTTTTTTAGGTAAATATGTGATTGAGGTAGATAGAGATCTTACAGTTGAACCTTACTTGCTTTTAAGGTCAGACCTTTCATCTTATACCTTTGATGTTAGTGGCTTAGCAACATATAAAAAAACAATGAGCATTGGTGCTTCTTATAGATATGATGAGGCAATTGTTGGCTTTTTAGGATATCATTTCCTTAAAAAAAATAAATTATTTGTCGGTTATTCATTTGACTATGTAGTACATAATGTAAATGCTAAAGCTCCTATTTCTCATGAGCTAGTTGTAAGATATGATTTGCCGACTCCGCAAATGAGAAAACCAATTAGAACACCAAGATTTTTCTATTGATTTAAAATTTCACTAAATAATATTGAAATGTGGCTTTGATAGTTAGTTTCATTATATTTGTGTAACTTTTCTAACTAAATATTTATCGTTCGAAACAATAATTTAGATATTTTAAAGTTAAGTTTTAACTTTGCGTTTAATTATGTTTAAAACAAACTCAAAAATTTCTTTAATATTATACTGCCTTTTGGCAATTATTATCGGTGGGTGTAGTCTGCTCGGGGGCGGTTCAAGCAAAAAGAATCCGAGGGGACAGCTTGTTGGTACTCTCGATAGAGATGGGTTTGAAATGTCTGCCCAGTATGGGATGGTTTATATTCCTACAGGTAGATTTTATATGGGACAGGCTGATGAAAATATTCAATCTGATCAGAGTAATTTTAACAGACAAGTAACTATAAGTGCTTTTTATATGGATGATACTGAAATCACTAATGATGAGTATAGACAGTTTATGCAGTATCTTGAAGAAAATCCTGATTATGAATTATCAGAAGGAGCTACTATCGAATCTTTGAAACCTGACACTACAGTGTGGTCAAGTGATTTTACTCACCATTATGGTGATCCATTACTTGCATATTACTGGTCTCACCCTGCATTTGATGATTATCCAGTCGTAGGTGTATCGTGGGAATCAGCTAGAGAATTTGCTAGATGGAGAACAAAATTTTTAAACGATTACAGAAAAGAAGAGGGTTTACTACCTTTTCCTTCATTTAGATTACCAACCGAGGCAGAGTGGGAATATGCTGCAAGAGGTGGAAGAGATAATGTTAAATATCCTTGGGGTAACCCATACACTAGAAACTCAAGAGGTTGTGTTCTCGCAAACTTTAAACCAGGTAGAGGAAATTATGTGGATGATGGTTATGCTTATACCTCACCTGTAGGTGTATTTTTTCCAAACGACTTCGGACTTTATGATATGTCAGGTAATGTAGCTGAGTGGTGTGAAGATGCATATATTGATTCCTATAATCCAATTGTTTGGGATTTAAATCCTATATATAGAGATGATTCTAATGCTAAGAAAGTTACTAGAGGAGGATCTTGGAAAGATATTGCTTTTTTTATTGAAGTTGGTACTAGAACTTTTGAATATAAAGACTCTACAAGAGCATTCATTGGTTTTAGAACAGCTATGCCTCATTTAGGCAGAAATTTAGAAGGCTTTTAGAATAAAAAAAATTAATTTTAAATAAGATAATAACTTAAATACTAATAAAATGATAACTAAGAAAAGATCAAGAAATCCCGTTCTGAGATGGATCCAGAACGAGGATAATATGAATGTTATATATGGTTTAGGAGCTGCTGTCGTTATTTTGGGAGCTCTCTTCAAACTACAGGGATGGCCAGGTGCAAATATTATGTTAATTGTTGGCCTTGGGGTAGAAGCTTTAATATTTGTGTTAAGTGCTTTTGATCCGCCAACAAGTCATGACTGGGATTGGAGTAAAGTTTATCCACAACTAAGCCCGAGTGGCTCTGCTACATCAGCGTCTCAAGTTGGTGATATAATGAAAGAAGCTAAGTTAGACCCTTCGGTTTTAAAGAGTGTAGGAGATGGAATGAAAAAAATGGCTGCACAAGCAAATAATATTAATGATTTAGCCGGTGCTTCAGTTGCTGCAAAAGCATATGAGGAAAGCATTAAAGGAGCTACAAATTCATTAAATTCTGTCAATGAATCATATAATGCAATTTCTGCGACAGCTAAAGATCTTGCTGATTCTAGCGTTAGTGTAAAAGAGGCTGTAGGTCTTACACAAGAGTATAAGGAAAATTTAAAGAGTGCATCAACATCTCTTGGAGCAATAGTTACTGCATCAGGACAAATAACAGAAACTGCTGCAAATATGTCAAAAGCTCAAGATGATGCTATTAAGTTACAGAAGGAGCTTCATGATCTTACTGAAAATTTAAGTAAGCTTAATAAGATTTATGTTGGCATGTACGATGCTATGCACAAATAGAAATTAAAAAATAACACATAAAATACTAAGAAAATGGCAGGTGGTGATAGCCCAAGACAGAAAATGATTAATATGATGTATATTGTATTGATCGCCATGTTAGCTTTAAATGTTGACACCAAGGTTTTGAAGAAGTTTATTATGATTAATGATAGCTTCGAATCAACAAACTCGGAAAAGGTTATTGATAATTCTAGAAAAATTGAGTCAATAAAGGCCGCTGTGGAAGATTCAGGGAATAGGAATGAGGATATTAAAGTCATGAAATTGTCAGAATCAGTTAGAGAGCAATCTAATGATTTAGTTAATTTCATGGGTGAAATAAAAAATACTATTATTGAAGAGACAGGTGGTAAAGATCCAAAAACTGGTATCAAAGGATATAAAAATATAGACTTTGTTTACAGTCTTATGGGTGGAGATGAAGATAAAAATGGATTAAGGTTCGGAGATGAGTTACAGGTTCGTATAAATGAGTTCTCAACATTTGTTCAAGACTCAATTTATAATGGTGACGAAAACTCGGGGATTCATGATTTAGCAAGAAATGCCGATCAAATACCGATGTATCAAGATGATCCTCCAGTTGACCCATCTTTTACTGCTCTTAATTTTGGTTTTGGTACCTCTGCTGGAGCTGGCCTCGCTACTATAAGTCAACTTCAAGCAGATATTATAAATCTGGAGATAAAAGCTTTAGATAAATTAGCAGCATCAGTTGGTGCAGCTGATTTAAAGTTTGATGTTGTTTCACTTACAACTTTACCTGATCAAAAAGTCGTTGCTGCAGGTGCTAAATATCGAACACAATTGTTCTTATCTGCTGCATCTTCAGCTATTGTTCCTACAATGACTGCTGATGGTGATACACTAGACGTTGCTAACGGTAGAGGTTACTACGAGTTTACAGCAAAAGGTGGTCAGTATGATAAAGAAGGCTTGTCAAAACAGAGTTATATTGGTACAATTAGTGTAACGTTACCTGGAGGAAGAGATACTACCTTTATTGATACAGTTGAGTATTTTGTTGCAAGACCTGTCATTCAAATTCAGTCTGCTTCAGTTCAGGCATTATACCTAAACTGTGGAAATGAGATACAAATTAATGTACCTGCATTAGGTTCAGAATATAATCCAACATTCTCTGCAAGAGGTGGAGATGTTGTAAGAGGATCTAAAGCTGGAGAGGTAACTATAATACCAAAATCGAAAAAGGTTGATTTAAATGTAAGTAATGCTGGTAACTTTATAGGTTCTCAGTCATTTGGCGTTAGATCAATTCCAGCACCTGAGATAAAGGCTAGAATTAGAGGTAAAGAAATTGATGCTAAAACTGGTATTCCGGTAAGTACACCAAGCTTTAGCTTAGATGCTATTGCAGATGCAAGTTTTGCTGAATTTTTACCAAAAGATGCAAGATTCCAAGTTAGAGAAGCAGAAATTAATCTTGTTAGAGCCGGTAGAGGAGTTTCTAGACAAAGAGTTAATAGTAAGGATGTTAATTTAAATAAACTTGCAGGAAAAAGAAAAGGCGATAACATAGTAATTGAAATAAAGAGAGTTGCTAGAGCTAACTTCAGAGGTGAAGTTGAAGAGTTCAAAAATTTTGCGCCAAGATATATAACTATACCATTAAAGTAATTTATGAAACAGTTTAATAAGATTCTTGTACTTTTTGTTTTGCTTTCTACTCTTTCTGTAGATAATACTTATTCGCAAACATTTACTGAGAGAATTGGTGCAGAGTCAGACGGCTACAATCCTTTATCTCTTAGAAAAGTACATGAATCTTATTTGATGTGGAAGAAAACTTTATGGCGAAGGGTTGATCTGAAAGAGAAACAAAATAAACCTTTTTTTGCTAGAAATAGAGAAATCTCCAAAGTTATTATAGAGGCTGTAGAGAGAGGGGTATTAATACCTTATAACAGTGATTCTGTAAATGATAGTAATGTAATGTCTCGTGAAGAGTTTGTAGAAAATATTCAGCAGCTTGATGATGAGATTGAGGAGGATGATGGTGGTTTTGATCTTGATGATCCATTTGCAGGCTTTGAAGAGGATGATCCATTTTCTGAAGAGGCAGAAGTAGTCGCTGCAGGGCCTATTTTTATTCCGAAGAGAGAATTCTCAATATTTGAGATAAAAGAAGATCTTTATTTTGATAGGATACACTCAAGAATTTATTTTGATATACAAGCAATAACAATGTATCTACCTGGCGATAGTTTTTATAATCCAGCTGGGTTTGAGAAACCTATTGCCTCGTTTAGGTTTGTTGACTTATATAATTTATTTAAATCTATGCCTAAGGATGCGATCTGGTATAATGAAAATAATATAGCACAGCATAAAAATTTGGGTGACGCTTTTCTCTTAAGATTATTCAAGGGGATAATTGTTAAGATAGCAAATGCAGATGATATTCGTGTATCTGAGCTATATGCCAGGTCAAGAAAAGAAGGTATAATGGCAAGCTTTAAGGTGGAGCAAGATCTTATGGAATGGGAATCTAATCTTTGGGAGTATTAATTTCTATATACTTTAAAAGAGAGTTAGTTCTTTTTTTTCCTATCACTTCAATCAATTTATCTTTATTAATATTTTTGATATTTTCAATAGATTTAAATTTCTTAATTAATTTAATTCTAGTCATCTCACCTATACCATCAATTTGTTCAAGCTCAGACTTTAAAAAGGTGTTACTTCTTAGCTGTTTATGATAATTGATAGCAAATCTGTGTGCCTCGTTTCTAATATTTTGTATGAGTTTTAATTGCTCAGACTTTTTTCCTAATAGAATTGGAACAGAGTCATTAGGAAAGTATATCTCCTCTAACTTTTTTGCTATTCCTATAATATTAATTTTATTGTAAATATTTATTTTTTTTAAAACTTCACATGAAGCGCTTAACTGACCTTTTCCACCATCGATAATGATCAAATCAGGAAGTTTCATTTCTTCTTTTATGAGCCTACTGTATCTTCTTTCAACTACTTCTCTCATTGACTCAAAATCATCAGGCTTATCTACAGACCTTATTTTATATCTTCTATATTCTTTCTTGCTAGGGTAACCATCTCTAAATAAAACCATTGAGGCAACAGTATTACTGCCCTGAATATTTGAAATGTCAAAACATTCAATATAAAATGGAACCCTTTTTAAATTAAGTTTATTTTTTAGATCAATAAGAATAGACATTTTTTTTGTTTTCCTCTCCTTCTTTTCATTATATAAATTTTTCTTATAAAATAGAACATTTTTTAAACTCATGTCAATTAAACTTTTCTTGTCTCCAACTTTTGGTACAATTGAGATAAGGTTATCAGGAAGTGATTTCTTTAGTGATATATTCGAAATTGTATCATTTGACATGCTACCATATTTAATTTTCAAATCAATAAGAATTTGTCCAATTTCATTATAATCAAAACTTATCTTCTTCTTTACTTTAATAGTTTCTGAGCTAATTATCATGCCATTATTTACTTTCATAAAATTTATGAAGTAATGGTTGTTATCATCCATTATCCCAAAAACATCTAAATTATTTACCTTGAAGTTTACTACTATTGATTTTGAAGTAAATGACTCAATATGAAAAATTTTGTCTTTAATTTCTTGAGCTTTTTCATAGTTTAGATTTTTAGAATATAAATGCATTTCTTTTTTTAATGAATTAGTTAACTCTATAGTTCTGCCTTTTAATATATTTTTAATTTCATTTATATCCTTTAAATATTCTGTCTCTTCTTGCATATTTTCACATGCGCCCTTACAATTACCTAAATGATATTCTAAGCATACCTTAAATTTTTTGCTTTCTATATTTTCAGAGCTTAATACATAATTACAATTTCTTATTTTATATAAGTTTTTTATTAATTTAAGAATTGACCTCATTGATTTAACATTAGTGTAAGGTCCAAAAACATCTTCTTTCTGATGATTGATTTTTCTTGTTGAGTAAATTTTTGGAAATCTTTCTTTAGAAATTGCTATGTAGGGAAAAGATTTATCATCTCTCAATAATATATTGTACTTTGGTTTATTTTCTTTTATTAAATTATTCTCTAAAAGAAGAGCATCATGTTCTGATTCAGATAATACAAAATCAATACTTGATGTTTCTTTTATCATATTTGATATTTTCTTATTTTGTTCTTTCTGAAAATAACTTTTGACTCTTTTTTTTAAATTTTTTGACTTTCCTACATATAATATCTTGTTTTCTGAACTTAAAAACTTATAAATACCTGGGGAGTTAGGAAAGTCAATACTTTTTAAATTATCCATTTTTAAAAAATATCTGATGCGTCAATCTTATCTAATATTGATTCTAATGAATCTGATTTAATTTCATTACTATAAGTAGTACAGTCCATCTCTACATTAATGATCTTTGTGGGCTTATCAAATGTCCCTTTAGAAATTCCTAACTCTGAATCACCATAAACGTCAAGCATGTACTGTTGCCATATAGGCATTGCTGTTCTAGCTCCTTGACCATATGCCCACTCCCTAAAATGAATACTTCTATCATCTCCTCCTACCCATGCACCGGACACTAAATTATGAGTGACACCAATAAACCAACCGTCTGATGCATTTTGAGTTGTTCCTGTTTTTGCACCAACATCATTTCCTATTGTTAGTTCTGGATTTAATCCTCTTGCTGTTCCTCCTTCCTCTTCTTTAGAGCCTTTAAGCATATGAAGCATTAAATAAGCAGTCTCTTCACTTAGCGCTTCTTGTTTGGTGGGAACAAACTCTTGAATAAGATTTCCATATTTGTCTTCAATTCTTGAAATAAAAAATGGTTCTGTCCATATACCTTTATTAATAAATGTACTATAAGCTCCAACTAAGTCAAAAAGTGAAACATCTCCTCCAGCTCCTAAACATACAGCGGGTACGGGGTCTAGTTTACTTTGAATTCCTAACTTTTTAGCATAGTCAACAACTGTTTGGGGAGATAATTTTTTTGTCATAAATGCCGTTATAGAGTTTACAGATTTAGCCATAGCTTTTCTTAGTGTCATAGTTTCTCCAGTCCATTTACTATTATGGTTATCAGGCCTCCAATAAGGTGGGTCTTGACCAGGTAATTCGAAAACGACAGGAGCATCAACAACTGGATAGCATGGTGAGTAACCATTATCAATTGCTGCTGCATATACAATTGGTTTAATGGTTGAACCTGGTTGTCTTCGTCCTTGTTTAACGTGATCATATTTAAAGTATTTATGATTTATACCTCCCACCCAAGCTCTAATATATCCTGTTTTTGGTTCGATAGATACAAATCCTGCTTGAAGAAAGTTTTTATAATATTTTAGTGAATCCATGATGCTAAAAACAGTATCTATTTCACCTTCCCAGCTAAAAACCCGCATGTTTTTCTTCTTATTTAATTTTTCAAAAACTAGTGTTGTATCATTATCATTAGCCTTCAAAAGATTTTTAAAATATGCAGTTCTCTTTATGGTTTTTTTTAGAAAATCTTTAATTTCAAAACCTTTTTCATCTATCCATGGATTTCTTCCCTCCCAGTGTTTACTAAAAATTGCTTGCAGTCTTTTCATCTGATCATGTACGGCTCTTTCTGCATGATCTTGAAGCCTACTGTCAATGGTTGTATATATTTTTAAACCATCTGAAAATAAATCATATCCATTCTCTTTTGCCCAGTTTATAAGATAATTTCTTACTACTGTTCTAAAGTAAGTTGCCTGTCCTACATTTTGATTTTCAACTTTATAGTTAAGGCTAAGGTCCATAACTTTCAAGGAATCATATGTTGTTTTATCAACAATATTATATTTATATAAGTTATAAAAAATTTCAGATCTCTTTTCTAGTGCGTTATTAGGATTAAAATAAGGATTATACTTTGTGGGTTTATTTAAGAGCCCAACTATGATTGACGACTCATTATAATTTAACTCTGATGGGAGCTTATTAAAATATGTCTTAGCAGCAACTTTAATACCATATGAATTGCTTCCATATTCTGCTGTATTTAGATACATTGCTATGATCTCTTTCTTTGTATAAAACTCCTCAAGCTTTACGGCAACAATCCACTCTTTTACTTTTGAAATAACTAAACCAAGGAAAGGAACACCACTTAGTTTACCTTTTTTTTCTCTTCTAATTTTAAATAAGTTTTTAGCTAACTGTTGAGTAATTGTACTCCCTCCACCTTCTAATCCACTAGACCCAAATGTTGCAACGTTTTTAACTACACCATAGCTAGCACGAATCAGTCCCTTTAAGTCGATACCTGAGTGATCATAATACCTTATATCCTCAGTTACTAATAAAGTAGTGACTAGTTCTTTTGACAATTCATCAAATTTAACTGGAGATCTATTGTACCTAAAATATTTTCCTAATAACTTATTATTACTAGAAAATAATTCTGAGGAAAGTTCAGATTCAGGTTTTTCTAAATCTTGTAAGCTAGGCATACCGCCAAATAAATTATATAAATTATAATTTATTGATAGTATAAAAATAAATAGAGATAAAACTCCAATAATTAATGCTATCCAAAGTTTTTTAATTATGCTTTTTGTTTTATTCACCTATTTATAAATTTTACGAACTCTGTATAATTTTTTGATTTAAAAATTAAGTTCATGTTTTTTTCTCCAACAACAAAATTAGTATTTCCATTTGATTCTTCACTAGTTAAGGAGGAATTGAATTCAGATTTTATAGAGGCTAATTTTTTTTTGTTTTTTAAAGAGATAACATTAAAAATAGTACTATTATCTAATCCAAATTCATAGATATCCTCAGTTATATCAGATGAATTTAATGTTTCTTGCAACTTTATATTTAGTTTTTCTTTAAATATTGGTTTTGTAATCAAGAAAAAATAAAAAACAGAATCACTATTATCTCTAAAAATAGGTAGTCCGCTGAATACGAAGTTGTTATGAACATCTTCTGCGGACTTTAATAAGGTTGAAGCGTAGCTTACTGAGGATTCTCCAATTGCATTTTTTAGAAATTTTTTTAATTCATATTGAAGAGAAAACGTTCCAGATTCTTTCCCTTTTGCTATCGATTTTAAAAGTGAAATATTTTCAAAAAATGGATTATTCAAATATCTCATGCTTAATGAATCTACATTTTTAATAACCATTTGATTATTTCCCATCTTTAAATTGTCATATATTTTATTATAAATTTTCTTTAAGAGATTAAGTTCTTGAAATTCATCAATCTGATAATTTGGGTTTATTATTAATTTATAATATTCAGTGTCTGGATGGTTGCTTAATATTAAATTTTTATATTTTTCAATTTCACTGCTGATCAGGTATAATTGATAATAAACTTCAGCTAAATATTCGGATTTATTAAACCTTATTATAAACTCATTGTATGTCTCAATTCCTTTTTCTTTTTCTTCTAACTTTTGAATATATATTTTACCGACTTTATAGTATGCTGTTTCAGTTTCTTTATTTAATCTGTCTTTTTCACTCTGAGTAAATGGTAACTTGTCTTTTAATTTTATAACCGTATCATCATCTTCATCAATCTCACTTTTATTATCAATATTGTCCTCGATATATAATGAAGATTCTTCAACCTTATTGTTAGCTATAAAACTAATTTTAGAAATTAGTCTCCAATTATCTTTTAACTCTCTATTACCCCATATTCTTTGAAAGTCATTTTTTCCAATACTTAGTATAGACTCATTATCAAAATACCAACTTCCACTAGAATTATTTGATAGTATTATTTTTGATTCGCTTGGAAGAAAATTTTGTTTTAATTCTCTAACCTTTTCTTTCTTCTTCCTTTCAGAAGATTTTTCGATACTGTTCTCTAAAATATCATTCAATTCCTCATCTGGTAATGATGTTAGAAAAATTAAACTATCATTGGTGTTTATTATTTCTAAATTATCTACGAGTTCAGTTAAAATATCACTTTTCTCTTTTAATTTTTTATATCCCTTAAACTCTCTATTAATATTATTTAAAGCACTATCATAATAAAGTTTAGCTGACTTATAATCATTCAATTTATCGTAATAAATATCTGCGGTGTTTTTATATGAATAGAAAAGAAGATTTTTATTTTTAGTGTTATTTATGACGGATATAGAATAGTGTTTAATTGCATCTATAAATTTTTCTTTATTCTCATATAACAATCCCATTTCATAATAAATCCTATCAAGTTTTTCAATATTTTTTTTATCTCTTATAAGTTTTGAAAAATACTTATTTATTTCAGTTTTGTCGTCATTAATTAATGTTCTAGCATAAAATATTCTAGCATTAAATTCCATATCAAAAGAAGGATTATTTGATAGGCATTCTTTTAAGTAGTTTTTTGCTGAATCATAATCTTTATTGAATAAATGAATTTGACCTATTGCAAAATAAATTCTATTTAGAAGACTTCTTTTTCTAACTATCTTTTCAAGAGAATATAGTTCATCTAGAATATCAGCTCTTCTATTTAATTCTTTAAATAAGTAGTGCGCATTTAAGTGAAATTCCTCTAAAAGATCCTTATCTAATGTATTTTTTTTTAAAAAATTAAGGACCTCAATAGCTGCATTATAATCTTGTTTTTCTGTGTAAGCTCTCATTAAAAAAATTAAAGACATTTGTTTAGCCAATTCATTGTTAGACCTTGAATTAACATACTTTAATGTTGTAATAGACTGATTTAAGTCTAATGCTAACAATCTTGCTTTTCCGATAAGAGAGTAGCTTGGGTAAACATATTTTGAGCTTGGATGCCTCTGAATTAATATTGATAGCTTTTTAACAATATCTTCTTCTTTTTCATTTATACCGAATACTTTATTTGTATCAATTTCATAAGATAAATTGATAATACTATCATAATTTTCAATAGTTGATTCTAATAATTCATTTTCAATTTCTTCAATAGTTTCATTAGCTAAAAAATAAGCATTATACCTAGCTGTAGTATCATCAAAAGCTGTATTAATAATTGAGTTGCATGATATTAATAATAATGGCAGAATTGCTATCCAAATGTATATTTTCATATTTTTCTCTATCTATTGAATAAACGTAGCTATTAAATATTTATTTTTGTGAATATAAACTACTAAAAAAAAATTTTGAGAAACAAAGTTATTAAATGGTCAAGAAATAGACTTCAAATTATCTTTAGAAATAAAAGAGACTTTAAAGATATATCCTTCATTGAGTTTACAAATTTAAGTTTAACTATTTATTCAATATTATTTTTAGTTACAATTTTTTCAGTTTCATTTTTACTATCAACTACTATACTTAGCCAATGGTTTGATCCAAGATTCGTTGAAAAAAAAGCAAACGAGGAATTAATTAGACTTTCTAACTCGATAGATTCTCTAATACATGAATCCCAAATTAAAGATCAGTACATTGAAAATATAATGATTGTTTTATCTGGTGGAGAAAATGAATTTATTGATAAACAATCTGAAGATAATAGATTAGAACTTCAAGACATTACCAATGACTATACTGCAGTAGACTCTTTTTTTAGACAAGAATTTGAAAGTAATCTCTCTTTTTCAGAGATTATAAGATCATCTGGTTCAGATCAAAACTTATTATTGATGTCTCCTGTTTCCTCTGGTGTAATATCTTCATTTTATGATCCCTCTAAATCCCATTATGGTATTGACATAACCTGTAGAAAAGAAGAGCCAATAAAATCTGTTTTAGATGGAACGGTTTTAATGTCATCCTGGACAAAAGATAGTGGATATGTTATAAGTATTATTCATCCTAATAATTTAATTTCAGTATATAAACACAATGCTAAAGTTTTTGTTGAGCCCGGTCAAATAATAAAAACAGGAGATGTTATTTCAATTATTGGTAATACTGGTGAGCTGTCAACTGGACCTCATTTACATTTTGAGTTATGGTTAAATGGTAAATCCATAAATCCTTCGGAATTTATATCATTATAATTAAATTTGTGAAAATTAACTAAATATATCAATTGTGGATAATTCTAATGGGTCTAATAATATAATCGGAGAGGGAAGTGTTTTAAAAGGAAATTTAAATTCTTCAGGAAATGTAAGATTAGAAGGTAAGGTAATTGGTGATCTTTCATCATCTTCTAAAGTTGCTTGTGGGGAAACTTCTGTAGTAGATGGGAATGTCATTGCTGAAAATGCTGAAATAGCTGGAAAAGTTACTGGAAAAGTGACAGTTTCTGAGCTGTTGATATTAAAGTCAACTGCTTCTATTCACGGAGATATATCAACCTCCAATTTAATTATTGAATCTGGGGCTAATTTTAATGGAGCTTGTTCTATGGGAAAAGAAATCATAGAAGAAGATGATTCTAATAATGAAAAAGAGTAGTTATTTAAGGTATCTTAATCTCAGTTTTCAGTTTTTTTTTATTATTATATTTTTTGGAGTATCTGGTTATTTTATCGACAACTATTTGTTTAATAAAGTTTCTATTTTAACACTTTTATTACCTCTTGTTGGATTTATGATATCTCTTTATTTAGTATATAAGAGTGAGAGAAGATGAAGGTGTTAGCTATGACTAATCTTTGTTTTTATTTGACCTTATCTTTGATGGCCTTTGTTTTAAGCTTATTTAGTTTTTCATTTATTAATGAATTTATTTTTTATATAATTTTTTTTAATATTACGATCGATGTAATCTTTAAATTTTTAATTGAAAAGTCTGATAATATCAATATCGTACTTAAAACGATATTATCATCATTTATTAGGTTGTTTTGTTCATTAATTTTTATTCTTTCATTTGAGGTTTTTGGTGTAGAAAACCTATTAAATTTTATATTAAATTTTTTAATTGTGTATTTATTATTCATAATATTTGAAATAACAATTCTATTATTAAATTTGCATCATATTAAATAGCTGATGTTGTCAAAGCGTACATTTTTTCTGTTTATTTTACTATCATTTTTTAGTGCTAATCATTTTGCGTTTTCTGCAGAAAAGAAAGATGGTGAGTTCAATATGGGAGAGATGATCATGCATCATGTCCTTGATGATTATAGATATGAAATAATGCATGGAGTCATTATTCCCCTACCAATAATTGTTTATACTGATTCAGGTTTAGAGATTTTCTCGTCATCAAATTTATTCGATGAAGATCATAACGCACTAAAAGAAGGGTATAATGGATTTAAGTATGATCATGGCAAGTTAAAGCCAATTAATCCTGAACTCTCATACATTGATTTATCAATTACTAAAAATGTAGCATTCTTAATAATGACATCAATTTTAATGATTATAATATTTGTGACTGTTGCTAGAGGATACTCAAATAAATATTCTGTACCTAAAGGAATTCAATCTGTCTTCGAACCATTAATATTGTTTGTGAGGGATGATATCGTTAAGCCAAATATTGGTCACAACTATGAAAAATATTTGCCTTATATGTTAACTCTATTCTTTTTTATATTTTTTGGTAATGTTTTAGGTTTATTACCTGCTGCTGCAAATTTAACTGGTAATATAGCTGTTACAATGACTTTAGCAATTTTTACTTTTTTAATAACAAATTTTTCAGGAAATAAACATTATTGGAAACATATATTTTGGACGCCAGGTATCCCTCTAATAATGAGAGTAATAATATTGCCAATTGAGCTAATTGGGTTGTTTTCCAAGCCGATCTCATTAATGATAAGACTTTTTGCAGCAATAACAGCTGGCCATATTGTTTTACTTAGTTTCATCGGATTAATTTTTATCTTCCAAAGTTACGGAGTTGGTTTCTTCAGCTCTTTATTTGTAGTAGGATTAAATCTTGTTGAATTGATGGTTGCTGGTATTCAGGCTTATGTGTTTACTATGTTCTCTTCTGTATATATTGGGTTAGCAATTGAAGATGAACACTAAAAAAATTATTATGTTAAATTTTAAAATTAATTATTATGCTTAGTTTTCTATTATTAGATATTGGATTAGCTGCTATTGGAGTTGGTTTAACAACAATTGGTGCAGGTATTGGTATCGGTTTAATTGGAGCAAATGCTATGACTGCAATTGCTAGACAACCTGATGCTCAACCAAAAATTTTCACTACTATGCTTATTATTGCAGCTTTAGTTGAGGTAATTGCATTAGTTGGTGCATTAGTAGCTCTTTTAGTATTGTTCCAGTAAGAATATTTAAATAAATATGGAACTTTTAACACCAGGTACAGGCCTTTTATTTTGGCAAGTTATAATCTTTTTAACACTTCTACTGGTACTATCCAAGTATGCTTGGAAACCTATCACAGAGTCATTAAAGGAAAGAGAAAAATTTATTGAAGATTCATTGGATTCAGCTAAGAAAGCTGAAGAAGAGTTAGTTAATATTCAAAAAAAGAATGAAGAGCTTTTGTCTGAAGCGAGAAAAGAAAGAGAAAAGGTTCTCGCTGAAGCCAAAAAATTATCTAATTCAATGAAAGATGATGCTAAAAATAATGCTAAAGAGATGGCTGATAAAATTATTGCTGACGCAAAAAAAGTTATAGATTCTGAAAAAGATAAAGCAATGAATGATGTAAAAAATACGCTTGCTGAATTATCTATAGATATTGCTGAAAAAATAATTAAAAAAGATCTTAGTAAAGATTCTTCGCAAAAAAAGTATGTTGAAGATTTGATTAAGGAAATTAATAAGACAAAGTAATGAAGAATACTCGTGCTTCTGAAAGATATGCTAAATCACTATTGACGCTTTCAATTGAGAAAAAAATTCTTGATAAAGTAAAGGCTGACGTTGATTTAATTATTAAATCTTTTGATAACTCGAGAGAAATTTCAAATTTATATCTAAGTCCAATCATACCTATAAATCATAAGTTAAGTATTACTAAAAAAATATTTAATGAAAAAGTAAATGAACATACACTAAACTTATTAATAAATCTTGTTTTGAGAAAGAGGGATAATCTTATCGAATCAATTCTTCATAAGTTTAATGAATTATATAATGTTCAAATGAATATTGAGGAGTCTTTAATTACTACAACTTTTGATTTAGATAAAAAATCTCTTGAGGTAGTAAAAGAATTTGCTAAGAAAATCACCAAAAAAAATATTTCTTTAATTAACAGTGTTGATAAAGAAATTGTTGGAGGTTTTAATCTAAAAATTGGAGATAGAATGATAGACTGTACTGTCTCCAGTAAATTAAAAAGTTTAAGAAAAAAATTAATTAATAACTAAAAATAAAATAATGTCAAATATCAGACCAGATGAGGTTTCTTCTATAATAAGAGATCAATTATCAAATTTTAAATCAGAGTCGGAATTAGAAGAAGTAGGTACCATCCTACAGGTTGGAGATGGTGTTGCAAGAATTTATGGATTATCTAATGCTAAAGCTGGAGAGCTTCTAGAGTTTGATGGTGGTGTAAAAGGATTAGTCTTAAATTTAGAAGAAGACAATGTTGGTGCTGTATTAATGGGAGATTCAAGTAATATCAAAGAAGGTGATACAGTGAAACGATCAGGAGAGATTGCTTCAATAGATGTAGGTGATGGAGTATGTGGTAGAGTCCTTGATACACTCGGAAATCCTATTGACGGAAAAGGACCAATTAAGGGTAAGGTTTTTTCAATGCCTCTTGAAAGAAAAGCACCAGGTGTTGTTTACAGACAACCAGTTAATGAGCCTTTACAAACTGGAATTAAAGCTATTGATTCAATGATTCCTATTGGTAGAGGTCAAAGAGAATTAATTATTGGAGATAGACAAACTGGTAAAACAGCCGTAGCAATAGATACAATACTAAATCAAAAAGAATTTTATGATAAAGGAGAGCCGGTTTATTGTATATATGTAGCTTGTGGTCAAAAAGCATCAACTGTTGCTCAGGTAACTAATATTTTAGAGAAAAATGGAGCTCTTCCATACACAACAGTTGTGTCTGCAGCATCATCTGCCCCAGCCCCTATGCAGTTTTTTGCACCTTTTGCTGGTGCAGCGATAGGTGAATATTTTAGAGATACTGGTAGGCCAGCCCTTGTAATATTTGATGACTTGTCTAAACAAGCTGTTTCATATAGAGAGGTTTCTCTTCTACTTAGAAGACCTCCGGGTAGGGAAGCTTATCCTGGTGACGTATTCTATTTACATTCAAGATTACTAGAGAGGTCTGCAAAAATAATTAATGATAACAAGCTTGCTGCTGATATGAATGATTTACCAGAATCTTTAAAAGGTCAGGTAAAAGGAGGAGGTTCATTAACTGCACTTCCTATTATTGAAACACAAGAAGGCGATGTTTCTGCTTATATACCAACTAATGTTATTTCAATTACTGATGGTCAAATATTTCTTGAGTCTAATTTGTTTAATTCTGGAATTAGACCAGCAATAAACGTTGGTATTTCAGTTTCAAGAGTTGGTGGGTCTGCACAGATTAAGTCAATGAAAAAAATTGCAGGAACTCTTAAGTTAGATCAAGCTGCTTTTAGAGAGTTAGAAGCATTTTCAAAGTTTGGTTCTGATCTTGATGCCGCAACTCAATTAATTATTGATAGGGGACAAATTAATCAAGAGATTCTTAAACAGCCTCAGTACTCACCTTTAAGAGTCGAAGAGCAGGTTGCTGTAATTTATTGTTCATCGAATGGATTTTTTGATGGAGTTGATCTTAGTAAAATCTCTAAACTCGAAGAAGAATTTTTACAGTATGTTAATTCAAAATGTAAAAAAGTTTTAGATGAGTTGGCTGATGGAGTATTGAAAGATGCTAGTCTTAAGATATTAGAAGATTCAGCTAAAAATATTGCTAAAAATTATAAATAAAATTTAATGCCTAGCATAAAAGAAGTTAAAAATAGAATAGGGTCTGTAAAGTCAACACAGCAGTTAACTAAAGCTATGAAAATGGTTGCTGCAGCTAAACTTAAAAAAGCTCAGGATAAAGTTTTACAGTTGAGACCTTATTCTAAAAAACTTAATGAAATACTATCTAATCTATCTGAATCTGTTAACAATGATCTTTTTATTAAAAGGAAAATAAATAAAGTTCTTGTAGTTGTAGTTAGCTCCGATAAGGGGCTTTGTGGTAGTTTTAATAGTAGTTTAATAAAGGAGTTTCACTCATTTTGCGAACAAATTCGTGACACTAAAAATATTACGGTTTTACCTATTGGAAAGAAAGCTTATGATTTCTTTAAAAATTCACAGTTTGAACTTATTCTTGATTATTGGGAAGATTTAAATGGTTTCTCTTATGAAAAGTCATCTAATATATGTGACTTTATAATTAATTCATTTATTGAATCTAAGTTTGATAAGGTATCAATAATATATAATGAATTTAAAAATGTTGCTGTACAGAAAACTGTTTCAGAAAACTTTCTTCCTGTATCACAAGATGTTGAGTCACAAGATAATATTAATAACAACTATATTTTTGAACCAGAAAAAAATAAAATTATAGAAGGTTTAATTCCTCAAACCCTTAAAACACAACTTCTTAAATCAGTATTGGAATCTAATGCTTCTGAGCAGGGTTCAAGAATGACCGCTATGAGCCAAGCAACAGATAATGCAGGTGAATTGCTAAAGGAGTTAAAGTTAACATATAATAGAACTCGTCAGGCAGCAATTACTAAAGAAATATTAGAAATTGTTGGTGGAGCTGAAGCTCTAAACAATTAATTATTTTTGTGTAATTCTTTCAACAGGAATTGATCTATCAAAATTATACCTGTATGTATGATGCACTTTTCCTAATTTGACTTGTACCTGTTCGGCAACTCTTATCATACTTTTATTAAAGTCAGGAATCCAATTTAGTTCAAGATCTTCATATGGAAGTTTTTCTTGAATAGTCTCTCTACTTGCCATAATTAGTGCCCCATCAACTCCTTTTCCCTGATGTTGAGGAACTATACCAAAAACCAATCCTACCATCTTCTTACATGATTTTTTAATTTTTAAATGATAGAAAGTTTTAAGCTTACCAACTAAATTTAATTTTCCATTAACATGTTTAAAAATTTGATTCATTTCTGGAATACTAATGAAAAAACCTACTGGGTCGTTATTGTGATATGCAAACCATAATATTTTTTCATCAAGGATTGGTTTTAGTTGAGCAAAAAGAAGTTTAGCTTGTGACAGCTCAAGTTTTGATACACCAGGATATTTAGACCATGCGTCATTATAAATTTTAGTAAAATCCATAATGTATTTTTGAATATTTCTTTTTTCTAATGTTTTAAAGTTATAGTTAGGATCTCTCAAAGCTCTCTCTGCCTTATGGCTTAACTTTTCAGATAATGGAGTTCTAACTTTCTTTAAAAATGTTAATTGTCTAAATAGTAATTGAAACCCATAACTCTCAAAAAGCTTTTGGTAATAGGGTTTTCCATAGTTTTGTAGATAATTAGGATCAATATCAAAACCCTCAACTAAACAACCCCACCACTTGTCTCTTTCACCAAAGTTAATTGGTCCATCCATTGAGTTATAACCTTTCTCTTCTAGCCAATTTTTTGCTGTATCAAATAATTTTACGGATGCTTTTTCATTATCGATACACTCAAAGAAGCCACAGCCTCCAACTCGAAGCTTTTCTTTGTCATTTTTTGTTGAATAGAATGCAGCAATTCTTCCGATGACTTTATCATTATCTTTTAGAATCCACCTATTCACATTACCTTTTCTAAAAGCTTTATTTGTTTTAGGATCAAAAACAGAATCAATATCTTTATCTAAGGGTCTAATCCAATTTTTTTCATTTTTATATATTAAACACGCTACCTCTATAAACTCTTTTTTATCCTTTTTTGAATTAACTTCTATAATATTCATTTATCAAAAAAATTATCTTTTATTAATTAAAGTTTCAATAATTTAGTTCATATTTTTGCTAACTAACACTAACCATGAAAATATTTTTTTAATGGAAAATATTTCCAATCTATCTGTTTTATTTAACATTCTTATCAACGGAATGGTAACAGTTTTCATTGTCTTACTTCTTGTGTATATCTTAGGTAAGATCATAATTTATTTTTTTGATACAACAAATGATGATTCAGATATCAATGTAGAAGATGAAATAAATAAGAAAATTAAATTGATGGAAGGTGAAGATGCAAAAGTTATAAGCTATAGAAAATTAGATTAAGATGTCTAAAGAAATTAAGCTTTGTTTAGTCTATAGAGATATGTGGCAGTCTTCAGGTAAGTACATGCCTAACGCTGATGATTTGGTTAAAGTAGCTGAACCTATAGTAAACATGGGTTGTTGGGATAGGGTTGAAACTAATGGTGGAGGTTTTGAACAGATACAGCTTCTTGCTGGTGAGAATCCAAATGATGTATTAAGAAAATGGACTAAGCCTTTTAATGATGCTGGTATTCAAACTCAAATGTTAGAAAGAGGCTTAAATGCTTTGAGTATGTCTCCCGTTTCTAAAGATGTAAGGGAGCTAATGTTCTCTGTGAAAAAGAAACAAGGAACAGATATTGCAAGGTCATTTGATGGATTAAATGATATTAGAAACCTAAAACTCTCAATTGATTTTGCAAAGAAAGCTGGAATGATATCTCAGTCTTGTCTTTGTATAACACACTCTAAAATACATACTGTAGATTATTATATAAATTTAGCTAAACAGTTAATTGAGCTTGGTACTGATGAGATTGCAATCAAGGATATGGCAGGTATAGGTAGACCTTCTTCTCTTGGTAAAATAGTAAAAGGAATAAAGAAATATAATCCAAATGTAATTGTTCAATATCATGGACATTCTGGTCCTGGTTTTTCAGTTGCTTCTTCTTTGGAAGTTGCTAGATGCGGTGCAGATATAATTGACGTATCTATGGAACCTTTATCTTGGGGAACCACTCATGCAGATTTATTAACTGTTCATGAGATTTTAAAGGATGATGGTTTTAAAGTTAAAGACATTGACAGAAATGCTTATATGGAAGTAAAAAGCTTAACGCAGGAATTTATTGATGATTATCTTGGGTTCTACATTAATCAAAAAAACAGATTAATGAATTCTCTTTTAATTGAATCAGGACTTCCGGGAGGGATGATGGGAAGTTTAATGAATGATCTTGAAAAAAGTCATATCAGTGTTAACAAATGGCTTCAAAAAAATAATAAAAAAGAAATTAGTTTAGACAATTTATTTTCTTCTCTTCTTGATGAGGTAAAATACATTTGGCCAATTATGGGATATCCTCCATTGGTTACGCCTTATAGCCAGTACGTTAAAAATGTTGCTATAGTTAATGTTATAAATAAAATAAAGGGTAAACAAAGGTGGAGTCTAATTGATGATAATACATGGGATATGTTATTGGGAAAATCTGGTAAACTCCCTGGTAAATTAGGAGATGAAATAATTAAATTATCAAAAGATTTAGGAAAAGAATTTTATGGTGGTAACCCACAAGATCTTATTGAAGATGTTTTAGAGAATAATCGAAATGAGATGAAATTAAAAAATTGGGATTTTGGAAAAGATGAAGAAGAGTTACTAGAATATTCATTACATAAAACTCAATACATAGATTATAGGTCAGGTGATGCAAAGAAAAAATTAGCCGAAGATATTAATTTAAAAAAGGAATCTAAAAGTTCCTCAAAGGAAGAAGAACCTAAACAAATGACAAAAACACTAATGGTCAATGACACAAATTACGAAGTGGATTATGTGTTAGATTCTAATAAAAAAGAATCAGTTTCAAATGATGAAATTATTCAAGGTCAAAATATTATTTCTCCAATAGAAGGTAGAGTTTTTTTTACGAAGGATCCAGATGAAATTCCAGTAAAGGTTGGAGACGAAATAAGCAAAGGAGATATAATTTGCTATATTGAATCAATGAAAGTAATTAATGCCATCAAGTCTGATTATTCAGGTAAGATATTACAGATATGTTTTAATGATGGTGATGATATTTATGATGATGATATTTTATTTGTAATTAATTAATGCCATGGATTTTATTCAAAAAATAATAGATATGACAAGTTTTAATGAGTTAATGTTAGAGCCTAGTTATATTTTAATGATAGCTATATCTGTATTCCTGTTATATCTAGGAATAGCAAAAAAATACGAGCCTCTTCTTCTAGTTCCAATAGGATTTGGAATACTAATTTCAAATATTCCCGGATCGAATCTTGGGGTTATTAAATTAGACGAAAGTTTAGGTCTTATTGAAATTGCTCAAGAATATGGCATCATAAACTTCTTATATTATTCTTTAATTAAAACCGGTTTTTTACCACCACTTATCTTTATGGGTGTGGGGGCATTAACAGACTTTGGTCCAATGCTAAAAAATTTACGTTTAGTTTTCTTTGGTGCTGCTGCTCAAATAGGAATATTTACCGTTTTAATTATTGCTAGTTTAATAGGCTTTACCAATCAGGAAGCTGCTTCATTAGCAATAATTGGTGGAGCTGATGGTCCTACCGCAATTTATACATCTATAGTTTTAGCTCCTCATTTATTAGGTCCAATTGCAATTGCTGCATATTCTTACATGGCCTTAGTACCTGTTATTATACCATTTATTGTAAGATTTACTATGACTAAAAATGAATTATTGATAAACATGAAAGAACAAGATGAAAAGTTTCCACCCTCTAATGAGATAAAAAACCTTTCTAGAATTAAAATTATATTTCCTATAGTAATGACAATTATTGTATCGTTGATTGTTCCTTCTTCAACCCCATTAATTGGTTTTTTAATGTTTGGTAATTTAATTAAGGAAATTGGATCATCTACTGGTCGATTATCTAAAGCTGCATCAGACAATATCTTAAACACTAGCACTATTTTTCTTGGACTATCTATAGGAGCTACAATGACCCCAGGTTCTTTTTTAAATACTCAAACTCTTGGGATTATAATAGGAGGCCTTTTTGCTTTTGTAATATCTATTATTGGTGGAATATTAGCAGTAAAAATATTTAATTTAACTACTAAGAAAAAAATTAATCCTTTAATTGGAGCAACAGGTTTAAGTGCTGTTCCTATGGCTAGTAGGGTTGCAAATGAAATTGCCATAAAGCATGATCCAAAAAACCATATCATGCATTATGCTATGGCTAGTAATATTTCAGGTGTTATTGGGTCTGCAGTAGCTGCTGGAGTTCTAATTTCTTTTCTAAGTTAATTTTTATAGAAGTTTATTTAAATCAGAAACAGAATTAATGATTGTTACTTCCTTAAAAATATCAGAGTATAAAAAATTATTTTCTTTCATCATCTCAAACTGTTTAATTAAGTTATCATAAAACCCATTATAGTTTAGAAGAAAAATTGGCTTTTTCATAATACCTAAAACTTTCCAGGTTGTTATTTCGGAAAACTCTTCTAATGTTCCAATACCTCCTGGCAAGATTATAAATGCATCTGAAAGATCATACATTTTCTTTTTTCTTTCGTGCATGTTACTTACAACTATAAGTTCTGAAACTTCTTTATTGATTATCTCTTTCTTTGATAAAATCTTTGGAATAATTCCAGTTACTTGTCCTCCTTTTAACAATATAGTATCAGAAATTAAGCCCATTAAACCAATTTTTGCACCACCATAAACTAAATGCAGATTTTTTTTCAATAATAATTCGCCAAGACGAATAACTTGATTTTCCAAATCACCATTCTGTTTTGGTTTACTAGACCCGCAAAAAACACATATTTTCTTCATCCTATAAATACTATCTAATTATGTAACTTTGTATCTGAAGCTGTAATCTATTGGAATTTTTTTATAATTTTTCTTCGGACTCAATATTATTCCTCATAACATATTTAGTTGTATGTATATCTTCTTTCTATCTGAGTTCTCAACTAAGAAAAATAGGTTTACCCCTTGTAACTGGCTTAATTGTAGTCGGTGTTATTATAGGTCCAAGTTTTTTAAGTTTGATTAGTAATGAAGTTATTCAGGAAATTGAATTTATGTTTGATTTATCATTGGGCTTTATTGCTTTTGCTGCAGGTTCTGAACTTTTTTTCAAGGAAATAAAGGGGACATTTAATAGCATCAAATGGAACACTATAAGTAGTATTCTTACGACATTTACTGTAGGTTTTGTTCTTGTTTTTTTAATATTTAATACATTAAATTATTTTGATAATATTCAGCTTGATATAAAAATATATTTGTCTCTTTTATGTGCTTCAATTTTTGTAGCAAGATCTCCAGCATCTGCAATAGCTGTAATTAATGAGACGAGAGCAAAAGGAAAGTTTACTTCAACTTCAATGGGAGTTCTTTGCCTCTCAGATTTTGGAGTCATTTTATTATTTGCTATTATCTTTTCTTTAATAAAGTCAATAGATTCAGGTTCTCTTGAAATATTTAATATTATTATTATAATTTTTGAAATTATAATTTCGATTGTTATTGGTTTTATATATGGAATTATATTAAACCTTTTTTTAAGTATTAGTATTAATAAGTTTTTTAAGTATTTCTTATTAGTAATTATTGGGTTCTCAGCTTTTATTTTTTCTGACTACATAAGGGAAATTTCTTTATTAATAATAAATAAAGAAATAATTTTTGAACCACTTTTAATATGTATGGTTTCTGGAATTTTTGTAATTAACAAAACCGACAAGAGATTAGAGTTTTTAGATTTCATACATGTATCAGGAAAATATATTTATGTTATCTTTTTTACTCTTATTGGTTCCTCATTAGATATTTTACTTGTTTTTCAGGTTTTTCAATTAGCCATTTTATTTTTTTTAATAAGAATTCTATCTCTTTTCTTAGCTTCCTATTTGGGTGGTCAGCTTGCAAAAGATCATATGCATTATAAGCTTTTAGGTTGGACTCCTCATATAACTCAAGCAGGTGTTTCATTAGGTTTAATTCAACTGATTCAAAAAGAATTTAGTTATTGGGAATATGAAATTGTAGGGCAAGTTTCAATTATTTTAATTTCTTCAATTATTATTAGTCAATTTGTAGGTCCGCCAATATTTAAGTGGGCTCTTAATTTTTTAAAAGAAACAAATAGAAGAAAAAAAATATCTATATCTAAAAAAAAGAGAGCTATAATTTTTGGACTTGAACCACAGTCTTTATCTGTAGCGTCTCTTCTTAAATCAAGAGATTGGATTGTAGATATAGTTACTTTTGAGACAAATAAGTTTCTTAAGGTTCCAGAAGGAATCACTAATATTAAGATTGAAAATATTGATAAATATAATTTTGATAAAATTGAATACTCTAAAGCGGATTCAGTTATTTGCTTTTTTTCAGATGAAATAAATCTGGAGATTTGCAAATTGTCTCATTCAACTTATGGAAATAAAAATCTGATTGTTAGAATTAATGATTATTTAAGCGCTGATTCATTTTCTGATCAAAATATAAAGTTAATTCATCCATCAGATGCAATCATAAGTTTAATAGATCAATATGTAAGGTCTCCTTTAGGTACATCTTTATTTCTTGGAAAAGAAAAAGATAAGGAGGTGAGAGACATTAGATTGGTTAATGAAAAAATATCTGGATCTCTTTTACGTGACATGAAGCTTCCTCGTGATGTATTAATGTTATCAATTAAAAGAAATGATGAAATAATTCTTAGCCACGGTTACACACGTCTCTTAAAAGAAGATATTATAACATTTCTAGGTTCAAGAAATAGCTTAGATAAGTTAACATTAAGATTTGATAGTTAGTTTAAAAAAGATTGTAAAGTTATATTTGTCGAATGGATAACAATGATATACTTAAGAAAGTCATTTCTCACTCTAAGGCTAATGGTTTTATTTATCAATCAAGTGAAATATATGATGGACTAAGTGCAGTCTATGATTACGGCCCTTATGGATCAGAGCTTAAAAATAATTTAAAACAGTTTTGGTGGAAATCAATGACTCAAATGAATGATAATATAGTAGGAATTGACTCATCTGTGTTTATGGATCCTATGACATGGAAAGCCTCTGGTCATATTGATGCATTTAATGATCCATTAATTGACAATAAAGATTCAAAAAAAAGATATAGGGCCGATGTATTAATTGAGGACTATATTTCTAAAATTAATTCAAAAATTAACAAAGAAGTTAAAAAAGCAAGTAAAAGGTTTGGGGATAAATTTGATGAGAAAGTCTTTAGAGAAACAAATGATAGAGTCATAAAATATTCTGATCATATACAAGAGGTTTCAAATAAAATGAATAAATATCTTAAATCAAATGATCTAGATGGTTTGAAGAATTTAATTGATTCTTTAAAAATTAATGATCCCATATCAGGCACCTCTAATTGGACTGATGTTAAGCAATTTAATTTAATGTTTTCAACAGAAATAGGATCTTCATCTGAATCTTCAAAAACAATTTATCTAAGACCAGAAACAGCTCAAGGTATTTTTCTTAATTTTTTAAATGTTGTAAACTCTACAAGAGTAAAAATTCCTTTTGGAATTGCTCAGATTGGAAAAGCATTTAGAAATGAAATTATTGCAAGGCAATTTATTTTTAGAATGAGAGAATTTGAGCAAATGGAAATGCAGTTTTTTGTTCAACCCGGTTCAGAAATGGAATGGTATGAAAAATGGAAAGAAAAAAGAATGAATTGGCATTATGCCTTAGGTCTTGGAAAAGATTTATATAAATTTCATGACCATGCTAATTTAGCGCATTATGCAAATGCTGCTTGTGATATTGAATTTAATTTTCCAATGGGGTTCAAAGAGCTTGAAGGTATACACTCAAGAACAGATTTTGATTTAAAAAACCATCAAGAATATTCAGGAAAGAAACTAAATTATTTTGATCAAAAATCTGGATCTAGTTATATTCCATTTGTTGTAGAGACTTCGTTAGGTTTGGATAGATTATTTCTTTCGGTTATGTCTTCAGCCCTAGAAAATGAGAAATTAGATGATGGATCAGAAAGAATAGTATTAAAGCTTCCTTTTGAGATTTCTCCTATTAAGGTAGCGGTTATGCCTTTGATTGATAAAGATGGATTACCTGAAAAAGCTATAAATATTTATAATGAGCTTAAATTAAATTTCAATTCTCAATATGATTATAAAGACTCTATTGGCAAAAGATATAGAAGACAAGATGCAATTGGAACACCATTTTGTGTTACTGTTGATTACGATTCATTAAAAGACGAAAGTGTTACTATTAGAAATAGAGATTCTATGAAACAAGAAAGAATTTCAATCAAAAATTTAGAGGCTCATATTAGTAAATACACTTCAATTAATAATTTATTAAAGAAGATTTAATGGCAGAAAAATTCTCACATTTTATTCTAAATAATAGAAAGCTTTTTATACTCTTAATTTTAATTTATACACTATTCATGGGTTATAAAGGGCTCCAGGTAGAATATAATTATGATTTTTCTCAGACAGTACCCGATACTGATGAGGAAATGATTTATTATAACTCTTTTAAAAATACATTTGGTGAGGATGGTAATGTATTTGCAATAGGGTTAAAAGATTCCTCGATATTTGAAATTGAAAAATTTAAATTATACAATGAGTATGTTAGAAATGTTGAAAATATATATGGTGTAAAAGGCGCATTAGGCTTGCCAAGATTGCAAGCTCTCAAAAAAAATAATGAAAAGAAAAATTTTGATTTCATTAATATATTTGATCCTTTTCCTGATACTCAAATTGAATATGATAGCCTTCTAAATCAAGTTAAAAATGAGAAGTTTTATGATGGTAAAATATTAAATGATGACGGGGCTCTTACTTTATTAGTTACAATAGATAAAAATGTTTTAAACTCTGAGAGTAGAAATAAATTAATGAATGATTTAATATCTACAAGTGAGAAATTTAGCTCAGTTTCTAGTATAAAACTACATTATGCTGGCTTGCCCTATTCAAGATATGTTCTTGCTGAGAGTGTAAAAAAAGAATTAACAATGTTATTAATAGTATCTGTGGTTGTTCTGGGAATAATACTTTTTATTTTCTTTAGATCTATTGATACAGTTTTTGTTCCATTAATTATAATTGGAATTGTTGTAACATGGGTATTTGGAACTTTAGCATTATTCGGATTTAAAATTACACTTCTGACAGGTTTATTGCCTCCAATAATTGTTGTAATTGGAATTCCAAATTGTGTTTACATGTTAAACTATTATCACTTTTCTATTGAGAAATTAAAAGATAAAAAAAAGGCAATAATTAATGTGATAGAGACTATAGGTTTAATAACATTTATAACTAATCTAACAACTGCTGTTGGTTTTTTTGTTCTTTCTACCACTGATATTAAAATTTTAACTGAATTTGGAATAGTTGCTGGATTTAATGTATTAGCTACATTTTTTGTAAGTATATTTTTATTGCCTTCAATCTATTTAGCTTTACCTAAACCAAAAAGTAACCAGTTAAACTATTTAAATTATAATTTCATTAACTATTTAATAAATACTTTTAAAGAGATTTCTTTCTCTCATAAGAAAAGAGTTTTTATTTTCTCCTCAATTATTTTAATTTTTTCCTTTTATGGATTATCTAAAATTAAATCTGTTTCCTTTTTAGTGGATGATGTTCCTGCTGAGAGTTCCTTGATGCAAGATCTAAAGTTTTTCGAGTCAAATTTTTCAGGAGTTATGCCTCTTGAAATTGTAGTTGATACTAAAATGAAAAAAGGGATTCAAAACCTTAATTTACTGAAACAAGTGGACAGATTAGAACAGTTTTTAGAGGATAAAGATTATGTCTCATCTCCAATATCATTGGTAACTTTCATTAAAGCTTCAAGACAAGCATATTATAATAATAACCCCTCATTTTATTCACTGCCAAATAATAGAGATAAAAATTTTATTTTTAGATATATCTCAGATGGTTATGAAAATAATGTTTCGAATGATAATCTATCAAAATCTTTTGTTGATTCCTTAGGTCAAAAAATGAGAGTATCATTAAACGTGGCTGATTTAGGTTCTCTAAAATTAGATTCTATTGTGAAGAATGTCTTTAGGCCTGAAATTGATAAAATTTTTTCAAAATCTAAAGCTGAGGTTGAAATGACAGGAACCACATTAATATTTATTAAGGGCATCAATTTTTTGGTTGAAAACCTTTTTCAAAGTATGTTATTAGCATTCTTCATTATCAGTATAATTATGTCTTTATTATTTAAAAATTTTAAAATGGTTCTAATCTCATTAATACCAAATGTCATTCCACTCATTATTGCTGGCGGAATAATGGGATATTTTAATATACCTCTAAAGCCTAGTTCAGCACTAGTTTTTAGTATTGTTTTTGGTATTTCAGTGGATTATTCTATTCATTTTCTTGCTAAGTTCAAGAATGAACTTCAAGTAAATAGTTTAGAGAACTCAATAATAAATACAATTAATGAAACTGGAAGATCAATGATTTTTACATCATTTATTCTATTTTTCGGATTTATAATATTTGCATTTTCTAATTTTGGAGGGACAATTGTATTAGGGGTTTTAACTTCAATAATTTTGTTTGTGACGATGATAACCAATTTAACTTTATTGCCGAGTATAATTTTATATTTCTATAAAAAATAATTCAATGGGAAAAGAAAAGTTTAATGAACAAACTTCAATAGATTATTACGAGATAAGTAAGGAGATAATATTGTATTGGAATAATAATAAGATTTTTGAAAAATCAATAAAGAGTAGACCCGAAAATAAAATTTTCCCTTTTTATGAAGGCCCTCCATCGGCAAACGGTATGCCAGGAATTCACCATGTGATGGCTAGAACTATAAAAGATATTTTTTGTAGATATAAAACCCTTAAAGGTTATAGGGTATATAGAAAAGGTGGTTGGGATACACACGGACTTCCTGTTGAACTTCAAGTTGAAAAAAAATTGGGTATAACAAAGGATGATATTGGAAATAAAATTTCTGTTGAAGATTACAATGAAGAATGTAGAGTAGCTGTTATGCAATTTAAAGAGTCTTGGGAGGAACTAACTGAAAGTATTGGTTATTGGCTTGATATCGATGATGCATATATAACTTTTAAAAATGAATATATTGAATCTATTTGGTGGTCATTAAAAGAACTTTATAATAAAGATTTACTTTATAAAGGATACACAATTCAGCCTTATTCGCCTGCAGCAGGAACAGGGTTAAGCTCCCATGAACTTAATATGCCAGGTGCATATAAAAATATTAAAGACACTTCTCTGACAGCTCAGTTTAGAATAAAGAAAAATAAAAAATCAGAAGAAATAATTGGGGATAGTGATTGTTATTTTCTCGCATGGACAACTACACCATGGACATTACCGGCCAATAATGGATTGGCAGTTGGGGAAAAAATTAGTTATGCGTTACTTGAAACATTTAATAAGTATACTGAGTCAAAAATTAATGTAATTATTGCTGAGAAATGTATAGAGAAATTTCTTGATCCTAATAACTTGAAAACTTCCGAAGTATTAGTTTTTGATAAGCAAAATATACCGTATAAGATTTTAAAAACTTTTAAAGGCAAGGACCTTATCGGTTTTGATTACGAACAGTTATTGCCCTATGTAAAAGCAGAAAAGCCAGCTTTTACAGTTGTATCTGGAGACTTTGTTACTACAGAAGAAGGAACGGGAATTGTTCATATAAGTCTGACTTTTGGTTCTGATGACTTTCATGTTTCCAGAAAAAATAATCTCCCGGGAATTTTTGTTAAAAATGAAAAAAATGAAGAAGTTCCAATAGTTGATAAATCTGGTAAGTTTGTCAAAGAAATTACGGATTTTGCTGGCCTTCAGGTTAAGTCATTTTCTGATGTTGAGGGTCTAACTACTGACGAACAAATATCTATTAAATTAAAGAAAGAAAATAAAGCTTTTGATGTTAAGAAATATGAGCATAGTTACCCACATTGTTGGAGAACAGATAAACCCATCTTATACTATCCATTAGAGTCGTGGTTTATCAATTCAACAAAGCTTAAAAATTCTCTAATTAATAAAAATAAAGAGATTAATTGGCAACCTGAGTCTACAGGGACTGGTCGTTTTGGTAATTGGTTAGAAAATCTTGTTGATTGGAATTTAAGTAGGTCTAGATTTTGGGGTACACCTCTTCCTATTTGGAGAACTAAGGATGGAAAAGAGGAAATTTGTATAGGGAGTATTGAAGAATTAAAAGTGGAAGTTAATAAATCAGTTTCATTAGGTTTAATGGATGACAGTATATCTGAGAACATTGATTTACACAGACCTTTTGTTGATGATATTATTTTATCTTCAAAAGATGGAAACCCAATGTATAGAGAGAAAGATATAATTGATGTATGGTATGATTCTGGGTCAATGCCATTTGCACAATATCATTATCCATTTAACAATAAAGATATTTTTGAAAAAATGTTTCCAGCTAAGTTTATTGCAGAGGGAGTTGATCAAACTCGAGGTTGGTTTTTTACTCTTCATGCAATTTCAATAATGTTATTTGGTAAAGTAAGTTATGAAAATGTAATATCTAATGGTTTAGTATTAGATAAAGATGGGAATAAGATGTCAAAAAGATTAGGAAATGCTGTAGACCCTTTTGAGGTAATTAAAAAATACGGACCTGATGCTACTAGATTATATATGGTAATTAATTCTAATCCATGGGATAATTTAAGATTTGATATAGATGGTATATCAGATATACTTAGAAAGTTTTTTGGAACATTGAATAATACATATAATTTTTTTGCACTTTATGCAAACATTGATGGCTTTACTGGAAAAGAGAAGTTAATTTCTTATGAAAAGAGAAGTCTTGAAGATAAGTGGATTATTAGTAGATTAAATTCCCTTATTAGTATTGTTGAAAATAAACTTGATAATTATGATCCAACAAAATCGTCAAGAGAAATAAATAAGTTTATTAATGATGATTTGAGTAATTGGTATATAAGATTAAATAGAAAAAGATTTTGGAAAGGAGATTTGACTGAAGATAAACTCATGGCATATCAGACTTTATATGAATGCCTTTATAAATTATCAGTAATTTCCTCTCCTTTTATTCCATTCTATTCAGAAAAACTTTTCAAAAATTTGAACGCTTTTGGTATTTCTGATTCTGAATCAGTTCATCTTTTAGAGTTTCCAGAGGTAGAGAACAAAAGAATTTCAGATGTTTTAGAACGAAAAATGTCATATGCACAAAACATTTCCTCATTAGTCCACTCTATAAGAAAAAAGGAAAAAATTAGAGTGAGGCAGCCTCTGTCAAAGATATCTATACCAATGAATTCAAAAGCTATGGAAAATGAGATAAGAGATGTTGAAAAAATTATTTTATCTGAGGTTAATGTAAAAGAGATTGAATATGTCTATGATAATTCTAAAATCTTTGTAAAAAAAATTAAACCTAATTATAAAGAGTTAGGTTCCATTCATGGAAAAAACATGAAGTTAGTAGCAAATAGAATATCTAAAATGACTCAAGATGAAATTTCACAATTGGAAAATAGTGATTCAATAAAATTAGTATTAGAGAACAATTCTAAAATAGAACTATTTTTTAATCAGGTTGAAATATTATTTGGAGAAATCGAAGGAAAGCAAGTTGCTAGTAATGACACTTTTACAATTGCATTAGATATATCTATTGATGATAACCTCTTGTCTGAGGGGGTATCAAGAGAGTTTATTAATAAGATTCAAAATGAAAGAAAAGATATTAAACTTGAGGTTACTGATAAAATTGAAATTTTTGTCTCAGATGATTCAAAAGATATAAATTCATTTTTACTAAAGCATAAAAATTTTATTTGTAAAGAAACTCAAGCTTTAAACTTTTTAATAACAGATAAAATTGATGATTTTAATATTATGGATATAGATATTGCTTCTAATGAAATAAAAGATACAGAAGTTAAGTTTAAAATTAAAAAGATATCATAGGAATGAAATCAAAATACTTTATTCTAATAACTTCTCTAATTGTTCTAGATCAGTTTGTAAAATATATTGTTCATTCGAACATGCCTTTACATTCTGAAATATCTATAATTGGAGACTTTTTAAAATTATATCATATAGAAAATCCAGGTATGGCCTTTGGAATTAATTTTGATTTTAAATACACTAAATTAATTCTTTCACTATTTAGATTATTTGCTTCATTTTTCATTGGATTTTATCTACTAAAATTATTAAATAAAAACGCAAATCCTTTACTTTTAGTTTGTATATCACTTATTCTTTCTGGTGCTGTTGGAAATGTTATAGATAGTGTTTTTTATGGTATAATTTATGATAACGCTCCTTACAATGCTCCCTTTTCTTTATTTAATGGTCAAGTAATTGATATGTTTTATATTGATATTTGGGAGGGCTATGTTACAGAATGGATACCTATATTAGGAGGTTCTTATTTATCTTTATGGCCTGTTTTTAATCTTGCAGATTCTTATATTTTCGTTGGGGTTGCTATATTATTATTAAACCAGAATAAATTTAAACTTGAGTTTTAAATAAAATAAATTTCATTTATAAATTCATGTGTCTTTTTTATCTTATTCAAAATTCGTATTTTATTATTTGACAACTCACTTCTAAGAGGAGATGAACTTATTTCTATGTATAATTTATTTTGCTTTGTAAAAACCTTTTTTGTCCTTTCATGTACTTTTTCATCTGTGATTTTTATCCACCTTTCATAAATTGAAATATCATTTAATCCCTTTTTTATTTTTTCTTTTTTATAGAAATCTTTAGTTAAATCTTTTATAGATAATAATTTTGAGCGTCTTTTATCTTTCATAAACATTCCCTTTATCTATTTTAAAAACTTTCAAATTTTCAATTTTTTTTTCAATTTTTTTTAATCTTTCTTTTATAGAGTCTGATATTAAAATTTGTTTGAAATTATTTTCTTTGAGATAATCTAATAATAAATCAATTTTTTTATCATCTAATTTATGAAATACATCATCTAGAAGTAAAATTGGTGTTATTGATAGTTTGTCTTTTAAAAGCTTAAATTCAGAAATTCTTAAGGCAATAATAAATGTTTTCTGTTGTCCTTGGGACCCTATTCTCTTTATTAATTTTTCATCCATTTCAAAAATATAGTCATCATTGTGTATTCCTATATTTGTTTTTTTTGTAAAAAAATCTTTTTCTAAGTATTTATAGAAGATTTCATTATTTATGTTTTTAGAAAAATTTGATGAATATTTTATATTAAATTCTTCTTTTTCATTACTAATCTTAGAAGATGTTTTTTTAAAAATTGTATTAAAAATTTTAATGCCTTTACTTCTTTCTTTTTCAATAAATCTATTAAGTATTATTAGCTTTTCGTCATAAGATTCAATATGATTTTTATCGATATCGTTAATAGATATTAGGCTTTTTAAATATGTGTTTCTTTGTTTAATCAGTCTGTTATATGAAATTAAGTTTTCTAGATATTTTTCATCTATTTGTGAAAATATCTGATCAAAAAATCTTCTTCTACTATTGCTATAATTCCTTATAAGATTAATGTCGAAAGGGTTTACAAAAACCAATGGTATCTTTCCTATATGCTTTTTTAAGTTGTCATATCTATTATCATTTTCAAAAAATTTCTTAGAGTTGGGCTTTTCAAAAACACATCGGTAGTAATTGTTATTCGAGTAAGATCCATTAATTGTAAAAAAAGATTTGTTATGATTTATATTATCTATGTCGAAGCTATTAATTATACTTTTTCCATAAGATAAGTAATAAATAGCATCAAGTAAGTTTGTTTTTCCTGCCCCATTTTTTCCATATAGAAAGTTTATTTTACTAGAAAAGCTTATCTCAGTAGAATTGTAATTTTTAAAATTATTAATCTTTATTTTATCAATATGCATATATATTTGTGCAAAAAACAAG
>Ga0315315_10000394_pt1 | contig 36145 bp, 40 predicted proteins | sample M140m3416metaG_FD_203699 | JGI IMG/M metagenome (GOLD analysis project Ga0315315, IMG submission 203699) | Ammonia-oxidizing marine archaeal communities from Monterey Bay, California, United States - M1 40m 3416 | ecosystem: Environmental > Aquatic > Marine > Intertidal zone | place: USA...
TTCCAATGTTTCGTAGTAAAGCCAAGTATTTCTACTTTGACTGCACATCTTTCTAATGTCCTAGATAGTATGTCAGCACAGATTGCTGCTACAGATATAGGTTTGCCTCTCATTGAACCGGAGTTATCAATTAAAATTGTTACTAATGTATCTTTAAACTCAATATCCTTTTCTTTTTTAAAGGATAAAGAGTTAAATGGATCCATAATTATTCTTGGCAATTTTGATGTGTCTAATAAACCTTCTTCAAGGTCAAAATTCCAAGACCTATTTTGTTTGGCTAAAAGTTTTCTCTGTAACTTGTTTGCAAGTTTAGAGATGAAATTTTTGAGTTGTAATAACTGTTGATCTAAATTTTTTCTTAGTCTGGTAAGTTCCTCTGTATTCTCCAATTCCTCTGCTTTAATAATTTCATCAAATTCTTCAGTGTAGGTTTTATAATTTATGTCACCTAAAGCACTCTTTCCTTTTTTTCTTGAATCTGATTGAGAACTATCTTCTATTTCAATGTCTTCTTCAGCTTGATCTGATTCTTTGGCTTCATTTTCAAGATCAGGCATTCCAGAGTCTATAGACATTTCCTCTTGTTTATCCTCTTTTTCTTTTGCCTGTTTTTCCTGATTATCGGGTTTATTTTGCTTATCGTCATTACTTTGTTCATCATCTTTCTTTTCTTCTTCATCTATATTTTCATCAAGATTCATATTTGAAATAAGCTCAGAAATGAGGGAGTTAAATTTTTCTTGATCTAAAGTAAATTTATTTAATTGACCTATCTTGTCTTTAAATTTCTCATTTAAATCTTTTTTATATAATTTTAATTTTTTATCGATTTGACTATTATTTTCAAAATCAAGGAATTTTGTTCTTAAATAATTTTCAAAAGATTCAACAATTTTATCCTCACCGCTTTTAAGATCCAAACCATTTACTCTCTCTTGGTAAAAAGTTTCAATGTTATTTTTTACTCCTTTAAAATAGCTAGTTCCAATTTTTTCACATCTAATTTTTTCTGAAATTCTATATAACTGTTTAGATATATTTCCATCGGGCTCATATTGTTTAAATGTTTTAGGATCAGAAAATCTATGCCTCAAGGATTTTGAGTCTGCTATTGCTCTTATTTGATTATAATTTAATTTATTATTTATAGGGCTTAGTTCTGGTAGTCTTATCGAATTTGTTCCAGATTTGGAGGCATCGTTACCAAACGATACTTCAATCTTTTCTGAATTAGATAGTGATCGTACTGTTGAACTTATTGCAGTTTTAAAATCAGCTATTTTTTCTTTTTTATTTTCCACTTTATAAAGTGATATTAATCGAAGATTCTGGCAAATCTTCCCCAAAACATCTCTGGTAGTACTCAGAAATTATTTTCTTCTCTAATTCATCACACTTATTTAAAAATGTAATTCTAAAAGCATACCCTTGATCTTTAAATATACTTGTATTATCAGCCCAATGTAAAACCGTACGAGGACTCATAACAGTGGAAATATCACCATTTATAAATCCTTTTCTAGTAAGATCAGCAACTTTTATCATGTTTGATAAAAGTTCTCTCCCCTCTTTATTATTAAGATTTTTATTTTTAGCTATTACTATGTCTAATTCTCTTTCAAAAGGAAGATAGTTTAAAGTTGAAACAATATTCCATCTATCCATCTGTCCTTGGTTGATTTGCTGTGTTCCGTGATACAGTCCAGTTGTGTCACCAAGTCCAACAGTATTAGTAGTCGCAAAGATTCGAAAAAAATCATGTTGCTCTAAAACTTTATTCTTATCTAATAAAGTAAAATTACCTTCACTTTCTAAAACTCGTTGAATTACAAACATTACATCTGGTCTTCCTGCATCATATTCATCAAAAACAAGTGCAACCGGATTTTGTATCGACCATGGTAAAATTCCCTCATTAAACTCTGTTATTTGCTTTCCATCTTTTAAAACAATTGCATCTTTACCAATTAAATCAATTCTGCTGATATGACTGTCTAAATTAACTCTTACACACGGCCAGTTTAATCTAGCAGCTACTTGCTCGATATGTGTAGATTTTCCTGTTCCATGATAACCTTGAATTAAAACTCGCTTATTGAAAGAGAACCCAGCAAGAATTGCTAACGTTGTGTCCTTATCAAACTTGTAATCACTATCTATTTTTGGAACATATTCATTTTTTTTTGAAAATGCTTCAATCTGCATATCACTTTCAAATCCAAATGTTTGTTTCACTGATAATTTAATGTCAGGCTTTTGTTGCAGTTGTTGTGAACTCATTTTTTTCCCAAAGTTTTTTTCAGATGACTATATGCCAAAGTAATTTTTTTTAATTTTTCCTCAAATTTTTTATTTCCTTGGTTTTTATCAGGATGATACTTTTTTACAAGTTCTTTAAACCTAGAGTGTATTTGTTCCCATTTTGCTTCCTCATTTAATTCCATTACTTGCAAGGCATCTTTATCTTGAGGAGAAATTTTTGTCTTTTTAAAATCTCTAAAATTAGAGCTTTTAAAAATATTTAATTTATCGTCAAGAGCATTATTCCATAGAATATTAAAAAAATTATCTGAAGAACCAAAAGTTTTTGTAGATTTATGCCAAGTTAAGTCTGATTTAATAAAAAATTCTATTTCTTGATCATTCATATTCTCAAAATAATTCCAATTTTTATTAAATATTTTAATATGATTAAGACATAGTAATCGATATTTTTTGCTGTTGTCTCTTTCAACTGGAGCTTTATAAGAACCAGTTTCATTACAATTTTCCCAATCACAAATTATTTTCATTTAATTTATCTATATAGTAAAATCTTAATTATGAATAATTTTTTTGACAATATTATTAATAAATTAAAAAAGGAAATAGAGATTGAACAAATAGAGATTGTTGATAATTCATATAAACACGTTAAACATAAATCATTTTCATCAGATAAATTTCACTTGCACTTAAAGATTAAATCTTTGTATTTAAATTCACTTTCAAGAGTATCAGCTCAAAAGGAAGTGATGAAAGTTTTAAAAGATGAACTTTCAAATAAAATACATGCTTTAGAAATTAGTATTGAGCAATAGCTTTTGAATATTTTTCTAAGTTTTTGATTGAGATTTTAAATTTATTTGGCAATTCAGTTTTACCAATTTTATTTAATAATAAAAAATTAATCTTTTCGTCATTATTTTTTTTATCATTTTTTAAATAAGGAATAAGACTTTTGATCCATTTATAATTGGAATTATTTTTTAATACGTAAGTAAGATTATTTGCATTATAGATTTTTAAAATTCTTTTTAAAACTTTTAAATTGCATCTTTTTTTTACGATTGATAATTTAATAGCTAATATCATCCCCGTCAATACAGCTTCTCCATGTGTAATTCTTTTTGAATATTTATTTTTAGTTTCAATGGCATGTGCAAAAGTATGACCAAAGTTTAAAATCATTCTCGTATTTTTCTCTTTGACATCTTTAGAAACAAAATACATTTTGATTTGGCAGCTTTTTTTTATTGCATAAATTAATTTTTCTATTTTTTTATTTAAAATAGAATCTGTATTTTTCTCTAACCAACTAAAAAATTTTCTATCTTTTATAATTGAATGCTTTAAAATTTCTGCATAACCACAAATCATCTCCTTTTGTGGTAATGACTTTAAAAATGTAGTGTCAATTAAAACTAATTTAGGTTGATAAAATGATCCAATTAGATTTTTACCATGACTAGAATTCACTCCAGTTTTTCCACCAATAGATGAGTCTACTTGTGCTAACAAAGTTGTTGGAATATTAATAAAATTTATTCCCCTTTTAAAAATACTCGCAACAAAAGAAGCCACATCACCGGTGATACCTCCGCCAAAACCAATAATTAAATCTGAACGATTTAAATTTTTTGATAATAAAATATTTAATAATGAATAAATTTTAATTAATGATTTATTTTTTTCATTAGCTACAAATGGTAAAAAACATACTTCATAACTCTTCAATTTTTTTTTTAGTCTTTGTTTGTGCTTTGTTGGTATATTTTTATCTATTATCACACCTATTTTTTTTGTTTCAGGACATAAAGTTTTAATTTTATTCGGTAATAAATTAATTGAATTTTCACCAATAAATATTGAATATTTTTCAGATTTATTTTTAAATTTAATCTCTTGATTTTTCATAAAAGTTTAAAATTTTTTCAATAATTTGTTTTAAGGTTAACGCTTTACATTTTATTCGGTAATGAGCCTTATTATAAAATTTTTTTCTTATAAAATAAATTTTTTTTATTGAAGTATCGGTCTTTTCTTTTTCAAGAACAGGTCGGTTTTTGCTTTTTTTTAACCTTTTTATTAAAATTTCAATCGGAACATCTAGCCAAAAACTAATTGATTTTTTTTTTGAGTATTGTCTTATAGTGGAATTTAAAAAAGCACCGCCCCCAAGTGAAATGACTGAGCTGTTTTTTTTTAACTCTATAATTGTTAATTTCTTCTCAATTTTTCTAAAATAATCTTCTCCTTTATTCCTAAATATTGAGCTTATAGACTCACCCTCTTGCTTTTCGATAATTTTGTCCATGTCTATGAAAGCGTAGCTTAATTCTTTTGCTAGTCTTTTTCCTATAGTAGTTTTACCCACACCCATCATGCCGGTTAAAATAAGGTTTTTTTCCATTTTACCTAATTTTTAAGATTTGATTTTTCATAATTATGTCTTATTTATTGAGTTTAAATAAATTCAAAAAGTATGCAACTTAAATACAATAGACAACCAAAAATTGGAAATACATTATTTAAAATTCTAGTTAAATTAATTTTAGTAATTGTTGTTTTAATTTTTGCAATTTTCTTAATTGAAAAAGTCAAATTTCCTAGTCCTGAGAAAAAATTTAAAATTGATGTTACTAATGAAATTAAAAAGCTTTAATTATTTAACAGGCTTATTAATTTTTCTTTTATTCTCACCTTTATGGAGTGAGGAAAAAATAGACCTTTGGAAAAATAATACAAAACAAAAAACTAAAACTTCAAATTCTTCAACACAAACAATCCAAGAAAATGGTAACACGAGGGCATCCAATATAATTGAAAGTACTACAAAAATTCAAATAGAAGATAAAATTGAGATCGTAGCAGAAAAAGAAAACATTTATGGAATTTTTGAACCTGCAAATTATGATTTAAATTTAAATATGTGGTCAAATACTAAAGCTGACGAGCTAAGATCGAGCTTAAAAAGATTAGAAAAAATTAAACTTTCAAACTCATCTAAAGAAATTTTAGAAATTATTTTACTTTCATTTTCATATCCACCTTCAGGAATGAGTGAAAAAGAATTTGTAAAATTAAAGATAGATTGGTTAATTAAAAATGAAAAGATTAATTTAATTGAAGACTTCTTAAAACAAAACCAAGAATTTGAGAGTAAAAGTAAAGCTGTACAATATTTAGTTGATCAAAGTATTGCCAGTGCAAATATCAAAGAAGGTTGTGATAAAATCAAATTTATCGACGCAAAGATCAAAGATCCCTATTTAGAAAAATTTAAAATTTATTGCCTAGTATTTAGTAAAAAAAATTCAGAAGCTCAGTTATTGCTGGATCTTTTGCGTGAACAAAATCTGTCAAGCAAATTTTATGATAATAGAATTAATTTTCTTTTAGGATTAACAGAAAAAACTGATAACAAAATAGACGATAAAAATCTTTTAAATTTTTATCTCTCGAGCATCACAACATCTAATTTTAATTATGAGGCATCTTCGAAAACAAAACCAGAAATTTGGAAATATTTGAATGCTGCAAATTTAATAAAATTTGATGAGGCAAACAGTAGAGAGAAGCTTAAAAAATTAGAAATTTCTGCAAACAATAATAGATTAGATAAAAAAACAATCTTTGAATTTTACAGACAAATTCCTTTTAATTTAAATAATTTGATTAATGCCAAAAATACCTATCAAACGTTTGATGAAACTGATGCTAGAGCGCTAATATATCAAAAATATTTACTATCTGAGACTAATGAAAATAAAATAGAATATTTATTTGTTTTAGAGGATTTATTCAAAAAATCTAATTTAATCAATGTTTATTCAGAATTTTTGAGCAAAAGAATTGAAGAAATTGGAATACAAAACTTACCAGAAAGATATCGAGAAACAGCTCAAAGTAGAATTATTTCTGATGACAGCCTTGTTCAAGGAAAAATTAAATATAATGATAAAATTTTACATAAATCAAAAATACTAAAATATTTCGTTGAAGGAGAAAATAAAAAAAAGGTGCAAAAAGATATTGATAAAATTTTTAAAAAGGTTTCAAAAAATAATAAATATTTTATATCAGCTAAGGATCTAGCCCTTGCTGATGCATTAATTAAAGACGGATTTACTTTACCAGCAAATTTTAAATATGATGAGTTATCGAAAAAGTATGAAATTCCAGATAATTTGTTAAAACTGATTGACAACGAACAAAAAGCATTTTTAACTTTAAAAATAGTTGAAATTATCGGAGAAGACGAAATTTATCAACTTGACCCAGAAACAATATATTTTGTAACGAACCTTTTAAATAAGATGAGTTTATATACTATTAGAAACAAAGTAATAGTTTCAGCTCTACCAGAAAGAGCATAAGACTTAAATGCCTATAAGAAATATAATTATTGAACCAGATCCCATCTTAAGAAAAAAAAGTACCTCATTAGAAACTGTAGACGATAGTACAAGAAAACTTTTAGATGATATGTTGCAGACTATGTATAATGCTCCAGGTATTGGCCTAGCTGCTGTTCAGATCGGTATTTTAAAACGTGTTATAGTTGTTGATTTATCTAAAAAAGAGGAAGAAAAAAAACCATTATTTCTAATCAATCCTGAAATTAAACTTAAATCAAAAAAAACTTCATTTTATGAGGAAGGATGTTTATCTCTTCCAGGTTATTTTGCTGAAATTGAAAGACCTGCAGAATGTAATATCGAATTTATTGATTATTATGGAAAAAAAAAGGAACTTAAAGCAGATGGTCTCCTCTCAACTTGTATCCAACATGAAATTGATCATTTAAACGGTGTTTTGTTCATTGATTATTTGTCAAAACTTAAAAGAGATATGATAATAAAAAAATTGATAAAACAAAAAAAATCGCTGGATAAAACGGTTCTATAAAACTCATGCCATATAAAATTTTATTTATGGGGACCCCAGAATTCTCTGTTCCTATTTTAAAAAAATTGTATTTAAAACACAAAATAATTGGTGTTATTACTCAACCGCCAAAGAAAAAATCTAGGGGACAAAAGTTATTAAAATCACCAGTTCATTTAGAAGCAGAAAAATTAAAAATACCTATTAGACATCCAAATAGTTTACACAATAATGCAGAGTTAGATTATATTAAAAATGCAGAAATTAACTTTGTAGTTGTTGTAGCATATGGCCAAATTATTCCAGATAGCTTTCTAAATATAAAAGATTTAATCTTTTTAAATATTCACGCCTCTCTTCTTCCAAGATGGAGGGGTGCAGCGCCAATTCAAAGATCCTTAATGGAAATGGATACAGAAACAGGTATATCAATTATGAAAATTATTCCAAAATTAGACGCCGGACCTTTTATGCTTCAAGAAAAAATTAGCATAAACGAAGGAGATAACTTTTCACTATTGAGTAAAAAACTTTCTGAAACAGGAGCAAATTTAATTGTAGATGCTTTAAGTTTATTCAAAAAAAATGAGGTAAACTTTATTAATCAAGATGAAAAAAATGTGACATATGCAAAAAAAATTAACAAACGAGAGGCAAAAATTAATTGGAATAAACCTGCTAAGAAAATTATAGCTGAAATTAATGGATTACACCCTTTTCCTGGTGCCTGGTTTGAGCATAAAGGCAACAGAATAAAAATTATCGAAGCAGAAAAAACTGAAAACACTGGAAGAGAAGGAGAAGTTTTATCAGATGATTTGATTATCGGGTGTAAGGAAAAATCAATAAAAATTAAACTTATTCAAAAAGAAGGAAAAAAAATTTTAAAGACGAGTAATTTTATAAGCGGTTATGAAATTAAAAAAGGAGAAATTCTCTCTTAATGATCAATTATCAAATTATTGTAGAATATCTTGGTTCTAATTATGTTGGGTGGCAATATCAGAAAAACGGAGTTTCAATCCAATCATTAGTTGAAAAAGCTTTAAGTAAAATTTTAAAGTCAAAAGTTAGAATAAGTGGTTCTGGAAGGACAGATGCTGGTGTACACGCTACAGGACAAAGTGCAAATTTTTATAGTGAAAAAAAAATTCTTAATAAATTTCAGTTTTTAAACTCAATAAATTTTTTTCTAAAAGAAACTGATATTTCTATAATTGATTTAAAAAAGAAAAAAAAAGACTTTCACGCAAGACATTCCGTAAAAAAAAAAATTTATAAATACATCATTATGAATAGAGAAACTCATTCTCCAATTTTTAAAAAAAGATCATGGCAAATTAAAAAGAAATTAAATTTTTTACAAATGAAAAAGGGAATAAAATTTTTTTTGGGTACTCATAATTTTTCAGCCATGAGAGCTTCTTCTTGCACAGCTAAAAGTCCTATAAGAACTATTACCAAAGCTCATATTAAAAAAAAGAGAGATTGTATAATATTTACTTTTCAATCGAAATCTTTTCTTCAAAAGCAAGTGAGATCCATGGTGGGCTGTTTAAAATACGTAGGTGAAGATAAGTGGAAACCTGAAAAAATAAGGTTTGTAATTAATTCAAAAAAAAGAAATTTATGTGCACCTCCTGCTCCTCCAGATGGGCTATACTTGGAAAAAGTATTCTATTAGATTTTAATTATTTTAAGATATGATCGATTAATTTTTTCTTGTGAAAATTTTTTTATAAGTTTTTTTGAATTTTTTCTTAATTTATTTGAAATTTTGTAATTATTTTTAAGTGTTCCTAATTTATTAACAAATTCCTCATTATTGTTATAAGTTAATACACTGTTACTAAAATTTACTGCAACTTTTTTTGTGCAAACCACCGGCAAACCGTAAGACATATAAGTTAAAACTTTTCCTTGAATACCCGTTGCTATTCTTAAATTAGCCAAACCACAAATTGATCCTTTTATAAATTTATCCAATTTTTTTTTAGGACCCAAACAATTTATATTTTTATTTAGAGATAAGAAAAACTTATCGTAATTTTTAATTTCACCAATGATTTCTAATTTTATTAACGGAAATTTATACTTTATTTTTGGCAGAACATTTTTAGTAAAATCTTTTACCGCTAGGTAATTTGGTAAATATTTGAGATTTCCAATAAACAAAATCTTATTATTATTTCTTGAAAACCTAAATTTATCTTTGAATTTATTTACGGATATATTTATTTGGTAAATTTTTTTCTTAAAAGATCTGTTTATTTTCTTTATTTCATTTTTTGAAAATAAAATTATTTTATCAAAATCAAAAAATATTTGAGTTTCAGCTTTTTTTACAAAAAAACTTTCTAATAAATAAATATATTTTAGAGGGTTAAATATACTTAAATTTTTATAAGTTTGGATGTAATTACTTGAATACAAATCACCCATTTCAATAATTTTTTTCCCTCTATAATACCTAGGAAGATATTGACTAGATCTTATGTGATAAAAAAAAATTAAATCATAATTATCTGCATTTTCATCTATGAATTTTTTCATTTTATTAGAATAAAATATTCCATACTGCATAGGCTCGAAGTTAGTTAGCGATTTAATTACGTTAAATATTTTAAATAAAAAAAAGGGGGATTTAAAAATAAATATATTTTTTTTTGATAAATCTTCACTGTCACCAAGGCTCACAATATCTAGTGAATAAATTTTTTTCAAATTTTTTATTACATCTTTAGAACCAATTATATCTCCACTATATCTTTTTGAAAAAGGGTTTCTAGTTGAAATAAAAAGCGCTTTTTTTATTTTTTTTTGATTTTTTTTATTCTCCATCTTGATTCTTCTCTTACTATGTAACCACAACAATTTTTAGAACGGCACCGGCAAGGATAATTTTTATAATCTTTATCAAAACTAAATCCATAATCATATGAAAACTCATCACCTTTTTTTATATCCTTGATGGCATGAACCCAAACTTTTAGTCCAGTTCCAGTGACTTCACAATTAGGATCGCAAGAGTGGTTGATTAATCGTGCAGTGTTAAATTTAAAATCTCCATCAAGATCATATCTTTTATTTAAGTTAAAAAGGTAGATAGCTTTATCATTATCATACTTAGGATTTTCCTCAGCTTCTCTTCTAGTAATAACTTTACCTTTATATTCAATTACACGAGTTCCTTTTTTTATATCTCTAGAAGCATAAAGACCAAAATTATCAATTTTAGATTTTTTTACTTTATAAACCTTCACCTAAAATAATCCTCAAGGATATTTTGATAAATTTTTGTCAGATTTCTTAAATCTTTTAAAGAAACACATTCGTCAATTTTATGCATTGTTTTATTAACTAAACCAAATTCAAGACATGGAGCAATTTTTTTTATAAACCTCGCGTCAGAAGTTCCGCCGGTTGTAGAAAATTTAGGTTTTATTTTAGTTACCTTTTTAATTATATTTCTGGCCATATAAATAGTTTTATTGGGTTTAGTAAGAAAAGACTCTCCATTAATATGAAAATTTATTTTAAATTTACATTTATTTTTTTTGCATAAATTTTTAACAATCGAATTAATTTTTTTCTTTAAGCTACCTGAGGTATGAAGATTGTTAAATCGAACATTAAATTGTGCTCTAGCATTAGCCGGAATAACGTTAGTAGCAGTATTATCAACATTTATTGAAGTAATTTCTAAATTCGAAGGTTGAAAGTTTTTGTTACCCTTATCCAGCTTATGTTCATTAAGTTTTTTACATATTTTTACTAGTGTATTTATAGGATTATTTGAAAGATGAGGGTAAGCAACATGCCCTTGTGACCCAGAAATAATAATAGTCCCGGATATACTCCCACGTCTACCTATTTTTATCATTTCTCCAAGTTTATTCGGATTTGTAGGCTCACCGACAATGCAAAAATCTATTCTCTCTTTTTTCTTTTTTAAATAGTCTACTACTTTTTTTGTTCCATTAATTGCGAGGGCTTCTTCATCTCCAGTGATCAGAAAACTTATTGAACCATTAAATTTTTTTCTTTTTTTTAAGAATTTATCTACAGCTGATATAAAACAAGCTATGGAGCTTTTCATGTCATTAGCGCCTCTACCAATTAAATGATTGTTTTTAATTAACGGTCTGAAAGGGTTTATAGTCCAATCTTTTAAATTTCCTGGCGGCACAACATCTGTATGACCAGCGTAACATAAATTAGGACTTTTTTTACCTAGTCTCGCATAAATATTTTTAATTGGCTTACTTATTTTATTTTCGTCTTTAAATTCTAAAATCTTACAAACAAATCCTAGCTTTTTTAATTGCTTTGCTACATATCCGATAGCCCCTGCATCTTTTGGCGTCACACTTGGAAATTTAATAAGCTCTTTTGCTAATTTTAATTCATTCATGTTTTTATTAATCTCTTAATAGATCGTTAATAGATGTTTTACTTCTTGTTTTTGAGTCAACTTTTTTAACTATTACAGCGCAGTATAAAGACGGCCCATCCGGATTAGATTTATTAGGTAAACTTCCCGGTACCACAACAGAATAAGCTGGTACTTTTCCATAATTAATTTCACCAGTTGCTCTATCTATAATTTTTGTTGATGCTCCTATATAAACTCCCATTGATATAACAGCGCCCTCTTCAACTAATACACCTTCAGCAATCTCAGATCTTGCCCCAACAAAACAATTATCTTCAATAATTACTGGTCCAGCTTGCAATGGCTCAAGTACGCCACCAATACCAGCTCCACCAGAAATATGACAATTTTTTCCTACCTGCGCACAAGAGCCAACTGAAGCCCAAGTATCAATCATAGTTCCTTCATCAACGTAAGCTCCAAGGTTTATAAATGAAGGCATAAGAACAGCATTTTTAGCAATGAATGATCCTCTTCTAACAACGCCGTTTGGAACGTGTCTATAGCCAGCTTTCTTCCAATCTTTTTCTTTCCACTTTACTGTTTTACCTGGAACTTTATCATACCAAGTAGTGTAAGGACCTTTAGATATTGTCATTTTATTTACTCTAAAACTTAAAAGTATTGCTTTTTTAATCCATTGATTAACAACCCAATTACCACCTATCTTATTAGCTACACGGATTTTTCCTTGGTCAACTAATTCAATCGTTTCATTAATTGCTTTAATAATTTTTTTATCCGACTTTGGGTTAACTTTTTCTTTTTTTTCAAAATTTTCGTTAATAATTTTTTCCAATTTATCTGTATTCATTTACCTCCTTTAAAAAGTTAGCTAAGCTTTTTGTTTTAAAATTTACAAATTTTTCATCAGAATATTTTGCTGCCCATGGCTCATTATTTTCTATCCAAACAGTTTTCATTCCTAATTCGTATGCTGGTTTTAAATTTCTAGCAATATCTTCAAAGAATATACAATATTCTGGCTGAATTTTGTAATTTTCTATAATTTTTTTATAAGGTTCCATTGATGGCTTAGGATAAAAATCGGAATCTACTATATCAAAAACCCCATCAAACAATTGTTCTATACCAATTCTTGAAGTTACATTAGAAGCATGTGCCTTTGATCCATTAGTAAAAATAATTTTTTTTCCATCAAGTTTTGATATTTGTTCTTTTAAATAATCATCTTTTTTTAAAAAATTAAGATCTACATCATGAACAAACTCTAAAAATTCATTAGCATCAATATCATGATTTTTGATCATCCCATTTAAAGTAGTATTATATTCGTGGAAGTAATTTTTTTGAATTTTTTTAGCTTCATCAATACTAACGTTGAGTTTTTCTGAGATAAATTTCGACATTTTTTTATCTACCTGGTCAAAAACTTTTGTATCTCCAGAGTAAAGAGTATTATCTAAATCAAACAACCAATATTTTATTTTCTTTAATTCTTTCACTACCTTATTAAGGTCCCCGCACCTGAATCTGAGAAAATTTCATTTAAGATTGAATGTGGTTTTCTACCATCCATGATTACAACACCTCTTACACCATTACTGACGGCATCTAAGCAAGTATTTATTTTTGGTATCATTCCACCGCTAATAGTTTGGTCTTTAATTAATTCTATTGTTTTTTCTGAAGATATTTCTGTAATTAGTTTTTTTTCTTTATCTAAAACACCTTCAACATTAGTCATTAGCAACAACCTTCTTGATTTTAATGATTTAGCTATGGCACCTGCAGCAGTATCTCCATTAATATTATATACTTGATTTTTTTTATCTAAGCCCAACGGTGCAACAACAGGTATTTTTTTATTTCTTATTAAGTCCTTAATAATTTCAATATTAATACTTTTTGGCATACCGACAAAACCCAGTTCTTTATTTTCGGGCACAACATTAATTACATTGCTTTTTTTACTATTTACTTGAATAGCTTCAGAGCCTTTATTGTTTAAAGATTCAACAATATCTCTATTAAATTCAATCAAAACTTTTTCTACGATATTAATAATTTTTTGATCAGTAACTCTTAATCCGTTTATAAATTTGGACTCAATCTTTGATTTTTCTAACTCTCTTTTAATTCTCGGACCCCCACCATGGACAACAACAATTGAAAGACCAAGTCCATTTAAAATTTGAATATCTAGAATAAAGTTATTAAAAACCTCTCTATCAATTAAAACATTGCCGCCATATTTTATTACAATTGTATCTTCTTTATATTTTTCTACATATTTTTGAATATTAGAAATAGATGGAGTGTTATTAGGCCAGAGTTTTTTTATTTCCTCTGAAGGATAATTTTCAGGCATCTAATTGGTTTTAACAGTTGTTTTTTTGTTTATCACCCATTGTTGAGCAATAGTTAAAATATTATTGACTGTCCAATAAACAACTAAACCTGATGGAAATGACGCTAATATAATAGTTAAAAATAGGGGAAAGAATGCAAAAATTTTTGCTTGAATAGGATCAGTTGGTGCTGGATTAAGTTTTTGTTGAACCCACATTGATGCTCCCATCAGAATTGGCCAAATACCAATAATCATGAAGCTCGGAGGATCCCATGGGATTAGTCCAAACAAATTAAAAATAGTTGTAGGATCAGCTGCTGATAAATCTTTAATCCATCCAAAAAATGGCTGATGTCTCATCTCGAGAGAAATAAAAAGCATTTTATAAATTGCAAAAAAGAATGGAATTTGAATTAATACTGGCAAACAACCAGATGCTGGATTGATTTTTTCTTTTCTATAAAGAGCCATCATTTCTTGCTGTAATTTCACTTTATCGTCTTTATGAAGCTCCTTAAGCCTCATCATTTCTGGTTGTACAGCTTTCATCTTTGCCATTGATTTAAACGAAAAGTTCGCAAGCGGGAAAAATATTAATCTTAAAGCAATAGTTAAGAGAACGATAGCAGTTCCAAAGTTTCCTGAAATTTTGAACAAATAATCAATTACAAAAAATAATGGTTTTGTGAAAAAATAAAACCAACCCCAATCAATTACTAAATCAAACTTTTTAATGTTCTGTTTATCAGCGTAAGCATCTATCGTTTCAACTTCTTTAGCAGCAACAAATAATCTAAGTTCATTAATTCCTGTTGAAGATTGATTAATTCTGGTTGGTTTATTAATTATATAATTAGCTTTAAATCCTTCATCATAAAGAAAAGTTGATTTGAAATTTTTGCCAGACTCAGGAACAAAAGCTGTCATCCAATATTTATCAGTTATGCCAAGCCAACCCTCATTGGACTCTCTAACAATTTTTTTCTCTTTTACATCATCGTAATCATCTTCTTTTAATTCGTTATCAAATACACCGATAAAACCCTCGTGTTGTATGTAAAAGTTTTGAATGTCATCTGGAATCTTGTTTCTAGTCATTTGAGCATAAGGAAATAGCTCAACAACACTATTAGTACTATTCTTTACTTGTTGTGATATTTTAAAAAGATATTTATTATCAAGTTCTATTTTTTTTTCAAAAATAATTCCTTCATTATTATCCCACTGAATTACTACTGGAGATTTTTCGGTTAGAGTATTATTGCCTTTTACAGTCCAGATAGAATTGTTTGACGGAACTTTTATTTTATTACCAATGCTTGTCCATCCTGTTTCAATAAAAAAACCATTTTTTGTATCTGATGGATATAAAAAAACTGTGTTTTCATCATCAACTACTTTTTGTTTATGATTTTTAAACGATATATCATCAATTAAAGCTCCCTCCAAAGATAGTGATCCAACAACATTTTCATTTTCAATTTTAATTCTTTTGCTTTTATTAATTGCTTCCTCCCTAGTAACTTTTTTAATAATTAAAGGTTGATTTATAGTCGGTGCTATCGAAGATTGATTATTGTTTTGATCAGCTTGTTGAGCATTGTTTTGTTCATCACTTTTTCTTGGTGTTTCAAAAAAAGCTCCCCAAAATAATAATACAGACATCGATAGAGCAATAGCTACAAAAACGTTTCTATTATCCATTAAACTTTTCTTTCTTTAACTCTTTTTTACTTGGAGCATAATTATAGCTAGATCCACCACCTAAGATTTTTATTGGATGACAAGTTAATACTCTTTTAACTCCTAATAAAGATCCACTTAGCAAACCATGTTGTTTAAGTGAGTTAATATAATATTCAGAGCATTCTTGATCGTATCTACAATTATTACCCATTAAAGGTGACAATAAATATTTATAAAATTTAATTAAGTATATTTGAAAGTTTATAATTATTTTGATCATTTTATTTTCTTATTTTACCAAAACATTTTTCCATTATAGGCAAAAGTAAGTCATGTTTTTGAGCATAGGCATTAGATTTTCCAAAAACTATATAAGTGTAATCTTTATCAATTGCACCTCTTTTTTTTAACAACTTCTGGACAATTGCTTTTAATTTCCTTCTAATTTTGTTTCTTTTAACAGCATTCCCAATTTTTTTTTTCATCACAAAACTGATTATCAAGCTAGATTTAACTTTGGGTTCATAAAAATTCTTTGTAGCGAAAATTGAAAAATAGTCTGAATGAACTTTTTTTTCTTTCAAAGTCTTTTTGAATTGGAAGCTCTTTTTTAAGCTCTCAAGCTTAACCATTAAATAAATTATGTTGAAAGGGTTTTTCTACCTTTAGCTCTTCTTCGGGCAATAAGCTGCCTACCAGTTTTAGTTGCCATTCTAGCTCTAAAACCATGTCTTCTTTTTCTCACTAAATTACTAGGCTGATAAGTTCTTTTCATAAATATTTTAAGGTATATATTTTAAATGATGTCTATTGTACAGGTTTAATATGAGTAAAAATTTAAAAATCACTTTAGCAGCAATTTATTTATTCATTTTAATCTCGTTTTTATATTTCTTATTTTCAAAATTTGAGATGTCAAGAATAAATGATTTTTCATACTATAAGTTGATACAGTCAAATATAGAGGAATTTATTGGAAAAAATTTAGCATTAAACATATTTATATTTTTTTTATTTTCATCATTTTGGGTAATACTTTTAGGATTTGGAACGCCAATACTTTTAATATCGGGAATATTATTTGGAAAATGGGCTGGGACCTTAATCTCCACTTTTTCAATTTCCATCGGAGCTTTGTTGCTCTACATAATTGCAAAATTTTTTTTTAAAGACTTAGTCAAAATTATGCTCATAGATAAATTTGAAAAATATATTGAACGTTTTAAAAAAAATGAATTTTATTATTTTCTTGCCTTCAGACTTTCCGGGGGTCTAGGAATACCATTTGGATTACAGAATGTTTTACCTGTAATTTTTAACATAAAAAATAGCAATTACCTTTTTGGAAGCTTCTTGGGTTTTATACCAATGTTTTTTATTTGGAACTCAATTGGTTCTGGAATTAACAATTTTATTAAAGGTTCTGATAATTTTAATTTTATAAACTTAATAGTTAATAAAGAAATTTATATACCGATATTAATTTTTTTAATTTTTATATCTATTTCGATAATAGTTAAAAATTTTTTCTTTAAATGATTGATTTTAATAAAAATAATTTAATAGATGATCCGAGTCCATATTTAAGTCAACATAAAAACAATCCTGTACATTGGCAAACATGGTCGAAAAAAATTATAGAAGAAGCTAAAAAAAATTCTAAACCTATTTTATTGAGCATAGGATATGCAAGCTGTCATTGGTGTCATGTGATGGCACATGAAAGTTTTGAAGATAAAGAGACAGCTGATCTTATGAATAAATATTTTTTAAACATTAAAGTTGATAGAGAAGAAAGACCAGATCTAGATTTTGTATTTCAAAGTTCGTTTCAATTATTTAATCAATCTGGTGGAGGTTGGCCTCTAACAATGTTTCTCGATGAAAATGGAGTGCCGTTTATGGGTGGAACTTATTTTCCAAAAAATTCAAAAAACGGTTTACCATCTTTTAAAGAAGTTTTACAAAAAGTTTACGACTCATACAAAGAACAGAAAACAAACATTATTAATCAAAAAGACTTAATTATAAAAAATTTAGATTTAAAAAAAAATTCAGTTTTAAGTCAGGATCTCGAGCCAATCATAGAAGCGTCCTTAAATTATTTAGATCCAGAAAAGGGAGGATACAAAGGCGCTCCTAAATTTCCTACATTTAATTTATTTGAAACACTTTTGTACTTTTATAACACAACTAAAGATAAAAAATATTTAGAACCTGTTAATATTCTTATTAAACAACTTTGTTCAAAAGGAATTTATGATCATGTTGAGGGAGGTATTTCTAGATATACCATTGATGACGCCTGGATCATTCCTCACTTCGAAAAAATGTTGTACGACAATACTCAATTTATCTTAATTTTAGCTAAGTACTGTAAAATTAATAATGAAAAGTACTTTAAAGAAAAATTGGAGCAGACAATAGATTTTTTAAGTTTAGAGTTTTTAAATAAAGATAAATTATTAGGTTCTGCTTATGACGCAGACAGCGAGGGCGAAGAAGGCAAATACTATGTTTTCAAATATGAAGAAATTAAAGATATAGATAAAATTAATGAATACTTTGAAGTAAGCGCTTCAGGAAATTGGGAAAATAAAAACATTTTAGTGGAAAAAAGCAAGCCACCAAAAGCGATTATAGAAAAACTTTTAGAGATAAGAAAAAAAAGAAAAAAACCTTTTTTTGATGATAAATCTCAGCTTGATTTAAATTGTTTATGGATTAGTTCTTTAATTGCATCTCATGAAATTTTACCTGAAAAAAATTACTTAAATTTAGCGGAAAACTTTTTTTCTATTATTGAAGAAAAATATATAAAAAAAAATATTCAGCATTCTTATTCTAAAGAAATTGTTTTTTTAGAAGATTATGCTTTTTTAATTAACGCATTGAATGATCTCTTTGATAAAACTATGAATTTTAAATATAAGGATTATGCAAATAAATTAACTGTTGAAACTTTTTCAAAATTTTATGTAAAAGAAAAGAATATATTTCAAAAAAATCAAAAAGATAATAATGATATTTTTTTTAATCCAATAGATATTGGTGATAATACTATTCCAAATGGTAATGCAATGATGCTTATAAATTTAGTCAGACTAGGAATGATGAAAGAAGCTAAAATATTATCAGATAGTCTAAATGGATATTTAAATATTTACAAAAATCACATGATGACAGCTGTAAGAGGTTTAGATTATTTTAATAATATAAATTCTGGAAAAAAATGTACAGAACAAGGTTGCTTTATAGATGAAAAAAAAAATTAATTGGATAGCATGGCTATTTCTAGTGATTTTATGGAATTATGGTTTTCCTAATGCCACTCCATTTCAAGATGTTTTAGTTGCCGTAATTTTGTCTGTATTATTGATAATTATACAGATGTTACAATCAAGAGGCTTGCAAAAAACAAGTTCAAGAAGTAAATTTAAGAATTGATGAAGGGATACTTGTTATGGGAATTCATTATGATTACAAATCTACTCGCGGCGACAAGGCTATGAAAAAAGAAGCTAAAAGAAAAGCACGAATAGAACAAAGAAGGGCTAAAAGAGTTAGCAATACCTTAAAAGAGTCCGAAGAAAAACCGATGCATGATATCGATAAACCCATAACTCTTGAGGACCTAACAAACCCAGACAATAGCTAGTTTTTTAATGAAATCTTTTGAAAAAAAAGATTCTCTTATTAAGAGCAGGGAAGCTGCTTTAAAAAAAAATTTAAAAAAAAGAAGAAAGATTAAAACAGCAAACAAAAGAAAAAATGACAGTTCTTTCAGATAAATGGATAAAAAATGCTGCTTCAAAGAAAGGTATGATAAAGCCTTTTGTAAGCAAACAAGTAAGAAAAGGAAAAATTTCATTTGGTTTATCCTCATATGGGTATGATGCAAGGGTTTCTAATGAGTTTAAAATATTTACAAACGTTAACTCAGGCATTGTAGATCCTAAAGTTTTTAAAAAAGAGAGTTTTGTCACAAAGGTTGGTAAAGAATGTATTATACCGCCTAATTCTTTTGCTTTAGCCAGAACAATGGAATATTTCAAAATTCCAGATGATGTTCTAGTTATATGTCTGGGTAAATCCACTTATGCCAGATGTGGAATTATCGTAAACGTAACACCTTTAGAACCTGGTTGGGAAGGTCATGTTACATTAGAGTTTTCAAATACAACTCCTTTGCCAGCAAAAATTTATGCAAATGAAGGAGTTGCTCAATTTGTTTTTCTTAAGGGTAACGAAAAACCAAGTGTTACCTATGCTAAAAGAAAAGGCAAATATATGAAGCAAAAAGGTGTTACGTTACCTAAAGTTTAAATTCCTAAATGCAAAAACTCATAATTAAAGGCAAGAGGTATCTGAATGGAAAAATTTTGATATCAGGCTCTAAAAATGCAACATTACCGATTTTAGCAGCATGCATATTAAGCAATAATATTAAACTTCAAAACATTCCATTAGTAAAAGATATTTTTACAATGGTTGAGCTTTTAGAATTTATTGGACTTAAGGTTAAAATATTAAAAAAACAAAATACTTTAGAAATTTTAAATAATTGTAACAAAATTAATACTTTAGCGCCATACAAACTTGTTAAGACAATGAGAGCTGGAGTATTAGTTCTTGGCTCTTTATTAACAAAATATAAAAAAGCAAAAGTTTCTCTACCTGGTGGTTGCGCTATAGGAACAAGACCCGTTGATCTACATTTATTTGCATTAAAGAAAATGGGTGCAAAAATCAAAATTAAGAATGGATATATAATAGCTGAAGCAAAAAAAGGATTGAAAGGTTCAACAATAAAATTTCCATCTATTTCGGTTGGAGCAACTGAAAACGCTTTATTGGCTGCATTTAACGCTAAAGGAAAAACAATTTTAAAAAATTGCGCTGTTGAGCCTGAAATTAAAGATTTAATATCATTTTTAATAAAATTAGGAGCCAATATTAAATTTTCCGGAAGAACAATAATTATTAATGAAAGCATCAATAAAAAACTCAAGGCTAATCATGAAGTAATGTTCGACAGAATAGAAGCTGGAACATATTTAATTGCAAGCGCTTTAGTTGGAAAGAGGATTACTATAGATAGAATTAATCCTGCAATAATAAAAACAGAAATTAATATACTTAAAAAGATAGGTGTCAAAATTAAAAAAAATAAATCTTCAATTACTATTCTTAATAATAAAAATTTGAAAAAGATTAATATTTCAACAAAACCCTATCCTGGGTTTCCTACCGATCTTCAAGCTCAGTTAATGGTTCTTTTAACTCAAGCAGAAGGTACCTCTAAAATAAAAGAAGATATATTTGAAAATAGATTCATGCATGTTCCAGAGTTAAATAGAATGGGTGCAAAAATAGAAATAAAAGAAAAAATTGCAATTATTAATGGTCCGACAAGGTTAACGGGAGCGGAGGTAATGGCAACTGATTTGAGAGCTTCAGTAAGTCTAGTATTAGCTGGATTAGTCGCTGAAAATAGAACGATAATAAATAGAATATATCATCTTGATCGAGGCTATGAGTTTTTAGAAAAAAAATTAAAAAATTGTAAAGCAGAAATTAGAAGAGTCTAATGGTAGTTAAAAATCTGAAATTAATTGCAAAAACTGAGGAAGATATAAAAGTTGTATCTGCTCACCTACAAGACTCAATTTTGAGTGTTGCCGATATTGCTAATTTAAAAAAAAATAAGATTTTTCTCATGCAATTAAATCGTTTTATGTGGGAAGATGTAGAAAAAGGGGTTTTTAGGAAAAATAAGCGAATAAGAACAGTTTTAAAATTTGATAATGTCTTAAAAGTATTCTCTAAAAATATTAATCAGAAAAAAAAAGATAATTTCTTGGATTTTCTAGCTATTGAAACTATTAAGCTGCCTGATAATAACTATGAAATGAAAATAACTTTTGCTGGAGACTCAATCATTAGAATTATTGCTGAAGTCATTGAAGTGACCTTAGATGACCAAGGAGAGGCCTGGGATACTAAAAATAAACCAAAACACCAAGTTATATAATGCTTAAAATTTTTAACTATAACAAAGACCGGGCTTCAAAAACGTTAGAGGTTTTTTTAAATAAACGAAAATCAACTCAAAAAAACGTAGCTTCTTCAGTTTATAAGATAATTCAAGACGTAAAAAGAAATGGTGATAAGGCTGTACTAAACTATGAAAAAAAGTATTCAAATATAAAAACAAAATCTAATAAAGTTTTTTTTTCTAATAAAGAAATTAATCGAATTGCTAAAAAAATAGATATAAAAATAAAAAAAGCTATAGATTTAGCATTTACTAGAATTAAAAAATTTCACTCAAAACAAAAGGTTTCAAATTTTAAGTTTAAGGATAAGTATGATAACGAACTTTCTTATAAATATTCACCAATTGAAAAAGTTGGAGTTTATGTACCTGGTGGTACCGCAAGTTACCCAAGCACTGTTTTAATGAATTGCATTCCTGCCATTGTAGCAGGTGTGAAAAGTATATATTTAACTACACCTTCCTTAGACTCAAAAATCAATCCAGCGGTCGTTTACGCTGCTAAAAAATGTGGAGTAAAAAAAATTTATAAAACTGGAGGAGCTCATTCAATCGCTGCTTTCACTTATGGTACAAAAAACTTTGAGAAAGTAGATAAGATAGTCGGTCCTGGAAATGCTTTTGTAGCATTTGCTAAAAAAGAGGTATTTGGAGATGTCGGCATTGATATGGTAGCAGGACCTTCAGAAGTAAGTATTGTAGGTGACAAATATTCTGACCCAAAGTTAATAGCGGCAGACTTAATTGCTCAAGCCGAACATGATATTTACGCTCAATCAATTTTAATTACAGATAATAAAAAATTGATAAGCTCAGTTAATAAAAGTTTAAAACAACAACTAGTTAATTTACCTAAAAAAAAAATTGCTACTCAAAGTTTAAAAAACTTTGGATTAGCCATTTATGTCAATAAAAGAAATAAAATTTCAGAGATAATTAATATAATAGCACCGGAACATTTAGAATTATGTTCTTCGTTTAATAATAGATTAATTAAAGATATAAAAAACGCAGGCTCAATATTCATTGGAAAATTTTCACCCGAAGCCATTGGCGATTATTTGGCAGGACCCAATCATGTTTTGCCTACCTCTGGTTCGGCACGATTTTCTTCAGGTTTATCTGTTAACGATTTTCTAAAAAGGCATTCGTTAATAAAAATAACGAAAACAGGTATTGAAAGATTAGGTGCATCGGTTATAAATTTAGCAAAGTATGAGAATTTGGATGGTCATGCGAACTCAGTAAAATTAAGATTAAAAAAGGACAAATAATTGGCGAAACAAGAGACTTTAGAATTTAAGGGAAAAGTAACAGAACTTTTACCTAACGCTATGTTTAGAGTTAAATTAGAAAATAATCATGAAATCTTAGCTCATACAGCTGGGAAACTAAGAAAAAATAGAATAAGAGTTTTAGCCGGAGACAATGTAATGGTTGAAATGACACCATACGATTTAACTAAAGGTAGAATTACTTTTAGATTTTAGGCCTTGTAGCTCAGTAGTAGAGCAGTACCCTGAAAAGGTATGTGTCGTAAGTGCGATTCTTACCAAGGCCACCACTCACAAGTTTTACACATCGAAAAACAAAAATTAATCTGATAATTATTTAAGATGGATAAAAAGATAGGATTATTTTGGTTAAGAGATGACTTTCGATTGATAAAAAATCATGGGTTAATTGAGGCCACTACTAAACATAATCAAGTAGTTGTTTTCTATCTTTATAAAAAAAATATATACGAGGATCAAGAGGCTCAAAAATGGTGGCTGAGTAGATCATTATCAAATTTTAAAAAAAAACTTAATGAATTAAACATTACGCTTGAAATAGTTGAGACTAACTCGTTTAAAAATTTCTTTGATGACCTGATTAACAAAAAAGACTTCGCAATTTATTGGAATAAGGTTTACGAGCCAGATTATTTAAAATTTGATGAATATCTATTAAACATTTTTAAAAATAAAAACATCTATTGCAAAAGATTTAAAGGAAATGCTCTTAATGAAATCGATGAAGTAAAGAAAGGTGACGGAACTCCATTCAAGGTATTCACTCCTTTTTGGAGAACAGCAGAAAAATTTTTTTCTGAGAAGATACCATCAAAAGAGAGAGCAATTAAGAAATGTAAAAATAAAACAAATTATTTTAAAAATTGTATTAGTGCGGAGAAGATATTACCTAAAAAAGATTGGTTTAAAAATTTTGAAAAAATTTGGATTCCAGATGAACATCATGCTTTAAAAGAATTACAAAATTTTATTAAAGAAAGAATAGCGAATTATTCTGAAGGCCGGAACTTTCCAAACATAGTGGGCACTTCTAAACTGTCTCCATTTATTAAATTTGGTCAACTTCATGTTGAAACAATATGGAACGAATGTATTAAAAAAAAAACAAAAACAATTGGAACTTCAAAGTTTCTAGCAGAAATCGGGTGGCGTGAATTTAATCATGCATTAATAAATCATTTTCCACACATGTTAAAAAGCAATTACTCAAAAAAATTTGATAAATTTCCATGGCAAAAAAATTCCAAATTTTTAAACGCATGGAAAAAAGGACTAACTGGATATCCAATAGTTGATGCAGGGATGAGAGAACTTTATTCTACTGGCTGGATGCATAATAGAGTGAGAATGATAGTTGGGTCGTTTTTGGTAAAACACTTATTAATTAATTGGAAAGATGGTGAAAAACATTTTAGAAACTGTTTGTTAGATTATAGCCCAGCCAGTAATGTTGCAGGGTGGCAGTGGGTTGCAGGCTGCGGGGCAGATGCCGCACCATACTTTAGAATATTTAATCCAATTCTACAGGGAGAGAAATTTGATAAAGAAGGTGAGTACGTTAAAAGATGGGTACCTGAATTAAAAAATTTATCTAAAAAATTTATTCATAAACCTTGGGAGTTAAATGATGAAAAATTTAAACTAGGTAGAGATTATCCCAATCCGATTGTAAAACATGAGGAAGCAAGATCAAAAGCTTTAAGTGCTTTTAAAAAAATTTAGAAAATTAAATATTTCCATGACATTGTTTAAATTTTTTTCCTGAACCGCATGGGCACTTTTCATTTCTTCCAACTTTTTTATTAGATTTACTCTCTATAACTTCCTCTTTTTCTTTTGTTTTTTCTTCCGAGGAAATTACGATATTTAGATTTAAGAGAAATTTAATTAAATCGTTTTTTATTTTTGACAATAATCCTTCAAATAATACGAAAGCTTCTTTTTTAAATTCAGATAAAGGATCCTTTTGACCATATTGTCTAAGACCTATAACTTGTCTTAGTTGTTCGAGATATTGCAAATGTGATCTCCAAGAAAAATCAATGATTTGTAAAAATATTTTTTTTTCTAAAATATCATTTTGATCTTTACCTAAAATTTTAATTCTTGAATTTTTCTTATCAGAGTATATCCCCTTGATCTTGTTATTAAACTCACTTTCTTTTAACGTGCCATAATTCAACAAATCATTATCTGTGATCGAATTTCCTGTTATATTTTTTATTTCAGTAAGGTACTTTTTCTCATCCCCGGATTTTTGAAAGTTTAATCTAGTAAAATTTAAATCTTTCAAAATTTCATCAAAAAAATCAGTTAAAATTACCTCAATTCTATTTTCTCCGAGTATCTTTAATCTTTGAGAAAATATGACTTGTCTTTGATCATTCATTACATCATCAAATTTAATTAATGTTTTTCTTATATCAAAGTTTCTGCCCTCAACTTTTTTTTGGGCTCTTTCCATAGCTTTATTTATCCAAGGATGGTCAATAGACTCATTTTCTTTGAGACCAAGTTTTTTTAGCATTCCGTCAATTGAATCTCCTCCAAAGATTCTCATTAATTCATCCTGAAGACTTATAAAAAAAATTGTCTTACCGGGATCTCCTTGTCTTCCAGATCTACCTCGTAACTGATTGTCAATCCTTCTACTCTCATGACGTTCAGTTCCTATAATAAACAGCCCTCCAAGCTCTTTTACTTTTTTTTCATTATCTTCAATTTCATCAGCATTTTCTTTTTTTCCATCCAGAATAAAATCTTTGTTCCCTCCTAGTTTTATGTCTGTACCTCTACCCGCCATATTGGTAGCTATCGTTACTGCCCCTATTTTTCCAGCTTCTGCAATTATTCTTGCTTCTTGGTCATGATGTTTTGCGTTGAGGACATTATGTTTAATTTTTTTAGTATTCAAATATTTTGAAATTTTTTCTGACTTTTCAATACTTGTTGTTCCAACTAATACTGGTTGACCTTTATTATTACACTCAATTATTTTATTTGATATCGCATTATATTTTTCTTTTTCAGTACGATAAATTTGATCGTTGAAATCTTTTCTCAGCATCTTTTTATTTGTAGGAATTGAGACTACATTTAATTTATAGATATCATAAAACTCTTCAGACTCTGTCATTGCAGTTCCAGTCATGCCGGCTAATTTTTTATAAAGCCTAAAATAGTTTTGGTAAGTAACCGAGGCTAATGTTTGATTTTCTTCTTGAATTTGAACATTTTCTTTAGATTCTATCGCCTGATGAAGTCCATCTGAAAATCTCCTTCCATCTAAAACTCTTCCTGTAAACTCGTCAATGATTTGGACTTTACCATCTCTTACAATGTAGTCTGTATCTTTCTTAAAAAGCAAATTTGCCTTAAGTGCTTGGTTTATATGATGGACTAAATCTAGATTAGCTGGATCATAAAAGTTATTATTTTTAAGAATTCTTTTTTGAATTGCAAGTTTTTCAATCTTATCTATTCCCGCATCAGTGAGAATTGCATTTTTATTTTTTTCATCAAGTTCAAAATCTTTTTCCTGAAGGAGTTTTATAAATTCATTAGAAGTTGCGTATAAAGTAGTTTTATCCTCAAGCTTTCCTGATATAATTAATGGAGTTCTAGATTCATCTATTAAAATACTGTCAACTTCATCAACAATACAAAAATTATGCTCTCTTTGGACCATATCGCTAAGTTCATATTTCATATTGTCTCTTAGATAATCAAAACCAAGCTCATTGTTGGTCGCATAAGTGATATCTCTAGCATAATTATTTTTTCTTTGGATATCATCAATGTCATTAGTTATGCATCCAGTTGTAACACCTAAATAATTAAAAACTTTTCCCATCCACTCAGCATCTCTTTTAGCAAGATAGTCGTTAACAGTGACTATGTGCACTCCTTTACCTGTTAATGAGTTTAAATAAGCAGGTAAAGTTGACACTAGTGTTTTACCTTCTCCCGTTTTCATCTCAGCTATTTTTCCATTATGAAGCATTAACCCCCCAGAAAGTTGCACATCGTAGTGTCTCTCGCCCAGGGTTCTACTTGCAGCCTCCCTAACTAAAGCAAAACTTTCTGGAATAATACTATCAAGACTTAACGTTCCATTTTGAGCATTTTTTTGGAATTTAGATGTTCTCTCTTTAAAGTCTGCTTCACTCAAAGCTTTAATCTCTTCTTCTTTACTATTAATAGATTGAATTAAATTTCGAATTTTATCTAATTCTTGTTGATTAGAGCTTTTAAATATTTTACTTAAAGTTCTTGTAAATAAATTCATTTTACTTCTATATATGTATTATTAATTTAAATTAAATAGCAATAATGACAATAAATATTAAAAATTTCTTAAACGAAAAAACAAAACTATCAAAAATGGGTGAGTTTCAGAACCTCAAACAAATTGAAGGTTTAGAAATGTCCTCTATATCAGCAGATTTATACAAAGATGGAAGAGATGACCTGGCGCTATTTTATTTTTCAAAAGGAGCAAATTATGCCACATTGGCAACTTCTAATAGTATTACCTCAGAATTTATTCCTTGGAATAATAATTCTCATAAAAAAATAATAAAAGGTCTTTTGGTGAATACAAAAAATGCTAATACATTTACGGGCAAACAAGGCAAAGAAAGTATTGATACACTTGCAAAAAATCTATCCAGGATATTAACAATAAAGGAGTCTAAAAACCAGAAAGGAACAAGTGAAACAGTAAAAATAAAAGACCTTATTTTTGCTTCTACTGGAGTGATAGGTGAAGAGTTCCCAGTTGAACAAATTAAAGAAAGACTCCCTGACTTGGTCGACAAATTAAGAACAGAACATAATAAGATGTATTGGATAAAAATGGCATCATCAATTATGACAACTGATACTAAACCTAAAGTAGCCTATGAAGAAATAATAATTGGAGATGAGCTAATTAAAATTTCTGCTATAGCAAAAGGATCTGGAATGATTGCTCCAAACTTAGCCACTATGCTATCATTTATATTCACTAATGCCGACATTAATTCAAATTTATTAAAAACATTATTAAAAAGAGCTGTTGCTAATTCATTTAATGCTATAACTGTAGATAGCGACCAGTCAACAAATGATATGGTCACTATTTTTTCTACAAGAGCGGTAAAAATTGGACCAAATATTTCTTTAAATGATAAAGCTGTTCAAAAATTTGAAATAGCTCTAAAAAATTTGTGCTTAAATTTAGCTAAGCAAATAGTAGTGGATGGCGAAGGAGCGAAAAAATTTGTAACAGTAAATGTAATAAATGCAAAATCTCTAGGGAGTGCGAAAAATATTGCTTTTTCTATTGCAAATTCTCCTTTATTCAAGACTGCAATTGCCGGCGAAGACCCTAACTGGGGGAGGATTGCCATGGGGATAGGTAAGTCAGGAGAAGTAGTAGATCAAAAAAAATTAAAAATTAAAATCGGAAACTTTGTTGTTGCAGAAAATGGAAAAATTGCAGAGAGTTACGATGAAAAAAAATTAAAAGAATATATGCAATGGGGTTCGATCAGTATCGAAATAAATCTTAAACTTGGCAATGATAGTTTTAAGTGTTACACATGTGATTTTACACATGACTATATAGACATTAACGCTGATTACAGAAATTAGATGATCAAATATAATTTAAAATGTCATAAGGAGCATGAGTTTGAAAGTTGGTTTTCGAGCTCAGAGGAATTTGAAAAACTAACTAAAAAAAAATTATTGGAATGCATTTACTGTTTATCAAAAAAGATAGATAAATCTATAATGGCTCCAATGGTAACTAATTCAAAAAGTAAAAATAATAAATTTGAGATTGTAAGTAAAAATTTAAAAAATCAGAAAAATGAACTTGTTAAATTAAGAAAATATATAGAAAAAAACTTTGATTATGTCGGTAAGGACTTTAGTAAAAGAGTGAGAGAAATTTATTATGATAAAGATAATAAAAAAGCAATTTATGGCACGACGACTTCTGATGAAAGGAAAGAATTATCTGAAGAAGGAATAGACCTATTATCAATTCCCTGGGTTAATAAAGATAATTAGTTTTTTAAACTACAAATAATATAGTTTACAGATAAGTCCGCTGATTTTTTCCATATTTTAGTAAACGGATTAAATTTTAACCCACTTATATCTTGTGTAGTGAGTTTTTCGTTAGTTAAGAAACTTTCTAACTCTTCAGGTTTTAAAAACTTATTCCAATCATGGGTTCCGATAGGAAGCCATCTTAAAATATATTCAGCACCAATAATTGCCTTAATATACGAAGTTAAAGATCTATTTAATGTAGCAGTAAACATTAACCCATTTTTTTTTAATAATTTTTGGCAAGATTTAATATATAGGTCAACATTATCGACATGTTCAACGATCTCAAGATTTAAAATAACATCATATGTTTCAAAATTTTTTAATTTTTCTGGCGAAGTATTGATATAATCTATTTCTAAACCACTTTCCGTAGAATGCATTTTAGCAATATTGATATTTTTTTCAGATGCATCAATTCCTGTAACTTTAGCTCCAAGCCTTGTCATTGGCTCGCTTATCAATCCGCCACCACATCCGATATCTAGAATTTTTAGACCCCCTAATGAATTTGCTTTATCTTTTTTTATCTTGAAGTGTTTTTTTATATTTTCTGTTATGTATTCGATTCTAATAGGATTAAACATATGAAGGGGTTTAAATTTTCCATTAACATCCCACCATTCTTCAGATAATTTTGAAAACTTTTGAATTTCCTCTTTATTTATAGTAGTACTCATTTTAAATATTTAAAATTAATATTTATACCTATATTTTATTATATTACATTCTTAAATGGCTAGAAAAGTACTAAAGTTTGGAGGAACATCTGTCGGAACTATTGAAAGGATCCAACATGTTGCTAGTATTGTTAAAAAAGAGCATTTAGCAGGAAATAATGTACTTGTGATTGTTTCTGCAATGGCAGGAAAAACTAATGAACTTATTAAACTTTCAAAAGAAATTTCTGACAAATTCAATAAAAGAGAGCTGGACGTTCTTTTATCTTCAGGAGAGCAAGTGACTAGTGCACTTCTCGCTGGCGCCTTAATAGAATTAAATATTAAAGCTAAATCATTGTTGAATTGGCAGATACCGATTTTAACAGAGGGAGAACATTCTAACGCGAGAATAACTAATATGAATGTTGAAAAAATAAATGAGCATTTGAATGAAAAAGGGGTTGTGATTATTCCAGGCTTTCAGGGTATTTCAAAAAGTGCAGATATTACAACAATAGGAAGGGGAGGCTCCGATGCAACAGCTGTAGCTGTAGCAAAATTATTTAACGCGGACACTTGTGAGATATATACAGATGTAGATGGAGTCTATTCTACAGATCCTAATAAAATTCCATTAGCAAAAAAAATTGATAAAATTTCTTATGACGAAATGTTGGAATTGTCATCTCTGGGAGCAAAAGTAATGCAATCATCTGCTGTTCAAACTGCGATGATGTACGATATTCCTCTAGAAGTTAAATCAACTTTTACTGAGAGAAAAGGTACAAAAATTTTTAATCAAGAAAATATTGATTACACAAAAAGTGTTACAGGCGTAGCTTACTCAAAAGATGATGCAAAAATTACTCTCATTGGCGTAGAGGACAGACCAGGAGTTGCTGCGAATATTTTTGAACCTCTTAGTAAAGGACAGATCAATGTTGATATGGTAATACAAAATATTTCATCAGATCAAAAAACTACAGATGTTACATTTACTGTAAAAAGGAATGATGTAGCTAAAACCAAAGAAATCTTAAAAAAAAATAAGATAAAATATAAAGACATTATTCACAATGATAAAGTTGCCAAGGTTTCTATTGTAGGAGCAGGAATGGTTTCTACTCCCGGTGTTACCTATAAAATGTTTAGAGGTCTTTCAGACGAAAGAATAAATATTTTAGCTATCTCTACCTCTGAAATTAAATTATCAGTTATTATAGATGAAGATAATACTTTGAATGCAGTAAAAAAATTACATACAATTTTTGATCTTGATTAATGGAAGTTAGACCTCACAGAGTAATTAATAGAAAAATTACAAAAGAAATTAAGGTTGGCAATGTTAAAGTTGGTGGAAATGCACCAATTAGTGTCCAATCGATGACAAATACACTTACAACAGATATTAAAGGAACTATTAATCAAATTCACTCATTAGAGGATGCAGGCGCAGATATTGTTAGAGTCTCTTGTCCAGATGAAGAGTCCACTAAGGCTTTAAAAGAAATTATTAAAGAAGTTACAGTGCCAATAGTCGCCGATATTCATTTTCACTACAAAAGAGCAATAGAATCAGCTGAAATGGGAGCAAGTTGTTTAAGAATTAATCCTGGCAACATAGGAGATAAACAAAGAATTTTAGAGGTGATTAAAGCCGCTAAAACCAATAACTGTTCTATAAGAATAGGAGTTAACGCAGGCTCACTAGAAAAAAATTTATTGGAAAAATATAAAGAACCATGTCCGGAAGCACTAGTCGAAAGCGCTCAACACAATATAAAACTTTTGGAAGATAATGATTTTTTTAATTTTAAAATAAGTGTCAAATCTTCAGATATTTTTTTAACTGTAAAGGCATATAAAAAATTATCACAAATTTGTAATTATCCTTTGCATCTTGGAGTTACTGAAGCCGGGGGGTTATTTACAGGAAGTATAAAATCTTCAATTGGGATTGGTCAATTGTTAATGGATGGAATTGGGGATACAATAAGAGTTTCTTTGTCTTCAGACCCTGTTGATGAAGTAAAAGCTGGTTTTGAAATTCTAAAATCTTTAGGGATACGATCAAGGGGCGTAAATATTATTTCATGCCCATCATGTGCAAGACAAGCTTTTCCAGTAATTGAAACTGTTAAAGTATTAGAGGAAAAATTATCACACATTAAAAAACCCATTAGTCTGTCAATAATTGGCTGCGTTGTTAATGGGCCAGGTGAAGCTGCTCAAACCGAAATAGGTCTTACCGGAGGTGGTCATGATAGCAATCTTTTATACCTCTCAGGCGTACCTCATTCCAAGGTTTTAAGTTCTGAAATCATTGAAAAAATTGTAAAAATGGTAGAAGAAAAAGTTAAAGATTAACTTGATTATGGTTCCTATAGACAAAATTAAAGATATTATTAACAAGCATATTAGTTTGGAAAAAGAGCTTTCTACTGGGAATATTGATCCAAAGTTATTTGCAAAAAAATCAAAAGAATATTCAAATCTTGGTAGTATTATTGATACAGCCAAGTCATTTGTTAAGTTTGAGGATGAAAAAAAAGATTTAGAAAATATAGCTAAAGATAGATCTAATGATCCTGAAATGATCGAATTAGCCGAAAAAGATCTTAGTGAACTACTTAAAAGCAAACAAAAGTGGGAGGATGATCTAAAAATCTTTTTACTACCTAAAGATGAAGACGACGATAAAAACGCAATTGTAGAAATTAGAGCTGGAACTGGAGGATTGGAGGCTTCACTTTTTTGCGCAGACTTATTTAAAATGTACGAAAAAGTTTGTTCTAAAAAAAAATGGAATTTAGAAATTATTAATATTTCTAAAAGTGAAGCAGGTGGTTTTAAAGAAGTTATTTTTTCAGTTAATGGAAATGATATTTATTCATATCTGAAATATGAGTCTGGTGTTCATAGAGTTCAAAGAATACCTGAAACAGAAACTCAAGGAAGAGTACATACGTCAGCAGCCACTGTTGCAGTACTACCAGAAGCTGAGGAGGTCGACATAGAAATTAAGGACTCAGATTTAAGAATTGATGTTTTCAGAGCTGGCGGACCGGGCGGGCAATCAGTTAATACAACAGATAGCGCTGTTAGAATAACTCACATTCCAAGTGGAGTAGTTGTAAGCCAACAAGATGAAAAATCTCAACATAAAAATAAAGCTAAAGCCTTAAAGATTTTAAGATCAAGAGTTTATGAGGCAGAGAAAAGAAAAAAAGATCAAGAAAGATCAAGCGATAGAAGAAGTCAAATTGGATCGGGAGATAGATCAGAGAGAATAAGAACTTACAATTTTCCGCAAGGACGAGTTACAGATCATAGAATTAATTTAACTTTACATAAACTAGACGAGTTTTTAAGCGGTGACATTCACGAAGAAATGAATCAAGAACTTCGATTGAAAGAACAAAATTTAAAACTTGAAAATCTAATTACATGAAAGTTTTAGAAGCAATAAAAGCAGGATCAAAATTACTGAAAGAAAAAAATATTTCCACATATATTCTCGACTCAGAGTTGCTTCTTTCAAAAAGCTTGAACAAACCAAGAGAGGAAATTCTGATAAATTTAGAGCAAAATATAAACAAAAAAGTTCTGGCAGATTTTAATAAATATCTGCTAAGAAGATCTAAGAAAGAACCGATTGCTTATTTACTTGGAGAAAAAGAATTTTGGAGCAAAAAATTTTTTGTAAATAAAGATACGTTAATACCAAGACCCGAAACAGAATTATTAGTGGACAAACTAGTAACTATTTTTAAAAAAAAAAGAATAACTATTTTAGATATAGGAACTGGTACGGGATGCATTATTATAAGTCTATTAATTGAGTTAAAAAATTCTACTGGCATGGCAGTTGATATTTCTAGAGAGGCGATTATTATTGCAAAGAAAAATGCTTGTAAATTTAATCTTTCTGAAAGAATCAAGTTTTTACATAAACCCCTTAAAGACCTCTATGGAAAAAAATTTGATTTAATTGTATCTAATCCACCATATATCAAAAGAAAAGATATTAAAAATTTAAGTGATGATATAAAAAAATATGAGCCTAAAATGGCTTTAGATGGAGGTAATGATGGACTTGACCTTATTAAAAAAATTATTTACAAATCAAAAAAAATCTTAAAGATTAATGGAACGCTCGCCCTAGAAATTGGTAATGAGCAAATAGATAAAGTTTCAAAAATATTAATAGATAATAAATTTAGAATTAATTACGTTATTAAAGATTATAAAAACAATATAAGGTGCGTAATTGCAGAGTATAAATAGATGAATAACAATAGAAGAAGAAATTTTAGACCTAGAGCTCAGAAGAATAACTTCAGAAGAAGAAGTGGTTCACTTAATTCAACTAATTCAAACAGTTTAAGTAATAACGGCAATATTAATTTTAATAGAAATGGGTCTATGAATAATATTCACAACGTAGAAAAGACAATGCAAAAATATCAACAGCTAGCAAAAGATGCGCAAAGCAATGGCGATCCAGTTTTATCACAAAATTATTTACAACATGCCGACCACTATCTAAGAAGATACAATGAACTAAATGAAAGAAGAGAAAATCCAATCGAAAAATCTATCCCAGAAGAAAAAACTTTATCAAAAGAAGAAAATCAAAAATCAGATATTCAACAAACTTCTAACTAAACTTAATTTATCTGAGTTCTGCTAGTTTTAAATCTATTTTTATTCTATCCAACTCAAATTGTTTTCTCTCATTACCTTTAAGAGTTTTTCCAGATGGTAGTTTTAATTTTTGAGAATTTACTTTTTTTCCATTAATTATAACTTCGTAATGTAGATGAGGTCCAGTTGATAAACCTGTTGACCCAACGTAACCAATTATTTGACCTTGCCTCACTTTTCTTCCTTCTTTAATACCTTTAGCAAATGCTTTCATGTGAGCATAAATAGTTTCATAAGTTGAATTGTGCTTAATTTTTATGCAATTACCTCCGCCTCCACACCATCTTGCTCTGGTAACTGTTCCAGAACCTGAGGCCATTATTGGAGTCCCGCTAGGCGCAGCAAAATCTGTTCCTCTGTGCATTTTATTATAACCAAGAATTGGATGTTTTCTCATACCAAAGGAAGAAGATAAGCGGGCGCCATTAATTGGAGTTTTCATTAAAGACTTTGTAATACTTTTACCTTTTATATCGTAATAATCCTCTTCATTTTTGTATTTAAAATTATATAGGTTTATTTCCTCTCCATTTACATACATCGATGCATAAATTATTTTTCCAGTATCTCTAACTTTATTATTATCGTCCACAAATTTTTCATAAAGAATTTCAAACCAGTCTCCTTTTCTAATATCTCTTTGAAAGTCTACTTCGAATCCGAATATTCTAGCAAATTCCACAATTATATTCGGCTCCACCTCCAATGAAACTGCTGAACTGTATAAATTATTTGTTATGACATTCTTAACCACAACTTCTTTTTTATATAATTGTAAAATATTTTCTTTAACTGTGAAGTAATCATGAATCTTTCTAACTTCCACACTTGTAGTATTATTTACAGGGTATAAAAAATTTATGACTGTTTTAGATCCATCTTCTAATTTTTTTAAAATTATCGATAGTTTTCTCCCAGAGTAAATATTGGCTAATTTTTTTTCCTTTAACTTCAATGAAATATTTTTAATATCTTCATCTCTAATTTTGTATTTTTTTAAAATTTTTTCTACAGTATCATTGTTTTTAATCACGTATTCTATTTCTTCGTACGGACTGTTTATTTTAGAGAAAAAAAAGTTTGCCAAATTTGAAAATTCATTAGTTTCAGAAATTTTTTTTAAATTACTCAAATTTTCTTCGCTTTTTTGGTTGATGAAACTAGAAGAAATAAAAAAAACTCCGGAAAAAATAACTAAAAATGCAATTAACACGACAGGATTGAATTTTTTTAACCGAAGGGTTTTTGTGCCAATTATTGAAAATAAGTTGTAATTTCTTTTAACAAAATTGTAGATTTTTTGAATTATCGTCATAGTTGTTTTTTATAAAAATAAAATCCTATTTGCAATGTTAGATGGCTCAAAAAGCCCGATTTTACTGGCTATTTAAGGCAATATACGCCTTGACTTATGACAAATTTGTAATAAAACCAGCGCTCATCTCTACGAAAATAGTAAATTAACGCAGCTAGAGGTGTGTAGATTTTAAACACTAAAATCTTAGCTTTTTTAAATTGTAAATTTTTAAGAAGAGAAGTGTGGACGGCTAGGTTAATAAAGAAATTGTCGTACACACTTTAACGAAAAATAACTTTGAGTTACCTCAAAGTTATTAAAGCTAGTGTGCGCCGTTATTAAACTTGAGAGTTTGATCATGGCTCAGAACGTACGCTGGCGGCACGCCTAACACATGCAAGTCGAACGCAGTAGCAATACTGAGTGGCAAACGG
>Ga0315315_10000397_pt1 | contig 36061 bp, 40 predicted proteins | sample M140m3416metaG_FD_203699 | JGI IMG/M metagenome (GOLD analysis project Ga0315315, IMG submission 203699) | Ammonia-oxidizing marine archaeal communities from Monterey Bay, California, United States - M1 40m 3416 | ecosystem: Environmental > Aquatic > Marine > Intertidal zone | place: USA...
GCAGCAGACTGGATGTCTGGTGCTTCATTCGTTGCAATGGCTGGGGGTATTTACTTTAAAGGTTACGGCTATATGGCTCTACTTGTAGGTTGGACTGGTGGTTACGTGTTAGTTGCATCTTTATTAGCACCATACTTAAGAAAATTTGGCTGTTATACAGTTCCAGATTTTATAGGTACAAGATACGGTGGTAATTTAGCTAGGTTTAGTGCGGTAGTGGTTTTAACCGTTGCTTCATTTACTTATGTAACAGCGCAAATTAACGCTACAGGTACTATTGCATCTGTTGCACTTGATATTCCTTTTCAATACGCAGTTTATATTGGACTAGTAAGTATTTTATTATGTTCAATGTTAGGTGGTATGAGAGGAGTAACTTGGACACAGGTTGCACAATACATTGTACTAATTGTAGCTTATTTACTTCCAGTATTCTGGATCAGTAACAAAATAGGTGCTGGGTTTTTCCCACACTTTATGCTAGCTGACGAAGTAGCTAGAATTGCTGATTTAGAACAACAGTTTGGTTTTGTAGCGAACTCGAAAGAGAATCTTGCTCTGGTACCAAAAGGTTTGGCTGGAATAACTAAAGCTCACTCTGAAGTTAACGCTACACCTTGGAAATTTATTTCATTAGCGATTTGTATGATGGCTGGAACAGCCTCATTACCTCACGTAATGATGAGATATTTCACAACTCCAAGTGTAAAAGCAGCTAGAAAATCAGTTGGATGGTCTTTATTCTTTATCTTCCTACTATATTCTTCAGCTCCAATGTTAGCTACGTTGTCTAAACTGTCATTGATGGATCCGTCATTACCAACAGGTATAATCGGTAAATCAATAGCAGATGTTCAAGCGATAGATTGGTATCAAAACTGGAACGCAGCAAACTTAATGTTTGTAAGCGACTTTAACGGAAATGGAACTCTTGAATTAAACGAGTTTTTCATGGGTGGTAAAGCCGTTGTGTTAGCAACACCAGAAATAGCTGGATTACCATATGTAATCTCAGGTCTAGTTGCTGCTGGAGGTATGGCTGCTGCCATGTCAACAGCTGATGGTTTGATTTTAGCAATTGCAAACGCTATATCACATGATGTTTACTACAAAATCATTGATCCAAAAGCGGAAACTGCAAAACGACTAGTTGTTGCAAGGGTGTTACTTGTAGTAATTGGTTTTGCTGGAGCAACTATTGCGGCAATGGAAATCCAAGGTATCTTAGGTTCAGTTATTTGGGCTTTTGATTTTGCGATGTCTGGTTTATTCTTCCCACTTGTACTTGGTGTATGGTGGAAGAGAGCTAACAGAGAAGGTGCTATAGCTGGTATGGCTCTAGGTCTAATTTCAGGTACTGCTTATTTAGTTTATTTAGAAGCTTATAACGGTGCTGAAATTTTAGGAATAGGTCAAGCTACTTTCGGTATAGTTGGTGCTACAGTTAGTTTAGTAGCTATGGTAGTTGTAAGTTTACTTACTTCTGAACCAAATGCTGCTACGCAAAGAATGGTTGATGAGGTTCGAATACCGTCAGGTAGAACGATCCTTGGCAAACAGTAAAAAATATTAAATAAGGGGCGATTAATTTCGCCCCTTTTAATCTCTCAATTTAAAATGTCAGCAAATTTTCATCCATTAGTTTACATAATCGATTATATTTTAGGGATAGTCATGTGGACTTTGATTGGTAGGGTTGCAATGAACATTTTTCAAAGAGAAGATTCAGAATTCTTTTTCATGAAAGTATTTGTTAAATTTACTAATCCTCTTATTAAATTATTCAAACCCTTAACACCATCTTTTATCATTGGTCCCCTTGTTCCATTATATGTGGCTTGGTTTTTTTTTATGATAAGATTTTACTTAATGCCTTGGATTTTGGGGTATTCAGTAATGGGCATGTTATCTTTTCCATTGGAAAGTGAAATTTCGAGACAAATTTACCAATTTTTTAATTCAATTAAATTTTAAAAATTGATACTAGTAAATCTAGTAATCAATGAAAAAAATACAAATTTCACCATCAATTTTGTCAGCTGATTTTAGCCAGCTTGGTAATGAAATTAAAAGATTAGAACAAGCAGGTGCTGACATGATTCATGTAGATGTTATGGACGGTCACTTTGTACCAAATCTAACAATTGGTCCCCCTGTAATAAAGGCATTAAAAAAACAATCTTCAATGATTTTTGATGTTCATTTAATGATTTCACCAGTACATAAATATATAGAAGCTTTTTCTGATGCAGGAGCAGATATAATTACAATTCATCCTGAGGCTACAGATAATTTAGAGTCATCAATTTTAAAGATTAAAGAATTAAATAAAAAGGTAGGTGTATCCTTAAATCCCGAAACTAAAGTCGAGGTAATTTTAGATTACTTAGACAAAATAGATTTAATTTTAATTATGAGTGTTAATCCTGGGTTTGGTGGTCAAAAATTCATGCCCGAAGTATTAAACAAGATAAGGGAACTCAAAAAGATACAAAAAAAAAAAGATCTAGAATTTGATATAGAAATAGATGGAGGAATTAATTTTGATAATTCCAAAGAAGCAATAGAAGCTGGCGCTAATATCTTAGTTTCAGGTACGACAATTTTCAAAAGTAATAATGGAGATATTAGAAAAAATATTGAATTATTAAAATCAAAGTAATTTCATGATTTATATAAATCGATTATTTTTCAATTTAATCAATCATATTAGAAAAATTTATCTTAAATCAAATTTTTATGACAAAAAAATTTCTAAGGTGAATGAAAATAACCTAGTATATAAACCTAGTCCTCATTTACTTTCATCATTAATTAAATATCAAAAAAAAAAGTTTAGAATTGAAGATTTTGCATTAGACAAGATCTGGAATAATAGAAATATTAGTGCCAAAGATTTTAAACGTTTAAATAATTTTTATTGGTTTTTTAGCCTTGATTTAAAATCGTCAAAGAAAAGTACACAAACAGTAATACAAAATTGGATTAGAAATAATTTTAAATACAATGAAAAAAGTTGGAGTTTCGACTTAACAGCAAAAAGGATTATTGCATGGTTAACTTGCCATAATCTTACGTACGAAGAAAATAATAAGCATTATAAAGATAATTTTAATACAATGATACAAAAGCAAGCCAATCATCTCATCAATGAAATTAATAGATCAAATCTTATTGATGACAAACTTATTGGATGTGCATCAATTGTGTTGGTTGGTCTTTGTTATCAAAATAAAAATAAATATTTGTCTTATGGATCAAATTTATTAAAAAAAATATCTAAAGAAACTTTAGACAATTTTGGTTTTCCAAAATCAAGAAGTATCAAACAATTAGTTTTTTATTTAAAATATTTTATTTTGATAAGAGAGTGGTACAAAGAATCTCGAATTAACATACCAGAACATATAGATGAAACTGTTTATTATTTGGGTCAAGGTTATGCTTTTATCTGGCAAAATATAAATTGTGATATCTTCTACAATGGAAACAACATATCAGATAATAATAATTTTGATAACTATCTAAAAAGATTAGGATACAAATTTAAAAATGAAAATCGTGATTTTGGTGAATACATAATTTTAAGAAATAAAAAAATTTGCCTTACAATGGATGCTGGCTCAACTCCAAGTTCTGCTTTTTCTAAGGATTATCAATCTGGTGCGTTATCGATTGAAATAATATCAAATGGAAAAAAATTAATAAGTAATTGTGGTTTTTTTAGAGAAAAAAACTTAAAACTAAATGAATTATCAAAATCTACTGCTACTCACAATACTTTGACAATTGATGATAATTCCTCATGTAAATTTGATAAGAATGATAAATTTTTATTAGTAAAAAAAGGTCTAAAAATTTTAAAAAAAAATTCAATTTATGAAAAAAATTATTGGAAAATAAATGCTTCACATGATGGTTATCAAAAAAAATATAATACGATTCACGAAAGAGAAATAGAGTTTTATCCTGAACAAACAACATTTATTGGTAAAGATAAGATTATAAAAAAAATAAATAAGAATTATAAATTTGATATTCGATTTCATGTAGAGCCAAATGTGAAATTAATGAAGACTCAAGATAATAAAACGATCCTAATTGAATTAGATGATGAAGGATGGAAATTTACATGTGATAACTTTGATATAAATATTGATAATGGCTTATATTTCGGTAAAAAAAATTCTTACACAAATAATCAACATATTTATATTTCGGGCATTTCAAATAACCAAATAGAGAATATAAAATGGGAAATTAAAAAAATACAATGAATAGAATAAGATCAGCTTTAATTTCACTATCAGACAAATCAAATTTAAAACCATTACTAAAAATCTTAAAAAAAAATAAGGTTAAATTAATTAGCTCAGGTGGGACCTTTAAAATAATCAAAAAATTAGGATTTAAATGTACTGAAATTTCAGAGTTTACTGGTTTTAAGGAAATTCTTGATGGAAGAGTAAAAACATTACATCCTAAAATTCATGCAGGCATTTTAAATAAAAGGAAAAATAAACGTCATCTTAAAGAACTTAAAATTAACAATTTTGAAAACATTGACTTAATTGTTGTAAATTTTTATCCTTTTGAAAAAACATTAGAGATTACCAAAAATAAAAATCAAATTATTGAAAATATTGATATCGGTGGACCGACGTTAGTGAGAGCAGCTGCAAAGAACTTTAACGACGTGACGGTAATTTCATCATCTAAACAATATTCAGAATTAATAAACCATTTAAAAAAAAATAATGGCTCTACTTCATTAGAATTTCGTAAAAAATTGTCAAATGAAGCATTTGCAGAAACTGCATATTATGACTCAGTGATATCTAATTATCTTAATTCTTCATCAAATATATACTTTACTGAAAAAAAAGTTATTCACGGAAATTTAATTGAAAAATTACGTTATGGGGAAAATTCTCACCAACAAAGTGCGATATATTCTAAAAATAAAAATTTAGGAATGATTCAAATTCACGGAAAACAATTAAGTTATAATAATTATAATGATATTTTTTCTGCTTTAAATATTTCTAAAAATCTCCCAAAAAATTCGGGCACCGTTATAGTAAAACATGCTAATCCTTGCGGTGTATCAAGTTTAAAAAATAAATTTAAAAGTTTTAAAGCTGCGTTAGCAAGTGACCCCGTTAGTGCTTTTGGTGGAATTGTCTCTTGTAACTTTAAAATAGATAAAACTTTAGCTGCTGAACTTAATAAAATTTTTTTTGAAGTAATTATTGCTAACGGTTTTGATAAAGATGCTCTTAAATTACTTAAATCAAAAAAAAATTTAAGAATAATAGATGCAACAAATTTTATCTTAAATGAAATATTTAGATTTAATTCTATGAATGAGTCTATATTAATTCAGTCTGAAGATAATAAAAAATTTTCAAAAAAAGATTTCAAAATTGTTTCAAAAAAGAAACCAACAAAAGCTCAATTTGATGATTTAATATTTGCTTTCAATGTTTGTCGATATGTAAAATCAAATGCCATAGTTCTTGCTAATAATCAAAGTACTATTGGTATTGGTTCGGGTCAACCAAGTAGAGTTGATAGTTGTCAGATTGCTGTCAGTAAGATGATTAAATTTAATAAAAATAAAAATGAAATTGTTGGAGCATCTGATGCTTTTTTTCCTTTTGTTGATGGAATTGAAAAATTAGTTCAATCTGGTGTTTCAGCTGTAATTCAACCTAGCGGGTCTATAAGAGATAAAGAAATAATTAATTTCGCTAATTCAACTGGAACTGTCTTAGTGTTTTCCAAAACAAGACATTTTAGACATTAATTTCATCAATCTTAGCTGCCAATATAAAATCATTTTCAGATAGACCTTCAATTGCATGTGTTGTGATGTTGATTTTAGCATAACCCCAGCCGAATGAAATATCTGGATGATGACCTTCCTGTTCTGATATTTTTCCAACATCATTAACAAATTTTTGGCTTTCTAAAAAATTTTTAAACGTAAATTTCTTTTCTAAAAAAAATATATTTTTTTCATTATTAGTAATATTCCAACCATTAACTTTTTTTTGATATCTGTGAATTTCAGAAATATCAAAAGGTAAAACACCTCCTTCACATGGAGTACATTTTTTTTCTGAAAGCTTTGTCATTTTAAATTTTATAATTCCTTTTGGAGCGGGCAAAGGGGGTCGAACCCTCGACCTTCTCGTTGGCAACGAGACGCTCTACCACTGAGCTATGCCCGCAAAAAAATTAATATAATGTGTCGTTTTTTCTAATTCAAGTAATATTAAATATGATATGTTTTAAGTGATGAAAAAAGAGAATCTTCCTAAAATATTACCTGTATTTCCTTTAAGCAATTTTATAATTTTCCCTAAAACTACAGTTCCTCTGAATATATTTGAACCAAGATATATTGATATGATCAATGATAGTATGGGTTCCGATAAACTAATCGGAATGGTCCAACCAAAAAATAACAATGATATACCTAATTTATACGACATTGGTTGCATGGGAAAAATAACAAGTTTTAATGAAAATGAAAATGGTCAATTTTTAATAGAACTAAAAGGTATTATTAGATTTGAAATACTAAATGAAATTAAATCAAATAAAAAGTACCGTGAATGCAAAATAAATTTTGAAAATTTTTACGATGATTTAAATATACAAAATGAAAATCTGAAATTTTCTGATCTCAAATTAATATTTAAAGATTTAAAAAGTCTTTTTGAAAAAAGAGGCTTCATTATTAATTGGAAAGGATTAGAAAAACAAAGTTTAGATGAAACAATAAATGCATTAGCTATGGCTTCTCCGTTCACCTTAGAAGAAAAACAAATTTTATTAGAAACAAAAAATTTAGAATTAAGAAAAACGAAGATTTCAGAAATATTAACTACCTATTCTTTTGATAATTTTAATAATACCACAATCCAATAACACTAAATATTTAAACCATTATTAGCAATTTTCTCAAAAGACTTATTCAAAAATTTATTTTTACCAATTATTTTTAAAGATTTACTTAATATCGAATTATTGATTCTACTTTCTAAATTAAAAAATTCATATACAAAATCAATACCTGTCGAAAAAAGATAATTTTTATGTTTAGTTTTATTTTCAAAATCTAAACATACTGAACTATCCAACTCCAACCCATAGTCTAATTTAAATTTAATTATTTTAGTAAGATCTTTGATATCTCTTAAAGACATATTAAACCCTTGGCCTGCTAATGGATGCAATCTATGAAGCATATCTCCAAAAGCTAAAATATTTTTGTAATAATAAGATCTTAAATTTAATGACTGCAATTCATAACTAGCAACGTTACCAAAATTTAGGATTGAATATTTATTATTATATTTTTCAATAAGTTTTTTTAAATGTATATTTTGATTACCCTTTATTGAATAAACAATTGAGGTCTCAGTCTCTGATATTGGCAAAAAGGCTAAGGGACCTTTTTTTGTAAATATTTGGTAAGCAATATTGTTAATAGTTTTTTTATGTTTAATAATAGTTGTATATGCAAAACTATCGTATTTTTTTTTCAATTTTTTATAAAAAAACTTTTTTGATAAGTCATTTTTACTATCACAATTAATAATTAAACTATAATTCTTAATATCTGACTCTTTAAATTTTTTATTATTTTTGAATATGCTTAGTTTATTTTTTTTGAGATTTGATAATAAAAATTGATGTAATTGGTAATTTTTAACAGTTGCAAATAATGTCTGATTTTTATTTTGAAAATCTAGTATTTTTTCATTTTTCAAATTATCAGAATAAATTTGGATTTTATTAATATTCCACAAAAATTTATCTATATTTAAAATTTCTTTGTTAAAAAAATCTAAGTTTTTTTTCGATATGCCTATTGTTCTTGTTTTATCATGATATATTTTTTTTTGATTTGAAAATATATCTACATTTATACCTTTGTTGGTTAAAAATTTAGCCAAACATAGGCTAGTTAGTCCATTACCCAATATGCAAAGTTTCATAATATTTTTAATTTTAACAATAAAAATTAGATGATACAAAGTGATAAATTTGATTCATCAAATATGGATATAAAAAAACTATCTAATACTGCGCTGTCATTCATTATTAAAAGATTAATTGAAATCTTTGGAATTTGTGTGTCTCTGCTAGGAATTTGTATACTTATTGCACTGATTTCTTACTCACCTGAAGATCCAAATTTTATTTTTCCTGAAAATACAGAAATTAAAAATATTTTAGGATTCCAAGGAAGTCGGTTATCAGACCTAATCTTCCAATCTATTGGTCTCGTTGCTTATTTGCTACCTATTACAGTTATATTTACTGGATTTAATATTTTAAAGAAAAAAAAAATTCTTCTTATAATCGAGAATACTTTTTTTATTGTAATATATTCTATATTTGGTTCATTATTTTTTAGTTTATTTTTTAATCAAACTTTTGAGTTATATATAAATGGAGGTGGGGGCTTTGTTGGTAATTATTTAAGTCAAACATTTATAAAAGGTTTTGTTAATTCTTACGAAAATTTTTTCTATTATCTTTTGATATTATTAACTATAATTTTTTTTCTATTAAGTATAAATTTTAATCTAAAAAATTTCATTAATAGTATTAAAAAATTGTTTAATATTGTTTTCAAAAAAGATAATAAAAACTACACAAATAAAGATGAATTAATTAATGAGTTCATTCCACAAGAAGAAATAAAAGATTTAATACAAGAAGATTTACCTTTTATTAAAATAGAAAATAATAAATCTATAAATAAAGCTAAGTTCCTACTTCCATCTATCGATTTATTAAAAATGCCATCAAAAAAAGAGCGAGAAAATAATAATGAAAATGAAAATAATAATCCCGAATTTCTTGAAAAAATTCTATTAGACTTTGGTGTAGATGGAAAAATTAAAAAAGTCAGTCATGGACCTGTGGTTACTTTAAATGAATTTGAACCCGCCGCAGGTATTAAAGTTTCAAAAATAATTAATCTTTCTGATGATATAGCAAGAAATACGAGTTCCGAGTCTGCACGAATTGCTACTATTCCAGGCAGTAATACTGTTGGTATTGAATTGCCAAACCCTTCAAGAGAAAATGTTTATTTAAGTGAAATATTAAATAATTCAGATTTTAAAAGAAAAGAAATTAAATTACCAATAGCTCTAGGAAAAAACATTTCTGGTGTACCAATAATTGGTGATTTATCAGCAATGCCTCATTTACTTATTGCTGGCACAACTGGTTCTGGAAAATCTGTTTGTATAAATACTATTATATTATCTTTACTTTACAAACACTCACCAGAAAAATGTAAATTTATTTTAATAGATCCTAAAATGTTGGAGTTGTCTACTTATGAAGGTATTCCACATTTATTATGCCCAGTAATTACTGAAGCTAAAAAAGCTGCCTCTGTACTGGGTTGGGTTGTTAAAGAAATGGAAAGTAGATACAGATTAATGACTAAAGAAGGTGTAAGAAATATTGATGGTTACAATGCAAAACATAAATTACCAATGCCTTATATAGTTGTTGTTGTTGATGAAATGTCTGATTTGATGTTAGTTGCTGGAAAAGAAATTGAAAATTATATTCAAAAATTATCTCAAATGGCACGTGCCGCTGGAATTCATATTATTATGGCTACTCAAAGACCAAGTGTAGATGTAATAACAGGAACAATTAAAGCTAATTTTCCGACTAGAATTTCATTTCAAGTAACTTCAAAAATAGATAGTAGAACAATTTTAGGTGAACAAGGTGCTGAGCAATTATTGGGTAAGGGTGATATGTTATATATGTCTTCAGCCAATAGAATAGTTAGAATTCATGCACCATTTGTTTCTGATGGTGAAATAGAAAAAATTAATAATTTTTTAAGATCACAAGCAGAGCCTGATTATGTTGATGAAATATTAAGTTTCGTTGATGAAAAAGAGATGAATGAGTCTTCAAAAAATCAAAGTGAAAAGGATGAATTATACCAGACTGCAGTGGAGATTATTAAATCAGAAGGTAAAGCATCAACATCTTTTTTACAAAGAAAGCTCCAAATTGGATATAACCGAGCCGCTAGAATAATCGATATGATGGAAGCAGAAGGTATCGTTAGTAAAGCAAATCATGTTGGAAAAAGAGATGTACTTTAATAAAAAAATTTTTTTTATTATCTTTTTTTCTTTTTTAACAAATAATGTCTCAGCATCAATTAAAGAAAATATAATTAATAAATTCAAAAATATTGAAAATATATCATTTAACTTTGAACAAAATATAAACGGAAAAATAGAAAATGGAAATTGCACTATAGAATATCCAAAAAAAATTTACTGTAAATATGATCTTGGTAATCAAAAAATTCTAGTGTCTAATGGAAAATCTTTGGTAATAAAAACCTCAAGTAGTTATTATTTATATCCATTGGACAAAACTCCTTTGGATTCAATTCTTAATAAAGATTTTTTACTTCAAAAAATAAAAAAATTGAAAGAAAGAAATTTGGGTGAAAACTTCGTAAATTATAGATTTATTGAAAACGAAAATGAAATTAATTTATTTTTTGATAAAAAAACTTTTAATTTAATTGGTTGGCAAACTGTTGATATATATCAAAATGTAAGCATTACATACTTATCATCAATTAAAAGAAATCAAAAATTAAATAAAAAGTTATTTGTTTTACCTAAACAAAATTAAATTATAAAAATACTGTTTCAGTTTTAAAAATTTTCATCCCTCTTGCAATATAATTATTTAAAGCATTTTTATGATCTAAAGAACATGTGTGTACCCAAACTCTTTTAGGTTTATTCAAAAATGATTTTTTTATAGCAATTGATAATAAATATGAACCTAGTTTTTTGTTATGATATTCCTCTAATAAACCTAAATAAGCTATCTCAACTTCATTTTTTTTGGGATGTAAATTGAGTTCAAAATATCCTGCAAGATCTTTTTCATTTTTTAACACATATGTTTTCACATCTTTATCAGAAACATATTCTATCCATTGTTTCTCTGTCCAAACTAAACGATCTATCCAATGATGATTTTTTCCAATATTTTTATAAAAAAATTTATTCAATTGAAAATCAACAGGATCTACAAGATTTACGGAATACTTTTCAGAAAAATGTGGTGACTCTTTTAAATCTTTTAAAAAATTTATTTCTAAATAATTTCTCTCAACTTTTTTATTCACTCTACCATCTTACCAACTGTTTCACCCCCAAATAAATGAAAATGCAAATGAGGTACTTCTTGGCCTCCATGTTCATTGATGTTGGCTAAAGCTCTATATCCTTTTCCTGTGTCTACAGAAATTTTAAGCTTTTTAGCAACGATATTTATTCCCTTTAATAAACCCACCATTTCATCGGGTGAAGCGTTCATACTAAAATCATCAAGATCAATATATTTCCCTTTTGGTATAACAAGAGCGTGAATCTTTTTTTGAGGATTAATATCATGAAATGATAATATAAAATTATCCTCATAAATTTTTTTACACGGAATTTCTCCTCTTAAAATTTTTGCAAAGATATTGTTATCGTCGTAACTCATTTTTTTCTTTTATTAAGTTCATTCATAACATCTTCTATTTTTACATCGTTTGCTTCTAAATACATTATTAAATGATAAAGCACATCTGCAGCCTCATGAACCTTGTTGGAATTGTTTTCAACTGCCTCTATAAGCTCATTAATTTCCTCTAAGACCTTTGCTTTACTTAAAGATTTATCGCTAAGTAATCTATTTGTATAAGAGCCATCTATAGGAGATTTTTTTCTTTCTCTTGCAAGATTGAACAAGCTTTCTAAAGTATTAAGCATATTAAATTCTAACAGGTATTCCTTTTGAGTCCAAATAATCCTTAGCTTCTTTTACGGAGTGTTTTCCATAATGAAATATTGAAGCTGCTAAAACTGCGCTAGCTTTTCCTAACTTAATTCCATCAACTAAGTGATCTAAATTTCCTACTCCACCAGATGCAATTACAGGAATATTTACTTTAGATGAAATTTTAGACATTAACTCAATATCATACCCAACTTGTGTTCCATCTCTATCCATGGAAGTCACCAGTAGTTCCCCTGCACCATTTTCTTCCATTTGTTTTGCATATTTCAATGCATCAATGCCACTATTATTTCTTCCTCCATGTGTAAATACTTCCCACTTGTCTTCATTTTTTTTTGCATCTATTGCAACTACAATACATTGGGAGCCAAACTTTTTTGAACTATCTAAAACTATTTTTGGATTATCAACTGCAGCTGTATTAATCGAAATCTTGTCTGCCCCACAATTAAGTAATTTATTTATATCTTCTACACTTCTAATTCCACCACCTACAGTCAACGGGACAAAACATTTCTTCGAAGTTTTTTCTAACACATCATAAATGATATCTCTATTTTCATTAGAAGCTGTAATATCTAAAAAACAAATTTCATCTGCACCACCATCACTATAAATTTTAGCTTGCTCTACAGGATCTCCTGCATCTTTTAAATCAACAAAGTTGATACCTTTAACAACACGTCCATTCTTAACGTCTAAACAGGGAATTATTCTATTTTTAAGCATCTTCTTTTACTAATTCTTCTAGTTGAATGTCACCATCATAGATGGCTTTACCAACTATTATACCTTCAATATTTTTCAAATTCTTTGCTTTTTTAATGTCATTTATTGATGAAACTCCACCAGATATTATGACAGGGCAATTTGATAACTCGGCAACTTTTGATGTTTCATCAAAATTTGGGCTTTGCTTCATACCATCTCGATTTATATCTGTATAAATCAATCTACTAACACCATAATCATTTACTTCCTTTAAATAATCCAAAGTCAATTTGTTAGAATTTTCCTTCCATCCAGAGACCGATAAATATCCATCTTTAGCATCTAGTCCTAAAGCAATTTTGCCTGGAAATTTTTCACATGCTTCTTTTAAAAAAGTTTTATCTTTTATAGCGGCACTTCCTAGAATTACTTTCTCAGCACCAGCATCAATATATTTTTGAATGCTATCAAGATTCCTAATACCACCACCTACCTCTACCTTTAGATCAAATTTAACAACTATGTCTTTAATAATATCTCGATTTACTGTTTCACCAGTTAAAGCTCCATCTAAATCTACTATGTGTAAATTTTTAAAACCATGATCTTTATACTTTCCTGCTTGTTCAACTGGAGATATTTCGTACTCAGTTTTTTTATCAAAGTCTCCTTTAACTAATCTTACACACTTTTTATCTTTAATATCTATAGCTGGAAATATTTTCACAATTAAAATTTTTTATTTTCTTCTCTACATGAAATAACACCACTAAATTCCATAGAATTTTTCAAAAGTAAGTCAGCATTTCTTCTATTTGAGTTTTTATTAAGAAAATTTTTTAAATAAAAATCATTGTCGAGTTCCGCGGTTCCTTTCCAACTTCCTTGACCTGAATATCTATCAACATGATAAAACATAGCTCTCCACTTTAATGGATTTTCACTTATAACTATGCTTTCGTGCCACTCTATAATTGTGTCTGTGACCCAATTTAAATAACCTCCATCTTTATCAGTATCTAACGGCCATGTTTTTGTTGTAAATTTTTTATCATCAAGAAACAAATCACAAGTAATTTTTGATTTAAAATTTACTTCATATCCCCAAGCTAAACTTGAATAGAGTTTAAAAAAACAAATAAACAAAAAATAAAAAATTAGTTTCTTCATAACTACAAGTTTATAAAATTATTTATAATTTGTAATCCTAATTTATCACTCTTTTCAGGGTGAAATTGAGTTCCAAAAATATTTTCTTTCTCAACAGAACAAACAATATTTGATGAATAATCAGTTGTTGCTGAAACTACATCTTTGTCATTCGGTACAAATTCATAACTGTGTACGAAATACATATGTGAATTATTTTCTATATTTTGAAAAATCTTACTTTCCTTAACAATATTAATTTGATTCCAACCAATATGAGGAAGTTTAAACTTTCCATTTTGGTTGTCTATTTTGGATACTTTGCCTGAGATCCATCCAAATCCCTTGGTTTCAGTTTCCTCATAACCAATATCAGCAAACATTTGTAGGCCGACACAAATTCCAAGAAGAGGTTTTTTGTTGGTTATTACAAATTCGTTAAGTGTATCTGTGAGACCATCAATTTTGTTTAAAGCATCTACACAGCTCTTAAAAGAGCCCTGCCCCGGCAAAACTACTTTATCACTTGATTTAATTTTATTTAGATCAGAAGTTACTTCGATATTTACTTTATCTTGAGCAACTTCTTTAAAAGAGTTTATCACCGAGCTAATATTGCCCGAATTATAGTCAACAATTGTTACGTTCATTAAACTTATAAAGAACCTTTAGTCGAAGGAATTGATTTTTTATTCCTTGGGTCCATTTCCAATGCAGTTCTTAAAGATCTTGCTAATCCTTTAAAACAAGATTCAATAATGTGGTGACTATTATCACCATAAATATTTTCAACGTGTAGTGTAATCCCAGCAGCTTGCGAGAAAGCTTGAAACCATTCCTTAAATAATTCTGTATCCATCTCTCCAAGTTTTTCAACTTTAAGATTAACTTTCCAAATTAAATAAGGTCTGTTTGATACATCAATGGCAACTCTTGTTAAAGTTTCATCCATTGGAATCATAGCGTGTGCATATCTTCTTATACCAACAAATTTTTTAGATGCTTTTTTTAAAGCTTCACCAATCGCAATACCAGTGTCTTCAGTGGTGTGATGAAGATCAATATGAGTGTCTCCCTTTGCTTTAATATCCATATCTATAGATGAATGCTTTGATAATTGTTCAAGCATGTGATTTAAAAAACCTATTCCTGTGTCAATTTTGTATTTACCCTTACCGTCAATATTTAAATCAACACTAATGCTAGTCTCTTTTGTTTTTCTACTTATTTTGCCTTTACGCTTCATATTTAAAAAGAGGTATACATATATTATTCAATTAAGGCAATAATACTAAACCTGGGCTTGAACTATAAAATTTAATATCCATCTAAGAGTCATGACAACAATTGTATTAGTAAGAAAAAACAATGAAGTAGTGGTTGCTGGAGACGGCCAGGTAAGCATGGGAAACACTGTTGTTAAGAGCACTGCTTCAAAGGTAAGAAAAATTGAAAAAAGAGATGTAGTAGCAGGTTTTGCAGGTTCTACTGCAGACGCTTTAACTTTATTTGAAAGATTGGAAGCTAAGATAGAAAAGCATGCAGGAAATTTATCTAGAGCAGCTGTTGAGTTAGCTAAGGACTGGAGAACAGATAAATATTTGAGAAGACTTGAGGCATTGATGGCAATTGGAGATAAAGATAATAGTTACATTATTTCTGGGACAGGAGATGTGCTAGAACCAGAAGGAGATGTTATCGGTATTGGGTCTGGAGGAAACTATGCTTTAGCAGCAGGAAAAGTTTTAATGGGCACAGATATGAGTGCTGAAGAAGTAGCTAAAAAAGCTATTGAGGTAGCATCTGAAATTTGCGTCTTTACAAATAATAATATTAAAGTTGAAAAAATTTAATGGAAAAATCAAACGTTACACCACTGGTACCTAAAGATAAAACTTCTAAAGATAATGAAAATTTAGTTAGCTCTTTATCGCCAAGAGAAATAGTTTCTGAGTTAGATAGATTTGTTGTAGGTCAAAACAAAGCAAAGAAAGCTGTTGCTGTAGCCTTAAGAAATAGATGGAGACGACAGGCTTTAAAGGGTGAAATGAAAAATGAAGTTTTGCCAAAAAATATACTTATGATTGGACCAACTGGAGTTGGGAAAACAGAAATTTCTAGAAGATTATCAAAACTTGCTGAAGCACCTTTTGTTAAAGTTGAAGCCACAAGATTTACAGAGGTTGGGTATGTAGGAAGAGATGTTGAACAAATTGTAAGAGATTTAGTTGAAATCGCTATTTCAATGGAAAAAGTAAAAAAAAGAAAAGAAGTTTATGCGAAAGCTCAAAAGCTAGCAGAAGAAAAAGTTTTGGATGCTTTAGTGGGTAAAAAAGCAAGTCTTGCAACAAGAGAAAGTTTCAGAAAAAGACTTAGAGATGGTGATCTGGATAATAACGAAATAGAAATTGCTGTAAGTGATACTGGAGGAAACAACACTTCATTCGAAATTCCAGGAATGCCAGGAGCAAATGTGGGGATGATAAATATTGGTGAGATGCTCGGTAAGTCCATGGGCACTAAGGAAAAAAAGAAAAAAATGACCGTAAAGGAGTCCCACGACATTTTAATTAATGATGAGTCTGATAAATTAATTGAACAAGATAAAATTATTAAAGCTGCAAAAATTTCAACAGAAAACAATGGAATAGTTTTTTTGGATGAGATTGATAAAATATCAGGAAGAACAGATAGAGTTGGTGGAGATGTATCTAGAGAAGGTGTGCAGAGAGATTTATTGCCTCTTATTGAAGGAACAACAGTAAATACCAAATACGGGTCAATAAAAACAGATCACATTTTATTTATAGCATCAGGAGCTTTTCAGCTCGCTAAACCGTCAGATTTATTACCTGAATTACAGGGAAGACTACCAATTAGAGTTGAGCTTGAAGCTTTAACTAGTGAGGATTTTAAAAGAATATTAAAAGAGCCAGATTATAGTTTAATCAAACAATATGTTGCACTATTAAAAACTGAAAATGTTGATTTAGAATTTTCAGATGATGGGATTGATACAATTGCAAAAATTGCATCTGAAGTTAATTCAACTGTAGAAAATATTGGAGCTAGACGATTACATACCATTATTGAAAAAATATTAGATGAGATTAGTTTTACTGCTACTGATAGATCGGGAGAAAAGATTATAATTAACAAGGAATATATTAATAAGAATTTGGATAATCTTGTTAAAGATACTGATTTATCAAAATTTATTCTTTAAGATCACTTTAAATAATTGAGCTCTTTCATCTCATTTTGAAGTTCTTTTTCTAAACCACCTACAATTTCTTTATCTAAATTTGAGTTTTCTTTTTTTTCAAATTCTTTAATTTTACTTAAATCACATGTTTTTAATGTATTTTTAAGTTTTTCTTTCTCTACAGTAAAATTAACTTTGGCCATACGAGAAATGAATTTTAAAATTTCTAAAAAAACTTTTTCTGGATCGTCAATTAAATCCTCATATTTAACTAGACAGTACCTGTGAAATCTATCAAATGTTTTCCAAGAATTATAATGATATTTCCATGATCCTAAATAAGTTAGACAATGCTCTGGTGTGTCTTTTCCTAAATATTGATGAGATAATATAATCTCCGATGATTGTTTTTTAGATTGTTTAAAATCATTAGTCAAAGAGGACAATATACTTCTTGGATCTCTAACAGTATAAATTACACCGAGAGTATTATGTTTATCAGTAAATTGAAAATCTTTTCTATTTACAAAACAACTATGAGTTTTTAGAAATCTAATAGACTTTTCATCAAAATATAATTTTTGAGAACTTATATAATTTTTGTACATAGCTTCTTCGTTATTTATGTCTACTCCTAATTGTTTAAACAATTCATTATCTGGAAATTGTTTTATATTATTAAGCAATTCAGAATTATAAGATCCATCTTGTGAAAATACATAAGTAGACAATAAAGTTTTTACCAATTCGTCTCCACTTTTTGGGTATGATGCTAACCAAATTATCATGATTTAAACTATTATATTTAGGAACTACCGAAAATAAATAAATTAATTTTTTTTCAAATAGATATAAAAAGCCCCACTTCCTCCATCCTCTATTCTTGCTTCTTTAATATCTGAAATAATTTTCATAAGTTCTAAATTATTTTTTACATATTCTGGTATCGAATGCTTTAAAATTCCCAAATCTTTTGAAACATACGGGTCATTTTCACTGTCTGAATGAAGACCTTTGCCAGTAACGATTATCAATTTAGAAATTTTCTCTTCGTAAGATTTTTTAATAAAATTTTCTATTACTTGATTTGCGTCATCTAAGCTATATCCGTGTAAATCTAAAGATTTGGTTTTTTTTACTTTATAATTTTCTTTAAAATTATCTTTATTTGGTAATTGATCATTTTTAGATAAAAAGTCATTCCAATCTTTTTTATCTTTGTCTGAAATATTGCTATTCACTTAGTTAAGAGTGTTAACTAACAACCAGTTTGGATTTGTTGATCCCATATCCCTTGAAAAGGTCCATGTATCATATATAATCTTAATTTTATCTGGACTTCCTGCAATGATCTTTTTTTCCTTGTCTCTAATGCAAGTAATAATTTCACTTACAAAATCAACGGTTACTTTAATAGCTCTATCAATTTTTTTATGCTCTTTAATATCAGCTGATTTTATACCTATAAAAGTTATCTCAGCATAATAACCTTTGTCGTTTCTCTCTTTAAGAGCTTTATTAAATTCATCGTAAATTTGTTTACTAAGTAAAGGTTTGCTTGCTATTAATTTATTATCATTATCACTAAAATCTGTAATTATTGTTTCGTAAGCAATTTTAGCTCCTTCTAAAAATTCTTTTTGAGCTTTTTCATCAAAATCTTCTTTTTGTTTAATTTTACTTTTTTGATGAACTTTTTTTAAAACATTTTCAAACTGTGGAGCAGTTTTTCCTTCAAAACCAGTTCTTTTGCCAAGAATTCCTCTTAATCTTAGAAAAATAAACCCAGCAATCATAGCTAATAAAATTATATCAATGTATTCAAAACTATAATTCATTAGATTAATCTAATTACTATGTTGATTAATTTCAACTAGCAATTAAATTAAAGACAAATGAACTCAGTATTAATTGCTATAATTCTAGTGCCAATTATAGAAATTTATCTATTTATAAAGATTGGTAGTCAAATTGGAGCATTTAATACTATTTCTCTTATATTTATCACTGCTATCATAGGAGTATATTATGCTAGATACGAGGGGTTAAACACTATTGGGTCAGGGTTTTCTCAAATAGTAAAAAATGAAACGCCTGCTTTTGAAATAATATCAGGTGCAGCTATTGCATTTGCAGCCTTACTATTAATAATACCAGGTTTTTTAACTGATATATTAGGATTTATATTAATATTTCCCATGACAAGAAAACTTCTTTTTAAAATATTTTCTAGAAAATTTAAGAATGAGACAAAAATAAAAAAACCCTATATAGAAGGTGAATTTGAAGATATTGAAGATGACGATGAGCGAAAATTATAAAATAATGAGTAAATTTATAAAAGATATATCGGGTGAAACACCTGATATTGAAACTTATCTGTATGTCAAAGATTATATCTCCAAATATCAACTTAATATTGAAATAAATTCAAAACCTCTAAAAAATGAAATTATAGAAATTAATACAATGATTAAATTTCATGATACTAGTGAAAGCAAAAAAAAAGCTCATTTTGAAATTACATATACTACAGTTATTAAATTAGAAAATGGAATAAAAGATAAAAAAGTTTTAGAAAAAATTATCTTGTGTGACGTACAGAATCAAGTTTATCCTGAGATAGAGAAATCTTTGTTAAGTCTACTTCATACATCTGGTTATCCAAATATTAAGTTTGAGAAGAAAGTTGATTTTGAAGATCTCTACAATCAAAAATTTAATTAAAAAAAATTTTTTTTTAAAGATATTTTTAAATACTGATTGTGTTTTGATTTTTCTTGTTCGTTAGGTGTTACAATTTTCTTAAAATAAAGAATATTTTTATTATTAATCCTTTGATCATTTTCTGAATTTTCTTCATTGAAATTTAAACTAGGTTCTTTTTGATCAATTAAATTTATATAAACTTTTGATAATAGTTCACAATCTACTAGAGCTGAGTGGCGGGTTCTTTTTGAATTATCAATTCTGTATCTTTTGCATAATGCATTCAAGTTAATTGGGGATCCAGGAAATTTATCTCTTGCTAGGACCAATGTATCAACCACCTCATTTTTAAGAGTTTCTTTGCCTAAAATTTTTAATTCGTTGTTTAAATGGGTTAAATCAAATTCTGCATTATGAATAATCAATCTCTTGTCTTTAATAAATATTAAAAATTCGTCCACTATGTCTTTAAATTTCTTTTTATCAGATAAAAATTCATCGGTATATCCATGGACTTCTAGCGCTTTTTCAGAAACTTTTCTTTCAGGATTTAGTAAATAGTGAAAATTATTTTTAGTCGCAACTAAATTTTCTAATTCTACACATCCTATTTCAACAACTCTGTGACCATCTTTAACTGATAAACCAGTAGTTTCTGTATCTAAAATAATTTCTTTCATTTATAAAATCTCACTTAAAATATATTTTATATCTTTTTTAATAGATTTTCTTGTAAAATTATTTTTTACAATAAAGTTGGATTTCTTCTTTTTATAATCAAGTGAAAGTTGAATTTTTTTAAATTTATTCAATAATTTAATATTGAAATTTGATCTTTGTTTTAATCTTTTAATTATTTTTGGTTTACTAGCCTGGACAAAAATCAATATGTCATTCTTTTTATTGATTTTATTTTCTAACAAAAGAGGAATATCTAAAATAATCATTTTTTTGTTTTTATTTTTATTCAGAAAAATATTCATTTTTTTTCTAATTTCATAATGAACAATTTTTATTATTTTCTTCAAATTATTTTTATTGCTTAAAATTGCGGTGGCAATTTCTTTTTTATTAATAGGAAACGATTTTATGTGTTTTGGTAAGGTTCTCTTTAGTTTGGCAAATATTTTTCTATTTTTTTTATATAGTTTTCCAACTTCTTTATCTGCATTAAAAACAGGGTAACCAAAATTTTTTGCCACATAACTTTTGCCTGACCCAATATCTCCTAAAATACCAATTCTTTTCATCAATCTAATAATTCATCCACTTCTTGATTAACATCTGGTTGAATTCCATGCCATATTTTGAATGATTCAGCGGCCTGATAGATAAACATTTTTTTCCCATTTTCTGTATCATTGCCTAGACTTTTAGCGGTCTTTAAAAAATTTGTTTCTTTAGGGTTATAAATCACGTCAAAAAAAAGTTTATTTTCATTAAGCACGGAAAAATCTAAATTTATTTCATCTTTATTATTTAATCCTATGCTTGTCGCATTAATAATCATATCAAAATCTGGCAACTTGCCCCAATTTATGATTTTTAAATTTTTAAATAAATTCTTTAAATTTTCTGCTTTACTTTGTGTTCTGTTGGTAATTGTAATGCTAGAAACTTTCATGTTGTTAAGAGCATATATGATTGATGGAACAACTCCACCAGCCCCAAGAATAAAAACATTTTTTCCCTTTACATCATATTTTGTATTTTTTATTGCAAGTTCAAACCCCCTGATGTCTGTATTGTGCCCAACCACAATATTGTTATCTAAATAAATTGTATTTACTGATTGAGTACTTTTAGCTTCAGGGCTTAATTTTTCTAAAAAAGGAATAATATCTTTTTTAAAAGGTACGGTAACGTTAATACCGTTTATTTCTTTTCTTTTAATTTTATCTATTAAATCTTTTAACTGATCATTGTTAATTTTTTGTTTTTCATACTCTGCTTGTAGATTTTTTTTTTTTATCCAATAGTTATGCAATAATGGTGATAAAGAATGTTCTATTGGATTACCAATTACTAAATATTTTTTCATTTATAATTGTTTAAATATTCTTTTATTTTTTTAATAGGAAGGCCCATGATCGTGTCCTCATCTCCCTGAATATTGAGGAATAAATTTCTACCTTCTCCTTCTATTTGATAAACATTATAAGCATATAAAGCTTCATCAGATATTTTAGATAAATACTTTTTTAAATCAACTTCATTAAAATTTTTCATTGTAAGTGTTGCTTTGTCTGTATAATCCCAAATTCTTGCACCATTTTTGGAGATACAGACGGAACTAACTAAATTGTGCTTTTTTCCATTTAGTTTTTTTAGAATATTTAAAGCATCATCTCTATTAGTTGGTTTAGATATTAATTCTCCATTAAGATCTATTACACTGTCAGCCCCTAAAACAAGCTTATCATTGTTTTTTTGACTTACTTTGCAAGCCTTAAGTTCAGAAAGACTTTTTGAAATAATCTCAGGTGTAACTTTTTCTTTCAATAAACTTTCTTTAACAACATCCTCATCAACATTAGAGGGTTGGACTATGTTTGGAATATTATTTTTATCAAGTATCTCTTTTCTAACTTTACTTTTTGATGCTAAAATAATTTTAGTCATTCTCTTTATATATCTCATATATTTTAATTACGGACGCAGCGGTTTCCTCCACTGATTTTCTCGTAACGTCAATTGAAGGCCACTTATATTTTTTAAAAGTTTTTTTTGCATCCTCAACCTCTTTTCTTATTTCGTCAATATCAGCGTAAGAGCTGGTTTCGGTTTCTCTTAAAGTGTTCATTCTGTTTTTTCTTATATCAGCCAATCTTTCTGCTTCAGTGTTTAAACCTACAACACAAGACATCTTGGGATTTTCTTTTAGAACTTTTGGAATAGAATTTTCATTAACCAAAGGAATGTTCGATGTTTTGAATCCCTTGTTAGCCAAATAAATTGATGTTGGAGTTTTGCTTGTCCTACTCACGCCTAATAAAATTATATCAGATTTTTTTATTTCTTTAACTAGGTTTCCATCATCATGATTCATCGTAAATTGGATAGCTTCAATTCTTTTATAGTACTCATCGTTTAATTCATATTGGCCGCTGGGTTGATGAGATGCTTTTTGGTTTAATAGTTTTGAAAAGCTCAATATCAGATCGCCTAACACGCCAAAACATGGAATTTTTTTTTCATCACTTGTTCGTGCTAAAAGTTTAGCAAGATTGCTATCTACAATAGAATATAGAATTATTGAATTAGAATTTTTTTGTGCTTCTGATAGTATTTTATCAATCTGGTTTTCTGTTCTCGTAAAAGAATAAGTGTGAATTTTATAATTAATGTTAGTGAATTGTGCTTTAATAGCTGTAAAAATTCTATCCAAAGTTTCTCCTGTGGAATCTGAAATAAGGTAAATCTGATAAATATTAATCATGTATAAAGTGTTAATAAAATTGTTTAGCTGCTACTATTTTAATCATTATTTATGGTTTTGTAATTTATGATGTAAAACATGACTTTTATTAACATTATTAAACAAGTGTATAAAGTTTTTCATGAATTTGTATAAGAAATATATTAGCTTCAATTTTGCTCATATATTTTATCTATTTTGCACTTTAAATGTTAATAAATAGTTTAAAAAATGTTAATAAAAAATAATCCCCATTACTCACAAGTTATACTACAAATACTATCAATTATATTTAATTATTAATATGTCAGACATAAAAGAAGTTATAATTAATAAATCTACAAATTTAAATCCTATATGGATTATGAGACAAGCAGGTAGATACCTCCCAGAATTTAGGGAAATCAGAAAACAAAATCCTGATTTTATTAATTTATGTCTTAATAATAAACTATCATCAGAAATTACTTTACAACCACTTAAAAGATTTGATTTAGATGCAGCAATAATTTTTTCTGATATTTTAATGCTACCTTACGGTTTAAATCAAAAAGTCGAATTTAAAAAAGATTTTGGGCCAGTGTTAGGAGAATTAAATTTAGACCAAATTTTAAAAGTTGACGAAATCGACTTTGTTCAAAAAGTTTTACCTGTTTATAAAGCTATTAGTATGGTCAATAACCACGAACTTACTAATAATAAAAGTACCATAGGATTTATTGGTGCTCCATGGACATTACTGGTTTATATGATTAATCAACAGTCACCAAAAAAAAAATTAAAAGATAATTTTTTTAAAGATAAGTTTTTAATCAATAGAATTTTATTAATAATTGAAAAATTTTTAAAAATTCATATTAAAAATCAAATTGATAATGGTGCAAATATTATCCAAATTTTTGATAGTTGGGCAGGTTTGTTAGATGAAAAAGATTTACCAAATTATGTTTATACACCTACCCTAAATTTAGTTAACTATACAAAGTCTTTAAATGTACCAGTGATTTGTTTTCCAAGAGAAATAAAAAATTATAAAGAATTTTGTGAAATTGTTAAGCCCGATGTTATTAGTATTGATTATAATATTGATCCTAAAAAGATTATCAAAGATATAAAAATTCCTATACAAGGTGGATTAGATCCAAGAGTTTTATTAACTGATAAAGAAAAACTCAAAAAAGAAACAATGAAATATCTAGAAATTTTTAGGGATCACCCATATATTTTCAATCTTGGACATGGTGTGTTACCTGAAACAAAACCAGAAATGGTTGAATATTTGGTTAAGACAGTAAAAGAATTTAAATGAAAAAAGCTGTAATTTTATTTAATTTAGGTGGTCCTGATAAATTAGAAAATGTACAACCTTTCTTGTTCAATCTATTTAATGATCCAGCAATTCTAAATTTACCCAGTTTTATCAGATACCCTTTAGCGAAATTAATAGCAAACAGGAGAACCCCAACTGCAAAAAAAATTTATGAGGAACTAGGAGGATCTTCCCCTATTTTAAAGCTTACTAATGAACAAGCCTCTGCCTTAGAACTAAAGCTTAACCAAGAGGATGATTTATCAGAATATAAATGTTTTGTTGTTATGAGGTGTTGGCACCCAAGAGCAGAAAATGTCGTTAAAGAGGTAATTAGTTTTAATCCTGAGGAGGTAATTTTGATGCCACTTTATCCACAATATTCAGCGGCTACCTCTGGATCATCAATAAAAGAGTGGAATGATATATGTAAAAAAAATAATTTTAGAGTGAAGACAAGCACTATTTGTTGTTATCCAACTGATCAAAATTTCATTAAAGCACACAAAGAAGAAATTATAAAAAAAATTTCTAATTTAGATAAATTTAAATTAATTTTTTCTGCACACGGACTTCCTGAAAAAAATATTAAAAAAGGTGACCCTTATCAATGGCAAGTAGAACAATCAGTCGAACAAATTGTAAAACATTTAAATATTAAAAATTTAGATTGGATTTTAAGCTATCAGAGCAGAGTAGGACCTTTAAAATGGATTGGTCCATCTACTGAAGATATAATTATTGAAAACTCAAAACTAGGCAAACATATAGTTTTGGTCCCTATCGCATTTGTATCAGAACATTCGGAAACTTTAGTGGAACTAGACATAGAATATAAAGAATTAGCAGATAAAAACGGGTGTAAAAATTATTCCAGAGTTCCAGCGCTTGGAACAAATGAAAATTACATAAAGGCAATGTCAAACTTAATTATTAATAAACAAGATTACAATTTTAATGGAAAGCTTTTTCCTCCAAAGGTACAATGTCCAAATCAATTTAAGAAATGTCCTTGTTTAAGTTATGAATAGTTATTTGTTATTTAAAAGTTTACATTTAATAGCCGTAGTTTCTTGGATGGCTGGTCTTTTATATCTTCCAAGAATTTTTGTTTATCATGTTGAAAGTAAAGAGAAAAAAGTGGTTACAGATGTATTTGAAGTGATGGAAAGAAGATTGTTTTTTTACATTATGCGTCCAGCCATGATTCTTACATGGGTTTTTGGATTAATATTAATTTATCTTAATGGAACCGAAATTTTTTCTCAGCTGTGGATGCAAATTAAGATTGTGTTAGTAATTTTATTGTCAGCTTACAATGATTATTTGGGAAGATGTTTAAAGAATTTAAAAAACTCTAATAATACAAAATCTGCCAAATTTTTTAGAATTATTAATGAAATCCCAACAGTTATTTTAATTATTGTTGTATTTTTAGCTATTTTTAAGCCAATCTAGGGTTGAAATAATAATTGTAGTATATATATTATGAGTATTCATTAAGTCCTTATAAATTTCAAATCATGAACATCCAAGAATTAAAACTTAAATCATCAGAACAACTTATTACTCAAGCGGAAGAGCTTGGCATTGAGAATGCCAGCACTCTAAGAAAACAAGAAATTCTTTTTGCTATTTTAAAAAAAGTAGCTGAAAAAGAAGAAATTACAGGCGCTGGGGTTCTTCAATTATTGCAAGATGGTTTTGGTTTTTTAAGAGCAATGGAGTCAAACTACTTACCTGGTCCAGACGATATTTATGTCAGCCCTAGCCAAATACGAAAGTTTGGTTTGAGAACTGGAGATACAGTTGAAGGTCCTGTTAGAGCTCCAAAAGAAGGGGAAAGATATTTTGCACTGCTTCAGGTAAGCAAGATTAACTTTGAAGAACCCGAAAAGTCTCGTCATAAAATTGCATTTGATAACTTGACGCCTTTATATCCAGACAAACAACTAGTTATGGAGGTAGAACAAACAAAACCTGACAAAAAACAAGATTTAACACCTAGATTAATTGATTTGGTAAGTCCTATCGGTAAAGGTCAGAGGTCAATAATAATTTCGCCCCCTAAAGCTGGTAAGACCATGATTTTACAAAGTATTGCAAACTCAATAGCAAAAAATTATCCAGAATGTTATTTAATGGTTTTGTTAATCGATGAAAGACCTGAAGAAGTAACAGACATGCAAAGGACTGTTAAAGGTGAAGTGATTAGCTCAACTTTTGATGAACCTGCTCAACGTCACGTTGCTGTAGCCGAAATGGTAATAGAAAAAGCGAAAAGACTTACAGAACATAAAAAAGATGTTGTAATACTTTTAGACTCAATAACCAGACTTGGCAGAGCTTATAATGCCGTTATACCAAGTTCAGGAAAGGTTTTAACAGGTGGTGTAGACGCTAATGCTTTGCAGAGACCAAAAAGATTTTTTGGTGCAGCAAGAAATATTGAGGAAGGTGGATCGTTAACAATTATTTCCACAGCTTTAATTGATACTGGAAGTAGAATGGATGAAGTAATTTTTGAAGAATTTAAGGGAACTGGAAATAGCGAAACTGTTCTTGATAGAAAAATTGCAGATAAAAGAATTTACCCAGCTATTGACATTACAAAATCTGGTACAAGAAGAGAAGAATTACTCTTTGATAAAAACGATTTACAAAAGATGAATGTATTAAGACGAATAATTGCTCCAATGGGAACAATGGATGCTATTGAATTCATAAATTCCAAACTTAAAGACACAAAAAATAACGCTGAGTTTTTTAATTCGATGAATAAACCAGCATAAAATTTATTAAATGGTATCAATTCAAAACCTAGAATTTGAATTACAAAAATTTTTACAAGAAAAAAAGTATTCAGAGATTATTTTTGAAATAACCTCGAAGACAAAAGAAGAAGAGAGAAACGCAGGATTATTTGTTTTGCTGGGCATTAGCAGAATGTCTTTAAACAAAAAAGATAAAGATCAGGTTAGTCTTGCGGTCAAAGATTTCAAAAATGCCTATTTAAAAGAAAAAGAAAGTGAAAACGGTCTTAACGCACTAACTAATTTTGTTATTTCAAGTTCAATTTTAAGTGATTTTGAGGACACCCAAGTAGACTTTGATGAAATAAAAAATTTTTATAAAATATCTCCCAAACCTTTTAAAGATCAAAGACCAATAAACATCGCCATGACTATGATTTACTCAAGGATGAGTGATTATAAAGGGATGATATTTCATCTAGAAAAAATAGTTAAATCTAATGATTATATGGTTACAGATTTATGTAACTATGGTTACTGGCGGTGTTTTGACAAAAATTGGGACCAGTCAGATTTTTATAAATTTGGTAAGTTTTTAAATGATAATTTAAAAGAATATCCACAAGAAAAAATAATTAAACTATCTAATAAGAAAAATAAAAAAATAAAAATAGGGTTTTTATCTGCTGATATAAAAGAAGCTCATTCAGTCACATATTTTTTAAAAACTGTCTTACGATATTACGACAAAAGTAAATTTGAGATAATTTTATTTACTAATCAAATTAAAGAGGACAAAACATCTGAGGAAGTTATTGGTTTGGTTGATGAAACAGTCAATGTAGGAAGATATAATGATCTTAAAGCTTTAAATACAATTAGGGAGCATAATCTAGATATTATGATTGATATTATGGGTTATACCTCAAGAAATAGGATTGAATTGTACAAAACTAGACTTGCAAAAAAACAAGTTATTTGGATGGGTTATTGTAATACTTCTGGGCTTAATAATATGGACTATATTGTTGCTGATCGTAATTTAATTCTGGAGGATGAAAAAAAATATTTTAGTGAGAAAGTTTTATATTTACCAGAAATCTGGAATTGTCATTCTGGTCTAAATTTTGAAAGAAAAGAAAATCCAGCACCTTTCCTCAAAAATAATTATATTACTTTTGGGTCATTTAATAATCCAGCTAAAATAAATGAAAATGTTATTGCATGTTGGTCAGGTATTTTGAAAAAAATTAAAGGGTCTAAATTAATTATAAAATGTGCAAATAGAAGAAGAAAACTTGATAGAATAGAAGAAATATTTAAAAAAAATGGAGTTTTAGATTCGGTAACTTTCTATACCAGAATCGATAAAGTAGAGGATCATTTAAATTTATATAAAGAAATAGATATTGCTTTAGATACGTTCCCATACAACGGTGTTACAACTTCATTTGAAGCTATTTGGATGGGTGTACCAGTTATTACTATGTCAGGTTATAACTTTAACTCTAGATGTGGTGAGTCTATAAATAGAAATTTAAAAATGGAAAATTTGATAGCTATTGATGAAAAAGAATATGTTTCTAAAGCCATATATTTATCAAGCAACATTCAAGAATATTTAGATTTAAGAAAATCTATTTTTATAGATGCTCTTAAAAGTCCATTATTTGATCAAGAAAAATTTTCGAAAAACTTCTTTGCTGTGTTAAAGGAAATTGTCAAATAACAAGATTATATATCACAAATATCCTAGATCCTTCATTTCATCTCTAAATATATTTTCAATATCATTTCTAATATTGTCATTTAAAATTTTTTCCCACCTATTTTCTGGTCCTAAATGGAAGAATTTAACTTTTTTATCTAGTCTATTTTCTGTAGCCTCAATAAAACCATCAATTTTTTCTTGAGATTGTAATTTTTCAAATTTAGTATTATCAATTATTTTCTTAATTTGAGCGTCTTCAAACTCGAAATTAATTGTTTTTTTAAGGTATTTAATAATTTTCAAATATTCTGGTTCAGGATTATTAAGAAGATTTTCATATTTGATTAAAAGGTAATTTTTTTTAAATTTAGACCACGACTTATAATGATTAGACCATGATGAAATAATAGTTGGTATATCAATCTCTTCTAAAGAAATTTGATTTCCAAATCTTTTTTTTGGATTTATTAAAAACTTATAAGCTTCATTATAATCACTTATATACGCATTAAAATGATTTAATATAGATGTAATTACATTTCGGGGATCTCTTACAACATGAATTACTCCAAGCGTATTTGTCTCATCAGTAAATGCATGATTGCCAAGTTTCCACAGGGCGTTATGTGTCTTAAAAAATTTTATCTTATTATCTAAATTCAATTTTTCTTGAGCATAAATACAATTTTTTGCAAATTGTTCCTCATTAAGAGAACCTTTAGTGATTTCATTAAAATCTCTCATTATTGGAAATTGTCTTATTTTGTTTTGAAGTTCGTTAATGTTTATTTTGCTATCTTTAGAGTATAAAAGAGAATTAAGTATAGCTCTAACCCATGTATTTCCACTTTTCGGGTATGAAGCAATCCAAATAATCATTATAATATTATTAATATCCAATTTGATAATACAAGATATAATAAAACTATGACAATCTATGCTCTTTCGTCTGGCGCAGGTATTTCTGGGGTATCAATTATCCGCGTTACTGGCACAGATACAAAAAAAGTGATTGAAAAGCTTACAGGTAAGGAAATTCCTAGCCCTAGAGTGGCAACCCTCCGAAAAATAAACAATATCAACACTTCTGAGCTGATAGATGAAGGCTTAATAATATGGTTTCCTGGTCCTGAGAGCTACACAGGAGAGGATATGGCTGAATTTCATGTACATGGTGGGAAGGCAGTGGTCGTGGCTGTGCAAGAAGAGATCTCAAAAGTGGAAAATTGTAAATTAGCTGAGCCAGGAGAATTTACAAAACTGGCATTTCAAAATGGAAAAATAAATTTGCTTAAAGCTGAGAGTATAGCTGATTTAATCTCAGCAGAAACAGAAATTCAGAGAAAACAAGCTATAAAGATCATGAAAGGAAAATCTTCTGAGAAATTTAATCAATTAAGAGAAAAACTATTAAAAATTTTATCTTTTGTTGAAGCAAAAATAGATTTCCCTGAGGAAGATCTTCCAGAAGATAATTTAGAGCTAATAAAAAAAGATTCTTCAGTTGTTTTAAATGAGATTAATAAAATTCTGAATGATCAAAAAGTTGGTGAAATAATTCGAGAGGGATTTAAAATCGCAATTGTGGGTCAAACGAATGCTGGTAAATCAAGTCTGCTAAACAATCTATCAAATAGAGAAGTTGCCATAGTGTCTGAGATTGCTGGTACGACAAGAGATGTTGTTGAAACTTTTTTAAATATTGATGGTTATCCCGTTATTATCTCAGATACAGCAGGTATAAGAGATTCAAAAGACGAAATTGAAAAAAAAGGAATTGAATTATCACTTATTAAAGCTGAAAATGCTGATCTAAAATTAGTGGTAGTTGACGCTAAAAACCCCAATTTAAGCGGTTTTTTTAATGATTTATTAAAAAAGGATGCAATACTTGTAGTTAATAAGTCTGATCTAATAAAAGAAACATTAGATAAAAAAATTTCTAAATTTAACCATGTCTTAATATCATTAAAAGATAACTTAAATATCGATAAGCTCATTTTCAAAATAAAAGACCAATTAAAAAATAAATTTATATCTGAAGAAGATATTTTAATTACGAGAGAGAGACATAGACAACACTTGGTACAGTGTGTTGGTTATTTGAATAATTTTTTAGATAAAAATAATAAAAAAGATTTTGATAAAGCGGCTGAGGATTTGAGGTTAGCAACTAGACATTTGGGTATGATAGTTGGAAAAGTTGATGTAGAGGAGATATTAGGTAGTATTTTCAACGATTTTTGCATTGGTAAATAAGTACAATATTCCTGGATATTTAAGCATTTTTAGTCGATTTGTGTTGTTAAATATAGCTTATTTAAGAAAAAAAACTCAAATCTTGTAAATATTCAAATCAAATATAAATTTACATCATGAAAAAAGATTTATTCTTTGAAGTCGTTGTTATAGGCGGAGGTCATGCGGGTTGTGAGGCCGCCGCTGGATCAGCTCGTCTTGGTATTAACACTGCCCTATTCACCCATAATAAAAATACTATAGGAGAAATGTCATGTAATCCTGCCATTGGTGGTTTAGGAAAAGGTCACTTAGTTAGAGAAATTGATGCTTTAGATGGGGTCATGGGTGAGGTAGCAGACAAGTCTGGGATACAATTTAGACTGCTAAATAGAAGTAGAGGTCCCGCAGTAAGAGGGCCAAGAACTCAATCTGATAGATCATTATATCGTAAGTTTATGCAAGAAAAACTTGTAAACTATTGTAATTTAAGCATTTTTTCTGATCCAGTTATAAAGTTTATTTTTAACAATAATGAAATAAGTGGTTTTATAACACTCAAAGGTAATAAAGTAAGTTGTAACAAGTTAATCCTTACAACAGGAACATTTTTGAATGGTCTTATACATATTGGGGATGTGAAAACTCCAGCGGGGCGTTTTAATGAAAAACCAAGTACTGGCTTAAGTGAACAGTTAAAAAAATATAATTTTAAAATCGGAAGATTAAAGACAGGGACACCACCTAGATTAGATTCAACATCAATTAACTTCAAAAATTTAGAAAAACAATTTGCTGACAACGATCCTTATTTTTTTTCTTTCTTAACTAAAAAAAGTTTAAACAAACAAGTGTCATGTTCGATGACTTATACCAATGATAAGGTTCATAAGATTATTGAAAAAAATTTATCTAAAAGTGCTATGTATTCTGGAAACATTCAAGGAGTTGGTCCGAGATATTGTCCTTCAATAGAGGACAAGGTAGTAAAATTTGCAGATAAGACTAGACATCAAATCTTTTTAGAGCCAGAAGGCCTTAATGACCATACTATTTACCCCAATGGTATATCAACCTCTCTACCTGAGGTAGTACAACATGAAATACTCAATAATATCAATGGTTTAGAGAACGTTAAAGTTATCAGGCCAGGATATGCTATAGAATACGACTATATTGATCCTAGAGAGCTTTTTTTAACCTTAGAAACAAAAAAAATTAAAAATTTATATCTCGCTGGTCAAATTAATGGGACTACAGGATATGAAGAAGCTGCTGCTCAAGGTTTAATAGCAGGTATTAACGCTGCTCTCTCTCTAAAAAACATGGAACCTTTTATCCTTGATAGATCTGATGCATATATCGGAGTAATGATTGATGATTTAGTAACCAAAGGTGTTGCTGAGCCTTATAGAATGTTCACATCTCGGGCCGAGTATAGATTAAGCCTTAGGTCTGATAATGCTGACTTAAGGCTGACAAATAAAGGAATTATTATTGGATTAATATCGAATACTAGAAAAGAGATTTTTGAGGATAAATTTGGTAAATTAAGCAAAATTTCTTTGCAGATGTCTAATTTAAATATTTCTCCGTCCAGGGCCGATAAATTTGGGATAAAAATTGCAAAAGATGGTGTTTTTAGATCAGCAGAAGAAATTTTAACACAAAAAGATGTGGATATGAGAAAAATTAGAAGTATTTGGCAAGAAATACCAGACTACGGCAATGAGATTGATGATCAGATCGAGATTAACTCCCATTATCGAGGATATTTAAAAAAGCAGAAAGCAGATATTTTGGCTTTTAAAAGAGATGAGAACTTATTAATACCGGATAATATTGATTATGATCAATTTTCTGGTTTATCTAATGAGGTAAAAGCTAAATTTAAACAAATTAAACCTAAAACTATGGGCCAAGCGCTTAGAATTGATGGAATTACGCCTGCAGCCGTATATATTTTGTTGTCACACGTCAAAAGAAAGTCTATTAAGCATATAGCTTAATGGATAATCAAATTTTAAATTCTTACACTAAAATATCAAACTTGAATGTTTCACGTGAAACTTGTAATGAACTTGAAAGCTTAATTTCTATGATTCAAGAAAAAAACAAAGAAATTAACATAATGAGCAGAAAATTTTGTGAAAAAGACCAAATAAGAGAGAGACATATTATAGATTCTGCACAAATTATTGATTTTGTTGATTTAAATTGTAATACAACTTCTGATTTAGGAACAGGAGGGGGTATGCCTGGCCTTATAGTGGCAATTGTCATGAAAAAAATGAAAAATAATATGAAATTTAACTTATATGAAAAAAGCTACAATAAGTGTGTTTTTTTAAAAGAAGTCTCAAAAAAATTGAATTTGAACACAGATGTAATTCAAAAAGATATTTTTACTGTTAAAAATATTCAAACAGGGACCATAATGTCAAGAGCCTTTAAACCAATGCCAGTAATACTTGATTTAGTAAATCAAAATTTTAAAAAATATAAAAACATAATTTTGTTCATGGGTAACTCAGGAAGAAAAATTTTAAACGATACTCTTAAAGAATGGGATTTAGAGTATGAAGAAAAAAAAAGTTTAACTAATGAAGACTCATTTATATTAAATATTAAACAAGTAAAAAAAAAAATTTCATGAAAATAATATCAATAATAAATCAAAAGGGTGGGGTAGGCAAAACAACAACAGTCATAAATCTGGCTTCCGCATTATCTCAACAAGGCAAAAAAATTTTAGTAATAGATCTCGATCCGCAGGGGAATGCTACAACAGGATTGGGATTATCAAATACTGAACAATCAGATCAAACGATATATGGAGTCTTAAATGGAACGACGACAATCTCAGATGTAATCAAGAAAACAAAATTTGAAAATTTAGATTTAATCTCGTCTAACGTAGATTTGTCGGGACTAGAGGTAGAGACAGCAGGTGATAGTGATAGAGCATTTATTTTGAAGAGTAAATTAATCGCTTATTTAAACGATTCTAGAGTATTATATGACTATATCCTAATAGATTGTCCACCATCATTGAGCCTGTTAACTGTAATGGCTTTGGTATCATCAAATTCACTTTTGGTTCCTCTTCAGACAGAATTTTTTGCTTTAGAGGGCCTAACTCAGCTCATGAAAACTATTGAGAGAATAAAAGTTAATCTTAATCCAAATCTAACAATACAAGGAATACTTTTAACAATGTATGACAGAAGAAATAAATTATCTTCTCAAGTTGAAGCCGAAGCAAGGAATTATTTTAAGGATAAAGTTTACCGAACAGTAATACCAAGAAATGTTAGATTATCGGAAGCACCTTCACATGGTGTACCAGTTTTAATATATGATAAAAATTGTCCAGGAAGTAAATCCTATTACAGTTTCACTGATGAATTTGTTAATCAAGAAAGCAATATTGGGAGTGCTGCATAATGAATTCTAAAATTAAAAAAGGATTAGGAAGAGGTTTATCATCTTTAATTGGTGAAACAAAAGTTGAGAATAAAACAAATAAATTAAATTTAAGTGAAATTATTCCGAATAAATATCAACCAAGAAAAAATTTTGATGAAGATAACTTACAAGATTTAAGTAATTCAATAAAAGAAAGAGGAGTTATTCAGCCAATAATAGTAAGAAGATCAAATAGTGATGAAGCTAAATATGAAATCATTGCAGGTGAGAGAAGGTGGTTAGCAGCAAGAAAAGCAGGATTACACGACATTCCAGTAGTTGTCACCGAAGCTGATGATTTGAAATCTCTAGAATTTGCTATAGTTGAAAATGTTCAAAGACACGATTTAAATCCTCTGGAAGAGGCACAAGGATATAAAAGATTGATCGACGAATTTTCATATGATCAGGAAAAAGTGTCTAAATTTATAGGTAAGAGCAGAAGTTATATAACTAATTCTTTAAGATTGTTAACACTTCCTAACTCTGTACTACAATATATTGAAGAAAAAAAAATTAGTGCCGGACACGCTAAGATATTAGTTGGTTTGGAAAATGCTGAATTTATTGCTAATAAAATCATAGAAAAGAAACTTTCCGTACGTCAGTCTGAAAATTTTGTTAAAATTTTTAAAAAGAAAAAAGGTTCTTTTACTTCATCAATTGATCCCAATATACAAAGTCTTGAAAGGTCAGTGTCTGATAAAATTGGTTTAACTGTCTCTATAAAGAATAACAAAAAAAACAAAGGAACTATTACTTTTTCTTATCATGATATTAATCAATTAAATAAGATTATTGATATTATTAAATCTAATTACTAAAATCTGAAGAACTTTGTTCTAGAATAAAATTTGTTGTAATTAATATAGGATTGTTAAAATTCTTTTTAATTTGAAGTTCAACATCATTTAATTGATAGATTAATTTCTTAATTTTATTTGATTTCCATTTGTGAAGTTGAGTTTTAATTATTTCTTTATCTTTCCAAAAAATTGGTGGTTTGGCTGCTGCAATTGTTTTGTTTAAGTCGTTGTTTTTCTCTAACTCCAAAGATAATTTAAGAATTTTTTTTGCTTTTATTAAAAAGGTTCTTAAAATTATTATACAATCTTCATTACTAAAATTATTTTCATTTAAAATATTCATAATTTTATTTTTATTTTTAATCAAACAATTATCAATTAGTTCAGAAAATCCGTAGTTTTCACTTAGATTAACTAATTTCAAGATTTCTTCAGTCGTTAGGTTTTTTTTTTTCGATGCATACCTACTTATTTTTTCCATTTCATTATGTAAGTTATGTCTATCACCATTACATTTGTTAACTATTAAATTGATATTCTGCTGAGAAATAGAAATTTTCTCATTTTTAAAAAATGTAGCTGCTAGTTTTGATAATGTTTCGTTATTATCTGGATAAGTAGGTATACAAATTAGATTTTGATTTTTTTCGAATAAAGACCTTAGTTTAGATTTTTTTTCAAGAATTCCTGAATTGATAATAATTTTT